>WNGM01000989.1_pt1 | contig 45719 bp, 85 predicted proteins | sample 5400571 | NCBI WGS metagenome assembly WNGM01 (sample SAMN13153378, study PRJNA577476) | soil metagenome | isolation source: 100 cm soil or saprolite under Garry oak tree replicate 2 | place: USA:California | collected 2016-06-15 | reverse complement strand
CTATGGAGAGGTCAAAGACCGAATAATGGCACTCTATCGGGACAAGTGGGAATTAGCCGAATGGGACAAGGGCGTACTCGCAACGTTCTACCCAGGTCGCTACTTGCCATTGAAAGGGGTCTAGCATGATCGGATGGATGATCGGCCTTGTCATGGCTATGATGGCCGGTATCACGCTACTTGCGGTCGGGGTTGCGCTCCGTCTGCACTTCCTGGACGAGCGGCACATCCGCGAGCGGGATGATGCCAGGGCGCAGCGTGATCGGCTCAACACGCGCAATGCCGAACTTGTTGCGGAAGCAGAGAAGCTCCGCACGATGGTCAATGACCCGCAGGCGTCCAGGTTGGCACGCGCGTTAGAAGACAGCGAGCGTGAATTGGGCGAGTGTCAGCGCGATCGGCGGAAACTCGCATTGAAGCTGGCCGAAGCGCTCTCGACGCGGCGTACCGTGCCCATCAGGCGCGTCGACGCGGCAAAGCCGACGCACCCGCAAAAGGAGCAAGAGGGATGAGTGAGCAAGGAACCATCGATCTCTATGCCATTGAGAGCATCATGCTTGATCTCGCGCTGAAGCGGACGATCGGTCCACGCGCGGAAGCAGTGCGCGCCTTACGCCTGGCTGTCGAGCAGGCGCAAGGGCGCATGAAACTGGCTCATGACAAGGGCGGCAGTCCAGGGATTACCAATATCTTTACGGGTGTGCGCGTTCCGCTCAACTGGCAAAAGCGGCCAGAGGGAGCATATGATCTGCTGTTCTGGCTGGCAACCGTCACGCACGTCTGTATCATTGCGGGAGAGCGCGTGCTCTCGGAAACGCCTGTCCTGACTGATACCGATGCCCTGCGCGATCTGATGCGCTTCATTGTGACGGATACGGGCATCAGCATCAAGACGCCGTTTCCCTACACGCAAACGGATATGCGCCGCGCCTTTGAAGAATGGAACACTGGACAGGAGAGAGAGCCATGATGGACTTCAAAGCCTGGGTCATTCACGCCCTGGGTGGCGTCACAGCCGAGGAACAAGAACGCGGGCTGCGCCTGGCACGTCCCATCAAGCACATGCTCGCCGACATGAACGAGAGCGTGTTTCGCCTGGGGCATTATCATCAGGCTGACCGCGAGGCGCGTGCCTCCGTCTGGATTGACCTTGCACGACAGGCGCCCTTTCCGCAACAAGCGCCGCCGACTGTCCCGAAAGAGGATACCGGCCTCATGCGCGTGACTGGAGTGGGGCATCTGCCAAGCGCGCGCAAGACGGGCGACCTGGCACGCCTGGCATCCATCAAACAAGCAGAACGCAGGCAGGGCTAGTCGATTCCCTCTCCTAAGGAAGGGCGACTACCGCTATTAGCTGCGCATCCATCGCTACCGGCCCTGTCGAGAGCGTCACGACGGGATACGCCTTGTACAGCCCAGGTTTGCCCAGGGGACTCGTGGCTAAGAGATCAGTCAGCGACGGGGTAAAGTCTGCCGTCGCCAACACAAGGGGCGGGCCTACTGAGCCGACGTTGGTCACGTTCCATGCCCCCGTACAGACGTAAAGCGCGTTGTTATTATTGATATCCTCCAGGTGCATGGCGATAGAGCCATTGGCTACGCTTGCCAGAGAGAAGAAGCTGCTATCCGTTGCAAAGGAATGGTGAGAAGGTCTCCCATCCCCTACAGAAATTGGACTCCATGACATAAACTACCCCCTTGTTGTCCAGGTATCTTTTTCATCGCGCGTCGTCCAACTGTCCAGGTTATCGCGGCTCCCCCACGCCGCTTGTTCATCACGCCCGCGCCATGCTGTACGCTCATCTCTCGTTATCCAGGTTGCCTTGCCGTCGCGCGTCACCCAGGTCGCGGTAAGAAATTGCGTGGTCACCACCCCTGCGACGCTGAGCGTTCCTGAAAGCGTGCCCATGCCCATGCAGGTGAGCGAGAGCGCTACCCGTAGAGAGAAGACGCCCGCAAGTGCGCCCACGCCCGTAAGCGTGCCTGCAAGCGCCGTGGTAAGAGCCATCGTGCCTGCAAGCGCCCCTGTTCCTGCAAGTTGCCCGGAAAGTGCGGTATTTGCGGTAAGCGTCCCGGTAATCTGGCCTGCCCCAGGAAGATGGCCTGTGAACGGGGCGCCGAGCGAAAGCGTTCCACTCAGTGTCCCTACCCCGGCAAGCGTGCCTCCTAGAGCGCCCGCGCCTTCCAGTGCCCCTGAGAGTGTTCCTACCCCTGCAAGTGTGCCTGAGAGCGCGGTATTTGCAGAGAGCGCACCTGTAAGCGTCCCTACGCCAGCAAGCGTGCTAGAAAGCGCCGTAGAAAGTGTAGGCGCGCCGACAAGTAGGCCTGCTCCCGAAAGCGTCACAGCGAGCGCCGTTCGTGCGGCCATTGTCCCGACAAGCGTGCCAGCCCCGGCAAGGGTAGACGAGAGCGCCGTGGTGAGTGAGAATGTGCCTGAAAGCGTGCCCACCCCATCACACTCTCCTGAAAGCCCAGCACCGCCTGAACTGGTCGAGAGCGTCCCGCTAAGCGTTCCGGTGCCTGCCATCGTCGCCGCGAGCGCGGTTGTCGCGGAAAGCGTCCCCGCGGCTGTGCCAACCCCGTCGGCTTCCCCCGACATCGCAAGCGAGGCGGAAAGCGTCCCCGCTATCGTGCCGACACCGCTCACTGTCCCGGAGAGCGCGATAGGAGCAGGGTCATAGCCTGCCGTGGTAAAGCTCGTCGCCGTTGCGCCAGTTGTGCCGCTCGTCGGTTCTCTCAGCGACATGGTCGCGACACTACTGCCCGCCGCGCCCGTGATGTCCGCCCATGCCCACATGACCAATTTATCGCCTGTGTTGAAGCCCTGGACGGCATTCGATACCGCCGTACTCAGGATGGTCGCGGCGGAGGTCGTCAGGGTGTGCGACCCGCTGACCACGCTGGCGATCTGCGTGTAGACTCCTGCCGAGGACCTCACAAACCACTGGGCCGTCAGCGTGATGGTGCCACCATTGGAGCCGAGCATGGCAAAGTTCGGCGTGAGGGAACCCGCGTCAAGCTGCTGGCCTTCGAGCAGCGTGCTATCGAGTATCCAGCCCTGGAAATTGGCATCGGTCGGCGCGGGAATGCTCGCCACGCCCGTTTGCGCCGTGGCCGTGCCCTTGGCGAACATTTGGACGTACTGCGTGGTCGTGCCGACTTTGGTACTGACGGACGCGGCAGTCCCACCAGAACTCGTCACGAGTTGGCCGGCTTGAGTCAGCGTGGTCGCGGCCGTTGCGACGCCGTAGCCGGTAAGCGCAGTGGTCATACTACTCTATCTCACACTGTACAATGTTTCGTGAACCACAATCAGCACAGCAATAGACCGTACCAGTGCCATGTCTCCCCTGCCGTACCTGTAGGTTCTCAGGGCGATTGTCCAACTTATCACCGTTGATATGGTGAACAGTCTCATGGCTTTTCAATGGTCTTCCGAGCTTTCTTGCAAGCACTAAGCGATGCTCCATTATGTATCCTTGACGATTTCCCATAGATGCCATAGGGTCTGAAGGGTCGAGCCATATCTCCCTATACTCACCGTTCATATGCGCCCCCCCGTTCCATGACCCATGTTTCTCACCAGAGAGATGTCCAACATGGTTAGGCACTATCCCATTTTCCCTCATAACACGACTCACGGTGATTTGACTGGTACCAAGTGCTACTGCAATAGCATTCTGACTATCCCCTTGATCGCGCATGTGCCTCATTGTCTCAAGTTCCTCGACAGTAAAGCGCCGGTATTGCTGGCCTTTAGGGTTGATTTCTCCACCATTCGCTTCGACAATATTTCTTATGGTGAAGACATGCATCCCAAACTCTTCAGCTAGGAGTTTAGGACTTTCTCCATTGGCATACCGATTGCAAATGGTGATTTCCTGAGCAGGGGTCACTTTCCGTTTGATATACGTTTGGATGGGTATACCCCACTCTTTGAGGTACTTCCCTATCGTTTCGTACTTTGTTCCATATGATCTCCCGATCTGAGCGAGTGACTCGCCTGCTTGATACCGCTTTACAATGTCTTCTCTCTGTTCTTGGGTGAAACTTCTCTTGTTCATGTGATTCCTATCTCCTATTTGCATGTTCTATAGGGGTAGTATATCACATCGCGTAAGATCAGTCAATCAATCGACAGTTAGCACCAGTGCGCCTATGGCGAACGACGCTACAACCCCAATTCCGATGGCCTGCGAGGTGATGGTGTTAAACCACAGCAAATTACCCGTCGTGGCCGCGTCGAAAATGCCCACCGCCAGGACGGTGCCCCAGGAGACGGTGGGCGTAGGGAACGTAATCACGCCCGCATTCGATATTTGTGAGGGCGCCGTTGAGCCGCCGGTGATGGCCGACCAGCCGGTAGAGGAGGTCACGGCGACGCGTGCATAGGCGCCGCCCGATACCTCCGTTCCCGTGTAGCTGGCGCTGGCATCGGTGGTCGGCGCCGTCGTAAACAAGCCGACGTAGGTAGTGGCCGGAGCCGCGCCCCACGCGCCTGTGGTGGGCCAGGTGGTGCCCTTCATGAGATTGAGGATGTTGTTCTGGGCTTGTGTGGTGAGTCCAGCCATTGGTTTGCTCCTTCTGTCTCCCGACAGTAGATTCCGCTTTCTGAGCACTCAGAAAGAAGTGTTATGTGGTACACTCTGTACCATTGCAACGGCCCCGAAAGGTCGTTGAGGATTGAAACACCGCCGCTTCACCGAAGTGCACTTCAGCACCCCATTGCAACGACCTTTCGGGGTCGTTGAGGATTGAAACAACGATGTGAACAGGCTCAAGTCGTCGCTTGTGCATTGCAACGACCTTTCGGGGTCGTTGAGGATTGAAACAGCGCACCGCTACAGGCCGTACAGCGCTAGTCTTATTGCAACACACACGACGCGAACCTCCCTTGCTGAATAAGTGAGCACGAGGTTCGCGTCGTGCTTTAGTTGTCAGGCTCACCTCTGCACGGCCTGTAATGGTGCGCTGAACTGCGGCATTGCTGGCAGCACCGGCATGGTTTCAAGCGACGAAACGGACGGCGCCCCCTGATACACCGGCGGTGCCTGTTGCTGTACCGGCATGGGCTGCGCTTGCGGTGGCACTGACACGGGCGTACTTGCGGCAGCCTGCACAACCTGGGGCAGCACATTCAGGGCTTGCTGTGTGATCGCGCCGATTTGCGCCTGTTGTGCCTGAGACGGGGCTTTCAAAGCGGTATTGACGCCGTACAGGCCGATAGCCAGCGTGAACATCAGCGCCCCATCGGCAAAGGCGATCTTGCCTAAGACGAGCAGCAGCACGCCGCCGCCGATCAACCCGATGGAGACCAGGATGATGCCGATCTCGGTATAGAGATTGGTTGGTTGTTGTTGCATGGTATACTCCTTATAAAATCAGCAACAAAAGGACAATGCAATGGATGAGCTTACTAAAAACTTTCTTGAGCACTATCGGGCAACTCATCCTGGTATGCCAATCAAGTATTTTGATGCGAGTGAGGGTCTCCCCATTTCTGCATTCAACCCGATCGAGGAACCAGCGTTCCCGCCAAAGACCGTGTATCAAGATTTTCCTCGCGCCGCGCGAAAGGACAATCCGATGAGTGACCGTGATACGCATTTTGCCGGTTTTGCTAAATTGCTCATACAAGACATTGCCAAAGTGGTCGATTTCTTTCCTACATATGAAGATCAACTCCGTACCATTCAAAGCGGTGTCTCCTATGACAGTACCGAAGTGCTTGAGCGATTGGAAACCCTCATCGCCCAACGCGCCTACGATCTGGTCGAGCATGCGCTCTCCTGTAATAATGGCGCGGAAGCACACTATTGGCCCGACGAACCCATGTCGGCATCAGTCCACTATAAGCGGCAACTCGCTAGAGCCACGAAAGACGTACCTGATCTCACAACGCTGCCGCCTGCTGCGCCTGGGTCAGCAGCAGGTTGACCGCCGCCAGCTTTGCCGCGTACTGCGCGACTCTAGGATCGGCGGGTGCCGCTGCAGGCTGTGGCGCGGGTGCAGCTTGCAGTTTCTGGTAGGCATTCCAGAGCGAGGCGTATTGTGCACGAAGGTAGCTCAGTTCTACGCCAATCCACTCCACGAACACACCGCGTTCTGGCGTATAGGCCAGCATCGTCCAACGAAACACCTGCTGCGAGCCTGCACCCAGTTCCTTATTAGACGCCTCCAATTGCGCCATGCTGCTCTCAGGAGCAAGCGCCCAGTTATCCTTATCCCAGCTATGTGACAACACAAAGTCACGCATGCCCAGCACAATCGGCACAGTGTTGGGTGATCTGAGCGTGTGCCCGTCGTCCGTCCATCCTTGCGGTATCATAGTGCCTCCTCCTACTTTCCATTGGCCGAAGTCGGCCACCGTCGCGCGATCATAGTCGACGCTATGACCCGCCAGCACGACGCCATTCTGGTATTGTTGAATGTGGGCGCGGGCTTCCCACTCGCCCCCGGACCAGGCGTAGGTCTGCCAGCCCCAGGTGATCAGTTTGTTATCGAACAGGTACTTGAGCGCGGGCGCGCTGCCATAGGCCCCTGTACGCGGCAAGCCAATCACCGAGGCTACGCCCTTGAAGTAGGCCGCAACCGCCGCCTCTTCTGACGCCGTCATATCGAAATCGACGCTGAAGTAAATCGGGCGGCCATCCGGCCCACCACAGTCCGCGTGCTGTTGTGCCGCGATGTGGCCGTCACCGGCGCCTGCCGCGCTTCCCTCAAGCGGGCGCGTCGCGTACCACTCATAATTGCTCACAATGGCAATGCCCGCCTCAGACAGCATTTTTGCCTCGCCCGCCGTCAAAATCTTCAGCACGGTCTGGGCGTTGACCTCAGAGAGATAGCGGCAGACAAACGAGACCCCCGCCGCGTGCATGTCCGCGATGGGCGGGCCTGCCACGTAGTCTAGACCAAATGCCATAGATCATCCTCCTTAGACGTGAATGAGTCCCACGGCCATCAGGAACAAGAGCAGCGCTGCGATAGCCGCTACAAAGCTTCCTACCCCGGCGTACGTCGCGCGGTAGCGGTAGGCAAAGATGCCCACCAGCACAATGATCAACAAGATGAGCGCAATAAGTAATCCAAGACTCATGACTTCCTCCTTTATACTGTACTAACTTTGTCACAACATCTGTCGTAACATATGTCAAGGGTTGTCCTTTGGTTTGTTGGGAGGTGGCCGCGGTCTTTTTGCCGCGGGTGTGCGCCCGCGTCCAAACGTCGCCCCTTGCGCATCGCGCACCTGTACCATTTCCCCGTTGATCTCTACGATAATGCCCTGCCTCCGCATAATCTCTACCACCAGCTCCAATTGGCGTTTGCACATGGCGTAATCGTCCTCCACGCGTTCCAGGCGCCGCGTTAGCCCCTCGTTTTCATCTTTGAGCGCCGTTCTCACATTTTCTTGCAGCGTCTGCGCGCCGCGCGCCAGACTGGTACGCAAGACGAAGTAGCCGCCGATAATACCGCCGACGAGTACCACCAGGTTGAGGATGACGAGGATGCCAGACGGGTTAAGGTTTTCCATCGTGCCCACCTGCTTCTAGTCGTGTGACGCGCCGTTCAAGCGCCTCCACGCGCACGAGCAATTCGGCATGCTTGCGCGCGTACAGTGTGGTAAAGCGCTTGAGCTGCACAATGGCCACCGGCCCGCCCACGGCCAATATCAGGAAGGTGAGCGTAATCAGCACACGCAATATGAGGATAATGTCCATCGCTCTTTCCCTCCCTCAACTCGCCGCGAGCGCCAGCCACCACACATTGATGTTGACCGAACTGAAGACGGTGAAGGTTGTGGTGGTGACCCCTCCGGCGACCACCGTCACGTTCGCTGTACCGGAATTCGCGGTCACCAGAATAGTGCCTGGCGCCGTTGCGACCCCGGCCACATTTTTCAGCCCATGTGTGACCGAGACCCCGGCCGAGGTTGCGTTCACGCTGCCGAAGTTGAAATCGACCAGCGAATGGCCGGACTTGCTCCACAGCCGCGCCTTGATCGAGGTCACCACCATATTGCCGGACATGTCGGTGGTGATGTTGTTGTCGGCATCCACCGATGTAGCGAACTGATCGAGAAAGGATTCGATGTTATTCAAAAAAGTCGCATTGATGCCGGGCGGCGTCACATTGTTGGTAAATGGCGAAATTGTTACTCACTCTTGCGAGTGGGGCTAATCGTTTCCGTTAGCCTCTCTGGTTTCCTTGTTCGATTATCGCCAGAGTCCAGACTATATCATCGCTTTCGCGTCTCGCGTGTAGTCGTTAGCGGGTTAAGAACGGCGCTGTTCTAACTTCCGTCGGGATTGTCCTTCCCAGGAGTTTCCCCGATATAGCGAGATTTGCATACTATGCAGCGGATGCTACACAGCAGGGGCGCATTTATTCACCCGTATTCGCATAGTTAACCCAGGCTATAGTACACCTCTCTTTCTATACTTCCGCTTTTCGGGCGGGGAAAAGAATGGTATAATAAAGGTTGTCTAGGCTTGGAGTAGCTTCCCAGGCCGAAAAGGTGGTAGCCTTGCCACCCTGACAACAAGAAAAACAAGGCGCTAAATGAAAGGCAATTTAGACATGGACTCCTCTGATATCCCACAAAAGCAATGCTCCACATGCCCACACTCGTATCCTGCCACTCCTGAGTTTTTCGACAGAGATAGAAGCAAGAAAGACGGGTTGCACACAACATGCAAAGTATGCGGTAAAGCCAGGTGTAAAGCGTATCAAGAGACTCACAAGGAACAGGTGCGCGAAAACAAAAGGCTCTATCGTGACGCTCATAAAGAGGAGACAGCCGCACGTTTAAGGCAGTGGCAGCAAGGCGAAAGATATAAAGTCTATCAGAAGCACTATCAGCAAGAGCACCAGGAAGAGATACATAGACAGAATCACAAGCGTTACCTGTTACGGCAAGAAGTGCTACAAGAACGCTCGCGACAATACGGCAAGACTGAACAAGGGCGCCTGGCAAGTAAGGTACACAAGCATAGGCGAAAAGCGCAAAAACTAGCCTCACAAGGTTCTCATACCCCACGACAATTGCAGGAACAATTGAAACGCCAGAAGTCGCATTGTTATTATTGCAAGGCGAAACTGAGCAAGGTGTGGCATCCTGACCACATCGTTCCGCTCTCAAAAGGCGGAACGAATGATATCTCCAATATCGTGATAGCTTGCCCCACATGCAATCTGAGAAAGGGCGCAAAGCTCCCGCATGAATGGCATCGTGGCGGTCGGTTGCTATAATGAGACCTCCTTTATCCTGGTGCGAGCGTGGTGGACGGCGCCAGCGTGGTTGACGGCGCCAGCGGCACGTTGAGCGACACGCCTAAATTGATGCTGTTCGCAATGGTGTTCGGTCGGAACAGGTTGCCGAAAAAGTCCGTCCAGTTCACGTCATACGGCCCCTGCACGGCGTTGACCGTAAACCACAGGTTGATACCGTCCTGCTGGTCGGAGGCATCCACTTCGCTGATGAGCATTTGCGCTGACGTCAAGCCCAGCGGCGCGTACGTAAAGCTCCTCAACTGTCCCGGTGCGTATGACGAGTCGCGCGTGGCAAACGTAAAGAGCCGCCCCTGCGCGCAGTACTGCGTCAATTGCTGATTGACTTTGGCCTGCCCGTCGGAGGCGGTCGCCAGCGTGTTATCCACCAGCACCGCCTCCACAATTCCTGATGTGCCATCGAGCGCCGCCTGTGCCGCAATCGCGGTCAAGTTCTGCGCCGTGAAGACCGCCGGCACCTGCCCGATGTACACCATGCGCAGTCGGTCGGTACTGACAAGCAGCGCCTGTGAGCTATCCTGGGCAATCACCGGGTCGCCCGCTGCCCAGTAGTATTGATAGCCCGTCTGGCCTTTGATGCCCAGCGTCACCGCGGCGCCGTTCAAGGTGAAGACGGAGGGCACGCCTGAGAGCGCATAGGAGAAGGTGAAGGCGCGCGTTTGCCCATCGCCGGCGCGCGTCTCGTCGTTGGTCCCCGTCTGCTGCACGCCCCCTACCGCGTACTGGGTATTCCTGTACTTGGGATTGGCGTTGGTCACAGTTGGCATCACGCCCGACAGTCGCCCGTCGTCGATCAGCGTGCCATCCACCGCAGGACCGACGACGGATGTGTAGGGCACGAACCACAGCCGCTTGAGTTGGTCGATCATCCAGTACCAGGGCACACCGCTTGAGGACGCCGCTGCCACCAGGGCATCCAGGGCCGCCGCCACTGTACAATAGCCAAAGTTGGCAACTGGCACCACCGGCCCCGCCGCCACACTGCCAATAGTGACGCCTTCGTACGACAAAATGTTCGTCCACAGATCATCCACGATGTAGCCGCAGGTCTGATTGCGATAGAGCGCGCTCACCACGCGCTTATCGGCCAGGTAATGCTGGTCCGTGGCCGTGAGTGTGGTGAGCAGCATGGGTTGGAAGCCGGGCTGGCTTTGCGCGGGACTCGTGAGATAGCCCGTCCAGGCGGGATTGCCAGTCGCGTCGTAGATGGCGCACTGCTGGTACTGCTGGTAGTGGACGGCGCCCGCCGCGTCGTACACCGTGCAACTGAGTTCGCCGCGCCGCCCAACCGTCGATTTGGCAAGCAGCGACGTTTTGAGCACGTTTGCCAGGAAGCCGCCGATGGACATGCTGTAGGTGCTGCCAGGGATAGGCACCATCATCGCGCCCGAGAGCGCGCCCGCGCCTAGAAAGGTGGCCTGCAGTTGCCGCGCCAGGGGAACAGAGATCGCGCCGGACAAGGTGCCTACCCCTGAGAGCGTCTTCGCAAGCGCGAGTGCGATGGTATCCTTGAAGGTCGCTATGGCACCCGCCCACTGCTCCGAGACCGCAATGGCATACGAGCAGTGCGCGGCACCGGGGCTTCCTGCCACCTCGTGCAACTGTGTCAGCGTGTAGGGAGTGCCACTGGTTTTGACCACCTCCTGATCTTTGGACCAGCCCGCCGTGATGCTGCTTTCGGTCTGCGCGCCCGAGGCATACCCAAGCGCCGCTATCCACAACTCCTCGCCCTGCGTCGTCGTCGCGGTCGTGCCTGAGTCAATGACGGTCGCAGCTATGCTCGGGCTAGCCACGTTTCCGACCGCCGTTTTGTCCAGCGGACTTGCCGGCCAGCCCAGCGGCGCGCTCCACTCCTGGATACATAAGAGCGTCGAGTGGAGCGCAGATAACGTCCACGTCCAGGAGTTGCCGCCAGCATGGATGCCATCGACCAGCAGGAAGTAGAGGCCGACCTGGATATCAGCCGCGTTGGTGACGGGGATGTTGAGCGCCGCCTGTACCCAACTGCCATCAGGCGGGGTAATCGTAGGCAGCGTCGAGTGGATGCCCGTCTGGATGGCGACCACCAGCAGATTGCCCTGTGTGACGCCTGTGGGCAGCGTGATCGCCTGCGAGGTCACCGCGCCGGAGGAGGCCACCGTATTCTGCTGCACGCGCGTGATCGTCATACGCCAAATCCCCCCTTGTGCATCGTGCTATACTGCATGAAAAAGGGGCGCAATTCCTTGATGAAAGATGAGATACGCGAGATACTTGGAAAAGCTGCGCATGCGGCAGAAGCGCAGCACATCGAGTATCTACTGCCCTGGGAAGATTTACTAGAGACGGCGCGGGAAACATATCGTATACAGGCGCAAGGCGTTGCAGAAGCCCTGGCAATCATGATGATGCAGGTCATGCGTGAAATCTTCACAGAAGAGCAAATCAAAGAAATTCTGGAAACACTATGAGTGATGAGACAGAGGCGCACACCACCTCTCTGGTAAGAGATGCTGATGAGACAGAGGAAGCCTTTCAAGAGCGGTGCCGGAGCCTTGTCAATTTTTTGCAGACCACTCCACTCTTCGCTGACTCTGGTCCTATCCTTGAAGTCCCCGACCCGACGAAATTCTTCAAAATCCAGTTCAGGCTCAAGCGCACGCTGTAGCATCGTGTTCATACGCCAAATCCCCCGACATTATAAAGAATCGCTCGATGGACATGTGGCATGAGTTGACGTGAGACGCGCACACCATCCATGGTCAGCACTGGATCGACCGTGATGTTATTGATGATCGTCGGCGCGCTCCCTGCTCCCGCGCGATACGCAAGACCGCTATAGTTGTTGGGGGCTGCGCCGAGGGCCTGCGGCTTGATGACCACGGCGGAAAGCGCTGCCTGAAACTGCGGCGTGTACTGCGTGATGCCCTGGGTGAACATCTTCATCATGTTGGGCATCCACGTATCCGCGTCATGGGCAGGTCCCATCTTTGCCGGCGAGTGAAAGCCCAGGAAGCCCGCAATGTTGTTGGCGACCCCTCCAATCGTATTGGCGATATTCTGTGCCATCGAGCCAACGCCGTTGAGAAAGCCCTGGATGAGATTTACTCCCCAGTTATAGGCGCTGCCCGCAAGATTGGTAAAGAATCGAGAAATGTTGTTCCACACGTCTTGCAGCGGTCCGCTGATCTTGCTCCAGGCCATGATAAACTGCAGCGTCACATCACTCCAGAGTCCAGCTACCGTCCTATGAACGTTTGCTCCTAACTGACTGAATCGATCTCCGACCCAATTTTTCAGGTCGGTCGCTCGATCACGTGCATAGGTGCCCATGCTGCTGAATAAGCCGCCGACCGTATCCCGCGTCCACACCATTTTGTCATGCGCAAACGTGCCCATGGATGAGAAGATGGAACCGACCGTCTCTTTTATCCAGGTCATTTTGTCGTGGATGAAGGTGCCCATAGCGCTGAATAGCACCTTGTTCGCATCAACAAGCGCTTTGACATAGGTGTTGTGGTCATACATCCAATGGAAAGCATCGACTACCCCAGTTGTTGTTTTTGTGATCGAGTCATGGACGGCTGTACCCATATCGCTGAATTTCTGCCCCACCGCATTTTTGATATCGGTCAGTTTGTCATGGATGGCCGTGCCCATGTCGCTGAATTTCTGACCGATAAAGTCTTTTACCCCAGTCAGGATATCGTGTATTTTTGTGCCCATGGCGCTAAAGAGATTGCCGACCCAGGACGCGAAGCCGCCCCACACATTTCTTAACCAATCAGTGATTTGTCCCCAGTGCTGAAAAACGAGGATGAGGGCCGTCACGACGGCAATCACTGCCAACATCACAATCCAAACGGGCGCACCCGCGATAGTCAGGGCGCCGAATGCCGTAGCCGCAGCAAGAATCGACGGAACGACAGCCGCATAAATAACAACCGCCAGGCCTGCCAGCACACCGCCCATGATGGCGAGCGCAGGACTTCCTGCGTTCAGACCGCTGACAAAATCGGCAAATTTGCCGATGACAGGAGTGATGCCACTCACGATGCTCCCGAAGATCGGTAAGAGTTTGGTCCCGAGGACGATGGCCGCCGCCTCTGCTACCGCTTTGCCTTTATCCAGAATCACGTTGAATTTGATTTGAGCGAGCGCCCAACCGCTCACCTCGCCCTTGCCTGATTTCATTGAAGACGCTATAGCGCTCGCATTGTCCTTGAACGCCTTCATGTGGTCGCCTGTCAAGGCCAGGAAGGTAGACAGCGAGCGCTGCCCGCCGACCATATCGCTGACGGCCCGGTTGAATGGCACGCTACCCTCTGGACCTGCCTTCTTCGCTGCATCGTAGATCATCTGCAGCGCGCCTGGGAGACTCACCTTCATCTCGTCGGCCACGGCAACGGTATCCAGCCCCCACTTTTTCATGGCGTCGCTGGCTTTGGACGTTGGCACTTCCAGGGCTTGCATCATGAAACGTAAGCCGGTCGCAGCGCGCGCCGCCGGTATCGCGGCATTGGTTTGGGTACTCATGGCGGCGGCCAGATCGGCAAAGGAGATGCCCATGGCATGGGCGACCGGCTCTATGGGTCCCATCGTGACGGACAGGTCCTGCAGGGAAACCCGCCCTAAAGACACGGCTTTGATGAGGCCATTCATGAAGGCGCTGGCATTGAAAACCTTCGTGCCGTAGTTGGTCATGGCGCCAGCTAGGGTATCGGACACGTCTACCACATTGGCCTGCTCGATGACCGCGCCCTTGGCAGCGGCAGAGAGCGTATCGAAAGCTTTTGCACCCCTTTGGCCCGAGGAGAGGATTTCGTACATCGCCTTGGTGAGCGGACCAGATAGGACGCCGGTCGCCACACTGACCTTGAGGATACCGGAAGAGAGGGTGGCAAAACTGTCGGTCACATCACCGGCGCCGGTATTGAGGCGAACGACGGCTTGCTCGAAGGTGCCGGCCATCTCGCCTGTTTTGATGGCCACAGCAGCGAGACCGGCTACGAGCAGCCCTGAACCGATAGCAGCCAATGCGCCAAAGCGCGCTTGCGCCTTATCGGCAGAAGCGCCCACCCCCAGGAGTTTGGCATCGGCGGCTTCGGCGCCAAGCACGGTGACTTGTCCAACAATCTGGCTTCCTAAAATCATGGCGTGCTCATTTCTTCGGTGGCCGGTCGGCGATGATCTTCTGCGCCTCGCCCTCCGCGCTCAGATAGTCCAGCGCCTTGAGTTTCCACACAAGCGGCTGTTCTACCAGCACCCACGGCGGCACGTTGCAGTACTTCGCCGCCTGGAAGAGCGCATAATCGGGCGGACACTCCCCCATCTTGCCCTCGGTCGCCAGCCAGCGCCTCAACTGTGTCCGTTCAGATGAGGCGCTAGCGTTTCCGGGCGGATATCGGACACCACCGCAACCAGCAACTGGCCGCGAAAATCGATGGAGAGTTCGGACAGGCGGCGCGCGTCGAGCGGGAACATCGTCACCCCGTCGTTTTCCATGACATCCCACCATTTAATCAGGCGCACTAACTCTTCGTTGAACGCTTTGAAGCCAGCCGTCACGCTATCCGCGTCATTGCCCGTCGCGGTAAAACTTTGCGCCAGGCCGATGGTTTTCTCGGTGACGCGCCCTGGATAATACTTGAGGTTCACCTTTTCCTCGGTCGTGTGCTCCTCGCCCGTCTCAGGATCCTCTATCGTGATCATGACGGTAAAGGTGGCGAGCGCGGTATTACTGGTCAGTTGTCCAATGGTAACTGGCATAGAAAGAACTCCTCTATAGCGCGGTCAGTAGCGTCTGAATGGTGAACACGTGCGCCTTGCCCCAGGTCGCATCTTCGACAATCGTGAACTCCCACTCCTCTGCAAAGACCCCCTCCTTATCCGAGAACGGCGAGGGCTTCGAGACCTTCACGGCCATATCGTGCTGGAAGAGGGCGTACACCTGCGTCTGCGTGATGGCAAATGCGCCGCCGGTCAGGCCCGCGCCAGAGCCGGTCAGTGGCGTGGTATCGGTGGCGAGTAAGCCGGTGAAGGTCACCACAAACGGCGTGGTGTTACCAGGCCCGCCTGAGACGGTGCAGCCCGTCGCGCCAATGGTGGAGAGCCCTTGCAAGGCGGTGGCCACGGCGGCGTTGGTGGCGTTGTAGGCAATGTTGCCGGTGGTTTGCCCCTTGTAGGTCAGGGTGAAGTTGCCGGCCGATGGCGTGCCCAGCGTCACCGTCTGGTTGTTGTCGATGACCAACCCCTGACCGGCCACGCGCAAAAACATGGTGGTGCCCGCTTGCAGGTAGGACAGCGGCGTCATGCCGATGGCATCGGCTTCCAGCAGCAGCTTGATGGCGCAGGTCGGATCGAGGTCAACGTGCGCGGCGTAACCCAGATTGGCGCGGTTCATCGGGAAAAACATGCCGTACAGGTTGCCAAAGGCGAAATCGACATTCAACACTTTCAAGAGCTGCGTGGTGCCAAGCCCCGCAGAGGTCGAGTCCAGGTAGAAGTTGAAGTGCTTGCCAGCACTCGGTTGCAGCGCCACGGCGGTGGGGGTGGCCGTCATGGTGATGGCCCGCTGTAGCGCCTGGGCGAGCACCTTGCCGGCGATGGTGAATCCCGCCTTGCGGTCGCCTTTATAGCCAAGCTCCGAGATCAGGCCGTAGTTGACCTTGTGATTGTAGATGGCGTTGCCGTAGGCGTTGTTTTCGCCCTGCTCAATGGTGAAGGTTTGGGGCTGGACTGAGCCGGTGAGTGGCGGCGTAAAGACCCAGGATTTGGCAATGGTAGACGCGCCCACCGCAGAGATGACCGGCGCGCCACACACGCCAGCCAGCGCGTAGCCCATGCCGTTGTAGTCGAGTTCGCCCCCCAGCGTGCCCTCGACCCATTCCGAGTTCTCAATCACGATGGATGGATATTTGCGCCCGGTTGGCGTGTAGGGCTTCACATCGGCCATCGCCCCCAGCTGGATATCGAAGCACTGCAAGAGCTTGTTGGCCGGCACGTTCACGCCAGGCGTGGCTTCCAGGCCGAATTGCAGCGTTTGGTTGACCGAACTTCTTTCAGGTGCCCACGGCATATCATGCTCCTTCTGTCATCACGACAGTAGTATTAGTTGCCCTTCAGTGCGATGCGGTACAACCCACCTAAGTTTGTCCAGCCCGCGCCAGCGATGGGCGGGTCATCCATCGCGATTTCTTGCTCGCGCGTGCTGGAAATCACGCCGCCTCCTGATATGCCGACGCTGCGCACATTTCCGAACAGCGCATCGATGCGATCGGCGATAATCACCAGCGCCGCCCACTGGGCTGCTGGCCCCACGGCTTTGATTTGCACTAAAATACTCGCCCACAGCCGTATCTTGTTCACGGTATCCACATCGATGTCCGATTGCCGGCCGTACACCGTAAACGGTGGTTGCGTGCCGATGTCTGCCATTCCCTGCCACACGCCGCCGGTGCTTGCTGCCATGAGTGCGCTGTCCGCTACGCACACCGAATGTATCCAGGCGTAGCACATGGCTACTTCAGACGCCATGCATTCGTCCCTCAAGTCCGGCGAGCTTTGTCTGAAATTCGCCGTTGATCAGTTCCACCGCCGGTTCGAGAAATGGCCTGGCGGGTTGAAACCGTGTCCCGTCGTTCTGCCATTTGCCATAATTGGCAGCGCACGCCGCTTTGCCCTGCATATCCCCCTCTATCGTCTCTTCTGGCAAGAGGTACGAGTCCCCCGGCGGTGTGCCTGCTTGCCCATAGGTCGAGCCATTTTTCGTCACCGTGTACACCGAGCTCACCATGAAGCCCGTAGCGACCTGGCCGTTGGCATAGATCTGCGCCACCATGGCATCACCCAGATCGACCGTCGTTTCCGCCACGATATCCGACAGCCCCGCGTGCATAGCAGCTGCGACTTGCGGAAAGTGATTAAAACCAGCTACAGCCATTACACGCCCCTGGCTTTCTCTTGCAATTGCGACTGGTAGATGTCATAGGCGGTCGCCAGGTCTTGCAAGATGACCGCGCAAGCCGTTACCGATGCATCTAAAGCAGTGATAAGCGGGTCTAAGGCGCCGCGCGTGGACATCTCTGCCTGGAGACTTTTCGCCCGTTCCGCCTGATTTTGCCATTGCTTTTTGCGCGCTTCGATCATCGCTTTGATGTTTTCGTAATCCATCATCAGACCACCGTCACAATCAGCGCGTCGGACGCCACCCTATACGATGACGCCCATTCCAGCGGTTGGACGCGCCAGTTCTTCCCCTGGTACACCACGATACCGCCTTCCCTCACCACCGAGGTCGGCATATAGCGCATATTGCGCGCTTGCTTGCCCGCAATCACACTGGCATAGAGCGTCAGTTGCGTCACCGATGGCTTGCTGATGGTACAACTCAGCATGAGATCGGGCGTAGCGGCTAACGTCTCGGTCGTGTGCCCTGAGCCGTCAGGCGTCTTTATCGGGTTGTAGTACGGTAGTACCTGATCGAGCGAGTCCGCGACGGTGGCCGTCATCGATGCCAGTTCAGCAGGTGATAGCACTAGCCGCCTCCTGGATTGCCAGACGCCATATAGTCGATCTCCCTCGGCCCTGTAAGACTAGCGCCTTGCCCGCTTGCATTCGTGTCTGAGCGTGTCATGCTGATGGTGCCCGCGCGCTGGTGACGCCTCAACGCCTGGATACGCTTTTCCAGGTGCAGAGTCGCCTGCCCGCGCTGAAAACTCTGCCCGTCGCTGGAAAACGAATACGAGAGCATCCATTTGGCGGCCAAACGCTCCAACAAGTCAGCCGCCGCGCGGTATCTGTCGAATAAGCGACCAGTAATATGCACCGGCGGGTAGGTATTGGCTGCGAATGAGAAATGCCCCGCAATCGGCTCAATAAGCGACGGCGTAACCACGATGGTGAAGAACTGCTTCAAGATCATGCCATCTTCCCAGCCGCGCATAGCAGGGTCGCTTTCATAATCCAGGTAGACAAAGCCGCTAGCGCCCCACGTCGGTTTGCCGACAAGCTGTTCGCTGAACACATCCACACGGCTCTCATCTAAGACATCCTGGATGGTCTGATCGTCGAAGGTTTGCGCGGCGCCAGCAGGGTCATTGATGAGCGTCCTCACGCTTGTAATGAGGCTTGCCATAGTTGACCTAACAGCCACTTTTCACCCCCTCAGAAAGAATGGTATAGTAGACATGTTGCCTAGAGAGGGAGTAATTACCCCGCTCGAAGAGAAGTGACCTTGACTTCCTGGCAACACACAACAAGGTACTAACCAAAGGAGTTAGAAAGTGACCTCTATACCCAACACGTCGGGTATCTACCGCATTACCAACACGATCAATGGCAAGTTCTACATTGGAAGCGCCGTCAACTTGCGCAAACGCAAAACAAGCCATTTTAGCGAGCTTCGGCGAAACCAGCACGGCAATCTGATACTGCAACATGCTTTCAACAAGTATGGCCCTGATGCATTCACCTTTGAAGTGATCGAACTTGTTCTTCCCATGTCCCTGACCGCGCGTGAACAATACTGGCTTGATCGATACAAGCCCTTTGGGAAGCGCGGCTTTAATATTGCCCGCGTTGCTGGCTCTTGCTTGGGCATGAAAGCCTCGCCCGCTACCCGTGAGAAATTGAGCGCCGCCCGGCGTGGCAATACCAACCATACCGGCAAGAAAGCCTCGCCTGAAACCTGCAAATTGCTCAGCACCATCGGGCTTGGCAGGAAGCACACCCCTGAACATCGTGAGAAAGTCAGACAGTCCAGGCTTGGTAAGAAAGCCTCGCCTGAAACTCTTGAGAAAATGAGGCTGGGGAGAACCAACACGAAAGCCCTTATCGTTACCGCGCCTGATGGGACTGAGCAAACGATTTATGGTATCAGGCAATTCTGCAAAGAGCATCATCTTGATCGTTCCAATCTCATGCATGTTGCTAAGGGGAGCAAGATGAGTCATAAAGGCTACAAAGCCCGCTTCCCTGACGAACTACACTTATAATCTACGGCTTGACTAATACAATATCTCCCTGATATGTAATAGTTGGAGTTGTGGGCGAACCCGATAACGTAGCTGACAATCGTATTTGTGGAGCAGTAATTACACCAGATACGACTGTAGGTTGAACATTGAAGGGTATGTATAATTCTCCGGCTTGTGCTGACGCCGTAAGCGTGATGGGCGGGTCACCGAGAAAATCCGCGCGCCAGAGTGTTGGGATTCCATCGTAACAGGCGTCCACGGAAAACGTCCACACACCGGAGCCGGACGCCTGGGTTGCGGCGCTGTATATCACGCGCGCCCACATGCCGCGCCTGGGTGTGCCCCCTGGTAGGATGAGTGCCGCGCCCGAAAACGAGGCAGTTTTTGTGACGCTGGCCTGCAAAGCGATTAATGCATCGGTTGGCATGATTTTCTCCTATCCCCAGACCTGTAGTGCCAGCGTCTGAAGCTGTGTTGATGCGGTCAAACTGAGCGATTGCGCCAGACCAATGGCCAGCGCGGCCAGGATGGCTAACTCCTTCTGGTCGCTGATGCCAACCCGCGAGACGATCAGCGTATCAAGCACATTAAATTGCTGCTGGGTCATGCGGGCGTCTCCCCAAGCGGCGCTTCCGGCTCAACCACAGGAGCGACCGCGACGTTATCCGGTGCATTGGCTGATCGGTCTTCTTCCTCGCGCGCCTTTGCGAGGGCATCGGCATCGGCCTTGATCTGCGCATCCTCTGCCGCGCGCCGGGCAAGTAACGCTTCCTGCTCAGACGGTGTGCGTGATTGCGCATCCTCCGCTGTCCGAAGTTTGGCGCGGGCGTCGGCTTCGTCTTTCAGGCGCGCATCTTCGGCGGCACGGGCGTCTTCTTTGGCCTTAGCAACAAGGCGCGCGTCCTCTCGCGTCGGGTCAAGTCCGTGCGCGTGTCCCAGGTGCAGTACGAGCAGGTCAAGCACGCGGCCCAGGTGTATGTCCTGCTGTGCGATCACGGCCACTCGCGCGCGCAACTCTGCGAACTCCTCCGGTTGCATTTTCATCTCTACCGGCGGTGTCTCTTGTGTTGGCATCGTTTTGTCCCTTTCACTTAGCCGATTTTGATGTCGTCAACCTATCTTGATGTCGTACAAACGGCCAATGGAGCGCGTGCTCTGGTTCATCAGGCCAACGGCCCAGTCAATCACGGTCCGGTAAATGGTGCCGTTGTTGATCATTCCGAGATCGTTCACATCGGGACCATCGGTCATCTGCCAGCCCATGAAGTGATCGGTGCCGTAGTTGACGGCGTAGATACTCGCAAAGTTGGCAGAGGCGCCGGTAGAGTCAAGCCCAGCTGCTGTTTCCCCCACAGAGCCGGACCCGGCTGCAATGGCATTGCCCGCAAGTATGCGCGTCGATTGGTCGGCTTTGACGCCAGGGTCACGGATGATCGCGCTCCTGTATTTATCAAAGGTGCGGTCGAACTGGTCTTTGCCCTGATCGAAACCGCCGGATGTCCCCATAAACTTGATCACCGAGTTGATGCGCCGGTTGACATAATCGTTCATGTAGAGCACGACGCCCGCGCCAGTAGGGCTATCGACGCTCCACAACAGGAGATCAAGCATTTCAAAGAAGGCGGCGCCGGTTTTCGCGGTGACGCCCGCAAACGAGATGTCGGCCGCCGCGCCGCCACAGTCGATCTTGTTTTCTGGACGCACGCCAAACTTGTTGGCAGACGCCGCGTCATCGATGCGCGCACGCAGACCCACCGGCGCGTTGACATCGCCGGTGATGTGGTCATTCTTGAAGTATTTGTAGTTGAAGCCGTACGTCAGGCCCTTCAGCACCATCTTGGTCTGTGAGGCGCGCGGGTCGGTGATCTGGTTTTTATCTTTGAGGATATATTTGTCGACATCCACGTATTCGCGGAAGATGTAGACCTGCTCGCTGAAGGGCGTTGGTTGGGCGTGCACCGAGATACCCTCGGAGTTGAGCGGTACCCAGTTGTCAGCGGGCACGTTCCCCTCAAAGCGCACGCCGTTTGCAATCAGCGATTCTTTGGTTACCAGCGGAATGTCCTGTGCGACATTCCCATAATCGATCAGGGACATACTGATAGCTTGCACGGCTGGATTGTTGGAGTACAGCGCGTAGTCGGCAAGCGTGAAGGTCCCGGCACCAATAGCCATAAGTGTGCTCTCTCTTCTGTCTCACGACGGTAGAGACAAGACGTTCAATCGGTCAGGCTCAGGGTCTCCCCTTCCCCTGAAAGTAATCATCGAGTGTCGGTATTTTGCCCGGGATGCGCCCCCCCGGCGGCTGGATAGATGAGCGGCCATACGCCGCGCGGTCTGGACTCATGCCAGGAATGGGCGGCGCGCCTTGTTGCTGCTGTTGTCCAGGAGCAGGTTTCACCAGTTCGGGCGCGTTCTTTGCCAGCTTTTCTAAGAGCTTTTCGACGTTGGTTGGTTTGCCCGTCGCATCGTCAAATTCCACGGCCTCCCAATCGATCAGCTTTGCAAGCAGGTCGGGCGCAACAAGGAAATTGAGTTTGCCCGCATACTTCGCCACGTCCTGATTGACACGCGCCGTCACGAGTTCGGCGGCCAGTTGGTCATGCTGCTCTTGCAACTCGGCGGCCTGCTTTTGCGCCTTTTGCAACTCGCTCATCTGTGCATCTCTGGCCGCTTGCTCTGCTGCTTTGTAGGCGGCGAGTTCTTTTTCAGCGGCGGTCAGTTTGGCGCCATGACGCGTTGCTTCCTCGGTCTTGTTGGAGGCGTGCAATTCCAACTCAGCAATCTTCTTCAACGCTTCCTCAAGCGTAAGAGCGGCCTGCGCTGGCGTCGCACCAGGCGAGGCGGGGGTACCCGTCGCGGGTGATCCGGTGCCAGGCGTCGCGCCCGCACCGGATGAGGGATTTGTAGGTTCTGGCATAATTGTAATCCATTCCTTCCTGAAAGTCAATGCGCATTCCGCCCGCTTGCTCGACGGATCTGCGCCGGTATGTCAGCAATAGCGCGCGCCACGGCCTTCCTGGTAATCTCTATCGCTACATAGGCGTCCCAATCGCTCAGGATGGCCTGCAACTCGTGAATCTCACACTGCAACTGGTAGCACTCGCTGATGGAGGAGAGGGCGTGCTGCTCAACGCGCGTCACCAGGTGGCTGATATCGTCCAGGAGCACAGATGAGCGGCCATGCGAGCGCGCTATGGTGTCGGGCGGCGGGTCTTCATCGGGCATCAGGCGCGCCTTTCTGCCGTTGTGCCAGGACGCGCGCTTCCATCGTATGCGTATCCTCGCCTGTTTTCGTGATGATTACCTTGACCTGGTACTCAACGCCCGGTTCTGGCGCTATCCCCGCGTCTTGCGGATGTTCCGTCCAGATCGTTTGTGAGATGTGGCCGCCTATCGAGACAGACTCAAGTGCCTCTTCAAGTGTCATGGGCAGGACATGCTTCAAGCGCGGATTCTTGCGGCGGGCCTCAGGCGATGCCTTCCGTGTACTGCTCGCAAGGATAGCGGCCGCGCGCTTGCTAGAAATGCCCTGTTTGCGGGCTATTGATGCAGCGGCTTTTGCAAATCCAGGATGGGATGCTGACATAGATCACCTCGCTTTCTGCTATACTATGAGTGGATATCCAGGTAGGGCAGTCTGATCGCGCGTGTGGTGTCGAGGGTTCAACTCGCGCCTCGCTGCCCTACACCCACAAAAGCAATAGCAGACATATCACCTGCGTATCATCTAGCGTTTCGAGCGCAGCACATCGGCTACCAGCTGCGCCGTGCTTGCATTGGCACGCTCCACCTCGCGCCACTTCTTCACAATCTCATGCATGAGTTGCGCGGGGATGGCATGTTGTATCGCGGTGCCAGGGGCGACGGTGATGGTGATGACCATGCCACCCTCTGTGATCGCGTAGTTGGGCGGTGGCAAGGTTTGTGGTGGTTGGACGGCGTCTTCATTGCCGTTGGGTACTACCAGGTCTGTCATACGTCCTCCTTAAATGCTCGAATGATCGGCAAAATATGCGCTACTTCGTCGCGGTCGGATTGTTTCTCCTTTTCAGAGAGTTCGGCGTAAGGAGTCGCTACCTGCCTCTGCCAATGCAAGGCTAATCTGAGCGGGTCGTCGCGGTCGGATTGTTTCTCCTTTTCAGAGAGTTCGGCGTAAGGAGTCGCTACCTGCCTCTGCCAATGCAAGGCTAATCTGAGCGGGATACGCAAAGAGGCATCGGGTAGCACCTCGCACTGACTAAAGAGATACTCCATCCAGTGCGCCCAGCTTGCATGCTCTTTGCTGGCTAACTGTTCAATCAATTCTTGTTCGTTCATCCTACCTCCAATACTTCATAACAATCAGGCACGTCCAGCGGCCTGACCTCAAAGATACGCCGCTGCGCGTGGGGTTCAAGTTGCTGCACGCCGATACGGTAGCAGCATGGACCTAGTTCCGCCCATTGCGCGTTATCCTGGAAGATTTTGAGCACATCGACGGTTTTACTGTAGAGCAGCAAATCGCCTAACACCTGGCAAACATGCACGTAGTTCGCGCCTTCGTATTCGACAATGCGGCGCTGATGCCCGTCGTAGAGCACCTCGATACGCCATTGATGTGATTGCCGTTCGTTCATGGTTTGCCCCATTTCCTGGCATGTTCATTTTCGCCTGAGTCCAGTACCTGCACAAAATAGGCAAGATTGATATATTCGCCAGGGCGTAAATGCTCCGCTTTCCAGGCATCAAACTTTTTCCTGAGCAGACGCTTTTCTTTGTGACGTTCCCATGTCAGTAAGAGCGCACGCAAAATCATGGTTGCTTCCCCGCCTGTCCTATGGCAGCCGGTGCTACAGGCGCGGGCGGTGGCTGGTTGGGCAAGAGCGGCGCGCCTGGCTCTCCTGGCGGCATGGCGGACTGAATATCCGTATTCAGCGCGATTTCGGTGGGTGAGGTGCGCAACTTCGCCTCTTCGTCGGGGTCTTCGCCCAGGCCGCGCAGCACGGTGGTCTTGGTCATGCCCAGTTCAAGCTTGGTCACCGCGCCCTGAATGGCCTGCAGATCATCTTTCGGAAGTGGATCCTGCCACGCCAGCGTGATCTTGATGTCGCCTGACTTGCCGTTCAAGACAAGCAGCGCCTGGCTCACATCGATGATCAGTTCCCCGTACAAACAGCGCTTTTTGTCGGTCTTCTTGGTAATCGGGCTATGCAAGAGTTCAATGGCAATCCCTGAGAGGTTGCCACGCGGCATGGTGGAGATACGTCCAGTGGCCACGCCTGGCACGCCGGACTGCTCATCGATATCACTACGCAAGTCGGCGGCGAAGGCGAGGCCCGCAGGCACTTCCGACACGATATGCACCGCTTCGATCTTGCTCGTGGGCAGTGGGAGTTCGATAACTTGCCCACGTTTACGGGCGATGGTCGAACTGCCAGTATCCACCGCGTACAAGAGCGGTTCCCCATAGAGGCCCTCGGTGGCGTTGATGCCCGATAGCAGGCGGTTGAGCGCCTTGTTGAGACCAATCAAATCGGGCGTCAGGTCGGGCTTGCCCCAGGGCGAGTTCGGCATGGGCAGGTTTTTGCAGTGGAAGATCGGCGGAAAGGCGTAGTTCCACGCGATGGGCGCGCCCGCTGCTTCCCAGTCGCCCAACTTCGGCGGCGCACCCTTTTGGCTGACGTGTGTCCAGTGCTGGATAGACCATGATTTCGGTTTCGATGGTGCAGGTTTGCCTGGGAGTGGGTCAGGGTAGTTGGCGGCTATTTCCTCGCGGTAGTAGACTTCGCGGGGATTGCCGTTGATCTTTTCCGTTTCGCTGTACTCGATGCAGTACAAAAGCACTTTGTTACAATTCTGTGGCGCGGTCTTGGGAAAGACAATGGACGGGTCAATCACCACGAGTTCATAGGCGCCTGTCCCGTCTGGCCTGATGCGCAGGAAGGCCGTGCCCGCCATGGCGCCGTTCATGCCCAACTCTTGCAGCAAGGGGATGCGCTGCTCAGTGCGACCCCATACCGTGTCGAGGAAGTCCTGGGCTGACGAGGGAGCGCCTTTCTCACAGGCGATATCTAGTTCTTTGCCAAATAAGAAATCCACGCCTCTATCCACGATGGCCTGGCAGCGGTTGGTCAGCACATTGTCATCGGTGCCGTCATCCATCGGTTTGAGCGGCGGTTCAAGTTCGCCGTTGTACGCCTGCCAGGCATAGGCGATACGCTCTTGCCGCTTGCGGTCGGCGTCGGTGATCTCGTAGGTCGGTTGTGCTTGTGTAACAGGCGCGGTCATGGTTTGGGTCATAGCTTATTCCCTGGCTTTTGTGCCTCAAAGTAGGCACGCTCGTTCGGCCCAACGTCTCCCACATGGGCAAGCGAGGGAGGCGGAAGCGGGTACTCCTGATGATGAATGATGCACTGGGCTGCCCAGTCACGTAAGCATTTGACTGAGCAGAGATGCCAGCCCTCCTGCGCCTGAATATCTTTGCCCTGAAAGACGGTAAACCACGTATCAGGCAAATCACGTTCAGATGGCCTTTGCTGCGGCCAGAACGTGAATTCACTCTTACACATCTCGCACCTGATAATATGCAGTATCACTGATCCCTCCTAATACACCCGTTGGCTATACCGAATCGTGCCAGGGCTGACGCTCGCACTCTGGTACACCTCCGCCTGAAATCTCCACTCCACTTTCAGTCCAGGGAAGCGCAGCTGGAAGTCATTGCTGGCTTTGAGCAAGTGCGCTACCGCCTCCTCCTGCATGGCATGGAACGCCTCTTTTTCGCGCTTGTCCAGCTTATCGAAGTCACCGGCCGGCATGAGCGCCGCGTGATCTTGGGAAATGTCCATCAGTAGTACTCCTGCCTGTATCCCTGCTTTGTCCGCCGTATTTCCCATCCGAGAGTCGCGCCTTCCGAACGCCGCACGGGGGTATCCTTCGGTGCCTTGTAGCGCGTGATTGCTGCGAGAATATCCCCAAGTGGGATATAGGTTTGGATGATCTCCTCACCATTCGCATCAAGTTCTGCATGATCGATCATGACATGCAGACAGGGAAGATCGTGCTTGTCCACAATCTGAAATCGATAATCACTCATAATTTATCCTCGATAGGTGTTTCTTAGCCTGTAGAACTGCCGACGTAACCAATCCATGAAACGCTCTTCCCAAGGGAGCGTCGCATAGATGAGCTTCCAAGCTGCTTCATGGGCGCGCCTCACTTCTTCTAACGTCGGTTTAGACATATCAGTATACCCGTTGTGAGTACGTGACTCGTTCACTGAATGGGTCTTCGAGACATGCAAGACCGAGGCAAGTTGCAAGATCATCGTGGCGACCAACCACCGCGCCATATTGATCGGTACCATCCTCGCTTACTTTTATTTCATAGACACGAAGTTCCTCAACGGTCGCCTTCATCTCAGGCGTATCCGGCCCATGCACGCGGTATGCTTGCAGCAAGCTCTGTAACCTACTCACCAGGAACGCCTTCGCCAGCACGCCAGTAGAACGGTTGTACTTTTCACCTGCTGAGAAGGTGATTGGTTTCACCTGGACGCGCTCGATGCCTTTGCCGACGGTAAAGACGCCGTTAATCCACAGCCCCAGCCCCTGCTTGCGCAGGCCAATCTCTTTGCACAGATCGTCATAGACCGGCCTGCCGACGCCCGTTACGTCAATCAGGCAGCGCACATCACGATGGTCAAACATCGGATTGCACAGCATATCCGCAAGCAGTATGGCGACCTCTGGATAGCTCGTATTGAGCGGCACACGCCGGATATGGCGGATAGTGTACTCAGAGCGCATCACCTCCTGAGCGTCCACCGTTGGGTGAAACTGCATCTGTGCATCGATATAAGCGGGCTTGCGGTACTGTTCACCCGTGCGAAACTTGCCGGTGTGGACCTGCATGACTTCAGCCACGGCGACGGCTGACGGATCATGGATTTTGCCCACATCCACGCCGATGCACACCGGATTGAGTTGTGATGTGTCTACAGTGACCATGTTGCCTCTTGTGCTATACTGCTCATACGGGTGTGAGCGCGTCGGTATGAGCGGACAGAGCCGCGCGGATTAACAAGTCCTGTCAGAACTGGGTTCGACTCCCAGGCACCCGATTTCACAGTGACCATGTTTCGATATCCCCTTGCATTATTCGATCTATGTCGGCTGACCGGAATGCCGCCGTCTCGCTATCCATGAACTTGCAATGGAACTCCTGTTCAAACCACCATTCGCCCATCAGTTCGCGCATCTCTGCTAAGAACTCAGGCGTGATGCGCGGGCACTGCTCCGCTGGCACTTCGTAGTAATCCCAGGCGTGCCGCTGCAAGTACGCCTGATAGAAAAATCCGCGTGTGCCCCAGGGCGAGCTGAGCATGACCGTTCTTCCGCCACTCACTGCTAGCATCGGCAAAACAGACATGTACAGCGCATCCTCCACACGGCTCGCCTCATCGATCACCAGGAGCTTCACACCACTATAGCTGCGTACCGTGCCTTCCGTGCCTGGCAAACTCACAATGCGGCTGCCGTTAGGAAGCTCCAGGCGTAACGCGCTCTCTGCCTCTGCCTCGTCTACCTGTTCGCCCAGGCCGTGATACACATCTAAGCACTTGCGAAACAACTCTTGCGATTGCCGCTGCGCCTTCGATAAGAGCAGTACCAGCGACTTCGGCTCGTAGACCGCCGTATGCGTGGCGAGTACCGCCGTTACCGTGCTTTTCCCGCTCTGCCTGCTGCAATTCAAGAGCAGTCGTTGTGCCTGGCTCTGCACCATCCGCTCTTGCCACGGATCAAGCGTGATGCCTGCTTGCTGTGCCATGACGGACGGGTCAAGCCGCATCGCCAGGTCAAGCGCGATACTCACCCGATTTGCCGCGCCTCACTCATGCCCTGGGCAAGCAAGGCTTTGGCAACGGCTATTCTGGCTTCAGGGAACGGGCGTAAAGCATTGAACAGAAGTTCTCTCACGTTTATCCAATCGGGCGACGTGCGCAATTCGATATGCGTCGAGCGGTCAAGCTCCCCGGTCAACTCGCTGTAGAGTTCGGTTTGCTTGCGCAGCTCCCCCAGCGACGAGAGCGCGATACGATGATCTTTGATCTTCGCCTCCGTCCACGCGTCGCTGTAGATCGCCTTCGCCTGGGTCCGCATCCAGGCCATTTCGCTGAGCGTATCGAAGGCTGCTTGCTCGTCTTGTTTGGCGACCACCTCGGCTATGGCGGGCTTCATGCAGTTGCTTTTGTGGCGTTCCACGGCCGATTTTGATAGTGAAAAGCGTCCCGCGATGTCCCGTAAAGATGTTCCGTCAGCGAGTGACGCCTCGATGGAAGCGCGGTCAGCGTGTTTGCAGATCGAACAGGTCATGGACATGGCATCACCTCCGGCGCACGTATTCACGGTCAATAGCAGTGGCTACACGCTTAGCTGCACCTATACCGATAAGTTGCTGTACTTCTCGTAACACCTTGCGCGTTTCAGGGCCGTATACGCCCCAATCCTCAGTCAAAGTTTTTTTGTCCCGTCCCGTCCTGCGATATCTTTGACCGCAAGCCCGGTCACAAAACTTTCTTATGCACTTGCCGGTTTGTGTTATTGGCTTTCCGCAATACAGGCATTCTGTTCTATTCCGCTCTTCAAAATAAGTAGGTGTGAGCATTCCTATGCGCGCGAATCTTCTCTGACACAAATCGTTATTATCGCAAAAATCCCTTCGGGGGCCGGATTTTCCTGGAATCCGCTCAATGGGCTTTCCGCACGCTTTACAGAACGCTCTTCCTTCCCTTTGGCAGTCCTTATTACAAAACTGTCTTAATCCTCTTTCAGGTTGAGTAATGGGCTTTCCACACGCTGCGCAGGCAGTTGGTTTTACTATCGCTGCCCATCCTTTATGTTGATCTGCTTTGTCACATTCTTTACACCGGCAGTCAAGGCCATCTTTGTTGTGTTTTTTGCGATAGAAGAACTCAGGAGTAGCAGGTAACACGCGCCCACATGGGCCAGTGCATCGCTTTTCTGGCGCGTCAATCACTGTATCACTCATCGCATTACCTCCCCTGACCGATCAGCACACCCAGCTCCGTCGCCACTACCAGCAGCACGAGCGCAATCAGGCCAATCGCCACCATCGTGACGCGCAGGCTCTGCTCCATGGCCGTGAGGCGCTTGTCTACCTTAACCGTCTGCACAAGCTGTGTTGCGAGCGTTGGCGGCTTTGGTGCAGGAGGTGGCGGCGCGATGGCTGGCAGGTTGGGCTGGCTCACCTGGTTGGGCGGTTCAGTGAAGTCAATCAGCATGGCGCCACCTCCGCGTCAAGCCACTTCACAGGAGCATCACCAAACTCATGACGCATCTCCTCCATCGTGCTGTAGGTGAACACGGTACGCGGCAGCGGAAAGTCAGCACCTGGATAGAGTTCCATGAAGATGAGTCCGCTAGAGAACTGTATAGCTTCAATGTCGATGGAATGCCCATCAACCGTATAGGTGACGAGAAAGCGCCTCATTCCGCAAGCTCCTTCCCTACGTCGCCTGGGTGACAGCGGCAGCGCTCTATCGCGTCGAGTATGTCTGTTCTGGACAGTTCTGCTTGACGCTGTGTTTGGAGATGATGGAGGTAGCGCGCGCACTGGTAGCGCTCGGTGTCGTAGTGCGGCATGTTGAGCAAGAGCAGGGGATGATTGGCGAGCAGTGCAAGAGGGTTACTCATCGATTCACCAGCCATCCAATCACGAGCGAACACGCGACGCACGCCGCGATGATCGCAAGGTAGCGCGGCCATTCACAGTGGGCAGAATGCGGGCGGTAGTAATTCCGCCGTCTCGCTTGCCGGACACCATCGGACAGCGTGGCATCGGGGTTGATTTGGCGGTACGTACGGTCATTCACGGCTACTCCTGGGTGTGCGCTTGCGCAGCGTTTAGCGCCCTAATCGCCTCAGAGATCAGCAGGTGGGCGCGCATGATCTCATTGATGCTGATATCAGTGGTAGCGCGGTTCTGGTCGCTCGTCCATTCCACAACCACCTTTTTGATATCGAAATCAGCGTTGATGAGTTCGCTCCGCGCAAGGTTGATGCGCTGGTTGGGGGTGCGACCTTCAAGTTCGATGTTCGCCCGCATATCTTTCAACATTCATTGATCCTTTCGCCTTGACGAATTGCTCGCAGTACGTATGGTCGTAGAGGAAATCGTTACAGCGCCTGGTGAACACGTTGATGTTGCGCGTCTCCAGAGCCGCGACTTTGCCGCACCAGCACGAGACGCACAGCACGCCACTCGTGCGCACGAAGCGGAAATGCGAACGTCTGACCTCGTTCATCGCGTCCCTCATTTTGTCTTATGTAAGACTTCATTACTACTTTAAGTTGTCTTATGTAAGAGCTTACGCTGTAACGCTATCGGGTAGAACAGGCTCTACAGGCTTTACGAGTGACTATGTATAACTTCGGCATTATATCTCACCCATTTCCAGGCATGTCCAGCTATATTCACTGCATGATATCTTTTCGTGTTTGGTCTTGGCATGGCTTGTAGCGCCTGTTTACAGGATTTTCCGCTATAAGCCCGACTTCATGATAACTCTATGGCTATCTTGCACTGGCGATTCCTATTTGCTCATCCACTGCGCCAATCCGCGCATCACGAACAAACCGCCGCCGATGCCAAATAGGAGCAGGATGGACCCGCTGACCATCAGCGCTATTGTGTACCAGGGCATGACGCACTCCTAGAACTGCACATACGTTGGATAGACGCCAGCACACCCAGCTGCGGCATTGACCGCCGGATTGTTGATGAATGCCGCCTGTCCATTGGGATTGAGGCTGCATTGATCACGAGATGCGTTCCTATCGGGTTGCATCCATTGGCGGCGTTCAGATTGACGTATACCGGCGTAGGATCAACCGGACTGGGATAGATCGATTGTCCGCAATGTGGGCAATTCATGACGCACTCCAACGAACAAAAAGGCGCTGCACCTGGTTCCCATTCCAGGTGCAGCGCCGTGTTCAACCGAAGCCTTAACAACGCTTGTGTGTGCCCGCCATTTCACTTCTAGCCTATTCCTCTAGAAGACTTCCCAGTTTCCCAGGAGAGCTGGCGGCGGTGCACCGCTCAGTTTACGTCGTAGCGGAGGAGCGACGGTAGCCATTATTTAAGGGGACAGTACGTAGGCTACTCCCCATATAGCGACGAGCGGACTCGAACCGCTGACCTCCAGGTTATGGGCCTGGCGAGTTGCCAACTGCTCTACGTCGCGTCGTTTACTCTTCAGGCAGAAGGTTCAAGGGTTTGAGCGGCTTGATGTCATCGACATGCCCGCCCGATAACGTGAGGAGCAGCCATGCATTGCCCAGGATAGGCGCGCGCTTCAGTGTGCCGATCAGCCTATCTAATCGGCTCGCGGTCTTCACGTCCAGGTTGGGCAGACGGATAGCCGGCATGCTCCCAGTGTCGCAACAATGCATCGATGACTCCCCCACAAGTTCTACGGCAATTATAGCCGATGTGGGAGGGAGATGCAAATAAAAAGAAGCCAGCCCCTTTACGCCGGGCTTGCTCCGTGCTTGCGTGCATGAAATTCAAGTACAGTTCCCTACCCCCTCAGTATAGCGTATTGTGGCTAATCCGGCAAGAAGGGGTGCTACCGCGGCATCAGCCCGCATTGGCGCCGGTCTTGATTTCGATCAGCTTGTCCATCAGGCGGACAAGCTCGTTCTCTGCCAATCCCTCATCAGCAACAGGCACGCCCAGGACGCCCACTTTGAACGGCTCCCACTTTTCGGCTTTGAAGAGCTTCAGGAAGGTCGCTTTGACTTCCTGAAGCATGCTCGTCGGTGCCTCTACCGCAGCAGGCGCCGCTTGCTTTGGCTGTCCAGGAACGGCAATCCCTGCTTTCTGGTACATCTTGCGCACAATGGCACTCTTCCCAGCCTTATCCAAGTCGATCTGTTTCTTTTGTGGATTGAATGGCACCCACTCTTTTTCCAGATCATACAGGTAGCGACCCAGCCCAAACTGCGAGCAGGCCCGCTTGAAGCCCTGCGCAAAGGCTTCTGTACCGGTATTCTCTTCGTTGTTGGTCGCCTCTCCCACATCGGTATGGGGGACACCACAGACAATGACCGTGACGTAGCAGATCAGCTTGTTTCCTGCTACTAGCACAACAGGAGCCGGTGTACTCCATTCTCCATACGCGACGGAATTGAGTCTATCCTGATAGACGCGCGGGTCTGCATACGGGAGCGCCATACACAGCGTTTTCCCGTCGCGCTCGACTTTGCCCTTCGGCAAGAAGTCAATATCGTCGAGCGCAAACGGCGCTTTCAACTGCGACTCAATATCTACTAAGGCCATGATACCTCCAACTATGCACCCGCCTCTACTTGCGCGAATGCGAACGGCAAGATGACCTTGCCATGCTGACATAAAAACGATTCCAATACGAGGACTTCTGCCGCTTCCAACTCGACGCCGCGTTCGCTGTCGAGCAACGTCAATGCGCCGGTGTCCAGGTCAAGCTCGACGGACAGGCCAGGGCCGAGCGGCTCGCTGATGGTGTTTTTCACTGTAATACTCCTTATTGCGCTCTTTTTGAGAGGTACAGATCGACCTGCTGAGTCTTAAAGTTGACGGTTTTCAGGGCAATCGCCCATCCCATCGCTCGCAAGGTCTCGGTAAGAGCGGCGACATCGTCGTATTGGCCGTTCAGTTCTGCCTGAGCGATACCCTTAAGCAGGTTTCTCGTCTCTTCTGAAATCTCGTGGTTCGTGTGAATAGTTACTTGTTCCATGATCTCAAAATCTCCTGTTTCTATGCTTTCAATCACATGTGGCAGCAGGTCATCCCACTGCCACCCGACATAATCACTCATCGCATCGGTATCGAGCCAGCGAAACTCATCTCGCGCCGCAATGACCCACGCTCGGCGAGTGCAGCGACCTGCGCCTCGGTCGCAATCTCACGGCCCAACTCTCCCATTGCCGCCGCTTCGCGCTGATGGCGGCGTGCCTGAAATTCCGCTTCCTTTGCCGCGACGCCGGTCATGTGGTAGCAGGGCTTGCGAGAAATGCAGCTGCAATTGTTGACCTTGCCGCGCACGATCGTCACGTCGTAATCCTCTTTGTCATCGCTGCTGCGAACCTTGTACACCACGACCTGGGGACGATTTTTCAATTCTACGCGAAACCTGATATCTGCCGTCTTCTCTATCTTTGTGCTTGCCATTTTCGTTGCTCCTTGTTTTTCATGTCCTCGTCTCATATAGGAAGTATAGCATATATGGCAACCAATGTCAAGCAATTTCAGACCAATATTGAAGATATCTTGACTTTTGCCGGAAACTCGTGTAAACTAGTTGCCATAGACTGAAATTGATAGGAGGTGAGTATGAGCAAGGAATTACTCAACGTGAAGCAGGTTCAGGAGATATTAGACCTCTCGGAGCGAACCATTTTTCGGCTGATTAAGAACAAGGAACTGAAGGGATTCAAGGCCGGTCGGGAATGGAGATTTGAACAATCCGACATAGACGACTACATTGACCGTCAACGTCAGAAAGCGTTGACGGAAGTGGAGATAAACCCACAGAAAGAAGAACACCAATGAAAAAAATGATCCTGATCGCCTGTTTCCTGGTACTGGCCCTTTCCGCCTGCGGCAGCGAGACAGGCACAACGAGTTCGCCGGCGGTGGCAACGAGCGCACCGACAGCAACACCAACGGCCACACCCAAATCGACACAGCCACCGAAATGGACAACCGTGCAGAAATTCTCAGGCAACGGCACGAAGAAGACGGGAAATTTTACCGTCCCCGATAGCTGGCAAATCTTATGGAGTTGTGACAACACCGGACAAAACTACGGCATCGATGGTGTGATGTACATTAGTGTCTACGGTTCCGATGGTACCCCGATTGACCCAGCAGCAGTTTCAGGCACGTGCAAAGCGGGTAAAGTTACCAAAGACTCAACAGAGGAGCATCAAGGTGGGCAGGTGTACCTGGATATCAATAGTAGTTTGACCTGGACTATTCAGGTACAAGTACTCAAGTAAGTGGAAAACGAGAAAGGATGTTTGAATGGCAAGTCCAGTTGAAAACCTGCACACGTTTGACCTGCATATTCATGTCGGGACTCGCTCGTGGCCTGATGATGTCGAACTGTACTGCGAGGTCACATTCCCCGGCCTGGACGCGGCGCATCCGATTGTGCGCAACTACATGCGCATGGAGGGCGGTCTGGAGTGGAGTAACTCATTAGAGCACGCGATACGCATTGCTACCGATGAGATCAAGTCCTATATGACCGACCCTGAAGCATGGGTAGAGGCATTTAGCGAACCAGGTCCAGCAATGGAAAAGCACCGCCTGGAATTGGAGATAGAAGAGCGAACACTCGCACTTGAGGAGCAGCAAGCGTCTCTCGCGCGCCAGCAAGAACACCTCGAAATCTTCAAACAGCGTTTACAGGCGCTGGGTGATGAGAAGAGAGGTGACTCATAATCGCCTGAACTTGTTCTCTAGTAGGTGCGCGAAAGGATGTTCATGGAAGAGAAGTTGCACCCGGCTTTCGGGTCGGGTGAGGGTTGAAACATGGAAGAGAAGCCATTGATGACCGCCGCAAGTGTTTTCGCAGAACTGTTAGGGGAATACTGGGGAGTCAGTCGGCGCATCGTTGAAAGCCCCAGGCTCAATCGCTATGTGAGTGCCGCAGACTGGCAACACCTCATCGATCTGAACAGGCGCATGGAAGAGATACAGGCACTGTTACAAGCGCCCAAACTTGCCGGTGAGTAGACGCGCGCCCGTATCCGCTTCACCCGCGTAGCGTTGGAGGTACAGCCAGGTTGTGGACAGGTTCGCGTGGTCAAGCAGTTCCTTGATCTCAAGAATGTCCTGCCCGCTCTGCCTGCGCTCCCTGCTTGCGGTGTGACGCAAGCTATGCAGCGACAGGCGTTCGGTATCCAGTCCAGCTTGCTCTGCGTAGCGTTTGAAACGCATGTTGAGCCAGTTGCTTGTGAGGGCGTGCCCGCTCTTCTGGTAGCGTGCCACAAACAGCGGATCGCCGGATTGGATGGTGGCTTTCCGCCCTGAGACAACCAGATAGCGGTCTATGGCTTCCCAGGCAGGCAGCGGGAGTTCTTTCGTCTTGATCTGGCGACTCTTGCCCTTGCCATGATAGCGGTAGAGGTAGCCGCTGTGTCCATCGGGAAAGGCCGCAGGTTCGATATCGCCATAGGTCAGGTTGGCTATTTCAGATCTGCGGCGGGCGGTCCAGAAATAGCAGAGGAACAGGGCGCGGTCACGCAGGCCGATGATAGAATTAGTTGGAATGACCGCAAAGAAACGCTGCAACTCCGAAGCTGACATGGCGCGATAGGTGATATCCGGCGCGAGGTAGGGAAAGCCGATGGTTGGCAGCTGGCCGGTAAAGAGCGGCGTACCGTCCACATCGAAGGTGCTGGCAAAGCGATAGAACGAGGCCAGCGCGGTCAGTCTGCCATTCTGCGTAGCAGCTGCGACCGGCGCGCCACGATGGCGGTTGCCTTGGGACTCCTGGGACAGGAACGCGCGTACATCAGATCTAGTGACCTGCTCGGGCGATTTGCCGACGAATGCCAGGAAGCGCGTGATCTGGTTACGATAGACAGCCCGACTCCTATCCGAACCCCTACGATCTACTGGGGAAACCTACGCGAAACGGATTACTGGCGATGGGTTACAGTCTATGTAGGGAGGCGTTGCGCCTCTAAGAGTAATAGACGTATGAAGTGAGGGAAATTCAAATTGTGAATGATGAACTTGGTCCGCATTATAAACAGCTTGCCATTGAGCCTATCGATTACATCGAAGCAAACGGGTTGGACTTCTTCGAAGGCAATGTCATTAAATACGTGTCGCGCTACAAGTTTAAGGGAGGCGTAACCGACCTGGAGAAAGCCCAGGTGTATCTCGCTCGCTTAATCGAACGCGAACGGAAGAAGGCGCAATAGCTATGGATATCTGGTACATGGACAGCGAGTTCTGCTGTGAATGTGGAGCGCTGCTCGACTACTGGGAGTCCGACCTGTGTTTCGATTGCCGGGAAGATCAAGCATACAGCGAAGAGCAGGACAGATACGCCGCATTTGACCGAGATGAAGAGGATGTTACACAAGAGTTACACAAGAGCTTGTGAACACTTTTTCATGATCGACGCCCAAACATTACAATTTCTTCAGAATTGGTCTATGACCCCTTGTATTTTCCACAAGGATGTGGTATCCTAGCTTGGGTATGTAAAGAGTGCTATAGGGACATCTAGGAGAGAGAATTGAGTACACTAGTGATGCCAAGAGAGAAAGTTTACACCGTGAAAGAGGTTGCAGCGTGGTTGCGCGCCTCTGAAAAGACGATACGCAAGATGATCGGGCAGGGGCGTATCGATGCGTTCCTGGTTGGGGATGAGTACCGCATTTCGCAGAGTAGCTTAGATGCCCTGATGCGCAAACAAGCAGAAGAAAAAGAGGACCAGGGGGAATAATCTCCCAAAAACACCAAACCGGCGAGCAAAACTTCTGCAAGGGGCTATGCTCACCGGTCCGTTCACTCCTGCTATACTTGCAGTATACACGGTTTTTCTGCCGTTGACTACTGCCGGATAGCGGGGGCTATCACCCACAAGGGGGACATCACCAATGGTAACACAAGTTGAGAAACGTGTCATTGTATCGATTTTCGGGGAGGTGGCACGTGGCTGAAGACCAGAAACCCACTTTCATTGCCGACGATCCACGCATCGGGCGCAAGGCACGCCGCGTTGATGGAACATTCTCAGGCGTGATCGAGTCGGTTATGCGCTTCCCTGACGGCTACGAACTGCTCTCTATCCGCAAGGGCGCACTGTCCAATGGGGGACTAGAGCCGAGTCAGGTTGTCATTGAGCAGGCGGAAAGTGAGGTGGCAGAATGAACATCCTCGTCGCATGTGAATTCTCAGGGGTAGTTCGTGACGCATTCAGGGCAAAAGGCCACAATGCTCTCTCCTGTGATTTGGAGCCGTCAGAGCGTCCAGGGCCGCATTATCAGGGCGACGTGCGCGATATCCTGACAGATGGATGGAATATGCTCGTGGCGTTCCCGCCCTGTACGCATCTCTGCGTATCGGGCGCGCGCTGGTTCGCTGACAAGCGCGAATTGCAAGAGCAGGCACTGGCATTTGTCCGTTCGCTCATGAATGCGCCGATTCCGCGCATCGCGATAGAGAACCCCAAAGGTATCATTTCAACGCATATCCGCAAGCCAGACCAGATCATTCAGCCCTGGATGTTTGGGCATGGCGAAACGAAGATGACGTGCCTGTGGCTGAAAGGATTGCCACCGCTGTTTCCGACCGAGATAGCACCTGGGAATGAGCCGCGCATCCACTACATGGCACCAGGGCCAGACAGAGCAAAAGAGCGCAGCAGAACCTACCAGGGAATAGCGGAAGCCATGTCAACCCAGTGGCTGCAGGAGGTGGCCGTATGAACGTCGCGCTGCTGGACGCCCAGACGCAGCCGGTCCCAACGGTGAAGTTGCCCCGCGTCACACGCACGTTGCCCGCCGTCACGCCACATATCCGCTTGCCGCAGATAGGGCGTGACCTGCCACCACCACACTTCAACATCTTGGATGCCTCCATGCGCGTCGATGTCATCCAGCGACGCCTCTTGACCAACCTGCATTTCATCGGCGAGGCGCAGGGCACGCTCGTTGAGTTGCAGCGTCGGCTGTGTATGCCATTCCAGGCGGGGGACTTGTACGCGCTGTGGGAACGCGGGTATGTCAAGCTCGGACGGCATGGCGATGTGTGGTATGTGGAGGTGAGGCATGATTAAGCCCATCCTGAAATATCCGGGGGCAAAGTGGCGACTCGCCCCCTGGATTGCATCATATCTCCCAGAACACGAAACCTATATCGAGCCATATTGCGGCTCAGCTGCTGTCTTCTTTGCAAAAGAGCCTGCAGGAAGCGAGATACTCAATGATCGATTCGGGTGCATCGTCAACCTGTTTCGTGTGCTGAGAGAACACGGACAGGAGTTGGCGCACCTGATCGACTTCACTGCATGGTCAAGAGACGAGTACGAACTCTGTGAACGCCAATTTACCGATACAGGAAGCGACATAGAAGACGCGCGACGGTTCCTGGTCCGTTGCTGGCAGGCACATGGCACACGCTTTAATAGGCCGTCTGGATGGCGCAACACCGGCAAACTCGCTAATGCTGGCACTACAACCGTTTGGCGTCAGCTGCCAGATCGACTATTGGCAGCGATCGACCGGCTGAAAATGGCAGAGATTGAGAGCAGACCGGCAATCGAGGTCATCCGGCGATACAATGCCCCGGACTGCCTGATTTACGCTGATCCCCCCTACGTCCTGGATACGCGCAATGGAGCCTACTACGAATACGAGATGAGCGACCAGGAACATCTCGAACTCCTGCAGGCACTAGGCGAGCATAGAGGCCCGGTGGCGCTTTCAGGCTACGCGCATCCGCTTTACGACAGTCGCCTCTCGCATTGGCACCGTATCACGCTCCCAGTGATCGCAGAGCATGGCAGGCAGCGTACCGAGGTCTTGTGGCTCAACCCACGCGCCGCACAATCACGGCAGTTGCGCCTGTTCGATGGAAGCGAGGTGGCAGGATGAGAATCCCCGACCACATCCGTTACGGCGCGCCGGAACTCTGCCGGCGGTCACTCTGGCGTCCGGCGCGCTGGCTCATCGACCCGCGTTGGCGATGGCCGGAGACGCCTATCCCGCTGGAAGCACGGGAATTGCGCGCGATCGATAAGGCGCTCCTGTCCAGGAGAACGCCCCACGCGCAGCAACCCATCAGCACACGCGCGCTTGTCCTGGGCACCTGCACGCTCGCGCTCGTGGTGGGGGCGATTGTGCTGTTCTGTTACTTTGCGACTGCATTGAATTGAGAGGGGGAGTTCATTGATCACAACCACATTGATAACCGAAAAGGGAACGATCACGCACGAGGGCACATCCGGGTTTACGGTCACTGCAACCCGCGATGGCGACCACGTTGAAACCCTCATCGAATATAGCCCAAATAGCGCCGATGAGATGCGAGAAATGGTATGCGTCCTCTTGTGCATGCTGGAAGATACGCGAAGTGAGCGCTTTGTCGCCTCATGCCTGGCTCGGTACGCGGAAGAGACTGGTAAGCAGTTCATGGAAGCGGGCGCGCGCAAAATCGTGATGATTCGAGGAGTGAGGCCATGAGCGATACGAGCGAGATCACCAATGGAAGCTTAACACACTACGATAGTAGCCATATCCAGACACGGCGCGATTTCATGGGGCTGTGCAAGTACAATCGGGATGAATTCGCAGAACGGCGCAAACAGGAGCCAAATCAAGAATGTATGGCAAAGATAGTACGCCTGATTGAAACGCTCACCGATCACGCAAAAGCAGAATGGAAACTCAAGGCCCTGAGAGCGGCGGAAAAAGGACTGGCGAAACCCAAAGAACCGAAGCGTTACCCGATTGAACTGTCCAACGGCGTGATTATCCGCCTCATCTATGAGACATTTGGAGAAAGCACCGTGAGAAATTCCCTCAACTTCCTAGAACATATGGGCTACATCGGGCGCAAGCAGGAGAAAAAGAACGCCGTTCCGATCTATTGGCTTGAACGAGAGTATGTTCAAGCCCTCCTGAAAGCACAAGCAGAGGTCATCTTAGCAGGGTACGAATTCAGACCCCCAAGCTACGGGGGTGCGATTTCATACCCTGACGGCGTGATATCAGACCCTAAATCCGTGAATTCACGCCCTGGCTATGCATACGCAGGGTCCGAAAGTACGGACAATAATATAGGTAATACAGATGATATTACCTATAGAAATGGTAATAGAGAGAGAGAGGGCGTTTCCGCTAGCGCTCCAACGCCGCCCGCGCTTTCTGATACGGTGCTCAAAGAATTGCCTGACGGGGACGCGGTGTTGCTTGGATGGATGGAAAGCGGGAAAAATCACCGTATCTATCGCAGGTCAGGGAAACCGCTAGGAGAGCTTATCCCCATAGGCGCTGACATCGATCAGGCCTTACAAGAATTTCTCACCGTTGAAAGTGCTTTTCCTGAGCCTGAATATCATTGTGCTGGCACGGAGCAGCAGCACCTGATCTGGAATTGCCACACCTGGTGCGCTGCTAATCATGGCACCTGCGATGACTACCAGGCAGCTATTGAGGATGGCCTGCACGAGTCGCCCACCGACAAAATGCCCGCCGTTCCACCAAATGTAACGCCTGTTACATATAGCCAACCTGTCTATAAGCAAGGAGAAGACGATGATACCGGTACCCTGGCCGCTGCTCATACTCTGCGTCCTGTCAGCGATCCCGACGCTGCTCGTGCTAGCGCTGGTGACGCTCGACGCGATCACGCGGAAGCTGGAAACGTGGAAGGCGCATCCAGAGCGCGTGCAGTTCCCGAAACCGCCGAAACGCAAGACATAGCCCCCATGGCAGAGACGGCGGCGCAGATCAGGAAGCGGGTTGACCGGCGCGCTGATGACCTGCTGGCGTTGTATTGCGCCTTGATGGAGGATAAGGTGACACGCTCGAAGGAGAATATGGACGCCATGCGTGAATTGGCGCAGCTTGACCGGACAGACGAGGAGGTGACACTCGTCATGCGCAACATCCTGGACGACCCTGACGACTTCCTCGCCAGGCAGTTGACGCCGCGCAAGTTGGCCACGAACTTCACGGCGCGGCTGCGCACGGTGCGTGGCAATCAGGCGAAGCGCAATGGACATACGTCACCCGCGCAAGAGGAGCCACCACGCGATTATACCGGCTTTGACGTGTACAAGGGCAACGGGCCGGAGGAGCGCGCGTACTACGCCGCTATTGGTGCATCCCTGCCTGATAGCTACTTCGATCAATAAGGGGTGTGAATTGAGCAACAATATTACGCATTTATCCACAAAACTGACTGGACAAGCTCTCGTACAGGCGCGCGTCGATGGGGGCGGACACAGGCAGGGAGCGCCGGGGGTACAGGGCGACGTTTGCCCGACATGCAAGCATCCGCTCGCTGATACCTCGCATGGGTGGCTTCGCGACTACTGGGCACCTGTCGGCAACCATCAGCATACCGAACGATGCGAGCGCAATCAAGGCGATTTCAAACTTCGCTTTTTCGGCTATTGTCTCATCCCCTGCCCGATGTGCTCAGGCGGTGTAACGGCCAAACGGCAGGCGCAATTGATTAACGATCTCTTCGGGGATGCCCACATCCCGTTCTACGCGCGTGATTGGACGTTTACGAGCTTCCCAGGCGACAAGCACGCCAAGCAAGAGGTGAAAGGCTTCCTCACCAATGCACTCGGTGGCTCTCTCACAAAGCGCGGGCTGTACCTCACCGGCGATGTGGGCAAAGGCAAGACGAGCCTGGCGATTAGCGCGCTACAGTTTGTGGTCCGCAAGGGGCATGCTGGGTGTTTCATCACGCTGGTAGAGTTGTTCGATATCCTCCGAGAGTCGATAGGGGCTTCTCAGCGATTGAGCAGGGGCGATGCCGACGCGATGACACGCTTTGAAGTGAGTAAAGGCGCGCGACTCATGCGCCTGGTCCAGGATGTGGACTGGCTCGTGCTGGACGATTTAGGCGTGGAAGCTGGGAGCAAGTACGAGATACGGGAGTTGTACCGCATTCTGGAAGCGCGCCGCAGCCAGGGGCTGTACACGCTCTTTACGAGCAACAAAGACCGGCTTGATCTGCTGCACTACTGGCACGCGGGCGTTGACGATGCTCGTCGCATTGTGGATAGGCTCGGTGAGTACTGCCTGGTGGTTCCCGTTAACGGTGACAACCAACGCAGAAAGGACAACGCGCGATGATGCAATTATCGCTGTGGGGCGAAAAGACGCCCCGTCCGCCGCTCGGTAGCACCTTTCAGCAGTCAGAGTCTGGGAGCAATCCATGCATATTCCTGGGCAAGATTGGCTGCAACTATGAGCAGGGGATGAATATTCACGAGGATTTGTACTACTGGCATTGCATCAAGGCGGAAGCGACTACTGGCAGCATACGCATGACGTGCAAGGTCATTGGCTACGCAGGATCGGCTTCCTGTGACCTGGAAACTGACGAAGAAAGCGAGGGCTGTGGAGCATGACCGCTATCATCTTCGGTGCAACGCCGCCACTCCCGAAACGCTGCCTGACCTGCAAGCGTCCACAGTGGCATTGGAACGAGCATAGCCGGGAGTGGGACTGCTTGACCTGCAAGCACGCGAATCCGTGCGTCACGCTGTACGGACCAGGACCCGCAGATACGCAGTGTAAGGCGTGCTCCCACATGTACCAGAAACGCTACAGCGCTGTGTTCTGGAAGTGCGACATGCGCAAGGATACCAATGGACCAGGGACTGACCATAGGCGAAAATGGCCTGCCTGCGCACTATTCGAGCCGATACAGGAGGACAAGTCATGATCGATACCTACTGGCAATGGATGACCGCCCTCGTGCTGGGGCTGGCAATCCTGCTCATTCCCATCGCCGGCTGGCGCTTGTACCTGCGCACACTGTACACGCCTGATGTGGCGAGCGGCGCCGCGCGGGAGTTACCCTGCACGCCAATGGAACGCTACGATGTGCAGCTTGAGGCGGACTTGATCGTGGATGCAGAGGAGATGGAAGAATATGAGCGCCTCTATGGACGATTGCGCATGCATGCAGATGTGGCGATGCAGCGCGGAAAGGAGCAATTATTGTGAACGAATACATGGTACGGGTCCATTTTATCGATGGCTCAGAGCGCATTGTGCCAGCAAAAAACATCCACTGGGTAGGCGAGGAAGGTGCTCAGTCTGGCATAGCCCTGGTAGATGGGCGTGAGGTTCGGATTTACAAGCGGTCTGAACCTGGGTGGGGGCCTCTGTGGTACGAGCAGCTAGATTTCACGGAAGGAGCAGGGGAATGATTACATGGATAGTTGCGTTTCGAGACAGGCAGACACATGAAGTCGTCGGGCCGGTCTGGTTTCATGAGTGCCAGCGAAAGCCGACCCTTTGGGCGCAAAATCGCTGTTACGACACCTGTCAGTATACCGTCATGGAGGGTCAAGGCTACGGCTATGATAACGGCGTGCCTGATAGCGTCTTGCAACGCCAGCAATGGCACGACAAGCCGGAGCGTAGGCAGGGAGCGCAAACAGCATGAAAGCAGCCGATATGACCGCCATCGAAGAGGACTTGGAGCAGGCCGCGTATCGCCTGCGTATCTGCCTGGCGAAGATGGCGCTCAGCCAGGTGCACGATGGCGAGATACCGGAACGCTACCGGCAGGAGTATGTACAGCTGCTGGCAAAGCTGCACGCAGTGGTAGCGCGCGCGGATGCCGTGTTAGCGTAAAGCGTTACAAGGGAGCCTGCTCGCTCTCCTCAGCAACATTCAAGCGAGCATAACCCCCTGTCCGTTCTAACGGACAGGGGAGATGAAAGGAAAAGGCTTCTATGCAACAACAAGAAACGGGCAAGGCAGGCTATATCTTCATGGCCCTGCTCATCGCGGCATTCTGTGTGCTTATCATCGTCTTCGCGTTTCAGACGTACCTCCTGGTAAACACGCTCTTCCCAAATGACAACGTGTTCATGAAGTGGGTGACGGTGTTTAGCTTCGATGGCTGCTGCGTGATCTATGCGGGGCTAGAATTGTTCTACCCGTTCAAGTGGAAAAGCGCCAAGACGCTGGTCGGGATTATGTGGGGCGCGACATTCTTTGGGTCGCTGCTCTGTACCATTGCCTACATGAATCTCTCATCAGATCATCTCTTACATCAGATTGTCGATTCGACCGTGCTGGTTGCCTGCTATGCCGTGGTGACACTGGTGTTTTCTGGCGATATCGTGGCGATCACCTATCTGATTAAAGGCGAGTACATAGCGACAATGGCCTGGAAATATCGCCCGCGCCCTGTACTCGTTACGCCTGAGCCAGAACCACCTATGGATACACAGAAAGAACACATGTTCACGGAGGCGCAACTGCGCACGGCCATGAGCCAGGCGTATGATGAGGGGGTGTCGAGCGCAAATACACGCCCTTTAGTACCAGCCCCGAACCAGCAGAACGGCAACAAGGACGGGGCGAAAGTAAAGGAGTAGCGGAGCCTGAGAAGCCGGTTGAGGAGGAAGTACATCCAATAAAAAGTATTGGAGACGGGGAGCGGCAAATTGAGCGTGAAAAACTACCTGAAAATGGCGCAAAAATGGCGCAAAAATTACCCAGTGCGCCAGTTCAGGCAAGTCCACAAGCCGCTAAACCAAAACCAAAGTTTAGCGGCAAAGTGGGACGTCAGCGTACTAACGATTTGGTCGATGAAATCCTGGATTACATCGTGTACTATGGCGAGCCGCCGAAGGGCTTATCGCGCAAGATGCGACTTTATTACATAAGACACGAACGATTAGAGGAAAGGCGTAGAAAGTATGCCAGAGAGCGACGGCAAACAGGGAAGTATCAAACTGGTAGACATGCGTCGAACGTGGTTCCGCTTAGAAGACGGACAGGCAGTGAATCTTGAAGACGCGACGCCTGAGCAGTTCGATACATTCATTGCAAAATACCTGGAAATTGAGGACGTTGATAGAACCGCCTGGCCGTTGCTCTTACGTTGGCGCGCGGTCAATTTTGCGGTAAAAAACGGGCAATTTTTAGAGTTCTGCGAACCGCCTGAAATTGCCCAAGAAAAACAGGCGTGAAAAGGAGTGAACATGCCAGAGGAAATCAGCGACATCATAGCGTTTGCAGAAGCGTATAAAGGGCCAGGATGGAGTGTCAGTAGTGCCATAGAGTCCTTTCGCTATAAAGACTCTGGCGAAAAGCTTTGGAGTGTCAACATGGTAAATACACATCGTTTTTCTGGGCCAGGAGAGACAGAAGATAGACTACTCATTAGCAGAGAGAACGGAACTTTTCAGGCAAGGCGTGTTGAACTGAATAGGTATCTCAACACAAGGCACTATAGAAGAACCAACGATAAATCGGCTTGAGCACTAGAACAGGAGACCACATGAAAGCGCACTTTATCGGGAGCCGCATCCACATCCAAAGCGAGAGCGGCGCGGCGCTGCTGCTGTCGGCGCAAGAGATGATCGACCTGGTGCGGTGGGGACTCGACAACGAAGTGGCGTTGCGAGACCGCGCCAACGAAGCGGACAAAGCAAAGGAGCAAGCAACAATGGAAACAGGCGGAGGTGACCAATGAACGGACACGGAGGCGATGACGGCATGGAACCGACCACGGACGCGGTGGAGGCGGTCCAACCGGACCAGGATGCACTCCTTATCGCGGAATTGAAGCAACTCGTCAGGGACTACCGCGAATTTATCGCTGGCTATCATCGATTGTTCCATTTGCCGGCCGGATGGTCGGACATTGCGGCGAAATTGGATGAGCGAGCGCGCGAAACATTAGGCGATGCCC
>WNGM01000240.1_pt1 | contig 45891 bp, 37 predicted proteins | sample 5400571 | NCBI WGS metagenome assembly WNGM01 (sample SAMN13153378, study PRJNA577476) | soil metagenome | isolation source: 100 cm soil or saprolite under Garry oak tree replicate 2 | place: USA:California | collected 2016-06-15 | reverse complement strand
CAACAAGTGGAGCAGCCGCGGGTAGCCGACGGCGAGCATGGCGATATGGGAACCCGCGTCTTCATTGCAGAAAGGACTGGATGTATAATTCACCAGCTTGGCGCTGGCATGGGTATGCCGGTCCCAGTACTCCATACTTGACCCGAAGGCGTAATGCACATCTCCTGAAAGAAAGACCACCCGCTTCATGACGCTCACGGTCTTCATGAAGTGCTGAAAGGTCTCCCATTCCAATGCCCAGGCTTCACAGTCATATGGATAATTCTCTTTGACGAACCAGTGACTCCACACCTGAATGGACTCGATGAAGTCGACGCCAAGCATAGGGGTCGCTGAGATGATGATCGTTACTTCCGCGTCCTCGCGAGCAGCGCCGACTACTTGCCTGTGTACGGCATCGGGAGACAATAGCCCGGGAAAGTCGTGTCGCGAACGGTAGAAGCGCTGCGTGCGGGTGTCCATCAGAATCACCTGGTAGCGGGGACCCTCATACGTATGGTACCAGTGGAGCGCCCGCGGGGAACGAGACAGTTCTCCGCTTCCGCTAAAAGCCGCCGGGAGGCCAATGATTTCCTCTATAGTCTCTACCCTGTCATCCGACGCGTCCCCACGCCACGTATCGACAGCGTTGAGCAAGGCCATCCCACTCGGCTCAGCAAACTGTCGCGGCGTATTACCCCAGCCCTGGAACAGTGCATAGGCCAGCAGACCATTGCGGACGATCCGCCGTCCTGAAGAGCTGGCCAGGACACGCTGGCACCAGGCTCCATCAAGGAACCAGTCGTCGGTGATCTCATGATCGTCGCAGATTGTATAGGTGGCGATATTCGCTAAGGCACGGCGCACCTGCGGCAGCGCGCAACGAAACCCCTCTAACTGTTCAAGCTGAGCAGCGTACTCCGTTTCCACCTTCTCCTTGTCATCGGCCTCGGGTCGCGTCTGTGGATAGGCGTTCCACATCTCCTGGACGCTGGGCAGATCGGCGGGCCACGGGACATCAGACCAGGCGAACAGGTACATAGCAGCGAACTCGTTCCATGCCAGCAGTTGGTTCTGCGGAGTGGGAGTGGTAAACATGGCCTTGTTGTGCACAATGTCACCGCGCTCTCCTGGTTCCAGGTCGCTAGTCGGGACCTGCGCTCCTGGGAGCAGCTCTCCCTCATTTCCTGCAAAGAAGAAATTCCCGGCATCGATCAGCGCAAACAAGAGCGGAGTCGCCACTTCGTCGGCATAGATCTGATCTCCGTTGAGAAAGAGCTGCTGCGGCCGAGCCTTTCCCTGTTGAATCGCTGAGTCGAGGATAGTATCGAGGGCGGAGAGCATTTCCCTACCAACCCCATGCGGTTTGCGGCAGGAGCCATGCACCACCCTGAGCCGGTTGACATCTTCGGGCGGTAGCACGAAACTGGGAAGCGCGTGGCCAGGATAGACCAGGCGATGAAGGGGGTCAGCCTTGGAAGGATCGATGTTGAGAATGCCAGGTGTGTCGAGGTGAGCAGCGGTTTCGGGAACTGGCGTGTCAAGCGTACCTGTGTGATCATCAGCTTGAAAGAACAGGTCGTAGTAGTACAGCCCGCCCCAATGCAGCAGCGTATCGGCGCTGGCACGTGCCGTCACCGCGACAATATGCAGGTTGTTCCCGAGCCGGATAGTAGGATGCGTACCCTCACATTGCAGAACGAGGCCACCGGCATCATTTCTGGCATACACGCGCAGCGTGACCAGGCGAGGCTCTTTCAAGGCGAGCCAGACCGTGACAGATTGTGGCTCTACCCGCCGCAGTAGAGGGCCTGCGAGAATCAGTGGGAGAGCTGTGAAGCGCTCCGCCAGCGGTGTCCAGGACATAACAAGCATTTCTCCAGATACAGTAAGCTATACTAGCACGATACCTTCTTTGCGCACAGATGTCAAAGTCAACTAAATGAGGTTCCAGGCTATGCAAAAGTCGGGGAGTGCAAAAGGCAGCCCGCCAGGATTCGCGTAGGGGCAGGGGTGGTGCGGCGTGGTGTGGGGCCCCTTGTGGGTGCCCGCCGATGGAGACTCACCAGGTTACCGTCCCCTAGACAGGATACCCTGCCTCTACGCGATCCCAGGCCAAATGTGTTCTTGCTAGAGAAAACAGAATGGATACGTTGAATGCTCCCACCAATGGGCGAACTACGAACCTTCCTCCCTCTCTTTTTTCTTCATAGGATTGTTGAGAATATATTCACGTTTCTCTTCCAGGTCCTCATCATTACGAATAATATGGTCATAGTAGTTTCGCTGCCAAAGATGCCGAGAACAAATGGTACCAATACTTTTATTGTATTGCAGCCAGGCTGTCGTTGTTAAAGATTTGTAGGCTCCTACGACCTGGCTCAATGTGGGCGCATGCCCCACAGAGCCATCCAACCAAATGATCCCATGCATATGGTTAGGCATGATCACAAACTCATCCAATGTTATGCCGGGGAAACGATCAGGTAATGCTTGCCATGTTTCAAGCAGCTGTTTACGCAGCTCGGGTTTCTCAAAAAGTGCTTCGCTCTTTTCGGCACAGATGGTAATATAATAGGCTCCGGTTGACGTGTAATCGTATGCTGGCAACCGGAGGGATTGTCTGTTTGGGCGATTCGGGCTCTTATCCATTGATGTTCGTTGCGGGCTCCCTTCTCCAAATGTGAATAATTTGCATGTCGATTCTACCACATCTATAGAGTGAGAGAGCGTGTGAGTCTCGACAGGCAGCCATATGGGTCCCCACCTCGTTCTTCTCTCACAAGTAGGTTTTTTGTGAAATCGCGTGGTAAGGCGCTTACTCGCGAAGGGGCAGGGGTGGAGCGGTGTGGTGTGGGGCCCCTTGTGGGTGCCCACGTGGCCGACCACCGTACCTTTCCTTCCTCACTGTGCAGGAACACCACGTACGATCACCCACCACGGGCGACCACAAGGGTCCCCTCCCTTCTCCACACCACTCCCGCCCCTACACGACCCATCCCGCTCCTCAAGAGTCCTCACAAAAACCTACCCGTGGGGGCTGGGAAACCCTATCTGGCGAGAAGCTGACATTGACATAGTCGAACAGAGGTGCTAGCCTGAAGCAGAACAGGATTATCTGGCAATGCAGGAGGAATTATGACCGATCAAAATGACTACAACCGCAAACTGATTGAGGAGTTCCGCAGCGTCGCACAACCCCGATGATGTACATCCCCGATGGCGATCGTCTCCTCGTGATTGCCTCCAACGCTGGCGCGTTGACCCACCCTGCCTGGTATTACAATGTAGTGGCTCACCCGCACGTCACCGTGGAGGTCGGGCTCGAAACCTTCGACGCCACCGCCCTGGTCATGGAAGGCGAGGAGCGGCATCGGCTGTGGACCAGGGTCGTGGAGTTGTATCCCTTTTTCGCCGAGCATCAAGCGAAAACACCCCGTCAGATTCCGGTAATCGCGCTCTCCCGACAAGAGGGCTGAAGACCACCAAAGGAGTATGCGATGCGCACAAACCAGGTGAAAGAAAAACTCAAACGGGGTGAGCCAGCGCTGGGAGGCTGGTTGAGCCTTCCCAGCGTTCCCTCGGCAAGAATCATGGCACGGCTCGGCTTCGATTGGCTTGTCGTGGATATGGAGCATAGCGCGCAGAATCCCGTTCTCATGGCCGATATGGTTGCCACGATTGCCGATGCCGGAACCTGCGCACCCATAGTGCGCGTCCCTGCCAATAGCGTCGAGTGGTTTAAATGGGCACTGGACGCCGGAGCTTGGGGCGTTGTTGTCCCAATGGTCAATTCACGTGAAGAGGCGCAGCGCGCGGTCGAGTACACGAAATATCCTCCACTCGGCGATCGCAGTATCGGGGGCGCTTTCGGCCCCTATGGGTTCGGCATCACCAATTGGCACGACTATGCCCAGACGGCGAACGATGAAATTATCGTGACCATCCAGATTGAGAGCAGACAGGCTCTGCAGCACCTAGATGAAATTCTTTCGGTGCCAGGAATAGATGTCGCCTTCGTCGGACCCAACGATCTTCATGCTCAACTCGGCCTCACACCAAGCAGCGAGGGGGCTGAGCCCGAATTTACAGAGGCCCTGGAACATATTAAGGCAGCAGCCCGCAAATATCACCTCGCGCTCGGCATGTTTAGCGACAACGGAGAGGCCGCGGCCGAGCGTGTACGCCAGGGCTTCCAGATGATCAGCGTAACAACCGATATCAGCAGCCTGATCGCCGCCGCAACCCGAAACCTGCACCTGGCCCGCGGATAAGAGGATAGAGATCTGACATCGACTCATCAAATCAAGAGGGGGTGCAGGGGGCGAAGCTCCCCTGACGGGGTCTGGGGTGACCCCAGCAACCTTCTCTTTCCTTTTGCTCGCCTCCGTAGGAGGCAGTTATGAGTGAATTTCAGTAGAGATCTCCTTCGACAAGGGTCGCCATGTTGTATACTAAAGGAGTATACATGCTACAACACAGAAGGAAAAGGATGTAACTCATGGCTATCCGCATTGACGTCTGGTCCGACTTTGTCTGACCCTTCTGCTTTTTAGTCGCCTCCAGTTTGGAGCAGCTTCAAGAGCAGTACGATCTTACTATGCATTGGCGCTCGTTTGAACTTCGACCGGCTGGCTCTCCTCCCATTTCACCGCAGCGCCGGGCACAAATAGAAGCGTCACGCCCACTCTTCCAAAAGAGGGCGCGCGAACAATATGGTCTGGATATAGACGCTGGCCCATTTGGCATCGACAGCCGCCCCGCCCTGATTGCTGAAAAATATGCCGAGTCGCAAGGAAAGGGAGAGGCTTTCCATAAAGCCGTCATGAAAGCATATTGGCAGCATGCCCGCTCGATTGATGATAAGGCTGTGCTCAAAGAGATCGCGGAGCAGGTTGGCCTGAACACCGAGAACTTCGATGATGTACTGGCAAACCCGGACTTCGACGCCCAGGTATCCGCCGATATCGACCTGGCTCGTGAATATGGACTCACCGGCGTGCCCGCGCTCGTCTTCGCCGACCAGTACCTGGTGGTAGGGGCCCAGCCATACCCTGTGCTCAAAGAAGTCGTCGAGAAAATTCTAGCGGAAGAATAGCATGGACTGCCGCATCGGTTGCGGAGCATGTTGTATCGCTCCGTCCATTTCATCAGCTCTGCCGGGGATGCCCCATGGTAAACCGGCAGGCGTGCGCTGTATTCATCTGACGAGAAATCATCGCTGCCAGCTCTTTGGCAAGCCAGAGCGCCCGGAGGTGTGTACCCGCTTACGCCCATCTGAAGACATGTGTGGATATTCGACACGAGAAGCTTTTGTTCGCCTCACCTTCCTTGAACGAGTAACCACTCCTTCCAGGAAGGAAGCGACACCTGTCCAGGAATGTCAACTATCCTGAACTGACATTCAGTCATAAATCAGGGGTGCAGGGGGCGAAGCCTCCTGCCGGGGGCGCGGGGGTGTCCCCCGAAGCTTCCTCCTTCCTTTGTTCGCCTCCGCAGGAGGCAAGTTATGACTGGATCTCAGTCCTGAAAAGGAGGAAAATTTCTATGGGTGATACACTGTTTAGTTCAGCAGGGAAAGCGAAGTGCAGCCGTGGACGATCCGTTAGAAGACCCTGAAGAGAGCCACCCTTCTGAGCCTGGAAACGTTGGCAATCAGAACGATGATCAAACGATGGTGAGCTATCATCAAGCCATGATAAGCCATCATCAAGCTATGATGGCCCATCATCAAACACTGCAAGTCCTTTTCCAAACGTTGCTAGACAATATACGAGCAGGGAAACCTCATGACCAGGATTGGCAAAACTACCATAGAGAAGTACAGATACATCACCACCTGGTCGTGGAGCACCGCCGCATGCTAGAGGAACGCCCCGGCCAACAAGAGTCGGAGTAACTACTTGCACTCCTTTAGCACAGGTGGTCCACTGGCTCTGGCCCATTCTATCCGTGATGCACTCAACAAGACCAGCAGTAAGTTGCAGTAGACGACATCGATCATCAGTTCCTCAGCCAGACTCTTTGAGAGGGCCTGAACGCAGAGACAAAAAGAGAGGGAGCACTCCTTCCCCAGCTTTGGGCTTGGGGAAGGAGTGCTCCCTCTCCTGGTACAGGTGCCGCATTCCCTTCCGGTGTGCTTCACAGGCGGGAACGCGTACCTCAGCAGCCAGGAATATTACTGCTGCTGTGGTCCAGTTGAGGCCTCCAGCCGCTCGCGCATCTGGTCGTAAGTGGCTGCATCGATCTCACCCCGCGCATACCTCTGACGAAGTATGTCTAAGGCGGAAGGCTGAACTGGCGGCACGCCATAATGGTAGAAAGGCGTCTGCCCGTGCCTGAAGCTGAACCGGCGGATGGCAAACCCGATAAGGAGCGCCAGGATAACGATCCAGAAGAACTTCCCCAGGAACAACAATGGCAGCAGGAGCCATAAACCGTGTCCAAACATCATGGAAATTTTCTCTTTCTTTGTGTACTATCAGTGTCGTGGCATCATGCTCTGCTCCTGGTAATGCTCCTATGCATTGCCCGAGGCACTGTGCGATGTCACCACGGCTCAAGTCTGTTCTATGAACGATACGATATATCGTATCACTCTTTATAACAAAGCGATATATCGTTATATTTCATATACGACCTATCTCGTCGCAGGTTGCACACCCCTCGCTGGTAGACATTTGCAGGGAATTTGTCATCCTGAGCTTCCTTTCACTAGCCACAAGCGAGGCATCTTCCTTGCATGAGCCACAAGCGACGCATAGCGGAGACGTGGCGTAATGCATTCCAAACCTGACGAGACTACCTTTCATCCCCGCACAAGGAGGCATAGCCGAACGTGCGAGGGATGCTTTCAATTTGTGGCGTAGTGAATTTCAAACCGCAGCGAAGGATCTCGTGGGAACTTATGGGGAATCACCAGGGAGAAAGACTTGCCAAAAAGAAAAGCTGATGGTACGCTAGGCTCTCAACTCACGTGAAGAGATCCAGGGAAAGAGAGTAAGTCAGTGAGCACTTTTGGTTGGGACCAGATGACCGATTGGTGGGACGCGAATATCGGTGATGAGGGTGATCTTTGGCATCGAACATTGATAGATCCCCCCTTACTTCACCTGGTTGGCGAGGTAAGCGGGATGCGCCTGCTGGACCTCGCCTGCGGCAACGGCTACCTGAGCCGTCGCTTCGCGCGTCAAGGCGCTACCGTCACCGCTGTGGATGCCCATGCGCCGCTCATTGAGCGTGCTCGTGCACGAGAGGCGCAGGAGCCATTGGGTATCAACTATCATGTGGCCGACGCGGCCCACCTCTGGATGCTGGAAGATGGCGCGTTTGATCTGGTTGTCTGCAATATGGCCCTCATGGATATTGAGAATACCGCCGGAGCCCTCCAGGAGGTTGCCCGTGTGCTCCGACCAAAGGGCCGATTTATCGCCAGCCTGTCCCATCCCTGTTTCGATAAAGTGGATACTTCTGGGTGGGAGATCGAGCACATCTATCCCAAGACCACCATCTGGCGGAAAATGAGCCACTACCGCGAGATTGCCGTTGCCGATTTGCCCTGGCAACGGGTACGAGGTCAGATCGTCTATACGCGCGCCTATCACCGCCCACTGTCCTGGTATTTCCGCACCTTGCGAGCCGCTGGCCTGGTCGTGGCCGCTCTAGAGGAACCTGAACCAACGGAGGAATTCCTGGCAGCCTCGTCGCAGGGGCCCTGGATTGCCCAGATTCCACTCCACTGTGTCATTGAAGCCTGGAAGGTCATGTGAATGAGTGCTGGTAATATACATGTGACATCAAGGGCAACCATGAGGACTGCCCTGAAGCTTTAATCTGTGCTCCAACCTGAGTGTGAAACCCTACTACTGCCCGGAAATCTTGCTTTTGTAAGCGCGCCATTGCCGTTCATCAAGCCCGATCTCTTTTTTGAGTGCGCAGAGTTCAGCTGTACTCAGAAATTCTTCAGCCAGATAACAGCATCGCCCAAGATGTTCTTCCTTCACTACACGCGTCATAGGCAGAACGCGCCACCCTCGCTTCCGAAACTGCTGGAGCTCGCTCAGATCATGAGAAAAAAGTGCTTGTAGAGTATCAAAGGTGTTCATCTTCTTCCGAGTCCTTATGGGAGCCATCCTATGATATACTTCTACTGGTTAAAATGGATTGGCTTTTTTTGAGAAAGACAAATTGAGAAAGACAAAAAGTGGACATCATGGAGGATTCGCTTACCAGGGCGATTGTTTGCCCTATCGTAGTGGGCCGCACAGCCGAACTTACTGCACTTCGTTTGCTCATTGATCGAACCAGGAGCGGACAAGGGCAAGTTGTGCTCGTGTCAGGTGAAGCAGGTATTGGCAAATCACGCCTGGTTGCCGAGGCAAAAGCCTATGCCGCTGCTCAAGACTTTCTCCTGCTCCAGGGCAGCTGCTTCCAGATGGATAGCTCGTACCCATACGCGCCCCTGCTCGACCTATTGCGCTCGTCAGCCGCGCCAAACCCACTCACGGCCGACCCGGGTCCAATCATCCTGGAATTTGCTCGGCTCCTGCCTGAACTGGCGCTATCCCTGACTGGCGCTATCCCTGCACCTTTGCCAGACCCCGAGCAGGAGAAACGTCGCCTCTTTGCGGCCCTGACTCGCTTTTTCAAAGAACAAGCCCACCAGAGTCCCTTGCTGCTCGTCATCGAAGACCTTCATTGGTGCGACGATATCAGTCTGGAGTTTCTCCAGTCTCTTGCACGTTTCTGTGCTGCTCAGCCTCTTCTTTTACTGATGACCTATCGTAGTGATGAGGTTCAGCTCAGCTTGCAACGTTGCCTTGCGCAATTGGACCGTGCGCGTCTGTCCCAGGAGCTACAACTGGTGCCCCTCTCGCGCAGCGATGTTGAGGCCATGCTGGGCGCTATGTTTGCTCTCCATGAAGGTGAGCAGGATAACCTGTTGGACCTCATCTACCCGCTCACCGAGGGCAACCCGTTCTTCGTCGAGGAGGTCCTCACCTCGCTCGTCTCACGTGGAGAACTGTTGTCTCGTGATGGGGTGTGGCAGCGGAAGCCACATCCAGATAATCATAGTGAACACATACCTGTTCCACGCAGTGTGCAGGATGCCGTGCAACAGCGGACACAACAGTTGAGCAGGGAGGCCATGCAAGTAGTCACCTTTGCTGCTGTTGCAGGAAGGCGCTTCGACTTTGCTATACTACAACAGGTCATGCACTGTGATGAAGACCGGTTGTTGCTGCTGATCAAGGAATTGCTGGCGATCCAGTTCGTGGTTGAAGTATCGGCAGAACAGTTTGCTTTCCGTCACGCGCTCACACAACAGGCAGTGTATGCAGGATTACTTGCACGTGAGCGCCGCTCATTGCATCGCACGCTTGCGCAAGCCATAGAGCAGCTCTACGCCACGACACCCACGCTTGATGCCCACCTTGCGGACCTGGCCTATCACTATTCTGAGGCTGAGGTCTGGTCAAAAGCACTGGAGTACGCGCAACGCGTCGGGGAAAAGGCACTGGCACTGTACGCACCACACGCGGCTATCGTCCATTTTACCCATGCACTCGCCGCTCTCCATCACCTCTCTGGGGCGCAGCCTTCACCGGTATATCGCCTGCGCGGACAAGCCTATGAAACGCTTGGCGAGTTTGAACGTGCGCTGAGCGATTATGAGCATGCATTAGAGGCAGCTCGCGCTGCTCATGCTCGCCTGCTGGAATGGCAGAGCATGATGGCACTTGGCTTCCTCTGGACGGGACGTGATTACGAACAAGCAGGAGAATGGTTCCGCCGAGCCGGTGATCTGGCCGAGAAGCTTGCTGATCCCACGCTGCGAGCACGCAGCCTTAATCGTCTGGGCAACTGGCTGGTGAACACAGGACGCACCCAGGAGGGACTTGAGGCACATCAGGAGGCGTTTCATCTGTTTGAAGCTCAGCAGAACACACAGGGCATGGCCGAAACGCTTGACCTGCTGGGCGTTGCCCATGGTTTCTCAGGGGACCCGGCCAACGCGGTGAAGCATTTTGGACGAGCGGTTGAGCTGTTCCGTACTCTTGGCGACAGTCAAAGCCTGCTCTCCAGCCTTGCTTCACGAGCCCTCGACTCGGCTCCAGAGACCATTGAAACGGCCTTCAGCGCTCTGAGAACACGCGATGAGTGCCTGCAAGACACCGAAGAAGCTTTGCGCCTGGCACGTCAGACGAATTCACAGATAGGGCAGGCTTTTGTAGAGTTTGTTACTACACACGTATGCTCCTCCTTTGGTGAACTCGGTCAAGCGCTCGCACATGCACAAGAGGCCCTGAGCATCGCAACAGCCATCGAACATCAGGTGTGGATCGTCACCAGCTACGGTGCCCTGGGACAACTGTATCTCTTGATGCTTGAACCTGCTTTGGCGATTTCTGCTTTCGATGCTGGATTAGCGGTGGCACGGCCGCTTGGCTCTGCATATTGGATCTGGAATCTGACCTCGTACCTGGCACTGGCCTACATCCTCAGGCAAGAGTTTCCTCGTGCAGAGGAAGTACTCAAGACCCTCATGCCACGAGGGTATCAGCCGGGCAATTTGGGTGAACGGCAAGTAGCTCGCGCCTGGGGCGAGCTTGCACTGGCACAGGGAGAGTCTGCTATCGCGTTACAAATTGCAGAGCAATTGATTGTATCCGCTCCAGGCGACCTGCGCCAGCAGCCCATTCCCCATCTGCTGGCATTGAAAGGCGAAGCCCTCCTTGCATTAGCCACAAGCGAGGCATCGCAGAGACGTGGGACCATGCCTGGGAGGCAGGTAATAATGGATTTCAAGTCTCTCATTGCGTTAAAGCGCCTGGAGGAAGCAGTCCGGGTGTTAGAGGACGCAAAACTGGGTGCACAACAGCGTCAAGCTCCATCAGTACTCTGGCGTGTCCAGGGCTCATTGGGGCAGGTCTACCACCTGCTCAAGCGAGAGGATCAAGCGCAGTATGAGTGGAGCGCTGCCAGGGAAATCATCGCCAACCTGGCCGGAACGATCGATCAGACCTATCTGCGCGAACATTTTGTACAGGCGGCACTACAAAACCTCCCATCAGAAAAACCGCTGCTGTCCCGTAGAGCGGCGGCTGAAAAGTTCGGTGGGCTCACTGAACGCGAGATCGAGGTTTTGCGTGCTGTGGCGCAGGGGTTGACCGATATCCAGGTGGCCGAACAACTGGTGATTAGCCATCGTACTGTCCATTCCCACCTCAATTCGATCTATAGCAAACTCGGCATCACGTCACGCAGCGCCGCCACGCGCTATGCCATCGAGCACAACCTGGATTGAAAACCCCCTGCGATGCCTTGCGCCTCATTCGTCTCCTGAGAATGCCTCTACACTATTTCGGTTGCTCATCTTCCACAACACTGGAGATGCATCACGTACGTAATTTAGCCCAGCATCCTCAAAAATCTCCCCTGGCTAGTTCAAATAGCTCGAAAAGAAATGCGCTATTCAGCCGATGTGCTTTTATGGTGAGTCAGGCTACACTGTGATCAGTGGTTCTTCTCTATTTCAGGAGCCAATAGAAGCAGCGAAAGGAAAGATACATTGAAAAGGAGACACTGTGATGCCTGAATCAATTCATCCCAATACAAGGATCGGCGCGGTGGCGCTGACTATCTCCAACCTCGACCGGTCGCTATCGTTCTATCAAGACGTCCTTGGCTTACAGCTTCATCGACGCACAGGGGATACGGCATACCTGGGTGCAGGCGGACCGGACCTACTTGCCCTCACCCAACATGCTGGGGCCGTGCTGGTACCTGGCACAACCGGGCTGTATCATTTCGCCATCCTGGTACCATCGCGCCTGGCCCTGGCGTACGGGCTGCGACATCTTGGCGAGACGCTCACACCGCTGCAAGACTCCTTCAATCATTGGTGTAGCGAGTCGATCTATGTGACCGACCCCGACGGCAACAGCATCGAGATCTACAGAGACTGTCCACGCAGTGAGTGGCTGTTCGATGGGGCCCAGTTGCGCATAGACAGCGCGCCCCTCGACCTCGAAGGGATGCTTTCGGAGCTGTCTGGACACAATGACGCGTGGAGCGGACTGCCGCCAGAGACGGTAATCGGCCACATACACCTGCGGGTCGCCAATCTCGCCGAAGCGGAAGCCTTCTACGTCGGCGTGCTAGGGTTCGACATTATAGCGCGGTACGGATCACAGGCGCTGTTCGTCTCGGCAGGTGGGTATCACGGTCATGTGGGTTTCAACACCTGGGAGAGCGTCGATGCACAGCCGCCCCCACCAGGATCGATCGGGTTGCGCCACTTTGACGTGCGCTTTCCGGACACACCCGAGCTGGATCGCGTAACAAAGCGGCTACAAGATGCGGGCGTAACCCTGGAAGAGACACCTGCGGGCATGCTCGTGCGCGACCCCTCCGCCAATGCCATCCTGCTCACCGTGAGCCCTCGTGTGATGGCCCTTACCCAGAAAGGACTAACCGATGAACGCAGTTGATATTCTGAAATATGGTCACCTGACAGTGCTCCAAACTATTGATGGCTTCCCCGAATCAGCATGGGATTCATCAGGCGCATGCGGTGTCTGGTCAGTCAAAGACATCATTGCCCACTTAGCCTCTTATGAACACGTGTTAGTAGATGTGCTCACAACATTTGTAGATGGCGGTCTCACGCCCTCCTTGACCCTGTTTTTAGAATCAGGAGGCCAGTTCAATGACTCTGAAGTTGTCGCGCGTAAAGACAAAACGGTGAGAGAAGTAGTAGACGAGTACGACGATACGCATGAGCAGGTTATGTCGCTGGCGGCACGCATTCCTGTGGAGATGTTCCGCCAAACTGGGGCACTTCCCTGGTACGGTATGGAGTATGCCCTGGACGATTTTATTGTCTATACCCAATATGGGCATAAACGCGAGCACAGCGCTCAGATTGCTGCCTTTCGCGACCGCTTGAGATAAGACGAGGTGAAAGGAGACAAGACATGCAAATAATGGAAACAAGTGAACGAAGTGTTGTTTCTCCGGAAATGAGCCTGAAAGAACCACCCCAGGAACAACAACGGCAAACTGAATAGTAACCATTACCGCCCCTTAAAGTTGGCTTGGCGACGCTCAATGAAGGACTGCACACCCTCTTTAACATCCTCGCTCTGCATAATCGCCTGCAGTTCAGGCAGAAATTGTCCTATGGCCGCCTCTTCACCCTCGTTCATGGCCAATCTTGCCGATTTAAGTGTAGCACGCACACCCAGTGGAGCCTGCGCTGAAACAACCTGAGCCAGTTCTGTCGCGCGGGCAAGCTGCTGTCCCGGTTCAACCACCTCCTGCACCAAACCGATCCGCAGTGCCTCGGCTGCGTTGAACTCATCTCCGGTCAATAAATAACGCATCGCGTTGCCCCAGCCAACCTCTTGTGGGAAGCGGATGGTCGCACCTCCAAAGGGAAAGAGGCCTCGCTTGATCTCTATTTGCGCAAAGCGTGCATTGGAAGCCGCAATACGCATATCGGTTGCCAGCATCAGCTCAATGCCGATGGTCAGGCATATTCCCTGCACGGCGGAAATCACCGGCTTTGTGAGGCGCGGGCCACGAATGCCAAGCGGATCAATAGCACCCTCCGCATAATCAAAGTGTCCCAGGGATGATGCAAACTGCGTCAGCTCCAAACCGCCTGTGAAGTGATCACCATGCGCAAAAAGCACGCCACAACGCAATTCATCATCATGTTCTAGCTCGGCGTAAGCTAGTCCTAACGCGTTCAGCATTGCCATATCAAATGCGTTGCGCTTGGCAACACGATCTAGTCCAATCAACAGTACATGCCCCTGCCGCTCTGTCGTAACTCGTCCTTCCTGGTTCATCTCTCCCTCGCTTCGTTTGCTGGCCCTACAGTAGCTTTTTATGCCTTCTTCACCTCTTTACAGACCGACTGATCTGAAAGCGAATGTACCTGATCTTTATTATGTTGTCAAGCTTCCCTTTTAGGCAGACGTTTGAAGAGAAGACGTCCCGTGAGCGGACTTGAGAGGTGTCCTGGCTGTCATCCTGAGCGCAGCGAAGGATCTCTCCGTCTGTGGAGCCAGACCCTTCGCTGCGCTCAGGGTGACAGGCATTCTCTCCCAATGTCTACTTTTGAGGGTCCACAATAATACGAGGAGTTTTTTCTTTTCAACATGCTATAATGAACGTGTTAAGCGTTTTATCGGACTAACGCCAATATCCTAGTGCTCTGTTACGCTTGATTTGACGGCTGAAATGTAGTGGCGATCCCTTGTGGTCGCCAGGTTCCCACCCCTCACTTGCTGATGGACAGAGCACTAGCAAGGAAGCAGATAAACCTATGACAGACAAAAAGCCCTTCACGACCATTGACGAATACATCAGTACCTTCCCCGCCGATATCCAGGCCATCCTTGAAAAAGTGAGGCAGGCAATACATAAAGCGGCGCCTGAAGCCGTAGAGACGATGAGCTACGGGATACCTACTTTCAACCTGAACGGCAAACATTTAGTCTTCTTCGCTGGCTGGAAACATCATATTTCCTTGTATCCGATCCCGGCAGGCGATGAAGCTTTCCAGCAAAAAATATCGCACTATAAAAGAGCAAAGGGCACCATCCAGTTCCCATTGGATCATCCTATCCCCTACGATGTAGTGGAGAAAATTGTCACCCTCCTCATGATGGAAAAACCAGAAAAAGAGAGCTAGATGAGAAAGAAAGGTCGACTATGCCGCAAGCGCACGTTTGGACGGGTAGAGCACTGCAACCTGAAGCCCTGGCCGTACTCGAGGGCCTGGCTACCGTCTCCGTCAGCAGCGTAGGAGAGCGCAACAATTGGTACGCGGAAGCATCGACGGCTGATGCGATCATTGTTGGCGGAGAGACTTTTGTGACTGGTGAGGTGATGGATCGCATTGGCCCGCGCTTGCGTATCATCGCCCGCACAGGCATCGGTGTAGATCGCATTGATCTTGACGCGGCAACCCACCGGGGGATTATGGTCGTGAATACCCCGGATGGACCGACCGAGTCTACGGCTGAACACACAATTGCACTGCTACTCAATCTTTGCAAGGGCGTCATGACCGGTGATCGCATCTTGCGTTCAGGTAGTCCTTTTCCCGCACTGACGGAACTAATTCCCGGCCTTGAGGTATCTGGTGCCGTGCTGGGGCTCGTTGGCCTGGGACGTATCGGGAGTCGTGTCGCGGCTATAGCGCGAGTCCTGGGGATGAAGGTTTTAGCGTTTGACCCTTTCATCGCTCCGGGGCGAGCCAGTTCCTTAGGAGTAGAATTAGTTCCTTCCCTGGTAGAATTATTGCCTCGCGCGATTGTTGTCTCCCTCCATTGCCCTTCCACACCGGAGACCTACCATATCATGAATGCTGAGACCCTGAACCTGATGCCCAGGGGATGCTATCTGATCAATGTCGCCCGTGGTGCGTTGATCGACGAGGCTGCCCTGCTCGAGGCATTACGCTCGGGCCACCTGGCAGGTGCAGCCCTGGATGTCTTTGACCCGGAACCGCCCATAACCAATCATCCTCTCTTCACGCTGCCCAACACCATCTGCACCCCGCACGTCGGTGCGTTCACCACCGCCAGTTTACTACGCATGCAGGTGATGGCCTGTGACCAGATTGCCAGCGCACTGCGTGGCGAACGTCCATCGAATCTCGTGAATGTCCTGGTCTGGGGCCATCAACATACATGAGCCAGGTCAGAGAGTGGTCATCGTCTAATTCTGTGCAGCTTGAAGCGCTGTCACTGCTACCATATTCACAATATCACTCGCGCTGCAACCGCGTGAGAGATCATTGATGGGTTTTGCCAGCCCGGAGAGGATGACTCCCAGGGCTGTCGCTCGCCCTATACGCTCCACCATTTTGTAAGCGATATTCCCGGCATCAAGATTAGGAAAGATGAGAACGTTTGCCCGTCCTTGCACCGTATTCCCAGGCGCTTTGTGCACTGAAACCTCAGGGATCAGCGCGGCATCGGCCTGTAACTCACCCTCTACACACAATTCTGGCGCTCGCTTGCGCACCAGCTGCAGTGCCTCGCATACCTTTGCCACTGATGCATCTTTGGCACTGCCATAGGTGGAGAACGAGAGTAACGCGACGATCGGTTCTTCCCCAAGCACTGCCTGTGCCACGTGCGCGGTATTGATGGCGATGGAAGCCAGCTGTTCGGCGCTCGGATTCGGAACCACAGCAGCATCACCTAGAACGATGGCATCCTGACCCGCAGGAAGCCGTTCGGCCAGCAGCATAGCGAAGGCACCAGAAACCACGGGTCGTTGTGGATCAACACCGACGACCTGCATGCTCGCCCGGAGCAATGTCGCGGTCGGGATCGTCGCTCCACCAACCAGGCCATCAGCAAGACCCGCCTGGACCAGGAGGAGACCACTGTATATTGGTTCACTTGCCATCGCAGACAACCTGGACGGATCGGGAGTGACTTTGCCGCGCTTCTCCAGTTGAGTGCGCAAAAGGTGGACGAACTCACTCTGGCTCGGGTCCTGGCCTGGGTCGTAGACGTCAACCCTCCCGATTACACCCATCTGTTCCAGGTGGGGCAGGATAGATGCCGCCTGCCCCACCAGAATAGGCCGAAGAGCCGATTCCTGCACGAGAGTGCGAGTCGCAGCCAGAACGCGCTCGTCGGCTCCATCGGTCAGTACAATGCGCCTGGGATGTGCAAATGCACGCGCGTGGAGCCGGGCAAGATGAGGACTGAGGACCTCAGCCTGTTCTTTCATCATAGGTCCTCTCTCCTAGTCGGTCCACACCCAGTCGCACACTTCTGGCATGTCTTCGAGATTCTCTCGGATATACGTTGTGTGTTTCTCAAGCAGCTCGTTGCACTCAGCGATCAAGGGCTCTGTCAACCCTCGCACGCGTGTGGCCCGTCGCATCGCCTCAATGCAGAGGTGATAGCGGCTCGTTTCATTGAGTACGACCATATCGAAGGGCGTGGTGGTCGTTCCCTCTTCATTAAAACCGCGCACGTGGAAACGAGGCGCATCCGGACGGCCATGGATGATCTGGTGAATCGCCCTCGGATAGCCGTGGAAGGCAAACACGACAGGTTTGTCTTCCGTGAAGTGCTCAATGAAGGTGGCTTCATCCACTCCGTGCGGATGGATCTCTGGTGGGTAGAGCGTCATGAGGTCCACGACGTTGACCACGCGCACCTTCAGTTCTGGTAGATGCTGGCGTAACCACCAGGCGGCGGCAATCGTTTCCTGGGTCACAATGTCGCCAGCACAGGCCAGCACAATGTCTGGCTCCATTTTCTCGTCATTGCTCGCCCAGTGCCAGGTGGATAAGCCGCGTTTACAGTGAGCAATCGCTTCCTCCATGTTGAGCCATTGCAATTGGGGCTGCTTATCGATGACTATCAGGTTCACGTCATCGTGACTGCGCAAGCAATGATCGGCGGTCGCGAGCAGACTATTGGCATCGGGTGGCAAGTAGATGCGTGCGACCGTGCCTTTCTTCGATAGAACGATATCGATTAATCCAGGTCCTTGATGGCTAAACCCGTTGTGATCGTTGCGCCAACAGGTCGAGGTCAAGAGAATGTTGAGCGAAGGGATCGGCTTGCGCCAGGGCAGTTTGCTCGCCTCTTGCAACCACTTCGCATGTTGGACTGTCATCGAAGCGGAGATCATCGCAAAAGCTTCGTAGGTGGCAAACAAACCATGTCGTCCGGTGAGCAGGTAGCCCTCTAACCAGCCATGACAGAGATGTTCGCTGAGCACCTCCATCACTCGCCCATCGGGCGAGACATGATCGTCAGTCGAGATGATTGGTGCCATCGAACAGCGATTCTCAACAGTAAAGACGTCCCCGAGACGATTCGAATTGGTTTCGTCAGGACAGAAGAAACGGAAATTCTGCTGCTCGGCGTTTCGCGTAAAGGTATCTCGCAGCAGCTTGCCGAGCTGGCGAGTCGACTCGTGGCGCTCGGTCGCAGGCCTGGTCACTTCCACCGCGTAGTCCGTAAAGGGCGGCAAATCCAGGTCGACCAGGAGCTTGCCGCCATCAGCATGGGGATTGGCTCCCATGCGACGATCACCCATGGGTGCGAGTGTGGCGAGTTCCGGGATCAAACGGCCGCCCTCGTCGAACACTTCTTCTGGGTGATAACTGCGCATCCACTCCTCAAGAAGGTTCAGATGAGCCGGATTGGTCTTCACATCGGCCAGCGGAACCTGGTGCGCAAGAAAGGTCCCCTCGACCTGGCGGCCATTGACCTCTTTGGGCCCGGTCCACCCCTTGGGCGAACGCAGGACAATCACCGGCCAGGCTGGTCGCCTGGTGAAGCCATGCTCGCGAGCCTGTTCTTGATACCAGCGGATTTTTGCATAGCACGTGTCTAACGTCGAGGCCATAGCTGCATGCATCTGCATCGGATCTTCGCCTGTCACAAAGTGGACATCGTAGCCATGACCCGAAAGCAGCTGGTGAATGCGCTCATCCTCTTCACGCCCTAGAACGGTGGGACCGGCAATCTTGTACCCGTTCAGATGCAAAATGGGCAGAACCGCCCCATCACGTACCGGGTTCAAAAAATCAATGCCCTTCCAGGAGCCTTCAAGCGGTCCGGTCTCGGCTTCTCCATCCCCAACGACAGCCGCGACGATCAAATCGGGGTTGTCGAAAGCGGCGCCAAAGGCGTGGGCAAGGACATAGCCCAACTCGCCTCCTTCGTGAATGGAGCCTGGGGTGGGCACACTGACGTGGCTGGGGACCCCTCCAGGGGTCGAAAACTGGCGAAACAGGCGACGTACACCCTCCCTATCCTGTGTGATCTCCGGATAGGTCTGCGTGTAGGTCCCTTCGAGGTACACATTGGCAAGGATCGCAGGTCCACCATGTCCTGGTCCTGCCAGGTAGATCATATTGACATCCTCGTCCTGGATGAGTCGATTCAGGTGGACATAAATGAAACTGAGACCGGGTGAGGTACCCCAGTGCCCGAGTAATCGTGGTTTGATATGCTCGGGGCGCAGCGGCTCTTTCAACAAAGGGTTGTTCTGTAAGTAGATCTGACCGATCGTCAGGTAGTTGGCGGCGTTCCAATACTGGTGTATCTGGTTAAGTCGCTCTTGATCAACGTTTGGCATGGCATCCTCCATTAGGATTTTTTTAGAACACTAAAAACCTTTTACAGGGTGTCATTCCACACACCATTTTTCATCATTGAAATGAGACATTGAGCCTTATTTCCGAGACACACCACCGTTACTGGAGAGAGATTCCTGAACTTGTAGAGATGTCTGTTCTTATTTTCTTGATCAATGGCTCCCTGTTGCCGGTAACTGAGGACCAATATCCATCGCTCCTCACAGTTACAATCCGTTGACAACCAGTATCTTCGTGCAATATACTGCACACTCGGGATATTAACATACTCTTTCGTGTAATGTCAAGAGCTATCACGTAGTTTCAATGACAAAGGTGCAATTAGATCTAAGGCATGGTTCAAATGAACTTGACAGTGCCTCAAGCACCAGAAAGGTCCAGTCCTGTCATCCTGAGCGCAGCGAAGGATCTCCCTGCCCATCGAGTCAGACCCTTCGCTGCGCTCAGGGTGACATTGTGTGACTGGTCAAACTGTCAAGCACAATTCATTCAAATTGAACCTTGCCTAAAGAACAAAGGGATTGGTTGTAGTTGATGTGTAGAGAGGCGCAAGGAGAGAACTGCCTATGAGGAAATGAAGATCGTCTCGCCAAAGAACTTTAACAAAATAATCAGGATATTGGTGGGACGCGAAGCGTCCAGAGCGTAGGGGCCCGATTTATCGCGCCCAATACGCATCAACCTAAGCCGCGCATGAGTCCGGGTAGGCCAGAGCTAGGCAGGAAGGGCAGCCCTGTCATCCTGAGCGCAGCGAAGGATCTCGCAGCCCCCTCTTATACCAAATCGCCTTCTGTGTGGTAAAATAAAGGGAAACAGCAGACAGAAAGGAATGGAGATCAGGTATGGGTCATCGCATCACACGAGCAGCATCGCACTTGTCGGTTGAGGAGGTCAAAGAGCGCATGAACACGGATGCCCGTCTGTGGGTTCGACAACACTGGTGGATCATCTACAATGCCCTGGTCGCCCCACGCAAAGCCGAAGAGATTGCCCTGCATACGGGAGTCTCAGCCACCACGGTGCATCGAGTCATTGCGACCTACAATCGCTTGGGGCCGACAGCCATGGAAACGCCAGGCAAGGGAGGCCGTCGGCATGAGTATCTGAGCTTGCCAGAAGAGCAAGCCTTCCTGGCCCCCTTCTTCGCGCAAGCCGCCAGGGGAGAGATCGCCACCGTGGCCCAGATCCAACGGGCCTATGAAGCCAAAGTCGGACACGAAGTCGATGACAGCACCATCTATCGCCTGCTGGCTCGTCACGGCTGGCGCAAGCTCATGCCGCGTCCCAGGCATCCACAAGCGGATCCGCAAGCGCAGGCGCAGTTTAAAAAAACTTTGAGGCGCAGGCTCAAGCGGCAGTCGCCACACGGGAAGCTTCCGATCAGCGCCCAGTGCTGATCATGGCCCAAGATGAAGGCTGTTTTGGCCGCATTAGCCGTGCCAAACGAGGTTTCGCTCCTCCAGGGATCCGCCCCCATGCCCCAGCACAGGTAGTCCGAGAATATGTGTACGTCTACACCGTGGTGGCTCCCGCACAAGGAAAGATGCTCTCGCTGATTTTGCCGGAGGCTTCGACCGCCATGATGAATCTCTTCCTGGAGCAGGTCAGCCAGACCTTCTCCAAGTACTTCATCGTCATGCAAGTTGATGGAGCAGGCTGGCATCACGCTCGCGAGTTGGTCATTCCCTCCAATGTGCGCTTGATCGAGCAACCACCCTATAGTCCCGAAGTCAACCCTGTGGAACACATCTGGGATGAACTGCGCGAAAAATACTTCCACAACCGCGTCTTTGCCTCGCTCCAGTCATGAATTGACGTGCTGTGTCAGGGTCTCAATGAACTGGCCGACGATACAAAGCGCTTGCGTTCGTTAACCGGCTTCCCTCATCTCAATGTTACCATTTAGTACGCGCATTGGTATTACACCCGTATTGTGCTGTTCACAGGCTTTTCCTGTCATCCTGAGCGCAGCGAAGGATCTCGCCGCCCATCGAGCCAGACCCTTCGCTGCGCTCAGGGTGACATGGTTAGGTCACTTAGGTTGATGCGTAGGGGCCCGATTTATCGCGCCCGGGGCAGGGTTGGGGCTCACCAACCATTATCATACCTCGATTGATTTGCTAATCTCCATAAGCGAGCATGAGCTTACCAGGCGGTGGCTCCCACTTCCTACTTCGTTGTCATGGCTTTCCACCCTTGATAGGGATAAGCAAACCCTGCTCTATGTCCTGGGGTATGGAGACTCTGACAATTACCTCTGGCCACAACTCTAAAGGCGGTTCAGCTAGCACACTTTGGGCCAATGTGATCGCTTCCAGGTCATCATGCAAATATTCTCGCCGGCCGCAGTGTAAAGCATCACATCTCATACATATACCCGGAGCACATACTTTCCATTCGCTATTCTCTGATATAAGTAATGGTCTGCTTGAGCTTGCTGCCCTTGAACGGCTGATTAATCGCGACAGTATCCGGCAAGCCTGTCCGCCGTGTATCGGCAAGTAACTCCAGATTGTCTTTAGCGAGCGTGTACGTCGGATCGATAACCAGTGCGCGTTTCAAAGCCGCCTCAGCCTCGTCATAGCGCTCCTGCATCAGCAAGCAGATCCCCAGGTTGCCCCATGGTTGCGGCAGGCAATCACCCAGGTCAATCGAGGCCTGAAAAGCCTGCCCTGCTTCCTCCCACTTCCAGGCCTCCATCAATTTCAGACCCTGCTGGAAGAGATCTTCCTGCTCGATAAGTTGATCCAGGGTGAAATCTGGCCCGCGCAACTTCATCGACTTCTCAGCCATCTCCCGGCTGAACTCCAATGCCTCAGCGAACTTCTCGGCCAGTTCACTTCTCGTATTCAATTCGATCGCACGCTCAACGTCCCGCAAAGCCCGACCAAAGCGTATAGTGAACCGGCTCGCCATGCTCCGGTTGAACCACAGCCCGGCATCATTGGGATTGAGAGCAAGCGCCTCACTAAAAGCTTCATAGCTTTGCGGGAAATTCTGGAGCATACCCTGCGCAGTTCCCAGTTGAGCCAGCACATCCACACGCTGCGACGCACGCATTGGAAGGGAGTTCAACAAGCGTTCGCAGTTAGTCACTGCCTCCCTATAGTCTCCCTTAAAGATTTGATGCCCGATCAGATCCATCCATCTGTCAAATTGCGACGAAACCGCCGTTACCTTTTTCTTCCGTTTGAATTGTTTTGTTTTTCTTGCCATAATTTTGCTAGCTTTACTATCTGGTGATTCCCCATAAGTCCGCAAGGAGACGTGAGTCAGTTCTGCTGGACGAATGCACACCAGAGATCCTTCGCTGCGCTCAGGATGACAGCGCGGCGTTGTCATCCTGAGCGCAGCGAAGGATCTCTAGCGAACTTCTGGGCAATCACCAGTTACTATTCGTTGTCCAAAAACCATCAGAGCGTCATTCACCCTATTCTACCATACTGACACTGCCCTACAACCCCTCGGTCGTACAGTCGTACAGCTTCGATAGTTTTGGGAGGTGCAGGAGGGCCACAAGCCCTCCTGCCGGGGTCTGGGGTGTCCCCAGTTTCTCCTCCTCCTCACTCGGCCGCCGCAGGCGGCACAGAGAGAATCTAACAAAGTAGAGCTAGAACTGTTAATAACAGCGGTCAAGTACTCAAGCTTATCCCGAGATGTTTGGAGATAAGACTGCCCGTGAATGGTCCTGAGAGGTGTCCTGGCTGTCATCCTGAGCGCAGCGAAGGATCTCGCCGCCCATCGAGCCAGACCCTTCGCTGCGCTCAGAGTGACATGGTTAGGTCACTTAGGTTGATGCCTATTATCGCCGATTTATCGGCCCTCATCTCTCCGCTCGAGAGGCATACTTCGCCTGGAATTCCCGCAGAGCATCGTTCGCCACCCAGCGCGCCGCTTTTGAATCCAATTTCTGGAGCTCGTACGCACACTCCTGAGCCAGCGCAAGCAGCTTGCTATTCCGTTTCCCGATTTGTCGCAAAGCCCAATTGACCGCTTTTTTAACGAAATTCCGGTCATCTACGGCATATTGTTTGATGAGCGCAAAGCACGGCACGAACGCCTCATCGCTTACCTGTTTGTCATGCACAGCAAGCTCAGCCATCATCACAAAACCGGCGCGCCTGACAAATTCTTCCTCCCGGGGACACCATGCCACAGCTTTTTCATACGCGTATGGTGTTTTCACAAACAGATTCCCACAGACCTGGTCGCACAGATCCCAGGAGTCAAACTCACCGACCCACGCCTCCATTTGCTGCGAAGAAACCAGCTGAGGCTCATCAATCATCGAGGCCAGAATTCTCACCTCGTGAATACCGGTCGCCCAGAGTTCCAACGCCAGGGCATGGTTCTTCCCGCTAGCTTTTGCCATCTTGCGCAGGGTAGGGATGGAGACGCCTAAGACCTGGTCTCCACGAATGCCAAACCTCCCCATCCCTTCCGCCGCCCGCGGGTTTGCCTCCTCTTGCACTTGCGCAACGATCTGATCTCGCATCGTCAAGTCATCCCCGCTTTCTCTCACAAAACCCCCAATTTGCCCAACACTCCCTACTAATACTCAGCCACGCTTTCGAGAAAATCCTCCCGGCCCTCTTTGAGCGTCGCCAGCACATCATCAACAGTTGCCGGAGAGACACGACCTGTTTCCGCCATCCACTGGAAAAACTTCTTGAACGAGGCAAAATACGACTTGACGCTGCTTACGGAAGCCCACAACGCTTTCCGGGGAAACCAGTCTGACAAAAACATCCTGACATCACTACCATCAGCCTCATCAAGCTTTTTCAGCGGATCAGAATACACCAGGTAGTGAGTAAAAAAGTCGATGTTATCAACATGGTTTCTAACAGTTTTCTCGCTGAGCCCCGCTTGCTCAAGCCACGCCCGAAAATCGTCAAGGATGGGCTGGTTATAGGCTCGAATAGCTCGCACCCTTGCATCGTACGTATTGTCATCACTCGTATTGGCATCACTCATAAAAATCACCTCGCTCCTCTACAGAAAGATTCCCTCTCTATCCTATCTGCTCCAACTTCTTACTGGCTTGAACCTGACCACTTCTTTGAAGTCGTGCAGCATCGATTGGTAATATGGCAAGCTTCTTCAAAGGGATACGTTTATCTTGCAACTCCGCTTCTAAGCATTATCACATCTTCATCCAGCCCCTGGTGCAATAATTCTAGCCTGCTATGAGTCTCCAATACTCTGATGTTTATTGATTCGGTGGTAAACGGAAAAAGCGCGGGATTTTGAGTGATCGCTCGAAGCGTGCTTGAAGTGGAGCCACTTGCGATTAAAGATGCTTCGATAAGCCATTGTGCGAGTTTAGTGTCATTCACGAATAGAGTAGGTGTTGCTTGATATATGCCCTTCTCTTCTGTTTCCTTTAGCACTCCCCAGTCTATCAAACATCGAAGAATACGTCTGGTTGCTCGCTCCACTGTTGACCGCTCGCCAAACTGTTCTCGCATACGCCTCTGTACCTGAGATGCGGCGAAGGAACCTTGTAGACGAAGAAGACGTCCGACTGTTTCTGCTAGTACCTGAAAAAAAGGGTAGACCGCCATTACCATTCCCCAATGTACAACCAGATGCTGTTTTGAAGGAAGTTTTTTAAGAAGTTCTAAACCTTCATCTCTCAGGCTTTCCCGGCCGTGTGGCACTACTACCCAAACTTTTAATAAAATTGAGATTGTAAGCGCTCGATTCCCTCTTTTTGCATCGCTGCCAATAGAGAGCTGATCTTGCAGAAAGGCTTGGAGTGCTTCCTTGATCTCATCCCTTGTAAGCCCTGCAATAAAAAGATTAGCTGTTCGATCTAACCAGCTAAGCTGGATACGCTGACGGAAGCCCACTTCCCCACTTCTATTCATGTAGTTTCCCTCCTCACTTGAATGTAAGGAACTATCAATTCCTCAATCGAAATACCACCATGTCCAACAACTCGTTTTCCTTCGGCTATAAAAGCTGATCGATTAGGGGCTAGAAGTGGCAGAAAGTTTTCTGGAAGCCCAATGGGTGGCCAATCGATAGCACCTGGAAAGCGCTTTTGGACCTGTGCTCTTAATATTTTATCAGGATACACGCGGGCACGTCCTCCGCGCAAATCTACAATAGCCCCCTCTGATACCTGTCCGCATCCCCTGGCTTCGATGTTACCATGATCAGATGTGATAAAGACATCAAAGTAATTCTGGAGGAGGAGATTGAGTAGTCCTATCATAAAACCTTGAGTAGCCCACTGGCGTACCTGGTTATGTATTCCGGCTGTTCCAAGCTCCATCCCATGCACAATTTTATCAACTATATCGATAATAAACCCTACCACACGAATCTTTGGATGTGATAATACCTCCTCAATTTCTGGGAGGCTCGTTCCCTCTCCAAGTCCCTTTTTGTACGCCACCTCTATCTGGGAGACGCCCTTATCATTCCATAACTGCGTCCAGAGCGTTGCTTCTTTATTGGTATTGAAGATGCTTTCAGGATAGTAAAGCGGCGGTTTACCTGCAAAAATGGACTGTCGCGACACTGATGTTATAGTTGGAAGCCATGCGAATACCATATTCTCGCGGAACTTTAAGTCCGGCCGTTGTTGTGAAAATACCTCACGAAGTATAACCCATTGATCGAAAGCCAGACCATCCATGATGATAAGGGCTACTTTCTCTTTGGCAGCAGTTTGGATGTATTGTGCTATATCGTGAGCAATGTGATGCAACATAACTGGTGGGGTTGGGGGAAGATTATGTAATGAGCTATAGCGCTTCATGACCCATGCCTGAAAGATTGTGTCTACTTTCTTTTGAACGCTATACAATTGCTGCTCTAATGTACCTTGCTTCTGCACATTTGCCTCATGCCATAGGACGATAAGTTCCGACCAACGATGCGCAAATGCGAACCAGTCCTGATACCTGGCGTCACCTGTAGGAATAGCAATCTCGACCGACTTGATTAGTCCCTCTAAACGCCTTATGCGGTCTGCTTCAGGATCCAGTCGAACCCCTGCTGTGATCCATCGTTGAGAAAGCTTGCTAGCTTGTGGATATGCGACAGGTTGCAGCAGGCCATCAAGGAAAAGGGTGTCAATATAGACCAGGACATCTTCATCGTCAAACGGAATATTAGGTGGTCCTGAATAATTCAGCACATAGGAAGTAGGGGATTCGTGAACAATTTGATCCTCATTCATGGTGATATGTTCGAGGAAGATCGGCCACCGCTCCTGGAGAAAGCTAAAGAATGCCTCGCGATCCGGGATAATTGTTTCCAGGGGCCAATCTTCAAACTTTCCATATTGGTGGAGAATTTGAATAAAGCGTTGGTCCAGGATTTTGGGTATAGGCTGATCTCGGTAGTGCCTCCGCAAGAGAACACGCAGGAGATCAGCAGGTTGTTGGATGAATTCGACATCAAGGTCGAACACACGCGATAACAAAAAATCTTTGGTGGCATTATCTCCTAATTTCCCTGGTGTGTGCTGGAGATATGCGCGATAGAGGAGCTCCAGGTCACTGCGATCCAGAAGCTTGATCATGGAATAGCTTAAGTTGGGGAATATATCACCTAAATTGAAGGATAACTTTCGATTCGTTTGAAAAATGTCATAAGGCAGTGAACGCAGATTCGTAGCTTCTTCATGTACAACGACAACTAATTCTATTGATGAATCTCCGTTGTCCCACTTCGAGCGATACTTAGATTCGTAGGCAAAACGAAAGGCTACAGGATCTTCAAACAGGAGAATATCGAAACCTCGTTCTCGAAGCCTCTGGAGAATATCTTCTTCTGTAAGAAGGTAGTCTGGATCAGCCACTAGCGTGAGCCGGTTTACTTGTGGAATAAACTCCTTCAAAATACGTTCTTGCCAGCTATTCTGCATTGGTAGGTTCCCTATAGGTCGTTTAGCTCATACGCTGAATCAATTACCATGATAAATCATAAGGTCATCCAGGTCCACTCACATATCCTGATTATGAACTCTTTCTCCTTCAATGCGGATGATAATTAGCGGATGTATCTCTGGTACGACTTTGGCTCTACTTGCGAGATGTTCGCGCCAACTTTGTTCCTCCTGCAAGAGCTGTGCAGCCCGGTGGGTTCGTGCCGTAGAAAGCCCAATTCGTTCTACTGCTTGCCGGCGTGCTAGAAATGTACGCTCTCCTTTTTCGCGTTCCTGAGCAAGTCGCTCCTGGTGAGATTGAATGAGTTCCTCATAAATAGGTTTCCCCTGGATTTCTGCAGGGTTCCGAAGGCGTTCAAAAGCCAGTGTGGCATCCTGTCCAACTATATGGTTTTGGAGTTTAATTTGATCTGAAATGAGTTGTTCCCATACATGCCTGGCTGTAGGTAATAAAACTCGACCATTATCATGGAGGAAGATTGGCATGATACGCTGCCAATTCCAGCCTGATTCATCGATTGCTATGCGCCACAGAGACCAGAAACCTTGCACATCAGAGGGAATTCCGGGGAGAGTGAGGCAAGGGACAGGTTGTCCTTTGGCGAAGTGAGGTAGATGCCTTACCAAATCCTGTAGCCTCGAGTCTTCAAGGGTTAAGTGAAATGCCGAAGGGGTGGTATCTACGTCGCGAGAGGAGAATACAATACCTTTCGTTTTCTCACCGGTCGGCCAGGTTAAATCCCAGGTTTTCTCATGTCTCTTAGCTATACCGCCATGTGCCTCGAGGTAAGCGACCACCATTCGTTCTATCCAATACGACAGAGGGTGATCTAGCAGTCGCTGAGCCTCAGTCGGATCAAGCTTTTTTTCCGATTGTAAAACAGATGTTGCCTCAAGCGCATCCTTTACCTGCTCTTGTACCTGCTGTACAAGTGATTCAACACTGCTGTCGAGTTTTTCAGGATGGAGTACCGTTTCGACATAGAGATCATCAAAAACCTGTCCTACTTGCGCTGAGTCGAGGACATCTCCGGCCTTGTCAACACCAAATTCTTTGAAAATGATAGCCAGTTTGGTCTCAAGTACCTCGCGAACCCGATATTCTACCGTATCTTCAAGTGCAAAGTTGATGGCTTGAACCGGATGGGACTGTCCAATACGATCAACGCGTCCAATGCGTTGTTCGAGGCGCATCGGATTCCAGGGAATATCGTAATTGACAACTACATGAGAAAACTGAAGATTGAGTCCTTCGCCTCCGGCCTCTGTTGAAATAAGGATCTGGGCTTTTGCTGCAAAGGCTTCCTGTGACCGTTTGCGCTCTTCCATATCCATGGAGCCATTGAGAACGGTGACCGGGAAACCGCGATCATCCAGGAATTTGTGCAGCATCTCCTGTGTAGGAACGAACTCTGTAAAAACGACTATTTTAAGGTTGGGGTTGGTCTCTTCCTTCTGCAAACGATAGATCCAGGCGAGGAGGGCCTCTGATTTAGCATCAGGTCCGGTTAGTTCAGCTCGTTTAGCAGTTTCCAAGAGGCGTTCTACTTCTAACCGCTCATTTTTTAATGCTGAGATGTATGTTTTGAAAAGTGTATCAACTTGCTCTTGTCCATCCAGATCGCTCCAATCATCCTCGGAGAGCGTTGAGAAAAGCGTTACTTGCTCTTCAGGTATCCGAAGTACTTCTAGCCTTCGCTCAAGAGTCATGCGTATTGCCTTGGGTCGACGATGTGACCAGCCGCTGCATAAGGTTCATTAAAAAACCGATATAGTTCTTCTTTTCTTTGATAGCCTGATTGTAACCCTCTTTTACATATTCGGTCACGGCCAGGTATAGTAAGCGCTGTTCGTGATGATGTTCCTTCCAGGCGATAGGAACAAGCTGTGTACGTCTAGGCTTGAAAAGTGGTTGCCCTTGTGCATCAATAGCTCGCCGTTTTTCTGTACGGATGATATAAGGTTGTACCTTATCCCTGGTTAAGCCACTGATATTTGGAAAAGCCTTGGGATCCAAAAGCGAAATAAGTCGATGAAAAGCGTCTGATTTACCTTGATGGGGCGTTGCAGATAAAAGTAAAAGATAGGGAGTGGTTTCCGCAAGGCTTTGACCGAGTTTGTATCGTGCGACCTGATCCGTACTGCCAGCGAGGCGATGGGCTTCGTCTACAATCACTAGATCCCATCCTGCCGCAATCAGGTCTTCAAAGCGTTCGCGATTGTATTCGTCTATTTGTTCTTTTAGCCATCCACGCCGTTTATCAAGAGGTTTCACCGAGTCCATTGGACAGACAACCTGGTCGTAGGCCTTCCACCGGTTCTCATTCAATATGGCTCTGGGGGAGGATAAGAAGTCTCCTGGTATCAGAGGATAAAAGACCTCCTTAAAGTGAGTGTACATCTCGGAGACCCATTGCATCACTAATCCCCTGGGAGCGATTACGAGAAAACGCCGCGCAAGCCCACGCAGCTTTAGTTCGCGCATGATTAGACCTGCTTCAATGGTCTTACCCAGGCCTACTTCATCGGCTAATAGATAGCGTACGTGATTGCTGGAAGTGGCCCTTGATAAAGCCCAGATCTGGTGGGGTAATGGAATAACAGATGCCTCTATGGGAGCAAGTATTACATTCTGGGTTAATGTGTGGGCTATCCGAGCCGCAGCAGCTATATATGTCAATTTTGCCGGGTGCGAAAATCCTGAATCCATCGAGGAACTTAGCTGATTGGAAGGAATGCGTTCGACCCTATTTTGCGTAGGTAGCCAGACTTTACAGACAACCTGACCCCATAATTCCTGGACATCAATGATCTGGCCGAGCTCCTGGTGTTCTACGCTATATGCCCAGTCGCCTGATTTTATGTTAACTCTGTTCAAGTTGGAACCAATCCTCGACTGTATTAATCACATTTGCGTCTTTGCTTCTTCAGCCAGTTGCCTCAGATGTTCTTGAATATAAATTCTGTTGTCTTTCTCAACCACAAGAGCATTTCGTAAGAGCGCCTTGCAGACTTCCGCAGCTTCCGATACATGCATCCCCTGTGAAGATGCTATTTCTTCGGCACTGGTACCGGAGGGAGCCGAAGAGAGTAGCAGCGCTGCCGATTCTTGAGGGGTTAAATTGACGCCAAGACGTTTTTTCCAGAATTCATCGGTAATAACTGGGAGTTCCCGCCAGTTCAGTTTCAGAGTAAACGTATTGGCTTCGGGATTCGACTCGATGGTTGGAGGATAACGTTTTGCTTCCCGCCAGGCGCGGTGTACCTCTCTCAGTCCTGAGCCCGCGAGTTCTGCAAAACCGATCAATCGCAACGCACGACTTATCAGGGGATTGCGCGATTGACTTTTCCCTCCGTCAACGAGTGCGCTATTGCTAACCAGGGACCTGCCTGCATTAAAGAACATCGTTTGGTCCGGCGAAATTTCGATCTGGGCAACTGTAGTTGGATCTCCATAATCCTGGTGAATACAAAGATTGACCAATCCCTCTCGCATTGCAATGTAATTGGCAGAGCCAGAGATTGCTTTTAATCCTTCCAGGGTCACTCCATCTATGCCTACATGCCTACCAAAGAAATCGATAGCCAGTTTCAAACATTCAACCACATTCTCCGCCGATTCGCGGCGTTCATCCCAGCGCGCATCTGGATTTTTTTTTGCTCGGCAATCGATCATGTTTCTCGTCAAGAGTTTCTTAATGGCTTGCTCGCGCCCGAAAAGTAAAATAACTTGTCTAATCTCTTCGGGCGTTAACCGGTCGCGACCATCGAAGAGGTATTTTATAATAATTTGATGAACCTTTTCTTCGTATCACTTGCAGTTACCTCCAGTTGCTGTCCGTACCAACGAACCGTCTCGTTTTTAAGTTCATCCCAGGGAATATGACCGCTGATAACGCGCCTTGACTGTTCGATAGCACTCTTCTTTTCCTGCCACTCTTGCAGAAAGCTTGCCCCGTTCTTTAGAAGAACTATCTCTTTGGGTATGATGGCTCCACTAAGCGACCCCTGAATCTGGCTATGAAGTTCACTATTATGTTCCCAATGATCACTACTGATAGTAGTGTACTTCAGGTTCTTCTTAGGAATTGAGTGGATGAAATAGATGCTATAGTTGGCTTTCGCTGTCACGAGTTCCCAGATCAAAAACGGATAGAGACAGAGCACTCTGTCTGGAAGACCAATATAAGGCGAACAGCTACGTAGAATACCCGAGTTGATTTCTATCTCTTCGGGCAAAGGATCTTGAGACTCGCCCATGAGCAGAAGACGGCGTGCAATAATTTTCCCACTCTCGAGATGCTGTTCTTCAATCACGAACAACGGAAGGCGAAAAATGGAATCAAGCGCTCCCAAGGCTACTTTAAGGTCTTCGTCCGGTGCTTGTTCTTTAAAAATGGAAGTAGCTTTCGCCTCGGAAATGCTCATCAGGTCATGCCCCAACTGATTGCGGAGCTTGAGGAGTGCAATGAGACTTGTATCTGCTGGTCCAGAGCCACTCTTCTTAGTTTTGAATGCAGCATTTAAAGCGTCCTTTAAAGGATGGGCGGCATTGATACTGGCAATTCCCTGAACGGCGCTTAAAAAGTGGCCGAAACTTAAGTTCCCAGTAAAATTGCTGAGCCCTTTTGGCACGGCAATACTTGCATCTTCACGGGCGGAGAAAGAGCTAATGGCGACAGCGGCGAGATAGCGGGTTACTGTCTCGGCACACTTTAGGATTGCATCTAGCTGCTCTTGGGAGTTTCTTGCGCGACAAATCCGGCCACAACTTAATGCGATAGGTTGTGGATAAATCGCAATGCCGTTTTCGAAAGGTGTATTATCAAATTTCACGATTCATCACCTGTTCTTATTTTTGCCTGGTCATACCACATGAGCAACTGTCTATCTTCTAGCAATATATTTTCGGGAATATTGCGCGCTACGTCAAGGACTGTTTGGTAATCGCGCTCCTGCCAGGCTTTCTTAAACCCTGCGCGAATTGCTTCTAGACGGAATAGCTTAAGTTGCCTGCTTTTGGAAGTCTTATATTCCTCAAACTCTTTAAGTAGTCTCTTTTCTCGCAATCTTTCCAAATCGATGCTTTTGTTTAGATCTGGAAAATACCAGCGGTCCTTTGCTTTAGCACGCAGTACTGGATCATCCTTACTCAAATTTCGTAAATCTTTGAAGTTCGTAGAGAGATAGCTGTGGATTTGGCTAGGAACTTCACTTAGACCATCATAACGGAGAAAGTTTTGTTCCAGGAGTTCGAGAAGTTCTAATTGCCTTTCATGCTTTTTTTGCCAGCCTCCTAGCTCTTTTATAAAGTCAGGGTGAAGCTCCTGGAAGGTCTGAGGTTTTTTACTCAGTTTCTGCTTAAGCCATTGAATGGCACTCCACTCGTCCGTAATCAAAAGTTGGAGTTGTAGAATGTCCTTAGCTGTTATGCGTTTTTTATCGTATTCAGCTACCTGTTCAGGAAGAAAGTACATTCCATCGCGCTGAGGAAAATACAGATCTAGCCCCGCTTGAAAGTCTTGACTGGAAAGAGGGACCGGGAAACCATGCTGCACAAAGTAAGCGACCATGCGGTCGTACAATATGCGTGGGTCGCGCTCTGCAATAATTTCCATCTCACCCTTTGTAATTTTAAAATTGGGGAGATATTTCAAATGGGAACGGACAAAATCCCAAACACCGTTCTCTGTAGAGGCCTCTGTGGGAAAACGATCTTCCAGACCTCCATTTGGTTTGTAGGCCGAGATGACCAAATCTTGCTTGACTGCGGTGGTAGTAGTGACTGCTTTGAAGCTTCCTTGCTGCTTGTCCAGGGCTGATACATTTGCTACAACAAAGCCTGCTTCTTGCAAAGCAATCTGAATAGCATTCCATACGCTAGCTTGTGTATTAGAAAATTCTACTGTTATCCAACGACCAGGCTTAAGGATACGGAACGCTTCCCCCAAACAGATCGTCATCAAACGACGATAATCATCCAGGGTCTTACCCTGAGCGGAGTTCTCAATAGCTTCTGGCTTGCTGTCGGTGAACACCTTGAGCCATGTCTCCCATAGAAAATTTAACTCAGAGTACATAAAGTTAGCGCCGAATGGAGGATCCAGAAAAATATAATCCATGGAGGCATCGGGCAGCAGAAAGTTGGAAGACGATTGTGTGGATACTACACTAGTTCTTTGTGGCTTTGCAAGGGTAGCAAAGACTCTGGAGAGCTTGGGTAGACGAGTCGATAAAGTCTCGATTACTGAGTTCTCGACTGAGAACGATGGTATATAGAGGGTGCCTAATAAACCCGCATTGACGGCCCCCCCTCCTCCATGAAGGTAATAAGTAGTTCCGAGCTTAGATAGTTTTGACAAGTAACGGATTGCTGCAGTCATCCAAAATAGCAACTGATCACCTTTTATTCGAGATCGAACTGCTCCCAATACCCATAAATTTCTCTTTATATAGAATTGATGTATATGAGTTATTCCAACATCGTCGTTGCGTCTTGACTCATCACCTTCTGGCATGCGATCTGTTGGGAACCAGAAAGGAATGTCTTGATCTTCGATACTCTGAACAAGTGACAGGTCAAAATCGTCCGGTACTTTTTCAAATCGCTTGTTTGCTACCTTATAGTTGATTAGTATAGGCACCTGTTTACCCTGCTTTATAATTTGATTCGTGGCCTTATCAAACGTGCTTTGCCACGCACGGCTCATGCTGCGTTTGGTAAGATAGGTTTGACAGTGGGGACATGGAAACCTTTCATGAACCTCTTTCTTTTGAAGGTCCACTACAACTTCCCATAATACTATCTCTCCTGAACACTCATTGCAAACAAAAACATCAGACCAAACAGTATAGTTAATACGTCCCCAGGTCAATTTGGATTCTTGAGAAAAGAACGATGTTCCAGAGGTTTTGAACCCTGATATCGCCTCAGCGATTTGAGCAGGACTTGGTTGATGAAGAGTTACATACATCCAACCCAGTTCTTTCTCTATCTTTTTTAGAATTTGAGAGGCTTCCTGTTCAAACTCTTTTGCATCTACTGAGGTAGTATAGTTGTGAGTAATAAATGTTGCGGCAGGTGAGAGATCATTCAAAACAGCATTACGAGAGCCCAATCTTGAAAATGGATTGTCATTTTCATCTAAGATGGTACCATCTTCTCGCACCTTGTATCCGAGAGTTTCGATGACCTTACGATCATCACACATTTGCGCAGCCACTCCAGTCATACCGGTACCACAGAAGCCATCGAAAACGACATCACCTGGATCGGTATAATGGAGAATATAACGCATGATGGCCTTGTGAGGTACCTTTGTATGGTACGAGTGAGCATTATAAATGGGATCAGTTTTCCCTTCGCTAACATCTGCCGCGAATGGTTCCCTTCTGTAAGGAATATCTGGGTCAAAAGGTTTACCGTAGTACTTAAAAAAATCATCAATGAAAGGATTCGGGCAGGCAGTGTAATATGGGGGATCGGAAAGTGCCAGGATATCCTCATCATCGCCAATCGGGAACCCTTCAATTTTACGAAACTCAGGATCCCTAAGTTTCTCTCGCAGGATTTCCAAGAAATGAGCTCGGCGCGCTTCATCACTTTCAAAAGTTAGCCCTAAGCATTCAACCGATCTTTGGACATTCGTATCCTGCTCGTTTAAAAGCGAGGGTTGTTCGTGCTTTGTATCCATCGTCAATTGTTCCTACTCTAGCACAACGCGAACTTTGTCGAGATCTTTGCCTTTTGCGAGGCTACGCAAATATTCACTGAAGCGTTTCTCCATTTCTACCGGTGTGGCGGGGGATCCATTGGCAAGAAGCGCCTGGTGCAATTCCTCTTTCTTTACAACTACTTTAGTGAGACCGGCGAGTATCTCGTGCACCGCGTATATAAAGTCTTGACTAAGATCTACAGGAAGTTTGCCAGCCTTGAGGAATGTATCGATCAATCTCCTGTGTTCGGTTGAAAGCAATTCAAGACCATCGCGGGCAGTAGGATCCTCTAAGTTTTCCAATAGAGTCGTCGTCCAGCTCTCTTGTAGCCTATCTAATTCACTATCCAGGGCTGCCAGGCGATTTTCCACCGAGATATCCGTTGCCTCATTTGTTGGTTTGAATCCACAATGGGGGCAGATAGGAGCTGCCTGCAGTTCTTGTTCGGTAAGGGCAAAGCAACTCTTCAGTCCGGCTAAACGATTCTGAAAGTCGGCCAACTGGCTGGCCGGCATCAAATCGATGGTAGTCAGCTGCTTTAAGGTATTGAGGCGCGCATCACGTAAAAGGACCGCCTTGCGTTTATCATCGTTCATGCCCAGCCTGACCCTGCTGTGCAGGGTCATATAGGTAATGATATACTCTCTCTTCAACTCATTCAAGCATTGAATGGTCTGCTGACGGAAAGTAGCTGCACTACGTCTGGTGGGAGTACTCAGCCTGGCAAGAATTTCGTTACGATTTTCCTCCAATTTTCTCGTTAGAGGATGGTCGGCAGGCAAAGCCATTTCTGCCTGGGAAAGATAACTTGCCGACGGTCCCAGTTCTGTGATGAGCCCTTGGAGATCCAAGAGCTCACGCAACATTTCCAGAGGTGCCCGTTGCGAGGCTATCTCAGTCAGTTCATAGCGAAAATTCTTAAGCTTCCCGGATGAGGAATATGCCTGGAGCGACTCAAGAAATGTTTTGAGTGCGTTTAGTTTTGCCTGATACTCAGACTGTTCTTGCTCTGTAAGTAACGTATGGTTCCAGAAAAGGAATTTACTTTGTAAGTACTGCTGCGCAAGGACCACCTTTTCAACAGTCAGGCCGATAGTCTTCTGAAGTTGCTGTACAGGCCCATCTTCTCCCTGGGTTACCAGTTGGGCCATACCTGGAGTAAGATCAAGTAGTTCAAAGAGGGCTTTGAGAGCCGGCAGATTCCATTCTCTTGGTTGCTCTATATGTTTGAAGTAAACAAGTTCATTAATCGGCGTGGCTACCAGGAGGTCCAGGTTATTGGCATCGAACTTTTTCCCAGGGATAGCCAGAACTATATCACCGCTGTACACCAGGGCCGCGAGGAGGACAACTGCCCATTCGGGTTCCAGGCGGTATTTCTCAGGCACTATATACTCAACCCCCTGTATGTCCCTGACGAGTTCATCCCGGTTTAGTACCTGACCATGGCCCTTCTTCTTAAGAAGCTCTAAAATATAGTTGGCGTACCTGGAGTGGTAGGGAACGAGTTGATTGCCGTCGAGGAGTTCCAGAGCATCCAGCACTGCTGTTCCCTGTTGTGTTTTCATCGTACCTTTTAGCCACCGCAACGCATCCTGTGCTGCCTGCGTCCTATTGGCACTTGTGATAAGCACTGAGAAAGTAGGATATTCTGGCGCTTGATCTTCAAAATGCGTGGAAAGGCATCCTGAACCAATAGCGTTGACAATATCGCGTACATTGGTACGCGTGCTACTTATTGAGGTAACCTTTCCCTTTACCCATTCCAACGGCAACTTCGTTTTTCCCTGGTAGGTTACTTCGAAAGCTGTTAATATATGCTCTTGAAGCCATTTGACCAGATTAAACAGGAATGTATCCCCTTTTCTCTCATAAGTAGCTTTGGCCTGCCCGGAGGACGTGGATGCAAGTTCCAATGCGGCAGCGTATCTATGCAATGTTTGAGTGAAAGTTTCATCGGGCTTGCTTAAGCGAAAAAAAACCTCATCATCTTTTTTCTCATCCCTATAATAGGGCGGATGGTATGGCTGTAAGAAGTAGAGGTAAAAATCGCGTGGGGGGTGAGCCGTGTTTCTCTCGTTGGGAGCACCAAAGAAGAGATAACCCAGGCGGGCAGCTTTGTGCTCGCGCCATTCTAACTCGTGTTGCCAGATGCGATATCCTGTAAATAACGTTTGGTCCGTGCATTCCATCACTCTTTTAAGAGCATTGAAGTAGTAACGGTTAAGCTGTTCTTCCTCCAAACTTTCCGCACGCTTCTCGATAAGCGCATCGTAATCGTCGGTTTTCTTCAGATCAAGAAAATATTGCCCGTTATTTGGGTTGGAAGAGATAAATTGACCACTCACCGTTCTATGAATTTCTCGCAGAACTGTTTCAACCTGGGATAGTAAATCGTCGGCGGGATCTCCCCCCAGTTCGGCGACTATTGGATCGAACAGGCATAAGCTATCGCGGAGTTCTTTTGCTGTTGCGCCAATGGGTAAGTAAATATCACCTGTAGTTAGCCTGTGAATCGACAGGGCATGATTAATACGCAGGGCCATCGGTTTATAAGATGGTCGAGTAAAGGACTGCTGGATACGTGACTCTAAGATTTGACTACATTCAATAACTGCTCGCATATCCGGGATTGCTCGAAATGCTGGGTTTTCGCGAAGGACGAGCCAGTAGCTGTCGTAGGCAATTAAACCTGGTTCCTGATCAGGAAGATTCTGGTTAAGCAGGCGCTTCATTGTTTGTGAGATCGTCTTAAGTACTTCGCGCTTTTCGATTGCAGTGATTCGCTCGAAGGTGTCGATGTAGTCGGGGTGTACCGGGAAGAGACGTACGAACTCATCCATCCTCTCGTTCATATTCCCATAGAACCTGGCAAAGGGAATGAGATGCTCTCTAATCCTGGTCTGCTGATCAACAGTTTTTTTGAGAAGCCGCTCAGCAACGACAAACTTTACGTCATTTCGCGCTATTAAGACCTGCTCGAAACGATCTTTCACTCGGCGAATGGTTTCCGCAACGAAGGAGAACCTCGGATTATCAAAGAGCATTTCTTGTACGCCTGCGATAAAGCGAAAGCGAAGACTCTTGCTTACTTCTCCTACTTCACGGAGAAAATTAAGATCAAGGATTAATTCCTGGTCTCTACGAGAACGCAAGTAATCCAGGAGCTCATCAACGAAGAGGAGTAAACCGTGGTCTGGGTAGTGTTCGTGGAAAGCCACCATCATTTCTTGGAATGCTCGCTTATTATTCGTGAGCTGGCTCGCATCAGGAAATGTATAGCTAATTCCAAGGTCTGCCAGGTGTTCTTCTAGTTCAGCTACCAAAATATCGCGGAGCGACATCGTTGTGGCGCCGATTTCTGTGCGGATCACCTTGAATTTTCCTGCAATAGCGGCGGCACTATCTGCGACCTTTGGGTTTCCAAGCGCGGTGGTCAGGCTAGCATGTTCGGCAATTGCTGAAATAACGGACATCAGGTGCGATTTACCAGTACCGTAGTTTCCTACCACAAGAATGCCTTTATTGTCTGCAGGCTTCTCGAACTGTAGTTGGGGAAACACAATCGTAGTAAGTTTTTCTGCCATCTCCTCTGAAATAACGTAGGTACTGACAAGCTGCCTCGCCTCGCTCATTTTGTCTGCATCGCGAAGCTGGATAACAGTTTCAATAGGATCAAACTGTATCAGATTTCCGTACTTCATAGCGCTACCTTCATTGTTATTTATTGCTAGCCAACTTTAAGTCCGTTGCTCTACACCTATCACCAACAGGCCAGTTGTTGGATAACGGCGATACTCAGGGTGGTCTGGCTGCGCGTAGATGAGATGCTCATGTTCAATACTGCCATTCCAACTGGCAACCACAGTTCTGTTGCGAGAGCTTCCTTGAAGAAGGCGTAAAGGGTCTTGCTTCAGTGAGGAATCAAAGAGAATTTCAATATTATCTAAGAGGACCACTTGAGTGCCATTTTCTTCGACAATCTCGTTGAGTAGCCGAAATACCTGCAAAGACCTTTGTCGCTCTGTTAAACCCAGTAAACGTTGGCTGAGTTCTAAATTTATATTGATATACCCGAATTTCGTCCGCTTAGCAACCTCCCGAAGAGCCATAGTCTTTCCCATGCCACTTGGAGCTACCACAAAAAGAAGTCGATAGTAAAGCTGCGCAGCCTGGTCAATCTTATGAATGATCTGTTCAACCAATGACTCTACCATCAACTATTCTCCACCGTTATAGGGGTTCGGGTTTTAATTAGGGCACTATTGTAACGTATTAAGAGCCTAAACTCAAGCCAATTATTAGGAAATCCTCCAATTCCGTTTCGCTAATCGCCGCTCTCCTCTAATGCCTGAATTCAGCAAAATTTCAGTTTCTCTCTTTGGAGACGCTCCAAGTGAGCTGACCTGGATTATATCTCCAATGTCAACGCAACCCCCACTTACCGCATTAATGTCAATAATTGTTCAAACAATTTTATGTTTTTCCGCTTTTTGTCCTACCAGATGTATTTAAGAATGTAGCGAAAGCGTCAGAACTCATCTGTTCGAGGCGCTCATCGAATGGAAGGAAGAGACAGTCAATTCCTCAAAGGAGTTTTCTCGTGCCGGAGACCGTCTCTTGTATTCGGTTATAAAGAAAGGCGGCTTTTTATGCGTGTAGATTTTCTTGATCAAGAGTACTACGGAAACTTCAGGTTCACGGTTGATCTTGATACTGGTTCAGAGACAAGTTGTCATCATCTCACGGTCTGGGTTGCGGAGAAGGCAAACATTGATTCCGTACCGCTCTCAAAATTTACTTCAGAGCAGCTTTTTCTTGCCTTGATAGAACCCCAGAAGTCACGCCTTCATGCACAACTGGAGGAGGAGAAAGCCGCATGCCGGGAACCATTTGATGAGGAAATTGAACACCTTAAATCCTCCTTTAGGGATACACAGGGCAAAGAGCAACATATTCCGGCTAACGTCAAGCGACAAATACGTGCGCTGCAAGACCAGAAGAAAAAATCTGAAAAACGCCTTGAAAAGGATTTTGCGCGGCGAGAGCTTTTCATCCTGGATAGGCAATGCTTCGACAGCACGGTACTTCAGGAAGAAAATCCCCTCTTCGAAGAAGACTACTTCTTACGAACTTTTTATTTTGACGAAGCCAATCACTGGGATATCGATGATTTCTGCCGTAACTTTGCCTTAGACCCTGCTTATCAACAAGAAGTACTCTCAGGGAAGGCCAGGTGGGCAGAAAGAAATGAACTCTTTCATCAGAACCTGACCGGTATGATAGTTATCAAAAATGCTACATTAACGGGAAAACAAGCATATGATGACCACCTGTGTGAACTATTCACATGGATAGATAGACATATCGATGAAATTCGTGCTCGTGATGACATTATGGATATTATTTTGCCGGGTAACTGAAAAGGTTGATACCCTGTTTCCGTTCTACGCTCGTGACCGTGAGCACGCGGAGCGGAAAGCAAAGGAACTCTTGAAGGAACATCCCTCCTACAAACGGCTAGAAATGAAAGCATACCGTGGTGGGTTCAGGATCGTCATGACGCATTTGCCAGGCAGGATCGAAGAGGATGCATAGGGGTAACAATGGCCCGTCCTTGCCAGTGGTATTGTCTAAAAAGCAGGGCAATTTTGCAGTCATGAGGATCACTCTCGCTTTTTTGTATGCCGAACAACGTAATAGCTAATCTGCTCATCTGCGCTCTTGAGTACATCTACCACCTCATAGTAGTGCAGTTCTCGCCACAGTTGTGGAGCAATACGCAGGACCCCTTCATCAGGCAAATACTCTATGAAATTCTTGATGAGGAAACGCTGAACGGGCATATCGATAAGGAGTCTTTTAATTTCTTCATTGCTCGCTTCGGTTGGACGCGCCATGATAGAAGCATCTCGTTCCAGTGGTTCACCGGCAGCGAGCCGCTGCGCGTAGTAGTCTCTGAACTCTCTCACCAGATCATCAATCTTTACTTTGCCTTCACGATCAACCAGTTTGAAAAAGGCTTTCACCATTACAGGCTTGTAAGACCTCGACAAATTGCGGCTTTTCGCGAAATCAAGAAATTCCTGTTTCCATTCGTCACTCGACGTGGGAATATTTTCCAGGCCGAGACTCTCTCTGATCTGCTCAATGCGGTCACGCCTAAAATAATAGATGCTACGCTCGCGCAACGTTTGAGAGGCGTCAGGACGCAGCTTCTCATGTTCAATCCATCGACGAACCGTATTGGGGTCTACGCGTAGTGCATAACCCAACGCATTCAAAGAAATAAGATCGTTTTCGGGTTTGAGGTCAATGGTCTGTTCATTTGCCGTAGTATCAGTACTGGATTGAGAAGGACCTATACCGTAGCTTTGACGAGTTTCGCTAACATGACCCGATAACATGCCTCGCATAGCTTCAAAGGTTGCGAAGTAATCAGGGTCGATGTCCAGTTTCTGAGAGTAAAATGATGAGGTTTTTAATCCCAACTGATGTTCGATCATCACTGAGACTATCTGATCTCCGTTCAATGTCAGTATACGAGGTATAGAAGTTGAGGCTTTCTGTAAAGCACTGGGAGCATAGTTTGCCGTCGTCATGAACATGCCTTGCGAGAAACGCCCTGATAAAGCGCCTATGAATTTCTCGATGTCTGGACGTTGTACATTGTTTCTGTACCGTTTGACCTGTATCCCTGTTGGGATACGAAACATGCCTGCCATCAAGTCGCCCTGGGCGTCAATACCACCATCACCAATGAACCTGGTGACAGATACTCCCGTAAGGCCAATGTAGACTAAAAAATCGCCAGCGAAAAACTCGAAGCTCCTTGCTGACATACCGAGAAGTTGCTTTTTCAGTTCACGTTTGATATCCGGATTAGCCGGTGGAGTAGGAGGATACATAGCTATCCTTATTTCTCCATATTTGTGAATAGGCTACAGTGCATTTTCCCATAATTATACGGCATTTTTGTTTCCACCCTGAGTTTTGCTCAGGAGAGTATACCATCATCTAAATTGCGGCGTATACCTGGTAAAGCTTGCATATCGGGAGCTTCTAATAAAAGATTGTCGCCGCACTCAACCACTGAAAGGAAGAAGAGCATGACCCATCTCGATCAGAACCCGGATCCCCCCGTGGAAGGATCGGAATACTGGGACCACATACGTGTACACCGGACCGACCCGGTCAAAAAAGTGAAGCCATTCGTTCTACCAGACACTCTCGTGAACGTCCTGGTGCTCCGGCGAATGTGGGCTGATCGGAAGAAGCACAAGTAGTGCGTAAAATGTAGTGGCACCCCTTGTGGGTGCCAGGTTCCTTCTTGTTCTTGGAAAGGTAAAGGCACCATGCAAAACACTATGGCTCCCCGGCAACGTCCATCTGGCCTCATTGCCGGGATGATTATTCCTGCTATTGTCTTCTTCTACTTCCTCCTCGACCCGAACGTGCGGCGAGCATTCCGCGTTTAAAATTTCGTTCCCTCCAAAGGAGCAATTGGGGATGAAAGGTGCCGCCAGGATCTCGCCGACCAGTTTCTGAATAGTCCCTGGATCGCGGATAGTTTTGGTCGGGCTGTCTGGATTATCGATAGGACCAGCACTGAGAGATTGCACTTTGCCCTCTAGATCGAACAGGTCAGCCCCTGTTACTCCAGTGGGTCAGATTGATTGGGAGTCATCCTCACATTTGATACCGCTGGAGTGTGCCTTCATCACGCCGGACTCCAGGTAGCAGGATCAGCCACTACTTGCTTTTCAGAGGCCATATCCTTGACCTCATGCACACCGCCCTCTTCAAAAGGAGGGAACCAGACATAGGGAATACCCTTACGAGAGGCATAGCGCATCTGCTGTGCAATCTTGCTAGGACTGTGATACATCTCCACGTTCAAACCACGTTCACGCAGCAGGTTCGCTGTACGAGCCACTTCCTCACGCCGCTCAGCGCGAGGGAAAATGACCAGTACCTGCGTCGGACACCTGGCACCTGATTGCAACCGCTTCTCTGCCACGAGTTTGGCGAAAAGGCGGGTAAACCCGAGAGATATCCCCACTCCCGGCAGCTTACGCTTGATGAAAGCGCCCGCCAGGTTGTCATAGCGCCCACCCGAACAGATACTCCCAATGTTCGGAAATTCGAGCAGCCTGGTCTCATAGACGGTCCCCGTGTAGTAGTCGAAGCCACGGGCAATGGACAGGTCGGCCAGCAGCGTCCCTCTCGGCAGGGTGTGGAGTGCCTCGATGACGAACGCTAGCTCTTCCAGCCCCTCGTTTAGCAGGTCAGACTCCACCCCCAGCGCTCGCACGCGCTCAACAAAAGAGAGATCGCTTGTGCGGATGCTGGCAAGTGCAAGGCAGCGCATAGCCATCTCACGCGGCAAGGCCAGGTCCGATTGGAGCAAGGACAGCACGCCATCCTCCCCGATTTTGTCGAGTTTGTCTACCAGGCGAATAGCTGAGATCGTATCCTCAATACCTAAACCTCTGAAGTACCCTTCGAGGATTTTGCGATTGCTGACCCGGATCTGGAAATCGCCCACCTCAAGGCGAGACAGTATCTCGTACATAATAGCAGGCATTTCTGCATCAAAATGCAGGGGGACCTGGTCAAGATTGATGACGTCAATATCACATTGATAGAACTCACGGTACCGCCCCTCTTGTGGCCGCTCACCTCGCCATACCCGCTGCATCTGGTAGCGTTTGAAAGGGAACACGAGGTCGTGGAAATGTTCTGCGACGTAGCGCGCCAGGGGAACCGTCAAATCGTAATGGAGACCCAGGCGTGGCTCGCCTGCTTCGTCATCCATATGCAGCCGTTTGACGGCGTAGATTTCCTTGTCCGTCTCCCCTTTAGCGAGGAGGATCTCGATCTCTTCGACCGAGGGCGTTTCAATCGAGCAATACCCATAGCTTTCAAAGACGCGGCGGATGTCATCCATCCACTTGAGTTCAACTATGCGCTGTTCGGGCAACCATTCGGGGAACCCACTTACAGGTGACACGACAGACTCCTTCCCAATTCCTGGTGCAGGTGTGCTAGATAATTATGAGAGTTCATTGTAGCGGTTGTCGTTCACGTGCAGGAACGAGGACCTGCTGCTACTGGGGTGGATTGTATCATGGAGCCCCTCACTTGTATAGAGAATCAGCATTTGGGTTCCATCACAAATTGGCGGCCGGAACCGTATCATGGTAGGGGCAGAGTACTCGTAACAAAAATGGTCAAAGTCTTACCTTCAAGCAGGGGCCCAATCAGACCAACCTGATCGCTGTCATTGCGCAGGGTTCTCATTTGATCTTCTACGTGAACGCACAGTATGTCTACGACCTGAACGATACCTCTTTTAGCAGTGGGGAGATCGGTCTCGTTGCAGGAAGCATTGGGAGCCCCACCGAAGTTATCTACAATAATCTAAAGCTATGGGCATTATAGAAAAGAACCCTCGCGGTCGCCAGGTAGAACGTGCAGGAGATGTTTTTCCACATTGATTCACATGCCCCGCGGGTACCCCTACAGGCTTATCATGCAGCCATCCCCTCTACCTGCTCTCGGACGGCCTGGCCCATCTGTCGCGTCGTTGCCGTACCTCCGAGATCGGGCGTGCGCACCTGCCCTCTTGCCAGAATCTCTTCGATGGCGCGCATGAGTAGGGCAGCCGCCTCGTGTTCGCCAAGAAAATCAAGCAAGAGCTGTCCCGACCAGATGGAGGCGATAGGATTAGCAATTCCTTTACCTGCAATGTCAGGCGCAGAGCCGTGAATGGCCTGGAAGAGACTCGGATAGCGCCGCTCTGGGTTGAGATTGGCGCTCGGAGCCAGTCCCATGCTGCCAGAAATCGCTGCTCCCAGGTCCGTGAGGATGTCGCCAAAGAGATTGGAGGCGACAACGACATCCAGGCTCTCTGGCCGTGAGACAAAACGCGCGCTCAGCGAGTCGATAAGTTGCTGCTCGTGCGCTATGTCCGGGTACTCTGCCGCCACCTGCCGGAAGACATCATCCCAGAAGACCATATTGTATTGCATGCTATTGGACTTGGTGGCGCTGGTGACCTTTTTGCGCCCATACTGCCGGGCATACTCGAAGGCGTAGCGCATGATCCGCTCCGTACCCTTGCGGGTAAAGATAGTCGATTGGATCGCCACTTCGTCCTCTGTTCCCTGGTGAACGCGTCCTCCAGCACCTGCATACTCGCCCTCGGTATTCTCACGAACGCACACGATATCGATATCTTGCGGACCCTTATCTGCCAGTGGACTGTGCACCCCAGCCAGCAGGCGCACCGGCCGCAAATTGACATACTGGTCAAACGCCTGCCGCATAGGCAAGAGCAAGCCCCACAGCGTGATGTGGTCCGCAACGCGTGGATCGCCTACGGGACCAAGCAAGATGCCATCGAAGCCCCCTCGCTCAAGCGTCATAAGTCCATCGGCCGGCATCATAGCCCCCTCACGCAAGTAACGCTCAGTCCCCCAGTCGAATTGCTGGACATCAAAATCAAAGCCGCCATTGACCACAGCGACGCTCGTCAGGGTCTCCACACTCTCTGCAATAATCTCCGGCCCAATACCATCCCCCGGCATGACGGCTAGCTGATACCTTCTCATCGTCCTTTCCTCCTCTCTGTCTTGAATACCCGCTTTATGCTATTGTAGCACGCTCAAACCAACGGCACACCTGTAGGCGCCAGTTCACCGCGCGCACCGCCTCATTGCATTAGCCACAAGCGAGGCATAGCAGAGACGTGGCGTAATGCATTTCCAGTCCCGATTATGAACTTTCACAAATTAATCGGGAGACCTTACCAGGTAACGAAACCGCTGTAGGCGCCGATTTATCGTGCGCACCGCCGATTTATCGGCCAACGCGAACCCTACTATGTATCCTGGCTATTTTGTTCATCGTCATTATCGGCCTAAATAGGTACCAACCTAAATTCCCCCACCTGTCATCCTGAGCTTCCTTTCACTAGCCACAAGCGAGGCAGATATTTGGAGATAACAGGGAGGAGGTGATAAACTAGAAGGGAAGTTCTAAAAGAGGAGGAAGAAGATGGCATGGTATCGCAACGACAAAGCAACGGTGGCAGAGGCGTTGAGACGAGGCGAACGCCCGGATTTGG
>WNGM01000753.1_pt1 | contig 46268 bp, 44 predicted proteins | sample 5400571 | NCBI WGS metagenome assembly WNGM01 (sample SAMN13153378, study PRJNA577476) | soil metagenome | isolation source: 100 cm soil or saprolite under Garry oak tree replicate 2 | place: USA:California | collected 2016-06-15 | reverse complement strand
AGCGAGGAGCTATTTGAAGTAACAATTCACGTTTGGCTCGATAGCTCATGTGGGACCTCATGTCTTTCCCCCTCCGCTGTAAGAACAAACAGACGTTGGGTTACATTACTCATGAGGCAAGTACCCTGTCAAGAGTAAGTTTTCCGGTGAGGCAATTCGTTAGTACTAAATGATTGACGCTGAACATCAGACCGTCCGAGAGCCACATATCCTGACGGTTGCTGCACAGCAACGCGTACAGCCAAGCTCTTGGCACTGCCTTATGACTTTGCCCAATCCGGCCAGGGGTGGCCATGGTCATCACAATTGTGGTCGATCATCCACTGGACGTGCCGCTCAGCCCAGCTCATCTGTTGTTCTTCCTGGCGTTCCCGTTCCCGTTTGAGCCAGTGCTGCACCTGAAAGCGCGAGCGAAAGTGAGAGGTCTTGCCCTCAAAGGTGACTTCATAGACCGTCTTCTCCTTGTCGCCTAGCGCTTCTTCGAGTTGTTTTACCGTGGCACCCAGATCGGCAAGGTGGCGCAGCGTCTTGTTCCACCCCTGTTGGGCACGGTGTGCAGCCGTTTGTTGCCGCTGCTCGCGTTGTTGCTCTCGGAAGCGCGCGAGGGCGAGTCTGCTTTGGGCCCGTTGCTGTCTTTTCTTCTTCGTCATTTGCTTCACAGAACCCCTCATCGTGTGGTGCTTAAGTGCTAGCTGGTCCTCCCCTCGCAGGATACCTATCAGTTCTGCCATGCTAGCACCAGTATACCATGCTGTAACAGGAGAGCTGCCGGAACAAAAAAGGAGACCTTTGAGCTCTCTTTTTTGTTCCCCACCTTATTTCTAACCCTTAGAGATGGATACGCTACCAGGATGTTTACCCACACACTTTGGCTTTCATATGAAATCCGTTTAGATAGTCCATAATGGAGGTCTGGCCAAACGAGTTGAAGTGAAAACCGAGTTGACAGCGCAAGAGTTACATGAGAAGTATCGCAAGGCGAAAGATCTGGTCGAACCAAACCACTGGCACATTCATCGTGCCGAGTCCCCCCTTCGGCATTACCCGTCTCCCGCCGTCCACCGATGTCTTCCGCCCGCTCTAGAAGCCAATCGAGTTTCCACTGTCATCTACGGAAATCCACGGTTGTCTACCGGTTTTGCTGTCAGTTTTGCTGTCAGAGGTGATTGAGAAAATGCAGGGTGGGGGCTGTTTCCGAGGGCCTGCGAACGAAGAAAAAGAGCCGCAACCAGCAAAGATTGCGGCTTTTTCTATTTACGCGTATAGCTCATGGCTCGTAGCAGGAACGATCGCTGAGGATGATTACAAAGATAGTGATGGGGTAAAAGGTGGAATGAAGTTTCGTGACAGCCTGCTTGGAAGGCAGGTGGTCGCAAAATCACCGCTTGCCTGGCACAACTAGCCTTTGCAGGCTAATTGAGTAGCACTCCCTCGTTTTCACGCACGGTTGACAAAAGTTGTCACATGCATTTTTCGTGCGTTCTGGCAAAAGTGGTCACTTTGCCACGAAGGCAGGTTGTTTTACCCTCAGCGTGCTCTAGAACAACTATACCAGACCGTGTGCGCAATAACAAGGGAGGCAGGATGTCTACTCCGCATCAAAACCGAAGAGGATAAGTTGGATCCAAAGTAATGTATAGTAAGTTCTCTTCCTCAAAGAGCTTTTCGCCTCCCTCAAGGAGTGCTTTCTTCAACTTGCTGAGTGATTATGGGTAGTGCACTTTCTGGGAGCATACTATCCACCGTCAACTTCTGAGTACTCACTGCCGCGCCCGCTGCAAATGCCTCTTTTGGGCGCTGGAGCTTCCTCACGATGCGCCTGATCAGGAAAGTGGCCAGGAGCAGCAGCAAAGCAAACACCGAAAAAATGCTGAGCAGGTTGCCTCCTGCTTTTAAACAAGCTGCGAATGCATAGCCGAGCGAAAGCGGGATGACTGCACCCAGCGTCTCTCCTGTTACGTCGTAGAGCAAGAAGTGGCGATAGGGGTAGCGTTCTGCTCCTGCGAGAAGGTTCATCACTCCGCCCAAGGCGGAGAAGAGGAAGCGGCTGAAAAAGATTGCCCATCCGCCCTTGCACTTGAAGTAGTGGTGCGAGCGTGTGATGGCGCGAGGAGAAATAAGTTGTAGGCGTCTTGGCTGCCCCAGCCAGTTCAGTGTCTTACTCCCCCAACATCTGCCAATGAAATAACCGACGCTATCGCCACAAGATGCAGCGGTGATGGTGATGCCCATCAGTAGGGCAACATTGAAGTCGCCGTGTGCAGCAAAGGCTCCCGCCGCAAGCAAGACCAGGCTGGCGGGTAGAGGGAGACCAACCGCTGCAATGAAAATGATCAACCAGAGCACGGGATAGCTGTATTCTTGCAGCCCGTGGAGCAGGATGGAGAGAAGTGAACTCATATCGCCCAATATCTGAGGCTCCTATTGCATAATGCTGTGTAGTATCGTTCTTTCACCAATACCTTCGTATCGGGTTACAGTATTACTAGTCAAGGGAGAGCCTTTCTCCTCACAAGCATATTCCCAATGAACCTGTACGTCAGGTTCGTACTACTTCATCGGTTTCAGAACAATGCCTGCAGAAGCCGCACCCGAAAATACTCCCTCAGGTCGCCAATTGGAAAAAGCCCACGCAATGAAAGCAGCTAGGTAATTCTGTCTAGCGCCTTCCTGGAGCAATAGAGGGAGGAACTACGCACTTCTGTCGATGTGCTGCTGCTCTCTCTTGAAGTATATCTCATGTAGTAGCAAGGAGCACAGAAATATTCTCCTGCTACAGTACTACTCCGATTTTCTGTCATCAACAAGAAACGATGCTCTGCATCAGGTATGGGAAGTAATGAACTACTATGATGCCTTGGCATGCTCTGAGGAGGAGTTGCTATGGACGCGCAGGAATTTCAACGGTTTTATCAGGAGCAGGCCGGGCCGGTCTATCGGTTCGTGTATAGCAAGGTCGGTCATAGAGAAGATGCCGAGGACCTAACATCATACATTTTTCTCAAGGCAGTAAGCAGCATCAATCAGGAGCGTAGCCTACAAAGTATGCACAAATGGCTCTTTCTCGTTGCGCGTACCACTATCGCTGACTACTGGCGCGCCCAGTACCGTCTTCCAACGAATTCATTGGATACATTGTTAGAGACTGGCTGGGAAGGCCCGGCTGAGCAAGAGCCAATTGCACTCAGTGATAGATCACTAGAACGCGTACAGCGCATCCTTCAAGCATTGCCTGAGCGGTATCGCAAGGTCTTGATCTGCCGTTTTCTCCTCAAGCTTTCGCTACGAGACACGGCTGTAAGCATGGGGACAACTGTGGCAACGATCAAAACATTACAGTTTCGTGCGCTCAAACGCGCCGCTGATCTCGAAGACCCTGTCGCAGAACGACAACGAGTTGCAATGTAGTCATATCCCTTCCGCATGCTCCCCTACTCACTACTTTCCCTCGTGATCTCATGAAGTCATGTGCAGAGTTGAAATTCTACCTGCATGAGTGGACTACTGAGCTTCGAGTGAAGGGCGAAATGTAGCGGTTACCTGTCTCCCAGAGAGGCATGCCCCAACACATTACTTGAAACTTGACAGCATACGAGAGTATAGTAGGTGCAGTGACATTCTCTAGAGAGTATCAATATTCCTCTTGAGAGCAGTCTTCCTTTTGTCTCCTGGATTTGTTAGGCACCGGTTGCCTGGTACGCTTGTGGAAGGCTTCCAGGAGGCCGTGCTACTTTGGCTTGCCGTCTGGAACAGCAGCTTTGCAACAAGCATCTCTTGCCTCTAGGGGACATCCAGCCGGAGTTGAAGCTATGCCAGACCAATTGAAAGCTGAGTTCTACAACCTACCTGCACAACTCACCCCACTGATTGGACGTGATCAAGAGATCCAGACGGTGTGTACACTCTTGCGACGACCAGAGGTGCGCCTGGTCACCCTCACAGGACCGGGCGGTGTCGGCAAAACACGCCTGGCACTGCAAGTGGCGGCTGATCTGCTCGATGGCTTCCCTGATGGTGTCTGCTTCGTCCCCCTGGCACCGATTAGCGATCCTGACCTCGTCCCTTCTACTGTTGCCCAGATGCTTGGACTGAAAGAACCCGGCGATCAATCCTTGCTTGACCTCTTAAAAGCGTCACTCCAGGACAAGCGACTGCTGCTGCTCCTCGACAACTTTGAACAAGTACTGGCCGCAGTGCCATGGCTCGCCGACCTGCTAGCCGCCTGTCCCTCCCTCAAGGTCCTGGTGACCAGCCGCGCTGTACTCCATATCCGTGGAGAACACGAGTTTCCCGTCCCGCCACTGGCGCTGCCCGATTTCACCCACCTGCCAGAGAGCGAGAGCTTTGCGCAGTATGCGGCGGTGGCCCTCTTCCTGGAGCGTGCGAGAACGGTCAAGCTCGACTTCCAGCTTACTCCAGCCAATAGCCGTGCCATCGCCGAGATTTGCATTCGCCTGGATGGGTTGCCGCTGGCTATTGAACTGGCCGCGGCGCGTAGCAAACTGCTTCCCCCACAAGCGCTCCTTGCGCGCTTGAGACACCGCCTGCAAGTTTTGACGAGTGCAGCACAGGATGCCCCCGTACGACAACAAACCCTGCGCAACACGCTGGTATGGAGCTATGATCTCCTGGCTGCCCAGGAGCAGCAGCTCTTTCGGCGGCTCTCCGTCTTTGTGGGTGGCTGCACCTTGGAAGCGGTGGAGGGCCTCTCTACGGCACTGGGTGAAATGCCAACAGACGTGCTAGACGGGGTTGCCTCACTCATGGACAAGAGTTTGCTGCAACACACAGGGCAGGATGGCGAGGAACCCCGCCTTGTGATGCTGGAGACGATCCGCGAGTATGGGCTGGAGGCTCTCGTGGCAAGCGGAGAGATGGAGCGCACCCGCCAGGCACATGCGAGCTACTACCTGGCACTGGCAGAACAAGCGGAGCTCGAACTAGGAGGGCCACAGCAAGCCGTGTGGTTGGACCGCTTAGAGCGAGAGCATGACAACCTGCGTGCGGCGCTCTCATGGATGGTTGAGCAGGGAGAAACCCAGCAGAGCATGGAGATGGCCTTGCGCTTGGGTGGAGCCTTGCGGCCCTTCTGGTGGGGGCGAGGTCATTGGAGTGAAGGGCGAACTTTCCTGGAGCGGGCACTAGCCGCTGGGGGATCCTTTCCGGATCCCCGGATCGATCCATCTGTACGGGCAAAGGCACTCATAGCTGCCGCAAACCTGGCCTTCGTCCAAAGCGACTATGAGCAGACAGAGGTGCTGTGTGAGGAGAGCCTGGCACTGTACCGGGAACTCGGAGACCACTATGGCATCGCATTCTCCCTCTATCGGTTGGGGAACGTCGCCTGGGTGAGAGGCAATACCACAGAGGCTCGTTCACTGACCGAGGAGGCGTTGGTGATCTTTAAGGAGGTGGATCATAGGGAGTACGTGGCCTACTCGCTCTTCTCCCTGGCGCTTGTAGCCAGTAGTCAGGGTGAGTACGCGAGGGCTTGCGCGCTGTACGAGGAGAGCGTGGCACTACACCGAGAACTCGAAAACAAGCGGGGCCTCGCTCACTCCCTCTCGCAATTGGCCCAGGCGCTCTTTGATTCCCAAGCTGATCACACGAGAGTCCGTTCCCTTGTGGAGGAATGCCTCGCACTGTCCAAGGAGGTGGGCTTCAAGGAGGGGATCGCCGCAGCCCAGTGCCTCTTGGGCCAGTTGGCGCTTAGCCAGAACGACCTGGCCACAGCACACACAGGGGTGAAGCAGAGTGTCGTGCTTTACAAAGAAATGGGGCACCGGCATGGCACTGCCGAGTCGCTGACAGTATTAGGAAAGGTGCTTGCAGCCGAAGGTGACTCTGCCGCAGCGCGCAGGCAGTATGAGGAGAGCCTGGCGATCTCTGATGAGCTGGGCGAGAAGTGGATGATCGCCAGGGGTCTAGTTGGATTGGGTGAAGTCGTTGCGGCAGAGCACAAGCTCGCCTGGGCGGCACAGCTCTGGGGAGCAGCCGATGCCTTACGCGACACGTTTGGTATTCCTATCCCGCCCGTCGAGATCACAGACTATGAGCGCTCGCTTTCCGCGACGCGCGTCCATTTGGGCGAACGCGCCTTCGCGACCGCCTGGGCCCAGGGACGCGCCATGACCCCACGGCAGGCCCTGGCGGCGCAGGGGCACAAATCAACTCCACCTCCAATCTCAACTGTTACTCCATCACCAATCTATCCGGCGGGGCTGACCGCACGAGAAGTGGAGGTGCTGGGCTGGCTGGCAGGGGGCTTGACCGACCAGCAGATCGCCGACAAGCTGGTGCTCAGTCCACGTACTGTGCATGCCCATATCAGTTCCATCTACAGCAAACTGGGTGTGACCTCGCGCAGTGCCGCCACCCGCTATGCCATCGAGCACCACCTCACTTGATAGGAGAGAAAGAGTTTCCCACTCCCTCTCTGCTGCGTGCTCAACTGCGGCTGCACTCCTTTCCCACGGCGGCCAAACACGCAGACCTCCACATTCACAACTGCTAGGTAATTCTGTCTAGCGGGTGCCCAGCACAATCAAGGCAAGGAATTACACGATTCTGTCGATGCGCCCTGTTCCCCTTTGAGCTATATCTCTTGTAGAGCAAGTGGAAGGAGGAATGGTAGGCCATCGCTTTTTGACTCTTGTTCACAATCGTTTTGGGCTTGATACCATACTGGACAAGCCCATGCACTTTCACACTACAAAAGGAGAAATTGATGAATTGGCAATTTGATGCAGGGCATACACACATAGGCTTTACAGGCCGACATTTGATGGTGGCAACGGTGCGAGGACAATTTGAGAAGTTTAGCGGGACAGTGGAATTCGATGAGCATGATCTGACTCGCTCAAAGGCAGCAATCCAGATCGAAGCAGCGAGCGTCAACACGCACAATGTCCAGCGGGATGAGCACTTCCGCTCGGCAGATTTCTTCGACGTGGAACACTATCCATCTATTACGTTCAAGAGTAAACGAGTGATCATGCATGATGAGCACCGCGGGCAACTGATTGGCGATTTGACCATTCGCAACGTTACCAGAGAAGTGGTGTTGGAGGGGGAATATAGCGGAGTGAGCCAGACCCCCTGGAATACCTCTAGTGCCGGGTTCAGTCTGCGCGCCAAGGTGAACCGTAAAGACTGGGGACTGAACTGGAACATGGTGTTGGCGGGGGGCGGCCTGGTTGCTAGCGACGAGATCACCTTACTCATTGACCTCGAACTCACCAGGCCTGCGGAAGTGGCTGCACCTGTCCAGTCCGCGGAAGTTTCTGCTTGAGAAGGTGGACCTGCTCATAAAGGTCTTTGCCCGTGGGATAGCTGTTAGCAATCGATGCTAAGGTCAGTAAAGGAAAGCAGAATTGACTCACTACAAGATGGCACCAGGACCGCCTGGTCATTTCCTGTTTGGGAGTACGAGAGATATCCGGCGCGACCCGCTGCATTTTGGATTGGAAATGGCTCAGCACTACGGTGATATCGTTCGGATACGCTTGCTTTTCTGGCCCGCTTACCTGGTCAACCACCCAGATGGCGTCAAACATGTACTCCAGGAAAACCAGCAGAACTATCACAAAGACCTGTATCCCTACAAGATCTTGAAGCCGTTACTCGGCCAGGGACTCGTCACCAACGATGGGGAATCCTGGCTTCAGCAACGGCACCTCATGCAGCCAGCCTTTCATCGAAAGCGTCTGGCTGCCTTTAGTACGCTCATGACCGATGCTACAGTTAGCATGCTCGATCAGTGGCAGAGATTCGCCGAGCGAGATCAGCCGCTGGATGTCGCAGCAGAGATGTTGCACCTGACGCTGCGTATCGCTGGCCAGGCCCTCTTCAACATCGACCTGAGCGATGAGTCACATACTGTCGGCCAGGCAGTGGCAACCGTGAACAAGCTGCTCTCGGAATATCTCTCTGCCCCCTTCCCACCACTCAGCATTCCTACGCCGCGCAGTCGCCGACTTCAGGCAGCACGTCGCACCCTTGACCAGGTGGTGCATGACATCATCGTCCAGCGTCGCCAGCAGCATGCCGACACCGGTGACTTGCTCTCAATGCTGCTGTTAACATGTGACGAGGCGACGGATCAGGGAATGAATGAGCGGCAAGTACGCGATGAAGTGATGACGCTGCTCATCGCAGGTCATGAGACGGTAGCAACCGCACTCATATGGTCCTGGTACCTCCTTTCCCAGCACCCGGAGGTCGAACGCCGCCTCCATAGTGAGTTGGACGAGGTGCTTAGCGGGCATCTACCGACGGTGGATCATCTCAACAGACTCTCTTACACCCGCATGGTAATCGAGGAAGTACTACGGCTCTATCCACCCGCCTGGGTCTTCGGACGGAAAGCAATTGCCGATGACGAAATCGGGGGATATTTCATTCCTGCGAGCAGTATGATCGTGCTGAGCCCCTACATAACCCACCGCCATCCTGCTTTTTGGAAGCACCCCGAGGCGTTCGACCCCGAACGCTTTGCCCCAGTTCAAGCTGCTGGTCGCCCACACTATGCCTACTTCCCATTCGGAGGTGGACCACGCATATGCATCGGCAACAACTTTGCGCTGATGGAGATGCAGTTGGTCCTGGCTACTCTATCACAGCATTACCAACTGCGCCTGGTCCCCGGTCATCCAGTCGAGCCCGAGGCATTACTTTCGCTGCGCCCGCGCGCTGGCTTGCCGATGACACTCCAGCATACGTCAATATAGCCGTATGTTGGACGGAAAGCAGCAAACCTTTTGCTCACATTCTCACTCATTGCTTGCGCAATGCTCCGTACCCATTCTAACGTTGGAATTCGGTTTTAACGCTGCCTGTACCCCTGCCCCAGGCGGAGTAAGCAAGCGAATCGGCTTGCGGGGGAGCAGGCCAGCTTCTCGTTGCCACTTGGCAATCTCTTGCATGGACCAGGTTCCCGCCTCGCTGGTGGCCGCGAAGTAGAGGTTAGACAGTGCACCCAGTTCCCCGACTTCTTTCGGCGATTGGAAGCGTTGTAATTCCTCGATCACGAGGGAACCATGCGGGCGCAAAGCATGCGCACTACGCTTCACGAGATCGCGATTGGTCTGCTCATCGAAATGGTGGAGGAGATTCCCGATGAAGATGAGATCATACTCCTCGTTTCCCAGGTCGTCTATCAGTGCATTCCCGGCACGATGAACGATGCGTTCCCCCATGCCCTCTTGTGCAAGGATTGTTGCCGCATGTTCAACAGCTTCCGGCAGATCGAAGACGACCGAGCGGAGTTCCGGGTAACGGCGGCAGAGCATCACTGAATAGTATCCGTGGGAACCACCAAGGTCGAGCATATGCCGTGCGCCACGCGGCATCGGGATGCGCCGGGCTACCTCAAACGCAGAGAAGCCAGCCAGGGAGCGCATCGCCCTCTGGTACACCCGCCATTCATCGTTTGACATCTCCTGGTGGATGTGTGTGGGTTTTCCGGTGCGGAGAAAGTCCTCAAAGCGTTCATCCCAGGTCCAATTCAGGAAGTTGAACAACATATAATCGTACAGCGACTGCGGACTACTTTTGAGAAGCCATTTCCTGGCGACTGGAGCGAGTGTATAGCGCGTTTTGTTGCAACGCACATAGCCCGCGCCCGCTAACGCAAAGAGAAGCGCCTCTGTTGCATGCTGATCAAGCCCACAGAGTGCTGCAGCCTCATGCGTCGTACATGCCTGCTTTGCCAATACCTCAAAGATGCCGAGCTTCGTAGCCACCATAATGGAACGGGCGAGCGTCATGGCTACGATCGTGTCTCCTAGAGGCGTTGGCACAACTCCTGCTCGGAGCGCAATCCTCTCCAGGAGGTTCTCAGGAACAGTATCAAGTTTCATAATGCTACGGCTTCATTCTAATTCTCTCTCAGTTTGAGGGTCTTCTTCGAAGTGAGTCGAGACGTTAACATCACTCGCCATCTCTTCAAGACCATCACCGAATTCATGGACGAGTTTAGCCAATCCGCGGGTGAATTCACGACCAGCAGTATGGAAATGCTGCCGTGGCCTTGGTGGCAACCTATTGATCGGTAAAAGCGCTAAACTTACCCCAGCCCGAAATAGACTTCGTATGAAGTGCCCAGTAGCGTGCCGGAGTTCTTCGCGTTCGGCATGCAGACTTCGTGCATGCCTTTCTTTGTCTTGGCTGTTTATCATGTGCTCACCTACCTGTTCATTACTATCAGGGATACTTGTCATATGGGTTTGCTCTCATCTGTAAGAGATATACATCCAGGCAGAGCAAGTGTGCATCGACTGAATCGTGTAATTCCTTCTCTGCATCCCTCTGGGAACCGTCTAGATACAATTACCTACTCCTTTCGTCTTGCTTGCCTGCCCCCCAGGCAGGACTGCCAACGCTGTAGGCTACGCCGGGGCGTCTTCTTTGCAAGGCACTTCATCAACGGGGCTGCCGCTCCTACCCTTCGGGTCAGATGAAGTGCAAGGAGTGCGCTTCGCTCAGGCAAGACGGATAGGTGACGAGCAGTATGGCTGATCCTTCCATTTCTCTTCATTACTACGTTGGAGTGATTAGCTCTCCCAGGCGGAAGAAAGTTCCTTTCCGCTGATGTGCTCGTACAAGTTGCCAGTGGTAAAGAGCACGACATTATGCCTGCGATTGAGACCGGTGCCCCCTCGGCGCTGATATTCGGCTTCTACTGCCACAATCCTTGCATCAGTCGTCAGGCGGTGGTCACGCACGGTGAGAAAGACTCGCGAGAGATAGTGAGCCAGGGTGTGAGCATTGTAGGACTGTTGCAGTTCAGCCTGCGCGATGTTCACCAGCGCATCGATCATGATCAACTGGCGGTCAATGGTGGCGATTCCACCCAGCTGTTCAAACCATGCAGGACCCATCAAACGCTGAAAGTCACGCAGGAACGTTTTATAGTCCTCGATCTTTTTTTCAAGAGCCGGGCATTCCACTAGCGTCTCTCCCTCCCTCAGTGAACCGTCCTCATGCAACCAGGAAGTCAGCAAAGGAAGCGGCAACAACTCAGACCAGACCAAAGATGATAGGCGTGATGCCCACGCTCTCGCCAATTCATTGGCAGAGAACGACGTGGTGAGACAGGAATTCTGCACAAGAGTGACGTTATTGGATTGTTTACCATGAAAGTTACTCCATTCAATCTCTATCAAATTGGTACCAATAGATTCGCAGCGGGTTACACCGTACTCGTTAGGTGAAGTGCCCTCAGCCTCACAACGGGCGGCCATAAGGGCCTCTAGAGAAACAAAGCTGAAAGCAAGCCTAGACAATTCTGTCTAGCTGCTTCCTGAAGCAAGAAGAGGGAGAAATTACACGATTTTGTCGATGTGCTCTGCTTCCTTCTCAGCTATATGTAGTGTTGTGGCGAACAGCATTAAAGTATGCTTTAGCCACATCATAGATAAGAAGGAACGGAATAACGATGAGTACGACATGGTCTTTCGCATGGAAACGCTTGCGGAGTCTTTGGACGATCCCTGATCTACGCAACAAGATTCTCTTCACCTTGGGACTGCTGCTGATCTACCGCGTCCTCGCCCATGTTATTGTGCCTTTGACCCATCAAGAACAGGCCAATCTGGTCAATCTTTTTGGGAGCAACAAGAGCCAAAATCTTGGTCAATTGCTCGGCTTATTGGATGTATTCTCCGGTGGGTCCCTGCAAACATTTTCTATTGTTGCCCTGGGACTTGCTCCCTATATTACCGCGACGATTGTGATGCAACTCTTGCAACCAATTATTTCGGCGTTGCATGATCTGTCGACGCAGGGAGAGGCCGGACGCCTACGCTTTAGTCAGATCACGCGTATGATCACGATACCGCTGGCCTTCTTGCAAGCGTTGGGGCAGTCGGCGATCTTTGTGCGAGCAGGAGTTCTGGATGCCAATACCTTCAACCTCTTTGGCCCGAACTGGCTGGACACCCTCACTATTCTGCTATCATTGACTGCCGGTACGATGATACTGATCTGGATCGGTGAGTTAATCACTGAGCATGGGATCGGCAACGGCATCTCATTAATCATCTTTGCAGGCATCGTAAGCCGTCTCCCGCAACTGATACAGCAGGGCTTTGTGGCGAGCACCTCTAACGGAGGCAATGGCAGTGGCATTGTGAGTATCGCTGTTTTCCTCTTGATCAGTCTGCTGACCATCCTGGGGATTGTCTTCATCTATCAGGCACAGAGGCGTGTGCCGGTGCAGCATCCAACAAAGCGTGCCGTCGGACATGGCATGCTCGCTGGTTCCTCACAAACCAGCTATATACCTATGCAAGTGAATAGCACGGGGATGATCCCGCTCATTTTCGCGCAGTCCCTTTTGCTCTTCCCGGCCCTGCTCTCACAATATCTCGTAGGCAATTCAATCACATGGCTGTCGAGCGCTGCACTGTGGGTTGGCACCTATCTTGTCAATACCTCGCTGTGGTACTACTGGTTCACCTACTTTGCCTTAGTGGTGCTCTTTACCTACTTCTATGCTTATGTCCTATGGCAGCAACAGAACATCCCTGAAAACCTGCAAAAGCACGGATCATTTATTCCAGGCTATCGACCAGGTGAATCCACACGCAGATACTTGAGCACTGTGCTCAATCGCATTACGTTGTGTGGTGCCCTGTTCCTGGGTGTTGCAGCCATCTTGCCATTCGTCGCGCGTGTGGGCGGCAACCAGTTGCTCAGTAGCGCTGCATTGCTGATTGTGGTTGGCGTGGTGCTGGATACCGTCAGGCAGCTTGATGCCCAGATGGTAATGCGCAACTACTCTGGTTTTCTTTCATAATCAAGAACATATGCTCGTTACAGAAAGCAATGCAATGTCTAAGCAAACTCTGTCACCTTCACATGCCGTCATGGGAGATGCTACGGATGTGCAGGAATTTCAACGGTTGTATCGTGAGAAGTTCGGGTTGATCTATCGCTATGTGTATAGGAAGGTCGGCAATAGAGAAGATGCCGAAGACCTGACATCGGAAATTTTTCTCAAAGCAGTAGGTGCCCTCAATCAGAAGTTTAGTCCGCAAAGTATGCACAAATGGCTCTTTCTGATTGCGCGTTCAACTGTTGCAGACTACTGGCGCACCCATTACCGACTTCCAGCGAATTCACTGGATGAATTGTTAGAGGCTGGATGGGAAGGCCCGGCCGAAGAAGTGCCTGCTGTGGCTGCAATAAGCAGCGGGCCAGCAGATCGAGTACGGCATCTCCTTCAGGCGCTACCTGAACAGTATCGAGAGGTTCTCATCTGCCGTTTTCTGCTCAATCTTTCGATCAAGGTCACCGCTTTAAGAATGGGACTGACCGAGGCAAATATTAAAGTATTGCAGTTTCGTGCGCTCAAACGTGCCGCAACACTCGAACAGGTTGTCGCAGAACAACAACTTAGCGCGTTGTAGGGATATCCCTTGCAACGCAAGATTCCAGTGGTAACAATTCACCAAGAACAGTAGTTGCACATGTGAAAAGTTCATCACTTCTACATACCTCTCTAGACAGAAATGTCTAGAGGGTTCCCACTACGTCAAGAGAAGAATTTATACGATTCTGTCGATGTGCACCTGCCCCTTTTGAGATATACCTATGTTAGAGCAAGTAACTGGAGTTCCGTTCGTACTTGAACTCCCGAGAAATACCTTGCTCTGAAAGTTTTGGAAGGTGATACAAACACCTGGGCGCGTTGTATCACCGAGTGAAGGAGTATCATTATGGTTGCCCTCATACACGATCCGAATGTCACCTTCCTCCTGTTCGTTGTGGCTATGATCGGCATTTACGTAGAGATTTCGCATCCAGGCGTGATTTTCCCGGGTGTCACAGGAAGCATCGCCCTGCTACTCTTCTTCTTTGCCGCAAGTTCACTCTCTCCCAACTGGGTGGGCCTGGCATTGATGGCTTTAGCATTCATTTTGCTCGTACTGGATGTGCGTCTCCCCACCCATGGAGTACTGACGATAGGAGCAGTGATCTCCCTCATCTTTGGGGCATTGATCTTCTTTAATAGCGGTGGACCCCATCAAGGGCCACAGGTCAATCCTCTTGTGGTGTATATAGCGAGCGGGGTTGTCGGCCTCATTGGTCTTGCCCTGGTCACCGTGATTGTGCGGGTGCAACGTCGCCCAGTCATGACGGGTACGGAAGGCATGATTGGCGCGATTGTCGTCGCCTCGACGGCACTCCTACCCGAAGGACGGGTCCGTTACCAGGGAGAAGACTGGACGGCCATACTGGATGCGCCCGCTCTTACCGCGGATCCTGACACGGTATTACGTATCGTTTCTGTTGAAGGCTTATGCTTACACGTTCAACCCATTGTTGCAATATCCCCAAATTCCTCCCCCACCTATGTGCGGGGATTATAAAGGAGACTGATTATGGATGGTACCATTATTCTCGTGCTTGTGATTAGTGCAGTCGTGCTTATTCTGTTGATGTTACTCTTCTCGGCCATTCGCGTCGTGCAGCAGTATGAGCGTGGCGTGATCTTTGTCCTGGGTCGGTTGATCGGGGCGAAAGGGCCAGGTATCTTCCTGGTGCCACCTTTTATATCGCGCATGACCAAAGTGGACCTGCGTATAGTGACGCTCACCGTCCCACCACAAGAGGTGATCACACGAGATAACGTGACGGTGAAGGTCACGGCAGTAATCTACTTCTATGTCGTGGAACCCGCTGCGGCGATTGTCAATGTGGTGAACTTCCTCCAGGCCACGACGCAGATTGGACAAACGACGCTGCGCAATGTGCTGGGCCAGTCAGAACTGGATGAACTCTTGGCGCAGCGCAATAAGATCAATCGTGAACTGCAAACCATCATAGATGAGCAGACCGAGCGCTGGGGTGTGAAGGTCACGGCGGTGGAGATCAAGGACATCGAGTTGCCTGCGACGATGCAGCGTGCGATGGCTAAACAGGCCGAAGCTGAGCGTGAAAAGCGCGCCAAGATTATACACGCTCAAGGAGAGTTACAGGCGTCCAGCCAGTTGGCGCAGGCAGCAGCAGTCATTGGTTCACAGCCCGCTGCGCTCCAACTCCGCTACCTGCAAACGCTAACGGAAATCGCTGTTGAGAAAAACTCGACCATCATTTTCCCTTTGCCGATTGATCTGATCGAGCCAATGATGGATCTGCTGCATCGTAACCATGCGACGTCCGCAAACGAGCAACATGATCATGATGGAGCCGTCAGCGCTCTACCCCTCTACCCACAACGGTAGAAGAACGGCAAGCTACACAGGCTCACAGAGTGAAAAGAGCGATGATAAATATGGCGCGGTGCTTCTGCACAATGCTGTAGAAAAGAGAGGACTCGAGATGTCAAAGGCGAGAGAAGAAGCTCTAGCGAGCATTCAGAAGCGTCTTGTGTATCTACAAGATTCGATCAAGTGGAAGACCGAGCCACTAGACTACCACACCAAGCAGAGCCAGGAGATCGTCACCATGCGAACCCTCCTGGCTATCACCTATGAATTTTTGCCAGATGAAATAGCATTACAGATTCAGGCGATCCTTGATTTAGTAGAACAGGGAGTACCGACGGGAGTGTGAACAAAAGAGGTCAGTTGTAGAGGCGCACTAGTTCCTCCCTAGTGCGCACTCGTAATCCCTGTTTTTCACCATTATTTGATGCATTCTACACTGCTTATGGCACAGATTTCACCTGAATATTACGAGCGGTGAGCCCATGACTGCTCTCAACCAGCTCAAACTTCACGGCAGTACCAGCACGAATGGTCCGGTAGCCCTGTCCAGGAAGCGCCGTGAAGTGGAAGAACACTTCGTCGCCTGTTCCATCTCTGGCAATCATGCCAAGGCCCGCATTCAGATCGAACCAGCGAACCACTCCTTGCGCGACTGGCAAACCGTTTGCGCCCAGTGGTGGAGCACCATTTGCCCATTCTTGTTGGGGAATGCGAATCTGCCGCACTTCGGGTGTCGTGTACGCTTCGTAGCGGTAATCAGCGCGGCTTTCCATGATGGCTCGCAAGTCCTGTCGCAGTTCTTCATTTGTGGGCCGACCGACAAAGTACCACCCGTTGTAGATCTTGAAGATGCGCAAATCGGCTCGCAAGACAAACGTATACGGCTGCGCCCGATAGGCGTACTCCCCCTCTGTCTCGTCGAGAATGTCGATCTGCTTGATGACGGCCCGCTGCTCGTCGGATAAGAACGTCCACTGTGCTCCCAGGCCAGCACGGAAGGCCGCCTGGACAAGCGGCGGGTCCGCGCTCACCCCCACGAGCTTGCCATAATTCACGGCCAGTTCGCGCTGAAACTCGACCAATTGCCGCATCTGCTGCTGGTCACGCGGGCAGAAGAACCCGCGATAGAAGACCAGGATCAATGGATAGCCGTCCAGGAACCCCAGGTATTTGTCGAGGAGACTGGGTTTCGTGAACTGTGAGAGTCGCGTCAGCTCGTTCTGGTGATTGGGCAGTTCTATGTCGGGGAACTGCTCATCTACCTGTAGATTGGTGGTCATCAGAATACTCCGGATCTCTTCACTGATCAGTTGCAGAGCATGTGTATCATACTTTCTAGTCTCGTCGAAGCGCACAATGTTACAGGGTTACTGCGCTGATGAAGATCTCTCGGTTCTGGCATCTTCTGTGAGGGGAGCCTCGCTACTCAAGCGGATCACCTCTTCACCGACATGCAGCGTCGCATCCCATGTGATCCTGATGGCTGCCTGCACGCTCTGGTGAGCAGGACACCCTTCGGGGTGAACGTACAGGGCACGTTCCGCCGCGGCACGAGCTTCTAGCGGAACGGTCAGGTCGTAGTGGACCGCCATCGACTCGATGCGGATCGTCTTGCCCATCCCAACAATGCGACCATCGACGGTGGCTGTGTACAGTTGACGGTCAAAAGGAATCTTGCGCCCTGACAGGGCGCCGGCAAGCGTGCCATACATTCAGCCTGCGACGGCAGCCACAATGTGATCTAACGTCGATGCAATGGGAGGACCCTCTTTGGTCCCATAATACTCGCGGAGTTTCCCTTGGACGCCGTACACAACGGGCGTGGCTACTTCACCAAGATAGGCGTTGCGGTAGCCGTCTTGATACAGGAGACGAGCATGTGATATGTACTCAAATGCTTCTGACATGGTGTGCGTTCCTCCTTTGCACTAGCAAGAACAAGGATCTAAGACAAGATGTTGTCGTGTGGAAGTGAACACAGCTCACGTTGGTGACTGCGTTTTCTGTAGATACTTCAGGTAATTGATAGTATCGGCGGCAACAAGGCGGCCAATCGCGCTGCTCGAGTAGACCCCTACGGCAACCGTTCCATTGGGCCGAAGTACAAACCCGGTTGCTTGTAGGTAGAGCGGGTCTTCGTTGATGGAAGCTCCAATCATTTTTGCCACTTCATGAGCGTCAAGGCCGTACAGCACCGGGAAAGTGAGCCTGTGTCGTTCGACGGTCTGCTCTGCCTGCTCAAGGGAATCGACTGAGAGCGCGACGACCTCGGCTCCCAGTTCATTCAATTGCGCTTTCGCTCGTTGAAAGTCCAGTAACTGCTGGCGGCAATACGGGCACCAATGGCCTCTATAGAACAACAGCACAGCCCACCGACCCGCCAGGTCCTGTGGAATGGACATTTCACCGCCTCCAACAAGGGATGCGGTGATCGTTGGAAAATGTTCACCGTTATGTAAACGCATATCTGCTCCTTCTTTTTCGCTCTGCTCCACCTCACTCCAGCACGCATCGGTGATAGTTGCTCAGCAAGTTTACTCTGCAAGCATATAGCCACTCGGTAGCGTATGAACGAAAGCTATGGACCCCAAGTGAAGATGAGGTCACCTTGTGGGTCAGGCAGCCCACTCACTATATCCTGCACATTCCATCCAAGCAAGCCCTGAAGCTGTGCTCGCATCCAGCGCTCCAATGGACGCTCTGCAGTCGCCAGTTCCTGCAGGATCTGTTGCGGTTCCTGGGTGTGGAGTGTCATGAGCATCAGGTCACTGTGGAGTAATTGAACCAGCCTGACCTGCACCTGGGTAATCCCCACGCGTTGACAGGACGCTTCGAACTGCTCTCTGCGTGATTCCGCTATCTCCTGGTACAGGCGTCGCCACCGCTCCTGGGTTCCCGGCCGCAGGAGGTAGACGATCTGTAGCTGTGCCATACAGCGACGCTCCTTTGTTTGTTCTCTGTGGCCATCCCGCCTGGTTCGACACGTTCCACGAGACCCTATGCCTATGTTGAGCACTCTGTCTGGGGGACAGGTAACCTCATCACTCCTGCCACAACCCGCTGCCTCTCGTCCTCTCTGGTGCTAGTATGACCAGGAAGCGTCAAGAAAACGTGAAGAGCAGCGTCAAGAACGGGAGGTTCCGTGAAGCAACGGTTGTAATTTGACCTGGAACAATCTCACATGGTACGATAGCTCTACAGTGGTCAGGACACAGTGAATAACGGATTTTCCTCTTGCTCATCAGAGCGCTCGAGCACCTGGCAGCAGGACCGCAACCTAATATGTATATATATATGGAGGCGAATCTGAGCTTGCGAGGAACTATTCGTCGCATCCGTTATCCTATGTTATGAAGAGAACATGCCATGAGTCTGTTACGTCTGGCCGTGCTCGGCGCACCCGAAGTGTTTCATGACGGCAGCCGCCTTACCTTTTCGTTGCGCAAGGCGCAGGCCTTGCTGCTCTACCTGGCGGTCGAAGGAGGCATGCATTCCCGCAGCAAGCTGGCTGCCCTCTTATGGCCCGACAGTGAGCCTCATGCTGCTCGTACGGGTTTACGCACTGCCCTTACGCTGCTACGTGGCCTGTTCGCTGACTCCAACGCCTCTCCTTCCCAGCAGAGCCACCTGCTCATTGAGCATGAATTGCTCGGCCTGAACCCGCGTGCCCCATTAGAGTTGGACCTGGACGTGGTGCAGCAGGCCTACCAGGCCATGCGACTCCCCGCGGTCCAAACTGAGCAGCAAGCCGCTCTGGTTGCTTTGTTCCAGCACGCTCTCTCCCTGGTGCGCGGCCCCTTCCTCGACGGCTTCTGGCTGCGCGAGGAGACCGGCTTTGACGTATGGGTCCAGCAACAGCAACACCAGTGGCAGGTGCGCCTGCTCCAGATCTTCGATCGGCTCTCCGCCTTTCAGGAGGAAGCCTTCGAACTGGAGCAGGCCCAAGCCACCCTCACCCGCTGGCTGGCACTCGATCCGCTCGCGGAGGAGGCCGCTCGGCGCCTGATGCGGGTCCACCTGGCACGGAGCGATGCGGTCGCCGCCTTGCAGGTCTACGCCACCCTGCGGGCGCGCATGGCCGAGGAGTTGCAGGCCAAACCCTCGGCGGATACCGTAGCCCTGGCTGAGCACGTTCGCGTCACCTTGGCGGACAGCCGTGGGAGTCGCCCGGCTCGTTCCTCCCCCTCCATGGTGGAGAGTCGGCCGCCAAGCGAGTTGCTGGCCCCGCTGGTCGGACGGGCCGCGGCTTTCACGCAGTTGGTTGGGAGCTTTCAGCAGGCGCGGCAGGGGCGGCCGCAGGCCGTGCTGGTGGAGGGCGAGGCCGGCATCGGCAAAACGCGGCTGGCCCACGATTTTGGGATCTGGGCCCGAGCCCAGGGTGCTGATGTGCTGAGCGGGCAAGCCTTCGAGATGGGGGGACGACTGCCCTATCAGCCGCTGGTCGAAGCCGTGCGCCAGCGTCTGGAGGAGGAAAACGCACCGGAGGACCTGCTGGACGACCTGTGGCTGGCCGAACTGTCGCGTCTGCTGCCTGAGCTACAGGTACGCTACCCTGATCTACCTGCGCCCACTGAAGATGAACTGACCGCCAAGCTGCGGCTTTTTGAAGCGGTGGCGCGCTTGATGGACGCCTTGGACCGGTATGCACCACTGGTGCTCCTGCTGGATGACCTGCAGTGGGTCGATGGGGCCTCCCTCGACCTACTACGCTACCTGGGACGGTACTGGAAGGCGCATAGCAGCCGGGTGCTGCTGCTGGGCACGATCCGCAGTGAGGGAATGGCACTCAACCCGCAACTCTCCGCAGACCTCTCCGACCTGGGCCGCGACTTGCCGGTCACGCGTATCGCATTGCAGCCACTGAGCCAGGCGGAGACCATCCAGCTCCTGCAAGCCATCACAGGAGAGGCAGAGTCTGGAACCAGCAGCAGAGCTGAAGAGCGTGAGCACCGTGCGGATGTGCCTGCCACGCCAGGGACCGGTCCTGCATTGGAGACGAAGCTCTCTGTGCTGGGTGACTTCCTGTTTGCGCACACGGGTGGGCAGCCGTTGTACCTGTTGGAAACGCTCAAGCTGTTCCGCGACCGGCATTGGCTGATCCCACGGTTGCGTGCAGATGGGAGCTGGGGGCTGGAGCCAACCGGAGAGATGGCCACAGCTCTTGTGCAGAAGGAGTCCCAGAATACGCTGGTACCCCCCTCGGTGCGCGCGATGATCCTGGCGCGCCTGACACGGCTCCAGCCTATCGCGCGCCAACTGGTGCAGGCCAGCGCCGTGCTGGGGAACCAGGCGACCGCGAAGCTGCTGTGGCAGCTGGCCGAAGTGGAGGTGCAGCCAGGCGTCGAGGGCCTGGAGGAAGCCGTCGGCAGCGGGCTCCTGCGCGAGGAGGAAGCAGGCGTGGGCCGCCCGAGCGGCTATCGCTTCGCGCATGACCTACTCCGAGACGTGGTCTACACTGAGCTGGGTGCGGCGCGGCGGCACGTCTTGCATCAGCGTGCCCTGGCACTGTTGTTGAAGGAAGGAGCAGCGGCAGCCGAACTCGCCTATCACGCGATGGCCTCGGGAGAGACCGAGATCGCCTATCGCTATAGCATGCAGGCCGGGGACGAGGCGCTAGCCGTCTTTGCCGTTGACGACGCCATCGGGTACTATGAACAGGCGCACACCTTGCTCCAGGAGCAGCGGCTGATGCAGAGCGTACTAAGGGCCTCTGAGGTCGAACACCTCTACGTCTACCTGGGGCGGGCCTATGCCTTCCTCAACGACTGGAGGAAGGCTCAACAGGCCTATGAAGAGCTCCTCGCCTATGCGCAACACCAGCGGCTGCCCAGCCTGGGCAGCATGACTCTTAATCGCCTGGCGATTTTGGCGGTCCAACAGTCAAAGGACAAGTCACAGGTGCGAGCGCTCCTGGAGGAAGCCTGGCGCATGGCGGAGACCAGCCGCGATCAACGGGCGCTGGTGGAAACGGAATGGAACCTGGCCCAGATTACATCCCTCGTGTGGGTGGACCCAAAGCAGGCTTTGCCGCATGGACAGCATGCGCTGGAACTGGCACAAGCGAGTAACGACCAGGAACTGGAAGCCAGAAGTCTCTCCTTGCTTGGATGGATCCATCTTCGTGAGGGAGACTTTGAGGAGGCTATGCGCTGCCTGGAAGCGTCTCTGGCGCTGTATGCGCTCTTTGGCACCGAGCAGGCCGCTTCGCAGGAGCTTTCACTTCCCTCCTTTGCAATTGGCGCTCCGCCTACCCAACGCCTGACGAATCGCGCGTCAGAAGCCTTGTGCTGGGCGAATCTGGCTTTCGCACAAGTGCATGCTGGGCAGGTGCGTGACAGCATATACAGCGGCCGCAGGGCTCTCACGCTCTCTCAAGAGAGCAAGAACGGTTGGGCATACATTTACAGTACACTCTGCCTCGCGCATGGATTGCTGGACGCGGGAGTCTATGAAGAGGCACTCGTGCTCATGCAACACGCCGTCGCGCAGGCACGGACCCTTCCTCCAACAATAATTTTCCAGCGCTTTCTCATTGCCCTGGGGAAGACGTATCACGCCGTGCAGCAGTGGGAAGAGGCGCACCGAACGCTCGCAGAGGCAGAAGCGGTGGCAGAGATGTTAGACCTCGGACCTTTGCGCGTATCCGCTCTGTCGCAACTGTGCATGCACTATGCCGAGGCCGGGGATTGGGAAGCAGCCTACCGGTATGCCGTGAAGGCCATCACCGTGCGCAAGAGCTCTGATGTGGCATTGCTTGTGCTGGATTTCTCTCGTCAGTATGAAACGGAAGCCTTACTGCATGGGGGGGATGAGCGCCAAGCGAGAGCAGAAGTGCAACGACTCGGGGAACGTCTCGGGAACTATCAGCGCTTCCGCATTTCCTACCTGCGGTCGTTGGCAGTGCTGGCAGCCTGGGATGGGCATAGCGAGCAGGCCATCGGCCACCTGAACGAAGCCGCCCAGTTGGCAGTTAGCATCAGGTTGCCGGGAGAGCAGTGGCAGATCCAGGCGATGTTGGGAAGATTGTATGAGGCAGTTGGCGAGCCTACGCAAGCACAAACAGCCTTTGGTGAGGCGACGACAATCATCCGGGAGCTGGCAGAGGGCATCGAGGATGAGGCACTGCGGACGAACTTTCTGGCTGGGCCACAGATTCAACCTGTGCTGCAGCAAGCCCAACGCGAGGCCTTCCAGGTCCCGAAAGACCACAGATAGATGATTTTGCAGCGCGTCTGAGCGCACGATATTGCATCACTTTGACGTTGGCTTCCGTCACGCCCATGCTGAGAGCCGTCTCCCGTACGGAAAGCTTGAGCAGAAACCGGCAGGTCAGAACATCCCGATCGCGCTCTGGCAGGATTTGGAGGATGTCCTCTACACGATCTACTGCCCTGCTCTTCACCGGATTCGCATCAACCGGGCCCTCCCAACCTGCTTCTAACAACTCTTCCAGTGAATGTGTTGCTGCTCGCCGATAGTGGGCGCGCCAGTAGTCCGCCATAGTCGTGCGGGCAACCAGAAACAACCATGCAGAGCTACTGTATGTGTTGCGCTCAAGATCTAGACTGCACATGGCTTTGAGAAAGATCTGTGCCGTCAGGTCCTCAGCCGCTTCCCGGTTCCTCACATGACTATACACGAAGCGATAGATGCCGTCGAGATGCTCTTGATAAAAGAACTCAAACTTCTGTGCCTCTGCTCTCATTGTCATTCGCACTGTGGACTTCCTCATATTATACCTCCGTGTAATCGTATCTCTCTATACGTCCAGTGAAGAATTGTGGGATAGGTATTACTTTGAGCTGCAGACCCTGAGCTTGTGAGGGGGCTGCAGATTCAACCGGTGTTGCAGCATGCGGGTACTTATTTTGATCCATAGATGTAGCTTAGCCCCTTGTTCCACACCTGCGGACCCACAAGACGACCCACTCTTCTGCCTTCCATATCTCCCGGCTCAAGGTGGATGCCACCATACCGCCGCGACAAGCCAGCCTGATCTGCTGCCTGCGAGAAAGTGGCCCAGGAGAGTGTGATATCGGTCGCAGGAAGCACACCCGGCTCAAAAGCGGACGTGCCTGCCCGCTGGGCATAGGAAGCATTGAGCCTATCGCTCCCCGTAAATCGCTTCAACACTTCAGCTGCTGCCGCACTGAAGGTGCTATGTCCGGAGATATACTCAGGGAAGGCGGGCGTCACCACAGTAGCTGCCTGGTAGGGTTTCCAGTTTTTTCCATCGATCAATTGCGTCCCCAGGTAGGGTCCGCCCCATGCTTTGATGATCTTCCCATGAAACAGGTAGTGAATCGCCGTTACAGGACGCACCGAATCGTAGGCACGTTTAGCATCCCAGGCGGCAATGCCTGCATCGAGAACTGCATTGCCCACCAGAAAGAACAGCTTGACGTCGCTATCCAAGTCATGGTGATCACGCATCGAGACAAAGTGGGCAAACAAACACCAATGACCGGGGGGGAATTCGGAGGAAGGACCATCGGCCCAGTATTCAGCAATCACCTTTTGCTCATCGGTGAGGTCGGCACTGTACTGCATAATTTGCTTGACCTCCTGCGCATAGGCATCTGATGGATACAGCGGGGGAGCCGCAGGACGAAACTGTGAGCCAGAGGTCAACGCAAAGGGGGTCACACGCCCCCAATGTGCACCAACATACGTTTGCACCATGTAGCCACCAAGCCCATTGGGAACCCGCAACGGCTGCCAGTGATTAGGGTTCTTGATCACATCGGGAGTGTTGACCGGCTTATAGTGAGTGTAATCGGAGTAGGCACCCGGATGCAGATCACCTAACTGATTCGAGCCATCATGGTGCCGGAACTCAATGACTGCCTGCGCTACCATGTTACCAATGCCGGTTGGCGTCGTGGTATCGGTGGACCTATCAGCGGGGTCATAGCCGAGCTTCGCCATCATAAAATTGAATAACGGTACTTCGGTTGGAAAAAGATCGACGAGGGCGCGGTAGGCCGCGTAGCTGATGGCCTGCTGTTTGTTGGCCAGGGTATGTTCAGCGGCGGGACGACGCAACGAGCCACCCAAACGCGTGCCAACTGCCACAGAGTCAAACGCGGCCCAGGCATCATAGATGCAGGTATGCACAATGGCGATGGCGCGGGCAACCATCGGCGGCCCAGGCTTGGTATCGCGTATGGCCTGCAGACACATGTTGCTCCATTGCAACATCACGTTGCCAGTCGTATTCAAAGAAGACAGGGCGGGAGGAACTGTTCCCTGACTCTTGCCAGCAGGTACTGTGCTCGTACCGTGAGAGCAGCTCGTAACTGTCTCCAACACTGTTCCCCCTCCCGCCAGTGCTACTCCCACTCCCAGGCTACCACGCAACAGCTTTCGCCGACTCAGAACCGCATTTCCTGTTGGAGATGCCAATCTTTCTCTATCATATTGCTCATCCATTGCGTTCCTCCATGCCATCTCTCACAGAACGATACTACTAATCAGAAGGGTTATGTAAAAGTTGCCAAATTGAGTGAACTATTACAAACTATCATTAGCTTTTACCGACCCTGCACTCGAACTCTAGGCACGAGGTGCGAGGAGCCGCAGATACTGAGGGCGCAGAGGTCCGCGGCTCCTGGATCGATCAGTGTTTGTGTTCACCACTCCCACCGAAAGACGACCGGATAAACACAAACACCGAAGCCACTACTTACCTGGGTGGGAACTGCGAGTTCGGGACAGGAGTGGCGAGGTTGGCGGTGGGAGCCATGGCTGTGAACCCGATGACAGCACAGTTGATGTCGACTCCTGCGGAGCCGTAGGGGGCGGGCTGACCAGTCGCAGGGTTGATGCCCGTTAGCAGGTCGGGCCGCGTGGCAGCCAAGTTGAAGACGACGTTCTCGTCGATCTGCCGCGTGTTGAGTCCCGCGCTCACCGCCTTCTGCGTCCACAGGCCAAGCTGTGCGTCCCACAACGGGCTGTAGGCGTCGGCATGCCGGGGGTCGGTCAGGGTGGGGAAATCCCCGAATACGTTGAGCAGGTCGCCCCCATTGCGCAGGGCGTTGATCAGGGCCGTGTTCCCAGCAGAAGCATCCTCGCTGGCAAAGCCGTCGCGGATCAGATGCACAAATCCCTGGGCCTGCGGGTTGTTGGCGCCCGTCTGCCCATTGATGAAGCCGAAGAGCCGCTCACGAGCGGACCCCAGAAAGTCGTCGCCGCCATTGAACGACGCTTTGTCCAGCGCGGGCACGTAGGTCGAACGCTCCAGCACCGCCGTCAGGGGCTGACCGGCGTCGGTGCTGAGGTAAATGATCGGCTGACCGGCGTCGAAGCCTTTAACAAACAACATATCGACCCACGACTCCAGGAACTGGCCCGAAGGCGCCGTTGCAGGGGCGATGTGAATACCGAGGACCCGGTCACCGGTGTTGGTGTGGTGGACGACGTCGAAGGGTCCGTCGCCGGTGGCCACGATGGGCGCATTGTAGACGACCGGCGATCCGGCTATCTGAATGAAGGGACTGTATCCCGGTCCGGCCACGGCCCCAGGCTGGAACTTGGCGAGTGGGAAGCCGTTGGGTCCGGGTACCGCGATACGGGTGGGACTGAAATCCGGTGCACCCTGGAAGTGCACCAATGCTGGTCCGAAGGGATTCTGCGCGGGCGTGGGGTTATCGATGGTCAGGACGAACCAGGCGGTCTTGCCAGACGCCTCCCCTTTGTACAGCGGCAAGCGCACCGTCTCGTTGTTGAGATCGACTTGGATGGCACTCTCCTCGGTCAGGTGGTCCCTGGGCAGCAGACCACTGAGCTGTCCCAGTCCTCCCACGTTGGCCGATGCCGACTTCACTTTGTGCCCGAGAATTCCGGGTAGGAGGGCAACAAAGGTTGCTACGAGTAATACAGCGATCAGTGCGATCAGTACACGCTTGTTTGTGCGTATCGATCTTATGGGTCGATGTTCCATAGTGTAAGCCTCCATGTTCTAGTGGTACATATTGTGGTACCAAGACAAAAGATGTAGCTCTCTGGCTCTATTCAAGTGCCAAAGAGCACTATGTCCAAAAATGCACTACGTTTTCTGTCCTTTGAGGCAACGCTTCAGGTCTCCTTGCTTTGTTGGGAACCCGTCTCCAGACGGGTAACCTCATTGCTGCTGACCCAACCGGCTGCCCTTAGTCCTCTCTGGTGCAAGTATGATCAGGAAGCGTTAAGAAAACGTGAAAAGCAGCGTCAAGAACAGGAAGTCCCTTCTCATCAGCCCACAATGCTGCCACGGAAAACTGATGAAGTGAGAAGGCTTGAGCGGGATTTCGTTTTGTATGTGCATACAAGAGTGGAGTGCAAAACTGCGATGAGGTTCTGGCGTTTGCATCGTATTGTCCTGGCATCACCCAGACAAAATTACCTACCTCATGACCGAGCCTTCACACCAGCTCGTCCAATCCAGATCAGTACCACACCGGTGACGGCACCGATGATTCCCCAGGTGGTGCCTACGACCAGCCAGATTGCAACCTGTGGGAACGGTGTTGACTCATGCCAGAGGATGCTCGTCAGAAACTGTTTGCTGAGAGGGTACCCGATTCCCCAGGCGATAGCGCTGCCGATGACCCACCAGAGCAGCCGCCCGGGGACTGCTCCCAATCGTCTGATCACCAGTATGCCTTGCATCAACCCCACAATACCCCCAAAGATAAACGTCATGATCGCCAGTGAGAGACTCACGCTCCAGAACTCCGGGGTGCCAAAAATCAGTGACTTCCCATCGGTAAACAAAGCAGAGGAGCTATAGATGAGAAGATAGGGGTACACAAAGATGAACCCTAGGACGCTGGTGAGCAGCCACCAGCCCGACTGTGGAACGAAGCGGCGCAGGAGCAACCACTGGCCGAGCGCGACGAAGAAGAGGGGCGAAGCCAGGTAGAACCAGATAAGAAGGCCGTTGAGCGATGCGTTTGCACTGGAAATGAAGCTGAGTAGGAAGGTCCCTACAATTCCCCCAAAGGCCGTCAATACTACCCAGAATAACCATGTCACAAGACCTGGAGTTCTCGTGAATGTGTTTTGCTCTCCATACAACATTGGGACAACCTCGTAAAGGATTTGGCAATTAGACAGCAAGAGCTCGCTGTCTAATTGCGTAATTTCCTATGAACAGATCTCCGGCATCAGTAGCGACAGACCCAACTAGCCAGCACACGAGAAGCAGCTCTAATAGCCGTACCCCCCACCATTCGATCCGCCGCTGGGAACAGACAGAGTGGGTGTGACCACGTGCCAGGTGCCGCCAAAGCTTTGAATGCCTTCACCCTGTGCCTGGCCAGCAGCCGTGTCGCCCGAGAAGGTGTACAAGAGGTGGCCATCGTACTCCACTTGCTGGCCATTGGCGTCCGTGAGCACACTCAACTGGTGCGGCAGTGGCGTCGCATTGCTGGGAGTACCTGTGGCAAGTAACGGGAACCAAATGGTGGTGCACGAACTGCTACAGACTGTGCTCGTCGGCGTATCGGCGGTCAGGTCGTAGAGGGTCCTGCCTGCTGCATTCGTGAGCACCGTCACCGACTGACCATTAAGGGTGACGGTTGCCGTGTGAATCACGGCTGAAGCATTGCCGCCAGAGGCTGGAGGAGTGGCAGGTGGATTGGTAGTGCCACCGCCATACAGACCTCCCCCGGTTGTGGTAGAGCCACCGCAGGCAGCGAAAAACATGGTTATGAAGATGCTAAGAGCGATTACCAAAGAGCGTTTGAGAAACATTGTATATTCTCCCTCAATGTGTCTACTGTTCAGAACAAGAGTCTCCTAATCTGAAGAGCGGTCTCATCAGAACGCCCTTCCCAAGCTTACATTCGCAGCAGGTTACACTCTCTTCCCAACATGCACTCCTGATAGATGTGCAAGATATCACATCTCCGCCTCTTCCTCTTGACAGCTGATGAATGCCTCCTCCCGCTAGCGCCTACGAAAAACCCCACGATCACAGCGGTTAGTAATTCTGTCTAGAGTGCTCCTGAGTCATACCGAGCAGGAATTACATGATTCTGTCGATGCATTCTTGTTCACTTTTAAGGTATACATCTTGTTGATGGAAGCGGTAAGTTTTCCGAAGGGAGTGGGGAATTATGAAAATACTCAGCCCAATATACGATATATGTGAAACGTCATTGACGACACTTGCTACCGCAGCGGTACTTCCGATGACTGATGAACCGAGGTTTGAAGTGAATGTGAATTCGAGGCTTCCCGAGACTGCTTCGAAGCCTACTACAAAACCCCCAACTAAGATGGAGCCACTAGTTTACGAGGGAGTTGATTCGTTCCTTGACGAACCGGATGATGTGGAAGAGAGGAATGAAGCCGATGCACTGGAGGAACTTCCCATCCAGGCGCGTCGTACTGGCGCAACGGCTGCTCGCCGTGCTATACGTCCTGAAGACGCTTGGCAGAGCTACCTGCGTGACATCCGCACATTCAGCCGCCTCACCCATGCTGAGGAACTTGACCTGGCGCGCCAGGTCGCCGCTGGTAATGACCTGGCGCGCCGCAAGTTGATCGAGTCAAATTTGCGCCTTGTCATCGCGATTGCACGTCGCTACACCAGCACAGGCGTCCCGCTGATAGACCTTATCCAGGAGGGGAATCTGGGGTTGATGCGCGCAGCCGAGAAATTTGACTACCGGCGTGGCTGTTATTTTGGTACCTATGCGTCCTGGTGGATTCGCCAGGCGGTGAATCGTGCTGCTGTTGATCAGGCACACTTGATTCATTTGCCAGAGCATGTGGCAATGCGTTTGCGCAAGGTACGCCGTGTCGCGGCACAACTCTCGCAAGCAAACGGAATGGAGCCGCTGCCAGAGCACATAGCTGAGGCTTCCCATATCGACCTGGATGAAGTTACCCATTTGCTCAGCCTTATCGAGCAGCCCATTTCTCTTGACGCGCCCGTTGACGATGAAGATCGCTATTCCCTCGCCGATACACTTGAGGATCTTGGATCTCCCGCTCCCGTTGAAACCGCCTCTCAACATCTCCTCAGTGAAGAACTGCACCAGGCGCTGACGTTCCTTGCTCCACGTGAACGTGCGGTCATCACCCTGCGCTACGGCATCGGTGATGGACGAAGCCGCACCTTGCTCGAAGTCGGCAAAGAACTAGGCATCTCACGCGAGCGTGTTCGACAGATCGAAGTGGTAGCGCTCAAGAAAATGCGGCCCTATATCTAGCTAGTAATCACCCTGGTACCTAGGAGGAGGATTCTTCACCGCTACCATCGTTGGTATTCCATGCGCTCGCAACAGCTAGGTAATTCCGTCTAGCTTACTCCCAGAGCAAAGAAGTGCGGGAATTACACCATTTTGTCGATGTACTCCTACTGCCAGTGAGATATATCTCTTGTAGGAGATCATCAAGTAGTAACGGAACCTCCGAGAAATCTATGCTATGAACCATATCCGGCGATACCAACGCCAATTGTAGAGGTAAAGATACTTATGCATACATCTCTCGATGCGATGCGCTTAATCCATTGGGCCAGTGGCGCACCCATGTCTAGTGAATTACCTATCAGTGACCCGCACCCAGACCCGGGGTTACTTGGCCCCGACTCGTTAAGCTGGCGCTTACATGAGGAACAATGGTTAATCACGGCAGGCGCACGCGCCTTTTTAATGCAAGCCGCCCATCCCAAAGTAGCGCAAGGAGCCCTTGACCATAGTGGTTTCGCCGAGGACCCCTTTGGACGCGTGTCTCGGACCATTCAGGGCATGGCGGTCTTGATCTTTGGCACTACCCACGAGGCCAACGCTATGGCTCGTCATATCAATCGCCTGCACGATACCGTCCAGGGGACCCTTCCCGAGAGCATAGGACGCTATACGGCAGGAGAGACCTATAGTGCCATGGAGCCTCTAGCGCTCTTGTGGGTCCATATCGTGTTCGTCGATAGCCTGCTCACCGCCTACAAGACCTTTGTCGGCCCACTCTCAGAGACCGCCTGTGAACAATACTGGCAAGAATCCTGCCGCTATGCGCGACTCCTCGGATTAACCGACGCAACCCTCCCCGCCAGCTATGCCGCTGTGCAGCAATATATGCGCGAAGCGCTTGGATCAGGAGAGATCGCCATCGGACCCGCCGCCCAATTCATTGCCCAGAAAGTTCTCTATCCCCAGATGCCCTTGCTGCGCAAACCACTCTGGGCGATGGTGCGGTTGATCACGGTCGGACAACTTCCATCAGACATACGACAGGCATACGGACTGCGTTGGGGCATGAGGCAGAGGGTAGGATTTCGTATGGCCCGTGGTGTCGGGCATCTTCTCCGCCGTCTCTTTCCCAATGCACTCGGTAGCTCACCTCTCGTGAACTTTGCCAGGCGCCGTGTCCGGGGAGAACTCTGTCAGTCCACGGAGCCAGTTCTGCCGTAACTCTGTTGCCGACAGGTGGAGTGGTTTCCTTCCTTTAGAGACGCTCTAGTTCCTCCCTGGTGCGCACTCGTAACCCCTGTTTTTCAATTTTCTCACGGAGCTTTAGCAAGCCTTCAATGAAGGCCTCTGGACGCGGAGGACAGCCAGGTACATACACATCGACCGGCACAATCGTATCCACCCCCTGCACGGTGTAGTAGCTATCATAAAATTCCCCACCCGAATTGGCACACTGGCCCATGCTGATCACCCACTTCGGCTCTGGCATTTGCTCCCACAGCAGGCGCAGACGCGGACCCATCTTAATCGACACGGTCCCGGCCACGATCATCAGATCGGCCTGGCGAGGACTGGAACGAAACACTTCCGAGCCAAAGCGCGACAGGTCATACTGCGGGGCAGAAGCCGAGGCGATCATCTCGATGGCACAACAGGCCAGGCCGTAACCAAACGGCCAGATCGACCTGGAGCGGGCCCAGTTTTGTGCCCAGCGCAGCATGTCGGCGAGGCTGGTCAGTTGCACGGGGAATTCCTGGTCGCCTGGGGTATACTCCTGAGGACCCGATGCCATCACAATTGGCACTGCTTTGCGCCGTATCCCAGGCACCGGCGCCCTTCCCTCCCCTTTTTGCTCACTATTCGCCATGATATACTCCTTCAGTGCTGACATCTTATGCGGGGCTCCCCTCGCTACTCAAGCGGATCACCTCTTCACCAACGTGCGCGTCGCATCCCGCGTGATCCTGATAGCTGTCTTCACGCTCTGGTCAGCAGGACACCCTTCGGGGTGTCATCACCCCTCTTGCCCTGGTCATTCTGATCCGCATTCACCCCAGTTGTCTTCTCTTCCCCTGTGTCACTCGAGAGCACAAGGAAGCCGTTTTTGGCAAACACCTCCGCCACCAGCACTTTGTTTCCCAGCACGAAGCCACGGTCGCTGCTGTCCGTATGCACGTTGGTCATATGTCCTCCTTCATGGAACTATTCCGATCTCAATCCTTTTTTGGCAAAAACGGACCAGGGTCAACGCATCGAAAGCTGAAAAGCGGACGCTAAGCGAGAGGCGAAACTTCCTACGGGAACCCCAGCATTGTTTTGACACTAATAGATTCGGCGGAGGTTACATCATCTCCTTTGCTCCTCCACTATTTCCTCCCCGGTCGGCTGGTCAGATGCTGCGGAATGTCCGTGACGACGATGCCTGGCCGGGCAAGCAACGCTGTTTTCAAGCGAAACGCCGTCTGGTTGTGCAAGGGATATTCCCACCAGTGGGCCACCACAAATTCAGGCAGAATCACTGTCAAGATCTCATCAGGATGCAATTCATGCACTGTATCAATGTAGGCAAGCAGAGGACGCATGAGGGACCGGTAAGGCGACTCAATCACAATAAGCTGCGTCTCCCCTTCTTGAGCGAGATGCTTTTGTAAACGCTCCCACTTGGAACGGACCTCTTCAACATCATACGGATCTATAGCCACATGCGCAGCAATAACATGTGGTGAGATCGAACGGGCGTATGCTAAACTCTCGACTGAAGCACGGTCCTCTTCTGCAAGAGGAACGATGAAGCGGTGGTGGATATCCTTTGGGCCTATGAGATGAGCGCTGGTTTGTTGGCCCGATGCAACGTTCGTCACCACAATTTCTGGTCGGAAGAAGAGCGCTATCTTCAATCGAAGCACTTTTCGGTTGTGAAGTAAGCGTCCTAATAAAGAAGGCTCGGCAGGCCGAGGTAATATGACCGTCAGTGTATCGCCAGGATGCTGTTGCTGTATGGTGTTAATATAGTCGAGCAGCGAGCGCAGGACCGAACGACGAGATGGCTCGATGACGTTCAGTTGAGGCCGTTCAGCTTCAGAGAGTTGCTTTTGCCAATACTCCCAGGCGGTACACAGGGCATTGTCCTCATTCCTAACAGCAACATGGACAGCAACGATATGTGGTGAGATCGAACGGGCATAGGCCAGGCTGAATATCGCTGCAGGATTCAGTGAAGCAATCGGCACAACGAGAAGGTGCCGGATCTCCTCCTGCTGGAGAGGAAGAGAGGTGGTAAGCTCGCGCTCGACTCGCTGGTAGTGACGCCTGATCCCAAGAAACATCACGACGAGGAGAGGAATGAGCACCACGACGATCCATGCACCCACAAGAAACTTTGTGGAGGCGATCACCAACGCCACAAGCAAGGTGGTCACGGCACCTAACCCATTGATCGCAAGGCTGCGTTGCCATCCTTTCTGTGCCTTGCGCAGACGCCACCAGTGACGCACCATCCCTGCCTGTGAGAGGGTAAACGACATGAAGACGCCGACGGCGTACAGGTTAATGAGTTGCGTGGGATTGCCTTTGAACACCACAAGCAGCAAGCTCGCCAGCATAGCCAGGAACACGATGCCAATGGAGAACGCCAGGCGATCACCCCTGAACGCAAACTGATGCGGCACAAAGCCATCACGCGCCAGCAGTGAAGCCAGGCGGGGGAAGTCGGCATAACTCGTATTGGCTGCCAATGTGAGGATCAACAGCGTTGCGAACTGGAACACCGGATACAGAAAGAACAGCGGCCCTGTAAAGACCTGCTGCGCGATCTGGCCGATCACTGTTGGATTGCCTGCCGGATTCGCCTCGATATGATAGGAGGATGCCAGCAGCGTGATGCCAAGGAAGAGCGTACCGAGGATCACAGCCATCCAGGTCAGGGTGGTGGCAGCATTGCGGGTCTCCGGTTTCTTAAAAGCAGGCACTCCATTGGAGATGGCCTCAACGCCCGTCATTGCAGTACAGCCAGCCGCAAACGCTTTGAGGATCAGAAAGAGTGAGAGTGGCTCAGTAGCAGCAACGAATTGGAAGTGGCCGATAATCGGCTGGTGCACAAGGAAAAAGGATTTGATGGCACCGACGACAATAAGTAACAGGGCACTCACAATGAAGATATAGGTGGGGAGAGCAAAGATCGAGCCTGATTCGCGCACACCACGCAAATTGGCGAGACCGATCACCATCACTAATACCACATCGATGGCGACAACGTCTAGCGTTGGTGATAAGGCAGGGAAGAGTGTCGCAAGCGCCTGCACTCCAGCGGCAACACTGACCGCGACGGTGAGCACGTAATCGATCATGAGCGATGCGGCAGCAACCAGCCCTGGCACTGTCCCCAGGTTCTCTTTCGCCACAATATAGGAGCCCCCACCATTGGGATAGGCAGGAATCGTCTGGCGGTAGGAAAGACCAACAATGCTGAGCAGAGCGACGATAACAAAGCTAATCGGCAGGGTGATCCCTAGATTCTCGGATCCAGCGGCAACCAGGGTGATAAGAATGGCCTCGGTCGCATAGGCAACTGACGAGATCGCATCGGATGATAGAACTGCCAGGGCTTTGAATTTAGTCAGGCGTTCGTGTTCCGCCCGAGCAGTGGGGATGGGTGCTCCAATGAGCAGGCGTTTGATGCGCCCCAAAACGGCGTGTGGAGTCTCGGTTACTTCAGTCGCTTCAAGCAATCCATAGCCTAGACGCCGAAATGCGGGATGAGTGGGTCGCACAAAGCGAATTCGCTGATCCCCAGGGAGACTCCCCTGGCGCACCTCAGTACGAATGAGCCAGGAAGGATCCTCATCTGTGTTCGTGTTCGATTTTTCTTCGTCGATGTCTTGTTTCATATTCCTCTCGTGGAACTGATTGTCTTCGTCAGGTATAACGCCTGCTTCCTTCGGAGTTCGGTTTGATTAAAGAGGTCCTCAGGAATAGCATTAAGTCTCATAAATCTATCTCTAGTTAGTTGGTTTCAAGTGTAGATTCTGAGCTCAGTTCAAAGAAATATACATTGAGGGGAGTGGTAGCACATCGACAGAAACGTGTAATTCACCCTCTGTGATACTATGGAAGCCCTTTAGATAGAATTGCCTAGTGCGTATAAGCCATCAGCTCTTCACCAACATCCCCAACGCGATCAATCCAGCCAAATCGAAGCAGAACCAGGAAGCTCCGAGTTGGTGCGCATCAGCCAGAAGGAAGATACCCCCGGCTAGCGATGCGACGAACATGAAAAGCCAGGTGAAGGAATGCACACCGGACGATTCGCTGTTGTCTCTCCCCCGCCTGCGCCCGCGAAACCCATTCCATCCACTGGACCCATTACTGGCAAGCTTGACCTCGATCTGCCCGCTTTCGATCCTGGCTATGATTCGCTCCAAAGAATGTGGCAGCGTCAGCAGCACTCTGCCTGTATCGAGCAGCTGGCTGAAGAGCTGTTGCTGTGTTTGTTGCGCACCCTCGGCGTCAAGACCCAGGAACTTGCGTGCGTAGGGGGTAGCGACCTCGACAAAATTGAACTCAGGGGACAGTCCAGTCGAGACGCCGACTAATGTGCCAACTGCTCGCCCGGTGAAAGCAAACTGCGCCGGGATGTGAAATGGTTGCCCATAAAGCAGATACGCGACATCCTGTACCATTTCGGGAATCTCTAGTTCACTCACCTCGCCCAGCGTCGTGCTATGAATGCCAGGAACGCATCTTTCATGAACCTCTTCATATTTTTCGTGAGGGACCCTACCATGCCGAAGTCGACAAAGACTACTATGGGTCCATCGCCTGTTGACCCCTTTTTGACAAAAATATTGCCTGGATGCGGGTTAGCATGGAAGAAGCCTGCCTTAAAAAACTGGTAGAAGTAAGCGCACACCGTGCGTTTGGCCACCTCTAAACGATTGATTCCTGCTGCTTCGAGGGCGGGATAATCATTGATCTTGATGCCATCGATCCACTCTAGAACCAGCACGCGCCGTGATACGTACTGGTCATAGACACAAGGAATGTAGATCATGGGGTCATCTTTGAACATCTCTTTGAACCGTCTAGCGTTCGCGGCCTCTCGAACGTAGTCTATCTCTTCATAGATCGTGCGTTGAAACTCGTGGTAGATCCCCATGAGATCAATAAAGCCGTTCATGTCTACGAATCGCGTGATGAGCCAGATAACGAACTTGAGGGCGCTCAAGTCCATACGAACGAGTTGCTCAATATCGGGGCGCTGGATTTTGACAGCAACCGTCTCTCCGGTAGAGGCGAGGATCGCTTTATGGACCTGGCCAAGCGAGGCGGCAGCTGTACATTTACGCTCCAGCACGCTGAACACCTCCTCAACGGGCTTGCCCAACTCAGACTCGATGACAGACACAACATGGGCAAAGGGTGCGGGGGGCACCTCGTCCTGCAATGAACTCAGTATGGCAATAGCCTTCTCCGGCAATAAGTCAGGACGAGAGCTGAGGAACTGTCCGAGTTTAATCATCAGGACACCCAGTTCCAGCGCAGTTTCGCGGAATACAGCAAGCACCTCGATCAACATGTCACCATCGGGTCGTACCGCATAGTTGCCAAGCGCATATGCATGTACTACCCGACGACGCTCGCGGTAAATCACCCAGATCGTCCAGAAGAGAAGGCGTGAGACTCGGAGAAAGCGTACAATGTGAATGAGCCGATTGATCCGAGGGGTTTTCGTTGACATAGGCAGTTTCTGTTTAAGATGAACTATATGTCTTCTTCACGAAGCGATTGTAGCGTCGAGAGCGCTTCGGTGACGTGTTTCTCAGCAGTGAATTGCGAGAAAAAGATGCGGCGAACTCTTCCTTGCCGGTCGATGATGTACGTCACGCGTCCTGGCAGCCCGAAAGCCGTAGGGACGCCGTAACGCTTTCTGATTATGCCATCCGCATCACTCAACAAGATGAAGGGGAGTTGGTGCGCTGCAGCGAACTGCCGATGCGACTCTACCGAGTCCGAGCTGATCCCGATGACTTCCGCCCCAACTTGTTTGAAGAGTTCGTAGCTGTCCCGAAAGGCACACGCTTCGGCTGTGCAGACAGCCGTGTCATCTCTCGGGTAGAAGTACAGCACAATGTCTGTCTTACCGAGAAACCCCCCAAGGCTTACTGGTTTGCCCGATTGGTCAGGAAGGGTAAAATCCGGGGCCGAGTCGCCCACCTGCACTTTGCCTCTGGCTGGTTGTACCTGCTCCTCACGCGTACTCATTATGAAGTCTCCTTTTAGCGTACCCTTTAGAGAGGTAGAACCACACTTCATCGTGGTCAAGCTCAAACAAGCCATCCACATAACGCTCGATTGACCAGTTCTCCACCACTTCATGTGCTCCTACCTCTGTATCTACACGAGTGAAATCCATGCCAGCACAGTGGCTGTTCTCACTCGGGTCGTCGGTGAGGTAGCCAGGGTAACCTCTTGCTACTCACCTCAGCAAAAATATACCTTGCCGGGTAGAAGAGCACATCGACAGAATCGTGTAATTTCATGGCTCTTTGCGCCGGGAACGCTCTAGACAGAATTACCTACATGCTTCCATATTGAACGTGCGGAACCATCAAAGGCTATGCCCCTCACCTCGTACCGAGATACAGAAGGCCATACCTACCCCACAACTATTCACTGGAAGCATGTATCTGTTTCGATGCAGAGGATTGCGACGCGCTGTAACCTCCACCGAATCTAGTGATGAAAGAACAATAGACTATGCTGTTCTTCAAGAGAAGCTCCTGGTATCAGACCGCACAATCGCTCAAGCCAGTCCCTCTGCGACTGGTTCTTGCTTTGACAATGGCGTCGGGCGGGTGATTCTGTCTCAGCTACCAGGAGCTTCAGTGATCGTATACAGCTACTGATCCAGGGGATCAACGATCACACAGAAAGAGGATCAATCTATGGATACTCAAGTGACTCATCTGTACCAACGCGCCCCCCAGGAGCAGGGTCCGAGTGGACGGCAGCACTCCAACAACGGCAGCAATGGCGATAGTCCACGCAATAATAGCCCGCAAGGATGGAAGATTTCCCTCCTCATTGCTGGCATCGTATTGGCCTTCTGGGCCTTCTCTCTCCTCTTCGTTCAAGGCGCACAAGTTCCTCCTGGACAACCTGTCGGAGAGCTCCCTTATAGTGCGTTCTACCAGCAAGTTCAAGCGGGCAATGTCAAGGATGCCACGTTCCAGGGACAGGATATCACCGGTGACTTCAAGCACGCTGTCTCCTTGACCGCTGCCAATGGGAACCCGGTGCTTGCCACCCAGTATCACCTGACGCAGTTCCCCAACGGCGACCCGAACCTCATCGCTTTACTCAACCAGTATCACGTGCAGTTCCAGACCAAGCCCGTCGCTAATCCGAATCCCTTGCTGACCATTTTCATCAACTTCCTCCCCCTCATTGTAGTGGTTGGCGTGATCTTCTTCATTAGTCGCCGGGCAAGACAGAGCCAGCAGAATACCTTCAGCTTTGGGAAAACCCGTGCCAAGGTTGTGCCAGGAGATAGACCGAGCACCACCTTTGAGGACGTGGCCGGGGTGAATGAGGCGAAATACGATCTGGTGGAGGTGGTGGAATTTCTGAAGACGCCGGGCAAATTCCAGCGGCTGGGCGGCAAAATCCCGCGTGGTGTGTTGCTGGTAGGGCCTCCGGGAACTGGTAAGACGTTGCTGGCGCGTGCCGTGGCAGGTGAGGCGGAAGTGCCGTTCTTCTCAATGAGCGGCTCTGAGTTTGTCGAGGTGCTGGTCGGTGTTGGCGCCAGCCGGGTGCGTGATCTCTTCGACCAGGCCAAGAAAGCGGCTCCCAGCATCATCTTCATCGATGAAATTGATGCGGTGGGTCGCCAGCGTGGGACCAGCATCAATAGCAATGACGAGCGTGAGCAAACCTTGAACCAGTTGCTGGTGGAAATGGATGGCTTTGATACACACCAGGCGGTTGTGGTCATCGCTGCAACCAACCGCCCCGATGGGCTGGACAAAGCCCTCTTGCGCCCGGGTCGCTTCGACCGCCGTGTGACGGTTGAACGCCCCGACTGGAATGGGCGCCTGGCCATTCTCAAGATTCACACACACAGCGTGCCGCTAGCGACAGATGTGGACTTGATTACGATTGCTCGTGCTACCCCCGGCATGGTGGGTGCTGACATCGCCAATCTCGTCAACGAAGCAGCTCTCCTGGCAGCACGCCGCAATTTGAGTGCAGTGACACAGAACTGCTTTGATGCTGCCTTGGACAAGATCTTGATTGGCGCAGAGCGTCCTCTGATCTTGAGTGACGCTGATTTGAATGTGGTTGCCTATCATGAAAGCGGCCATGCACTGACCGGGCTGCTACAAGAGGATGTTGATCCAGTAACCAAGGTGACGATCGTGCCGCGTGGCCAGGCGCTTGGTGTGACGCAGTATACACCACTTGATGACCGCTACAACTACTCCAAGGAGTACCTGGAAGCGCAGTTGGTGACCGCCCTGGGTGGACGCGCCGCTGAGCAGGTCGCGATTGGACATATCACGACTGGGGCAGAAAATGATCTGCAGCATGTCACCGCCATTGCCCGCCAGATGGTGACACATTGGGGCATGAGCGAGCGGCTGGGCACCATCTCCTATAGTGAGCGTGAAGATCCATTCGCGGGCACAGCGCTGGCAACTGGCCCGCGCGAGTATAGCGAGCAGACGGCCATCATCATCGACGAGGAAGTCAATCGTATCGTGAAGTGGGCCTATGATCGAGCGGTCAGCCTGCTGATGTCCCATCGTGAGACATTGGATGGCATCGCTCATTCTCTGCGCTTGCATGAAACGCTCGATGCCAAACAGTTGCGTGCGATTGTAGAAGACACGCATGCGGTGCATACTGGACCCCTGTAACCAGTTCAGGCATTCTTTCAATGAATTTGGGCTAAGTAAAAGAGGAAAGAGAACATGCCACAGAAAGATTATATTCTGAGAGTTGCTGAAGATGTTGGTCGGGCGTTAGCCCAGATCATCTATCACCAAGACATGCGGGATTATCAAGGAGCCCTCTCTTTGATAGACGAAGTATGCAAACAGACAGTAGGAGCAGGTTCTGGTTTTATTCATGCCATCTCCGAAGAGACGTTGTTAGCCATGCTCACATTACTTGGTGTATTGGACTTGGAGAAGGCTCTCCTGATTGCGAAGCTGCTCAAAGCGGAAGGTGATATCTATGAGGAGCAGGCCAATGCTGATGCCGCCTATGAGAGCTACCTCATATCACTCAACCTGTTGCTTGAGATCGTCCTGCGCGATGACTATCTGCACGATTTACGCGTCTCCCCGGAAATAGAAGACCTGCTGGGCAAGCTGGAAGCATACGAACTCCCACCCGATACCAGGCGTCGCCTTTTCCAGCTCTATCTGTGCGCTTTCGTAAAGTGAGCTTGAAAGGGAGAATGCCCAAGGGTAGCAAGTAGGCGAAGAGGCCAGTAATGCACAACATTGGTGCATTACTGGCCTCCTCGCCTGGCGTTCCAAAGAAGTGCAAAAAGAGAGTTCCAGTATTTAGAAGAAAGCATCCATCATCATGAGTCGGGTAAACAAGTTTGCAAGCCAACCGATCAGCGATGCGCTGATCGATGAACTCGCCGACCTCCTGTATGAGGCCGCGATCAGGAGTTGTACCCCACGTCAGGATATCAGGAGAATCGTGGGCGATTTCCTGGAAGACTATAGAGATGCGGACCAGGTACTCTGCAGCGTGTGTAAAGAAACGAAAACTGACTACATCCGGCAACAATGGCAGATGATATGGCTGCAGGAAGCGAGGCGGATCCAACAACAGGAGCCAGAAGATACGAAGCCACAACATGCTTGAAAAAGTTGGGGATGTGTACCCAGAGCGAGGGCAAGAACAAGGCTATCATCGCCGATGCCGTAGCGCAGGGTGATGACCGTCCGTTCACGTGGAGTAAGGAACGTCAACGCCTGGTGCAGACCTTCGCAGGATCTAGAGGTGCCTTTCCAGAGTGAACATGTGTTCACGTGTGGTCCGCCTGGTGGCGCTTTGCGTTTATGGATATGCTTCCGCTCGTCACCAGAGCAATCAGTCCAAGCACAAAGAGGCCTGACCCAGGCAGCCAGAGGGAAAGCGCGAAAGGAACCAGGGTAGAAGGAGTGAGATGTGCAGCTTGCAAAAATTCGGTGACTCCCACACCTACAACGAAGAGTCCTGGTGTCAGTTCTCCTCTGTTTGTATAGCCGCGATGAGCCATCCATGCGATGCCGAGCAGCCCCAGTCCAATGGCAAGAAGATGGGCGGTCAGGACCTGGCTGGCCGGAATAGAGTTTCGAAACATGAGGAAGGTTGCTACTCCTAGCGAGGTCGTCAACCAACCTGCCGAGAGATAGCGCCTGGGGTTGAGCGGGGCAACCCCCAGCATGCCAAGACCAAAGAGCAACACCCCTAATGCATAAGGATTCAGAATGCCCAGCCAGGCAATGAAAAGGAAAACGACCCCGAGCAGGAGCAACGCATAAGCTTGCCGACGGGTATTGACGCGATTGGCAGCAGGTAGAGAAAATGGCTGGGACATCGATGCTTCCCTTCTTTCGTCCAGAACTGATCTAGAGTATTCAACGCGGTTCGTACAAGATGGAGCAAGAGCATGCGCCTCTACTGACAAGAGGTATACCTGAATGCGAGCAGGAATACATCGATAGAATCATGTAATTCCTGCTCGGCTCTTGTCCTCTCACACCTTTCGACAGAAGGTTAGGTGCTGACAGGGTGCGATGAAGCAGGCTTGGGCATGATCAATCGCACGCTTACTGGACGATGACGGTCAGGTTCATATTCAGGTGGACGCTACAGTAGAGATGATAGGTGCCGGCGGTGGTGAATGGTCCAACGGCGATACTTTGACCGGCAGAGCTGATCTGCACGTTGTTGACGACCGGTGCTCCAGGTTCTATGGCTGGTTTAATGACGTTATTCACCCAGGAGCCATTGCCAATAATGTGTAAGACGGCCACATCATCGATGAGGTTAAGGCTGCTGCCCTTGCTGATCGTCACCGACGGTTGAACGAAGTTGACGGTGCCCATGTGGACACTCGGGACCGCGCTGCCACCCGTGCCCCCGCCACCGGACCCGCCGCAGGACGCTGCGGTCAAGATAGTGAACAGGCTCAGGGCGACGAAGATGGCTATGAGCTTTTTCATGGTGTTGGTTTCTCCTATTCCTTTTACTCTAATAGGTTGTGTTGATCTCTTTTCTATGGAAGCTTGCTCACAAGCTCCTGGAGGGAGGCGCATGAATCACCTCGCCTCCCGGCATGGTCAAAGTGGTAGCCAGTAGCATCATGGCTGCTTGAAGTGATTTTGCGCTCTGATACCAGGGGCTTCTACTGAAGAACGCTCTGTCATCTCGTCCTTCCACAGGTATAGTCGCCAGAGGTTACAGTAGTGCATACTGGTGCAACTCAAGGTTCAGCTTGAGCCTCATTGCCTCCTCAGGATTCCCACTGGCGAAAGGTCCCACCTTTGCAACAGCTAGATACTTCTGTCTAGGGGTTCCCAAAGCAATGTGGAGAAGGAATTAGACGAATCTGTCGATGCGCTCCTGTTGCGAACGAGCTATAACTTCTCTTGAGGCAAGTAGCGAGCAATCTTCTCTCATTGAGTGATATCGCTCGTTCGCTTACATTCTTAATCTTATTTCGCTTACATTCTTAATCTTATAAGGAAAGCAGGAGTGTACCTCATGGCAGGGCGACACCGTGCGCCATCTCCCTGCCATGCCAAACAACACAGGCGCAGCATACTACAGAAGGGAGGGTGTTCCACAGCTAAGGTGTGTGGCATCCTCCCCACAGGAGATACTTATGATCACTCAACCTAACCCTCAACTCGAGGCTCGACCCGCTACACCAGATGTGCAGCACAGACATCCTCTCCATCTACCAGGACGACCTCACCTGCGCCCTGTGCCACAGAGCACCAGGGACACGGGCACCCGACCGCTGAACATAGCGCTCGTTGGTCTCCAACTCCTCCTCGGCTACGAGTGGCTGCTCGCCGGGGGAGATAAATTCCTGCTCGGCGCCTTCCCGGCCCAGCTCGGGGGGCTGCTTACCGCTTCCGTCCATGGTGGCCACCTGGTCGGCTTCTTCGTCGCCATCTTGCAGGGACTCGTGGCACCCAATGCCGTGCTCTTCGGCTACCTCATTGAGTCGGGCGAGACACTCGCCGGCCTGGGACTCATCACCGCCGGCCTGGTGGCGCTGCTTCGCCCGCTCGCAGGACGCTCCCTCAGCGGCACGAGCGCGACGTTGTTCGCCTACGGCGACCGGCTCCTCCAGAGACTGGCGCCACTTGCCGCTCTTGGCGCGGGACTGCTCGGGATCAGCTACTTTTTCCTGGATGGCCTCCCGGCACCGTGGTTCGTCCCCACCATTGCCTTCGGAGGTTCGATTGACAACGGGCTCTTCCTGGCTGCCGCAAGCATGGTCCTCGTGGTGAGCCAGTTGGTGCAGCGGCGCCCAAGTCGGTAACGCTTGCTCGGAAGAGGCTCGTTACGGCCAGAGGATTAGGGCTGAGCGAGCTCGTCGCCTGGTTCCAGGAAAAGCAGCGAAACGACAGCGAATACACCACTAAGCGGGTGTAACCGGCTGCGAATGTAAGCTTGAGATGGGCGTTCTGATGAGATCGCTCGTCAGTGAAGAGACTCTTGTTCCGATACGTTCGTTTCGGTTGGATGAGTGCGAAGCACGAGAGGCGAAGCCTCGTTTCCAACCGTCTTTCAATCTTCGCCTGCTAGATACATTGAGGGAGAATATGCAATGTTTCTCAAACGCTCTTGCGTGATCGCTCTTAGCATCTTCATCACCATGTTTATCGCAGCCTGCGGTAGCTCCACCACGACCGGGGGAAGCCCTTATGGTACCGGCAGTTCTTCCCCCGTGATTCAAACGGCCACCGTCACCGTCAAAGGTCAGTCTGAGGTGGTGCTGACCGATGCACAGGGGAAGACCCTCTACTACTACACCCTTGACCCGGCGACGCAGTCAACCTGCTCTAGCAGTTGTGCTCAGATGTGGCATCCGCTGCTCTTCACAGGGTCAGGTGAACCCAGCAGCTCGACTCCCCTCACCGGGAAACTGAGCGTCCAAATGGATGCAAACGGGACCCAGATCGAGTATAACGGCCATCCGCTTTACACCTTCTCAGGGGACATTGTCCCCGGTCAGACCAATGGGGAGGACCTTTTCGGCATGTGGTTCGTGGCCACACCCGATCTGGCTGTACTAGGTAATTTTGTCTAGGCGCTGCCAGGGCAATACAAGGGGAAAATTACACGTTTCTGTCGATGCTCCCTGCCTCCACTACTGTTATATATCTTGTGACCATGAGTCGTCCAGAAGTCTTTTCTGATGATGTCATGTGTCCCTTGAAAGGACGTCCCTTGCAACGAACGCAACATCACCCCTTGGTTACAGTTGACCAAGCACCGAAGGAGTAACTATTATATGAGGTTTTTGATGAATACGGTGACAATCCTCTTCCTCAGGAGTGAGTCAGTCGGAAGGAGCACGCAGCGATGAAGAAGAAGACGTTGATCCTGGCAAGCTCCATCGGCCTTGCCCTGGTGATCGTGTCAGTGGTCGCCACCCTGGTCCTTACACCTATCCTGACGCCCCAGGCAACCAGCGCGTCCGGCAACGCCGCGAACGCCTCCGGAGCCATCGTCATCGACTGGAATAAGGAACTGCTCAAAATCGTCCGGACGCCCGGCGCTCAACCTGCCACCATTCACCCGACGCGCAGCTATGCCATCCTGCACGCGGCGATCTACGATGCTGTTGTCTCCATCACTGGGGATGCTCCTGCGTATCTCTTCTCGGTAGCAGCTCCAAGCGGAGCACGGTCTGATGCAGCAGCAGCCCAGGCTGGGCATGACGCTCTGGTGGCGCTCTATCCTAAGTGGAAGGCGGCGCTCGATCAGTTGCTCACCAGCGAGCTTGCCAAGATCCCCAATGGAGCAGGCAAGCAGCAAGGTATCCAGGTCGGCCAGGCCGTTGCTACACGCTTGATCACCATGCGTGCCACTGACGGTTCCACCGCCAAAGCACCTCACTTCGTACTGGGCAACCAGCCGGGCAACTATCAGCTTACACCGCCGAAGTTCGCGGCACCCGTGTTCACCACCTGGGGGAACGTCACTCCCTTTGTGCTGAACAATGGGGCGCAGTTTCGTCCGGGACCACCTCCGGCGGTGACCAGCCAGGCATACATCCAAGCTCTCAACGAGGTGAAGAGCCTGGGTCAAAACACCAGCACGACGCGCACAGCCGACCAGACCGTCATCGCCAAGTTCTGGGCCGGGCCGATCTGGAATACCTGGAATGAGATCGCCGAGAACGCTGCACTGGCACACCACACGAACCTGGAGACTACCGCACGCCTGTTTGCGGTGCTCAATCTGTCCTTTGCCGACAGCACTATTGCCTTCTATGACGCCAAGTACTTCTACCAGCTCTGGAGACCGGTTACGGCCATCCGCCAGACTGACCCGACCTGGACGCCGCAAGCCGTCACCGCACTTGATCCTTCTTACCCGTCCGCACATGCAGTGATTAGTGGAGATGGAGCAGTTGTGCTGTCTGCCTTCTTCGGCAATCAGGATCACATCAGTCTCACATCCGATGTGCTGCCAGGCGTCGTTCGGACCTTTGCCAGCTACAGCAACGTTGCAACGGAGGCTGGTCTAAGCCGCATCTACGCGGGACAGCATACGCGAATCGATATCGAGGTAGGCTCCCAGTTCGGACAAAACGTTGCGCAATTCGCGATCTCCGACTTGGGTGTCTAAATAATCGGAAGTAAGATGTGGAAATTATTCCCACGTGGATGACTTCCGCTTGGCCACAGCGAGGGGAATCCTGCGAAACAACTCCTTGCTGTGGCGAGCAACAGCCGCCCTCACCGGCTCTTCTATTCCTGGAGATGTTCATGGTGTGTGGAGCAACAGAGGGCATGCGATAGCGGTGAAAAGTAGCCCAAATGCATAAGGCTTAAACGAATTTGAAATTAGCCAATTGTGACTGCCTGCCTCAGGCGAGGTGGTGCTCGATGGCATAGCGGGTGGCCGCACTGCGCGAGCTCACGGACAGCTTGCTGTAAATAGAACTGATATGGGCATGCACGGTGCGCGGACTGAGCACCAGCTTGTCGGCGACCTGCTGGTTGGTCAAGCCGCCTGCCACCAGGCGCAACACCTCCACCTCCCGTGCGGTCAGCCCAGCGGGATAGGTTGATGGGGTCATTTCCGTAGTTGTCGTTGGGGTTGGCTTTTGCCCCTGTGACGCCAGTGCCTGCTGTGGGGTCATGGCGCGTCCCTGGGCCCAGGCGACAGCGAAGGCTCTCTCGCCCAGATGGACACGTGCCGCCGAGAGCGAGCGCTCATAGTCAGCAAGTTCGATGGGTAGGATCGAAACGCCAAGCGCGTCTCGTATGGCATCCGCTGTTCCCCAGAGCTGTGCTGCCCAGGCGAGCTTGTGCTGTGCCGCCACAACCTCGCCTAATCCTACCAGGCATGCGGCGATCACCCTCTGCTCGCCCAACTCACCCGAGATCGCCAGGCTCTCCTCATACTGCCTGCGCGCGTCTGTAAAATCACCCTGGGCGGCAAGCACCTTGCCTAACACTGCCAGCGACCCGGCCGTGCCGTGCCGGTGTCCCATCTCTTTATAGAGCTTGACACTCTCTTCTGCCAGAGAGCGTGCCAGGACCAGGTCGCCCTGTCCAAGTGCGACCTGCCCTGCGAGCCCGAACGCAGCGGCGATGCCCTGTGTGAACCCGAT
>WNGM01000201.1_pt1 | contig 46590 bp, 34 predicted proteins | sample 5400571 | NCBI WGS metagenome assembly WNGM01 (sample SAMN13153378, study PRJNA577476) | soil metagenome | isolation source: 100 cm soil or saprolite under Garry oak tree replicate 2 | place: USA:California | collected 2016-06-15 | reverse complement strand
GCCTGGGCCCTGGCCTGACCGGCTGGCAGCCCCCGCGCGGGCTGCCCCGGCCCGCGGCCCGGGCACGGAAGGATCTCAGCAGGCCACCAGGCGGCCCTGACCATGAAAACAGGGACCAGCCCGGAACCGGGTCACTGCCGTGCTCGGCCCGCAAACCGAACAGACGCGGCCCGTCGACAAGCCTTGTTCAGAGCCGTCCTAGGCCAGGCCCGTGGTGGACAATGCCCAGCCTGGCTTGCTGGGCAGTGGCTGCGGCATCGTCGCCGCCGTGGTCAGGCTGGGCGTGCCTGACGCCGGGTCGCGGGTCGGCGCCTTAGCCGGGTTGGCCGGCAACCCGCCCGACGTGCTCGGGCTCGGGCTCGGGCTCGGGATGCTGCTCGTGCTCGGGCTGGGCGATCCGGTTGGGCTCGGACCCGGGCTCGGCGAACCGGTTGGGCTGGGGCCGGGACTGGCGCATTTCGACCCGAAGGCGGCGGCCGTAACGATGCCGTGTTTGCCGTGACCGTGGCCCGGTGGGCCGTTGCCCTGGCCACCGCCTCCCTCGGGGGGAGCCTGGCATTTCGGCTTCGGGAGCGGCTTCGCCTGGATCCACTTCTGGAAGCCATTGAGATCGAGCGGGCTGAGCGCCGCGACCGGCTCGTGGCTCTTGGCGAGCAGCCTGGTCATCGCGAGTTTCCAGATGGTCGCCGGCCACGCACCGCCGTAGCCGCCGCCTGTGCCGCCGACAGGCGGCAGGACATCGAGCGTCTCACCGCCAGACGTGTTGTTCTGCGAGTTGGTGAACATGCCGACCGCCAGAGAGAACTCCCGCGGGAGCGCGCCGATGAAGAAGGCAGACTGCGCCACGTCGGTCGTCCCGGTCTTTGCGATCGTCGGTCGCGGCGGGCTTAGCTGTGCGTTGGGGACGCCCGTGCCGTAAACGGTGTCGAACGAGAGCGCCCAGTTCACGTCGGCGGTTTGCGCGTGGCTGAGCACCCGGTGGGTTTTCACCTTCACCGTTTTCTTCGTGCCGTTTTGCGTGATCTTCGCGATGACGTGCGGCTGGTGATAGACGCCGTCGTCGGCCAGCGTCGCGAAAGTGGTCGCCTGCTCTTCGACGGTCAGCGGCGCGATACCGAGGGCGATGCCGATCTTCCCGACATCATCCACCAGCCCTGAGCCGTGGCCGTGGGGATGGGTAGTCTGCGAGTAGGCATGCGAGGTGTCCACGCCGAACCGCTTGGCCAGCTTGATGATGGGACCGGTTCCGACCCTGTGCGTCAGGTCCTCGAAGGCCGGGTTGGACGAGAGTGCGGCCGCGTCCTTCACCGACATCGGTCCGGGCGGTGCGACCGGGTCTGCCTTCACGCGGAGCCACTGCGTCGGGCATGACGTGCCCGGCTTCCACAGCTTGGAAAAGGTCGTGGGCATCGTCTCGGGCGGAACGCAGATCGGGTAATAACCGTTGAGCTTGCTGGTCGCCACGTTCATGCCCTGCTTGACCGCCGCGGCAAGCACGTAGGGCTTGAATGATGATCCGACCTGGTTCCTGGACTGCATGGCCATGTCGAGCATGCAGTACAGCTTCTTGCAGTGCTTGGCCGTATAGCTCGGCCCGCCGTAGGACGCCTCGATGCCCCCGGTCTTGGGATTCTCCAGAATGACGCCGACATGCGCGTACCAAGGCAGCGGCTGACCGTACTGCTGCATCATCGTTCTGGCAGAGTGAACGGCCCAGTAGAGGGCGGCCGTCTTGCGCTTGCTGAAGGTCGTGACGATGTGCAGCCCGGCGCTGCCAATCTGGTCGCGCTTGAAGCCGTATCTCTGCACTAGTTCGTTCTCCACGGCATTCATGATGTAGCCGCGGTACTTGCTCCAGCTGTCCGCGGCCGAACTGAGCGGGATGACCTTCGGGAAGTTCTTCAGAGCCGTGCTGGGATTGTGCGGGTCGGGAACGAGCTTGTCCAGTTGCTGCTGGGTGAGCACCGGCTGGCCGTTGGGCAGGGTATCGCGCGCCATGTTCTCAAGCACGATGACCCAGCGGTCGAGCAGTGAGTAACCCAGTCCTGACACGAGCTTCGACGGGTGGTGATAGGGGTCGAAGGCGGATGGCGCCTGGACCATCGCGGCGAGCATCGCCGACTGGGGCGCGTCGAGTTGCCAGGCATCCTTGCCAAAGTAGGTCTGCGCCGCCGCCTCTACGCCGTAGGCGCGGTTGCCGAAGTAGATCGCGTTGAGGTAGTGGGAGAGGATCCACTGTTTTGGCTTCGCCTTCGCCAGCTTGATGGCGTCGATGATCTCCTTGATCTTCTCCTTGTACGTGAGGTTGCCGCCGGCCTGCTGGAAGTATGTCTTGACGTACTGCTCGGTGATTGTCGAGCCGCCCTGGTAGCCGCTGCCGGTGAGGTCGACGACCAGCGCACGGGCGGTGCCGGTCAGCGAGATGCCGCCCTCGGTGAGGAAGTGCCGGTCCTCGGCGGCGAAGAAGGCCTGCTCCAGGTACTTGTCCCGGGCGAGCTGGGCCTCCGACAGGACGGTCCGGTTGGTGGTGCAGACGCAGCCGACCTCGGTCTTGGCGTCGGAGTAGTAGACGACCGTCGACTGGACGAACGATCGGCTCAGCGCCGTGAGCGGCAGCTGAACCGTGTTATAGACGTAGAAGAACCCGGCGATCATGATCAGCACGGTGGCGAGGGCCATGCACCCGGTCACCGCGGCGGCCTTCCGCCAGGTCCAGTGCCGCCACCAGCTGCCCGGCCGGCGGGGGCCCCCGGGTGCGCGCAGGCCGCGCCGCCCGCCCGGGCCGGCCGGTCCCCGGTCGTCGTCGCCGGGCATCGGACCGAAGCCGTCATCGGCAAGCGCGGTGTCGCCGAGATAGCCGGTGCGGCCGCCGTAACGGTCGTCATCGTACCCGCCGGGCCCGCGACCGTACCCGGCATCGCCGCGCGGCCCGTAACCGCTCGGCCCGTAACCGCTCGGCCCGTAACCGCTCGGTCCGTAACCGCTCGCCCCGTAGCTGTTCCGCGGGTAACCGTTCCCGTCGCCGTAGTTCCTCGCGTCGCCGTAGTCGCTCGCGTCGCCGTAGTCGCTCGAGACATAGCCCGGGCGGGTACGGCCGCCGACGGCTCGGTCACTGCGCTCGGGAAAGCCCTGCTGGCCGCGCTCCGGGAAGCCCTGCTGACCGCGCCGTCTGCGCGGGCGGCCATGGCCATTGCCTGACCCGCTGTAACCGCCCGCTGAGCGGCCGTTGCCTCCGGCCGAACGGCCATAGCCATCGTCGCCGCCGGCGCCGTATGCGCCGCGCCCGTCGGTCGGTTCCGGTTTGTCCTGCCAGTACGGCCCGGGGAAGTCTGGATTACTCACGTGATCCTCGCTGGTCGGCGCTAAGGCAGTCGCAGACGGAGCAGGGACATCCGCCGGGCACAACCGTACCCGGCGTACCGAGTGTCCCAGTACGCTCGGCAGTCTGCGTATTCATCCGTAGTTGCGGACTCCCTCGCTTCAACGCACGTCCATGCGCAGGAGTGCCAGCTGGCCGTCGGCCAGATCCGGCGGCCGAGTCGCAGGTGCCTTAGCGATCCGCCAGCCGCCGGAACCGGTTAGTCGCCCGTGCGAGCACGGCGACCACGCCTGGCAGACGGCTCACCGGTGCCGAGTACATAGGACGACGCCAGGTGGTTCCAACCGCAACTCTGGCAGACCTCGACCACGTATACCTGGAACTCGGTGTATTCAGTGGCCATTTCGTCGAGTTCCCTGCCCTGCTTGACCCGGCCCTCGTAGCGGCCGAGCTCGTCTCCGTAGACGTACGTCACGTGGGTCAGCTTGACCTTGCGGCAGATCGGGCACCTGGTGTCGGTCGGCTCGCCGTGGAACTTGGCCGCCCGAAGCAGGTAAGGGTGGGCATCGCAGACGTCGGTGACGGCCGTGCGGCCGGACAGCACCGACGCGAGCGTTGCCCGCCGCGCCAGCGCGTAGTCCACAACCGATCGCCTCATGACCGACAGGTTACGACGGAATTGCGCTCAGGCCGAGCCCCCTGTTCCGCAACGCCTGGCTGACCTGCGCGCATAGGCGGCGGACATGGCCGGACTTGCGCCACGGCAGCGTCCCACATATCGTGGTGATGTATCGAGTCGATACATCGAGCTGATACGCAGCGGCCGATCACTGAGGCGGAAAGCGGACCGGCTGGGTGGATAGCAGTCCGCCCGACGCCAGCTATACCACGGGGCAGGAGGCACGAGCGGATATGAGCAGGCAGCGGACCGGCGTGCTCGAGCTTGCCGTACTCGGGCTGCTGCATGAGACCCCGATGCACGGCTACGAACTGCGCAAGCGGCTCAACTCGGTGCTCGGGGCGTTCCGCGCCTTCGGCTACGGATCGCTGTACCCCTGCCTGAAGGACCTCACCGTTCGGGGCCTGATCGCCGAGGACGCGCTGCCCGACCCGGCCAAGCCGCTCGCCGGGCGGCGATCCAAGATCGTCTACCGGCTGACGGCCGACGGCAAGGAGCACCTGCAGGACCTGCTCTCCGAGGCAGGCTCCGCGTCCTGGGATGACGACGGGTTCGGCGTGCGATTCGCCTTCTTCGGGCTGACCACGGCGGATGTCAGGCTCAGGATCCTGGAGGGCAGGCGCAGCCGGCTGGAAGAGCGAGTCGAGTCCCTCAGGGCCGGCCTGTCAAGGACCAGGGAGCGGGTCGACAGCTACACCCTCGAGCTGCAGCGGCACGGCCTGGAGTCGGTCGAGCGCGAGGTCCGCTGGCTGAACGAACTGATCGCCTCCGAGCGGCGGGCGGACGCGGCCACGCCGCGCAAGCTCGGGAGCAACGCACGAGACGGCACTGAATGACACGGCACTGAATGACACTGAGCGTCCGGCTTGGGTCGCCTCAGCGCTTGATGAGTAGAGGATAAGGAGCACATTGGTATGGGTTCGGTACGTGTAGCCATCGTGGGCGTCGGGAACTGCGCAAGTTCCCTCGTCCAGGGCGTGGAGTACTACAAGGACGCCGACCCGGCAAGCCGGGTGCCGGGACTCATGCACGTCCAGTTCGGCCCCTACCACGTCGGGGACATCGAGTTCGTCGCCGCCTTCGACGTGGATGCCAAGAAGGTCGGCAGGGACATCGCCGAGGCGATCGTGGCCAGCGAGAACAACACGATCACTATCTGCGACGTGCCGCCGACCGGCGTCACTGTCCAGCGCGGCCCGACCTACGACGGCCTCGGCGAGTACTACCGCGAGATCATCACCGAGTCGGACGAGGAGCCGGTCGACGTTGCCGGTGTACTCAAGGACGCGAAGGCCGACGTGCTCGTCTCGTATTTGCCGGTTGGCTCGGAGGAGGCCGACAAGTTCTACGCCCAGTGCGCGATCGAGGCGGGCGTGGCGTTCGTCAACGCGCTGCCGGTCTTTATTGCCTCCGACCCGGCGTGGGCGGCCAAGTTCACCGAGAGGGGCGTGCCGATCGTCGGCGACGACATCAAGTCCCAGGTCGGCGCGACGATCACGCACCGTGTGATGGCCAAGCTGTTCGAGGACCGCGGCGTCGAGCTGCTGCGCACCTACCAGCTCAACTTCGGCGGCAACATGGACTTCATGAACATGCTGGAGCGCAAGCGCCTGCAGTCCAAGAAGATCTCCAAGACCCAGTCGGTCACCTCGCAGATCCCGCATGAGATGGCCAAGGCCGACGTGCACATCGGCCCGTCGGACCACGTGCCGTGGCTGGACGACCGCAAGTGGGCCTACGTGCGGCTGGAGGGCAAGTCGTTCGGCGACACCCCGCTGAACCTGGAGTACAAGCTCGAGGTCTGGGACTCGCCGAACTCGGCCGGCGTGATCATCGACGCGGTCCGCGCCGCCAAGATCGCCAAGGACCGCGGCGTCGGCGGCCCGGTCGTCTCGGCCTCGTCCTACTTCATGAAGTCGCCGCCCGAGCAGTACAGCGACGACGTCGCCCGCGAGGCGGTAGAGAAGTTCATCCGCGGCGAAGTCGGCCGCTGAGGCTTGCCCGGCCAGCCGGCCGCAGCGCCGGCCTGAGTCACGGCGGACACGGCCAGCGGGGCGCGCCCAGATCACCGGGAGGCGCGTCGGCGCCGACGCCGACTCCGGCCGTAGCCTGATCGGGTGAGCAGCCATGCAGACCATGATCGTGGTGGATTGACTGGTCTATGTGACCTGAACCCACCACGATCATGGAAAAGCGCGGCGGGGGCCGCCCCGTGAGCGTCGGAGCGGCGGCGCGCCGGTCGTCGTTCATCGGCGACCTGCGCACGGTGCTGGCCAGCAGCGGCTTCCGCAAGCTGTTCGCCACCCGGCTGATCTCGCAGACCGGCGACGGGGTGTTCAACGCCGGGCTCGGCACCTACGTCTTCTTCAATGCGGCGACCTTCCCCAACCCGGCCGCCGCCGCGGTCTCGTTCGCCGTGCTCTACCTGCCGTACTCGCTGGTCGGCCCGTTCGCTGGCGTGTTCATCGACCGCTGGTCACGCCGTCAGATCATGGTCTGGTCCGCGCTGCTGCGGGGCGGCTGCGCCGCCCTCACCGCCGTCTTCGTCCTCGCGGGGGCGCTGCGCGCGCCGATCTGGCTGTCCGCGCTGGTCGTCCTCGGCGTGAACCGGTTCTTCCTGTCCTCCCTGTCCGCCGCCCTGCCGCACGTGGTCGGGCCTGACGAGCTGGTGATGGGCAACTCGGTCGGTCCGACCTCGGGCACCGTGGTGGCGTTCGTCGGCGGGATCATCGGCATCGGCGTGCGCCTGGTCACGGGTCCTGTTCAGATTGGCTCAGCCGTAACGCTGCTCGCTGCCGCACTGTGCTACCTGCTGGCCGGCCTGAGCGCGACGCGGATGGCCAGGACCTCGCTCGGCCCCGATCTGGGCGAGGAACGGCTGGGCAGCGTCGCCGCCGAGCTCGGGGGCGTCGCGGCCGGGCTGGCCGCCGGGCTGCGGTACATCTGGCGCAAGCGGCCCGCGCGGGCCGCGCTCACCGCGACGAGCGCGCACCGGTTCCTCTACGGGATCCTGCTGCTGATGTCGATCCTGCTGTACCGGAACTACTTCTACCCCGGCAGCAACAGCAGCAACGACGCGCTCAAGCACTTCCTGCCCGTGGTCGTCGGCTCGGCGGTCGGCTACGGCGCCGCGGCCTGGATCACGCCGATCGTGACCAGGCGGATCACGAACGCGGCCTGGATCACGGCGCTGCTGGCGTCCGGTGGCGTGGTCACCGGGACGCTGGGACTCACGTTCGGCCAGATCGGGTTCGTCGCGATCGGCTTCCTGCTCGGCGTGGTCGCCCAGGGCGTGGCGATCTGCACCGCCACGATCCTGCAGCAGCAGATGGAGGACGACTTCCGCGGACGCGTGTTCTCGGTCAACGACATGCTCTTCAACGTCACGTTCGTGCTCGGCGCGGGGCTGGGCGCCGCCTTCATGCCGCTGACCGGCCGGTCGGTGCCGATGCTGCTCGTCGTGGCGTGCGGCTACCTGATCGCGGCGGCGGGCTACCGGCTGATCACCGGTCAGGCGCGGCCCGCGGTGCCAGCCTCGCCGGCCGGCGGCGCTCCGGGCACGGGGCCGTCCGAAGGCGCGGACCCCTCGGCAGGCGCGGGGCCGTCGGAAGGCAGTCCGGCGTCGCGGGCCCAGCGCCGCAGTTCCTGAACTGCCCGGTCCCGGCCGAGCGGCCCGTGCTCCATCCGCAGCTCGAGCAGGTGCGCGTAGGCCCGGCCGACCAGCGGTCCCGGCGTGATGCCGAGCAGCGCCATGATCTCGTTGCCGTCCAGGTCCGGCCGGATCCTGGCCAGCTCCTCCTGCTCTTCGAGCCGGGCGATCCGCTGTTCGAGCGCGTCGTAGCTGCGGGCCAGCCGCTGCGCCTTCGCCTTGTTCCTGGTCGTGCAGTCGGCCCTGGTCAGGGCGTGCAGCCTGGACAGCAGCGGGCCCGCGTCGGTGACGTACCTGCGGACGGCGGAGTCCGTCCACTCGCCCGTGCCGTACCCGTGGAACCGCAGGTGCAGCCCGATCAGCCGCGCGACGTCGTCCGTGACATCGTTGGGGAACCGGAGCTGGCGCAGCCGCTTGCGCGCCAGCTTCGCCCCGACGATGTCGTGATGGTGGAACGCGACCCGGCCGCCCGGAAGCAGCGACCTGGTGTTCGGCTTGCCGATGTCGTGCAGCAGGGCGGCGAGCCGCAGCCGCAGGTCCCGCTCGAGCCCGTACCGCTCTTCCAGCTCGATGGCCTGGTCGAGCACGGTCAGCGAGTGCCGGTAGACGTCCTTGTGCCGGTGGTGCTCGTCCACCTCCAGCCGGAGCCTGGGGACCTCGGGCAGGACGTGCTCGGCCACGCCGGTCTGGACCAGCAGGTCGATCCCGGCCGCCGGGCCACCGGGCCTGGACGCCCGCAGCAGCTTCTCGAGCTCGGCGGCGATCCGCTCGGCTGACACGATGTCCAGCCGGTGCCCGAGTGCGGTCATCGCCGCCCTGACCTCGGGCGTCGGCCGCAGGCCGAGCTCGGCGACGAACCGGGCGGCGCGCAGGATCCGCAGCGGATCGTCGTTGAACGAGTCCTCCGCCAGGCCCGGCGTGCGCAGGATCTTGTCACGCAGGTCGGTCAGGCCGCCGAACGGGTCGACCAGCTCGATCGCCGGCAGCCTGGCCGCGATCGCGTTGACGGTGAAGTCACGCCTGGCCAGGTCGGCGATCAGCGACGTCCCGTACGTGACATCCGGCTTGCGCGAGGTCCCCTCGTACTGCTCGCTGCGGTAGGTGGTGATCTCGAACTGCGTGTCCCCCTTGCGCAGGCCGACGGTGCCGAACCTGATCCCGACCGGCCAGGTGGAGTCGGCCCAGCCGGCCGTGATCGCCAGCACGCGCTCCGGCGCGGCGTCGGTCGCCATGTCCAGGTCGCCGTGCTGTCGGGCCAGGAACGCGTCCCGGACGGATCCGCCGACCAGCGCGAGCTCGTGACCCTGCCGGGCGAACATGCGGGCAAGCTGCTCGGCGCTGCGCAGGCCGGAGGACAGCGCCGAGCGCAGCAGGGCGCCGGCCGCGCGCTGCTGTTGCGGCGTTATGGCAGTGGGATCGTGCACGGGCATCGAGGGTAGGCGCTCGGCCGGTCCGGCCGGAAGCCGGGCTGCCCAGACGGCATGGCCTGATCGTGACCAGCCGGGGAATAGCATGTGCGCCATGACCCGCTCGCACCCAGCCAGGCACCACGCTGGCCAGGCACCAGCCGCGGGCCAGGCCATTTGGCTGGGACGCGCCGTGGCCCGCCAGCTGCGGGCGGGGGTGGCCGTGGCGGCCGCCGGGCTCTGCGCCGTGCTGCCCGCGCTGGCCGAGCGCGCGAACGCGCAGCCTGCCGCTCAGGCCCCTCAGGCCACGCGGGCCACGCGGGCTGTGGCCGCGCAGGCTGCGACGGCAGCGACGGCAGCGACGGGGAGGTCGGTCACCGCGCCGCTGGCCGTGACCGTCACGTCCGTTAGCCCGTCGTACGTGCAGGAAGGCCATGCCGTCACGATCAGCGGCCTGGTCAGGAACCTGTCAGGCGCGACCGCCAGCGGGCTGTCGGTGGGGCTGCTGGCGTCGGCGACGCCACTCCGGTCGCGGCTGGCCCTGGCGAACTTCGCCGCCGGCACCGAGACGCTCCCGCAGACCTTGGTCAGCATCCGGAACCCGACCATGCAGACCCTCGGTGCCGGGAGGAGCTGGCGGTGGAGGGTCAGCCTTCCCGCCAGCAGCCTGGGCCTGAGCTGTTTCGGCGTCTATCCGCTGACCGCCAAGGTCACCGCCGCCGCCCTGCAGGCGGCCAGTGACCCGGTGCCGCTGCCCTACTGGCCCGCGAAACCGACCAGCTGCGCCGGCCAGACCAGGCCGCGGCCGTTCCCGATCTCGTGGATCTGGCCGCTGATCGACGCCCCGCACCAGGATGCCTGCGCCGGCCTGACCGACGACCGGCTCGCCGGGAGCATCGCGCCAAAAGGGCGGCTCGGCTACCTGCTGGCGATCGGTGCCCGCTACGCGGCCAGCGCCGAGCTGACCTGGGCGATCGACCCCGCGCTGCTCGACAGCGTGCGCGCGATGAAGCAGCCGTACCCGGTCGGCGCCCCGGCCACGTGCCGTCCCGGCACCGAGCACGCGGCCAGCCCGTACGCCGCGGGCTGGCTCGCCGGCCTGCGGAAGACGACCGCCGGGCATCCGGTGTTCGTCACGCCGTACGCGGACGTCGACGTGGCGGCGCTGGTCAGGCGCGGCGACACCGCCGACCTCCGCCGCTCGCTGGCCGAGGGCGATCAGGCCGCGCACCAGATCCTGGGGCGGGGCCTCGTTCCCGCCCCCCTCCCGGCCGGCCGCGGGAACCTGTCCGCCGTCGCGTGGCCGCCAGGCGGGACCGCCAGCGGCGGCCTGCTCAACTACTTCGCCAACCCCGAGGAGGCGAACGTCAGCGCGGTCGTGCTGGCCGCGCCGCCGGCCTCGCCGGTCAGCTACACGCCCGGCGCGGTGACCTCCTTGCTCACCGGCACCGGGAAGCGGCTGCATATCCTGCTGGCCGACCGGCCGATCACGGCGCTGCTGCGGTCCGGGCTCGCCTCCTCGCGCAGTCCTGGCGCGCGCTTCAGCGTCAGCCAGCTGTACCTGGCGCAAACCGCGATGATCGCCGCCGAGGCGCCGGGCAGCCCGCGGCCGATCGTGGTCGCGCCGCCGCGGCGCTGGGACCCGACCAGGAGCCTCGCGAGCGACCTGCTCGCCGAGACCGTGCACACGCCATGGCTGAAGCCGTCGACGGCGGGCCAGCTCGCAGCGATGAAGCCCGAGTACGTCTACAAGAGGATCAGCCAGTACGAGCCGGCGGGGCAGCACTCCGCGCGGTTGCTGCGCAGCGTGTCCAAGCTGGACCACGAGATCGCGCTGCTCCAGTCGATCAGGGTCACGCGGGATCCGGAGCTTGACCGCGCCGTGTCCGGCATCGAGTCGTCGGCCTGGAGCGGCAAGGCCGCGAAGCAGGCCACGGCGATGCTGGCCAGGACCTGGCGCTACGTCGACAGCCAGCTCCGCGGGGTGTCGATCGGCGGCGGCGGCAAGCACGCGACCTATCACGTCACGTTCGGCGGCAAGTCGAGCGCGGTGACAGTGGTGATTCACAACAAGCTGCGCTACCAGGTCTCGGTCGGGCTGCTCGTGCGGGCGAGCAAGGCCCAGGTGACCGGAGTGCCGGCCGCGATCACGATCCCCGCGCTCGGCTCGAGCTCGGTCAAGCTACCCGTGCACGTGACGGCGGACCAGGGCAGGATTCGGCTGAGCCTGGTCGCCCCCAAGTACTCGCGGCTGGCCGGCCATCCGCTCCCGGCCTACCCGCTGGTCATCCTGGTCCATCCGACGGAATTCGGCACCTTCGCCCTGGCGATCGTCGCGGTGGCGCTCGCCGTGTTCGTGATCGCGTCGGCGTTCAGGGCGATCAGGCACGGCCGTCCGGCGCCTCCTGGTGGCCCGGTGCCGGACGCCACGGCCCCGCCGGCGCACGACCAGCCGCCAGGGCTCAGCGAGCCGCCGGCGCCGGGCACCGATCCGCCGGTACAGGCGCATCCGGCGGAGTCGGCGGGGCCGGGTTCGCCGCCCTCACGGGCGGCACAGCCAGGAGCCGCGAGCGGTACGCCGGGCGAGACCGCAATCCCGCGCCGAGGTTTCGGGGATCTGGGTAATCGGCCAGAGCATACAGATAGCGTCGGTCATGACCGATCCGAACTGACGTCCGCTGGCCCCGCCGCGACCGACCAGGAGCCAGCCGCACCCAGTCGACGAGCCACTGAGGAGCGCAGATGAGCTCGCGAGGATCCGAGGCCAGGCCGACCGCGGGCAGCTCCGGCCAGGGCGAGGGACTCCGTTCCGGCAGCGGGCAGAACGGCGCAGGCGCAGGCGGCGGCACCGGCGCAGGCGCAGGCGGCGGCACCGGCGCAGGCACCGGCACTGGCGCGGGCCAGCACCGCCGCCCGGCGGGCGGGCGGGCGCCAGGGGCGCACCGCGCGAGCAAGGCCGACGGGCTGATACCCGGCTTCGGCCGCCCGCGGAACCGGCCCGACCGCGACGCCAGGCCAGAGCCGGGCGTCGAGGTCCCGTATCCCGCGGATGTCCCGTCGTCGGGCGAGGCCGGACTGGCCGGCGACGGCATGAGCACGGAGGGCGAGCTCACCGAGGCCGAGCTCATCCGGGCCAGGCTGGGAATGGCCCGGCAGGACATTGCCGCGCCAGGAACAGCCGGGGCCGCCGCCCAGGATGCAGCGGCGAGCACCAGCCTCGTCCGCTCCAGCGGCGTGATGGCGCTCGGCACCCTGGCCTCGCGGGTGACCGGCCTGGTGCGCAGCGTCGTGCTCGTGTACGCCATCGGCGTGAAGGGCCTCGGCAACTCCTACAACTACGCCAACACCCTGCCCAATACCGTCTACAACCTCGCCATCGGCGGGATACTCACCTCGGTGATCGTTCCGCTGCTGGTCAGCGCGGCCAGGCGGCACCGTGACCGGGGCGAGAGCTACGACCAGCGGATGTTCACCCTGGTCACCGTCGCGCTGGCCGGCATCACGCTGGTCGCGACGCTGGCCGCCGCGCCGATCGCGAGTCTGTATGACCCGAAGGCGACCGGGACCGAGCACCATCTGCTGGTTATCTTCGCGTACTTCTTTATCCCGCAGATCTTCTTCTACGGCGTGTCCTCGCTGGCCGGCGCGATCCTGAATGCCCGCGGCCATTTCGCCGCGCCGATGTGGACGCCGGTCGTCAACAACATCGTCGTGACCGTCGTGGCGGTCGCGTTCATGGTTGTCGCCGCCGGCCAGAACGTTAACAACGCCGGCACGATCACCAGCGCCGAGGTCCTGCTGCTTGGTATCGGGACCACGCTCGGCATCGTCGCCCAGACCGCCGCGCTCGTCCCCGCGCTGCGCCGGGTCGGCTTCAGGTGGCACCCCCGATTTGACTTCAGGCGGGCTGAGATCAACGAGATCGGCCGGATGGCCGGATGGATGTTCGGCTACGTGCTCACCACGCAGGTCGCGTTCCTGGTCACCTCGGTGGTGGCCAGCACCGCGGGCAACTCGAAGCAGACCGGCGGCGTCGGGGCGGGCTTCTCGGCGTACAGCAACGCCTGGCTGCTGTTCCAGCTTCCTTACGCGATCGTGGCCATCTCCGTGATCACGGCGCTCTTGCCGCGGATGAGCGCGCACGCCTCCGACCGCAGGTACGACCTGGTGCGGGCCGACTTCTCGACCGGCGTCAGGCTCGGCTCGGTAGTCGTGGCACCCGCTGCGCTCGTGCTCGCCGTGCTCGGTCCCTCACTCGCCGAGGTCCTGCTCGGCTGGGGTAACACGAGCGACGCCAGCGCCAGGTACCTGGGCCTGGTCTTCTCGATCTTCTCGCTCGGCCTCATGCCGTACATGCTGTTCCAGTTGCTGCTGCGGGTGTTCTACGCCCTGCATGACAGCAAGACCCCGGCGCTCATCGGCGTGGTGACGATGGTCGCGAACGTGGGCGCGAACCTGCTAGCCCTCGCCCTGTTTCCCAAGAGCGAGGTGGTCGCCGCGCTCGGCGCCGGGTTCGGGCTCGCCAACCTGGTCGGCAGCGCCTGCGCCTGGCGGGTGCTGAGCCGGCGAATCGGCGGCCTGGCCGGGAACCAGATCGGCAGCAGCCTGATCCGGATGCACGCGGCCGCGGTGCCGGCGGCGGTGTTCGCCCTGGCCGTCGCCGTGACGGTCACCACGGTGTTCTCCACGGCCAAGGGCTACGCCGCGATCGTGGTGCTTGTCGGAGGGGCGGGCGCGCTGCTGCTCTACGTGGTGTTCTCGCGGCTGCTGCGGGTGACCGAGGTAACCGACCTGACCGGCATGGTGCGGTCGCGCCTGCGCAGGTAGGGTGAGCCTCAGGTGCTGCCGGACCCGGTGATCTCGCCGCCTGCCCTTCGGTCTCCGGCTGGTAACGGTTTGCGGAACGGTAGGGTGGCAGCGCAACACCCGGGCATGTTGTGCCGCATCATTGAATTGTCCAGACCCGCCGACCAGCTTCCGGTATCAGGAGGAAGCGTCGAGAGCCTGACCTGACTCGGCGCGAGTGACCGAATGACCACCTATGCGTCCGCGCCAGGCACCAGGCTCGGCGGCCGTTACCGGCTCGAAGACCGGATCGCCGCGGGCTCTGGCTGGGATGCATGGAAGGCGATCGACGAGACGCTGGCCCGCGCCGTCACGGTGTTCACGCTCGCGTCGGGATTCCCCAGGGTCGGCGATGTCGTTACCGCCGCGCGGGCTGCGAGCCGGCTGACCGATCCGCGGCTGGCCCAGGTGTTCGACGTAGAAGAGGGCCGGGAGAACGCCTACATCGTGATGGAGTGGGCCGCCGGGGAGACACTCGGCGATCTGATCATGCAGGGCCGGCTCGAGCCGTTCCGCGCCGCCAGGATGATCGCCGAAGCCGCCGGGGCGCTGGCGTCCGCTCATGCGGCCGGGGTCGCCCACATGTGCCTGTCGCCAGGCTCGGTCCGGTGGAGTCCCACCGGTGAGGTGAAGGTCGTCGGCCTCGGCATCGACGCCGCGCTCGCCGGCATCTGCTCGGACGACCCCGTCGTGCGGGATACGCAGGGGCTCGGCAAGCTGCTCTACGCGGCGCTGACCGCTCACTGGCCAGGGTCCGAGTTTCCTTCGCTGCCTCCCGCTCCGGTTGCCGGGGGAGAGCCGTGCAGTCCGCGCCAGGTCGTGGCCGGGATACCGCTCGCGCTGTCAGACTTGACCTGCCGGGCGATGCAGCTGCAAGGCGGCGAATCAGACGAGCCGCTGACGACTCCTGGCGAACTGTCCCGCGCGCTGCGCGCGACGCTACCCCCGGTGCCACTGCCGGCCGCGGCGGCGCCGCCCGCCTGGCGGGACCAGGCTTCGAGGACACCGGACACTGGCTGGATTCACGGGGGTCAGGGGCCGGCGGAATCTGGGTGGCCGCGCGGCGGCGCCCTGGCTGCCACCGACAGCGAAGGCGAGTACGACGAACCGGCCAGCCCGGCCAGCCCGGCACGGCGGCGGGCCGGCCGACCCGGCCGCGTGCGGGACCGGCGGCTCGCCGCTCCCGGCCTGCCTTCCAGGTACACCAAGGGCATACTCGTCGCGGCTGGCGTGCTCGCGCTGGCCGCGATCGCGGCCTTCACGCTCTGGGGAGGCCGGGGTTCGGGTCCCGGGCACCCGAACCCCGGCCGGAGCACGCCGCTGACCTCGGCAACCGAGCTGCGACCTACCAATGCGACCGGATTCGACCCGCTGACCAGCGTGTCGGCCGATCCGGGCAACGAGAAAAGCATCGAGGCCAAGTACGCGATCGACGGCAACGCGAATACCGACTGGACGTCGCAATGGTATGCCAGCCCTGAGTTCGGCCAGCTCAAGGCCGGTTCTGGCCTGATGATCGACATGGGCAGGCCGGTCAGGTTCGCCTCGGTCACGGTCACGTTCAATTCGGAGCCCGGAGCAGACGTCCAGCTCCTGGTCGGCAACTCGGCGGACCGCAGCAAGCAGAACCTGGAAACGATGAAGCGCGTCGCGGTCGCGAACAACCCGACAGGAACGGTCACGTTCCACGTCACCAGCCAGGTCACCGGACGGTTCCTGGTGATCTGGTTCACCAGGCTGCCACCCCAGCCCGGCACTTCGGGAATGTACGAGGCGCAGATCTTCAACGTGTCCGTCCGGGGCACTCCCGCAGGCGGCTGACCGCAGGCCGGATGCGCAGCGGCTTCTCCCACTCGCCCCTGGCTCTCGAGCTCGGCCCAGGGTAGATGTCGCCTGAATGAGGTAAAGCGCCGTGACGAGTGGTGGCCTGCTCCCGGTCACAGTCACGGTCCACGCGCCGTAGTTCGGGCGGCGCGCTGCCATGGCGCCGCTGGCCACTAAGCTACGACCAGGTGGATCGGGTCGCTCCGGCCAAGCCGGGGACACCTGCGAGGTCCACAAATCCAGAGGCGACCCCCGCGGGGACTCACGGCACGAGGCAGACCGGGAGAGGCGACGGAATCTCAAGACCCGGGCAGCTCAGGGATTGGTCGGCCCCTGTCCGCTCGGCGCGAGGCTCTGGGCAGCGCGACGGCGCCGTCGCCTGTCAGCAGCTCCGCTGCCACTCGTGCCCGCAGCGAACTCGGTGACTCCGAACTGCTTAGGCTGCACGTCGCAGGCGATCCGGACGCGTTCGGAGAACTCTTCACGCGGCACAAGGACCGGCTGTGGGCCGTGGCCATCCGGACGCTGTCGGACCCCGAGGACGCGGCGGATGCGCTGCAAGACGCCATGATCTCCGCTTTCAGGCGTGCGGCCAGCTTCCGCGGCGAATCTGCCGTCACGACATGGCTGCACCGGATCGTCGTCAATGCATGCCTGGACCGCATGCGCCGCCGCAAGGCGCGGCCTGAGGTTCCCGGTGGCGACGAGCGGCTGCTCGACGTGGTCGCTGCGCATGGTGCGGCGCCCGATCCAGCTGCCGGGAGCGATGTCTCGCTGGAGGTGATGGCCGCGCTTGGTCAGCTGCCGCGTGATCAGCAAGTAGCCCTGGTCCTGGTGGACATGCTGGACTATCCGGTCGCCGATGCCGCCGAGGTGCTCGGGGTCGCCCAGGGCACCGTCAAGAGCCGCTGCGCGCGCGGCCGGGCCAGGCTGCTGCCCCGGCTTGCCCACCTGCGCCACCCGGGCGGTGGCGGCAGCCCTGGCCGTCCGGTTCCCGGGCAAGCCGGTCCCGCGGTGTCCGGTCCCGCGGTGTCCGGTCCCGCGGTGTCCGGGCCAGCCGGAGGTTCCGCCGCCGCAGGTCCGGCCGACCCTGCGGCCGATTCCGGGCATGGAGGCCGGAACCGATTCTCTCCGGGATCCGTCCTACCTGGGCAGAACGGGGGTGACGACGAAGAGTGAGCCGCCATGTCAGCGCCGAGACCCTAGCCAGGCACAGGGAAGGAACCCTGAGCGCTCGGAAGGCTGCAAGCATTGACGCGCACCTGTCCGGCTGTGCCCGCTGCGCGGGCACCAACACGGACCTCGCCGCCGTCTCGAACTTGCTCGCCAGCACGCAACTGCCGCCGGTGCCGGACTCCCTGGCGCAGCGTATCCAGATGGCGATCGCGAACGAGTCAGCGGAACGCGCCACCAGGAACGCGGCTCTAGGCGTCGGCACCCAGGCCGCCGACGCCGCCGAGTTGGCCGACGCTCCCGGGGCAAGTCGTGCCGCCGTTCCTGGTGCTGAGGCCGAGACGACGCACATTCCGGGCCAACAGGACCTTCCCGCGCGAACCGGACGGCGGAGGATCGCTTTGCGGCTCCGGATGCCCCGACTGTCCTCACCGCTGGTGCTACGCGGGCTGGCCGCGGCGGCAGCCGTCGTCATCGTCGCCGGCGCCGGATTCCTGCTGGCTAACGGGCAGACCGCAACGGAGAGCACCGCGGGCTCGACCGGCAGCCAGGGGGGCGGTAATCGAGCGGCCGCGCCGTCGAGGGCGCTGGCCAACGGCCCAGCGAGCCTGAGTCACCGCGTTAGCCTCCGCTACCGGCTTAACGGCAAGATCGTTACTACCACCGCGCTATCCAGCAGCACGAACTTCCGGCGGAACTCCCTCGCCCGCCAGGTGCGCAAGGACGTCTCCAGCGCCCAGAGCATCGGGCCGACCGGCACCTCTCAGCCCACCGGCAGTGCCGAGGCGACAGAGTCCAAAGTGAGCGTTACGCGGCTTGAGGGCTGTCTTAGCCGGTTGGACGCAGGCCGGAGAGTACTGGTCGTCAATATTGCGCATTTTCTGGGCAAACCGGCGAGTATCATCGTCCTCAGGTCGCTAAAATCCGCGGACTTGCTCGATATCGCGATCGTCGGGCTGTCGTGCTCGGCATCGCACGCTGATGTTATCTACCGGACCACGATCCCGGCTAGCTGAGACACCGTGGCTGCCCGCCGACCGCCGTTCGCCCGCCCATGCCCGCTTGCCCGCGCCTGCCAGTCTCCGTCCGCCGCAGCCCCAGCAGCCGGAAGCGGGAATCTGGCAGGTGCCTGCTCCGTTGATTCCGGTGCAGTTCGATAAAGGAGAAGCCAGCAGTGACCGACATCCGCGACGTCATCGTCATCGGTTCGGGGCCGGCCGGGTACACGGCAGCGCTCTACGCCGCGCGCGCAAGGCTGAACCCGCTGGTGTTCGAGGGTTCGGTGACGGCAGGCGGCGCGCTGATGAACACCACCGATGTCGAGAACTACCCTGGCTTCCCCGACGGCATCCTGGGCCCCGACCTGATGGACTCGATCAGGAAGCAGGCCGAGCGGTTCGGCGCCGAACTGGTCTCCGACGATGTGCTCGAAGTCGACCTGACTGCCACGCCAAAGCTCGTGAAGACCGCCGATTCGGCCTACCAGGCTCGCACGATCATCATCGCGACCGGATCAAGCTACCGGGAGCTTGGCGTTCCCGGCGAGAAACGTCTCTCCGGCCACGGTGTCTCGTGGTGCGCGACATGCGACGGATTCTTCTTCCGTGAACAGGACATCGCGGTCATCGGCGGCGGTGACTCCGCGATGGAGGAGGCGACGTTCCTGACGAGGTTCGCTCGGTCCGTGACGATCGTCCACCGCCGGGATACCCTGCGAGCTTCGAAGATTATGCAGGACAGGGCGATGTCTAACCCGAAGATCCGGTTCGCCTGGAACAACGAGGTGGCCGAGATGATCGGCGAGGACAGGGTCACCGGCCTCCGTCTGCGCGACGTCAGGACAGGCGACGAGACCGTCCTGCCGGTCACGGGGATTTTCGTCGCTATTGGCCACGATCCGCGAAGCGATCTGTTCAACGCCCAGCTGGCTACCGACGAGGAAGGTTACCTGCTGGTGGAACAGCCGTCGACCAGGACCGCCATACCCGGCGTGTTCGCCTCAGGTGATGTCGTCGACCGGCATTACCGGCAGGCCGTCACGGCGGCAGGCACCGGGTGCGCGGCGGCCCTCGACGCCGAGCGCTGGCTGGCCGACGAGCAAGCGTAGTTGTCAGTTCCTGCGGATTGAGTAGCCCGCAGCAGACCAAGTAGCGACGAGAGGAAGTCCCGAACGTGGGCACCGCAACGAAGGCAGTAACCGACGCGACCTTCGAGTCAGACGTGCTGAAGAGCGCCAAGCCTGTGCTGGTCGACTACTGGGCGGAGTGGTGCGGTCCGTGCCGGCAGGTTGCCCCGGTACTCGAGGAGATCGCGACCGAGTACGGCAGCAAGATCGACATCGTGAAGCTGAATGTCGACGAGAACCCGGAGGTAGTGCGGACGTACGGGATCATGAACATTCCGACGCTGACCGTATTCAAGGACGGCCAGGTCGTGAAGGAGATCGTCGGTGCCAAGCCGAAGTCGGCACTGCTCCGTGAGCTTGAGGACTTCCTGGTCTGAGGACCCGAGCCCAGGTGATCGGGGAACACCGGACCGGCCGCTGTCGGCCCGTTAAAGGGCTGGCCGCGTCGGCTGACGAGGTCGCTAGCTGATGTGGTGGCTCAAGCCAGCCCGCGCAGCCGGGTCGGGCAACAGCTTGGGCGACCCTAACCGTCTGCCCCGTGCCGGCCAGGCCAGGCGAGCGCCGGCGGCGCCGTCATGCGATGGGCAGGCACGCCGGGCCGCTGTGCCCGTGCTGCCTATGCCGCCTGGCCGCACGGTCCGCGAATGGGCACCCGAGGGCCGGTCCGGCGATGACTAGGCGAGTCGCAGTGGCCGGTCCGGCGTCATAGAGCCGAGCAGACGCTCCAGCGCGACTTCCACATCCTCGCGCCAGGACATCGCCGTCTTGACCTCCAGCCGCAGGCGCGGGTAGCGGATGTGCGGACGGACCGTCTTGAAGCCCACGGCGAGCAGGTAGTCCGCGGGAGTCACGCAGCTCAGATCGTCGGGCTTGAGATCGCCGAATGCCTCGACCGCCCTTATCCCCCGTCGGCTCAGGTCCTTGACGACTCCCTGCAAGAGCATCCGGCCGAGACCTCCGCCGGTGAACTCGGACAGGATGTGCGCGGTCATCAGCAGCACCGCGTCCGCGCTGACCGGGCTAGTCGGGAAGGCGACCGACCGCGGGACGTACTGGGGCGGTGCGTAAAGCACGAACCCGGCCGCGACCCCGTCGACGTAGACGATCTTCCCGCAGCTGCCCCATTGCAGCAGGACGCTGGATACCCAGGACTCCTTTTCCAGCGCTGTCTCGCCAGCCTCCAGCGCCCGGGCCTGGCCTACCGGGTCCAGCTCCCAGAATACGCAGCGCCGGCATCGCGATGGCAGGTCATTGAGATTGTCCAGCGTGATATTCGCAAGGCGGCGCGGCAACGGGCACCTCTGTGACGGACTGCTGAGGGCAACTGGAGTGTGTCGGGTTCTCCGAGACTAAGTGCGGGCCGGAATCCTCAGAGCACCGGCTCGGCATTCCATCGTACTCAGGTTCGCCGTTCCCTGGAGCGTCCAGCGGCGAGCCCACTGGACCGGCGCTTGACGGCAACGGCTGGCCCGGACACTGGCGGCTGGCCCGGACACTGGCGGCTGGCCCGGACACTGGCGGCTGGCCCGGACGTGGGCGCGCGGTGGGGCCCTCGATACCCTGTGCCGGTGATGACTGGACGCAAGAGCTTCGGCAGTGATAACCATGCCGGCGCGCACCCGGAAGTGATCCAGGCGATTGCTGCTGCGAACGCCGGTGACGCTCTCCCTTACGGGGCAGACGAGTGGACGGCGCGAGCCTCCAGCGACCTGTGCGCCGCCTTCGGTGCTGCAAGTGCCTTCTTCGTATTCACCGGCGGCGCCGCCAACGTCCTCGGTATCAGTTTGCTGCTCCGGCCGTTCGAGGCCGTCATCTGCGCGGAGTCCTCCCACCTCAACGTGGACGAGTGCGGCGCGACGGAACGCATTCTCGGCAACAAGCTGCTGACCGTGGCGACGCCCGACGGCAAGCTGACGCCTGAGCTCATCGCGAGCAGGCTGACGGGGCGGGGAGACGAGCATCGGGCGCAGCCGCGAGTTGTCGAGATCGCGCAGGTGACCGAGCTGGGGACCTGCTACACACTCGACGAACTGCGCCGGCTGAGCAAACTGTGCCGGTCCGAGGGCCTGTACCTGTATGTGGACGGCGCGCGGCTCGCGAATGCCGCCGCGTACCTGGGCTGCGAGCTGGCGGAGCTAGCCGCTCAGGTCGACGTGCTGAGCTTCGGCGCCACGAAGAACGGAGCGGTCGCCGCCGAGGCCGTGATCGTAATGCGCGAGGAGTTCATGGCGGATGTGCCGTTCCTGCGCAAGCAGCAGATGCAGCTCGGCTCCAAGATGCGGTTCATTGCCGCCCAGCTCACCGCATTGCTGGAAGACAAGCTGTGGCTCCGCAGCGCGCATCACGCGAACGCGATGGCGGCCAGGCTTGCCGCAGGCGTGACCGGCCTGCCGGGCGTGGCCGTGCGATATCCGGTTCAGTCCAACGCCGTCTTCGCGGCGCTCAGCCCGGGGCGCATCAGAGCGCTTCAGCGCGACTGGACATTCCACACCTGGAGCGAAGATGAGGGCGTCGTCCGTTGGATGACCGCGTTCGATACCTCCCAGGACGACGTGGACGCCTTTATCGAGGCCATTCGCGTGAGCGGAGAGGATACCTCGGCTCACCCACGTGCCGACGGTCGCGCCCCGAGTCGCGCCGACGTGACTGGATGACGCCGGGTGCCGTGCGCAGCCAGCACATGGCCGGTCCGCCGGCCGGTGCAGCGCTCTCGCTCGGCCGTGGCTGGGTGAGACTCGATGTCGTGCGCAGCTAGCACGCGGCCGGCCTGATGCGGCAGCGCTCTCGCGCAGTCGTGGCGGTGTTTCACGTGAAACACCGCCAGTCCGCTCGTTGTCGCATGTACCGCTTGCTGTGCAGCCCGAGACAAGAGCTCAGCGCCTGCGGGCTCGGCGGCACTGCGGGCTCGGCGGCACTGCGGGCTCGGCGGCACTGCGGGCTCGGCGGCACTGCGGGCTCGGCGGTGCGTCCTCAGGATCGGCATGCCCGCCGGCGGCGCCAGACCGCGTGGACCTTTGGTGTCCTCCGCTGGCGGCCCGCCGACGGCGCGCGGCCAACTGACCGACCTACGCCGTCTGGCTGGACGGCCACTCCGGCGAAATGGTCTTCACGATGCGGTCCAGGTCATCGAGCGACGCGAACTCGACGACGATCTTTCCCTTGCGCTGGCCGAGTTCGACTTTCACGCGGGTGTCGAGCGCATCGGACAGCCGGCCGGCCAGATCGGCGAGTCCCGGCGCGACCGGCTGCCGGCGGACCGGCTGCCGACGGCTCTTGCCCGGGTCTCCTCCCATGGCGACTATCTCTTCGACGGCACGAACCGACAGTCCCTCAGCAACGATGCGGTGCGCGAGGTGCTCCTGTGCCAGCGGGTCCTCGACACCCAGCAAAGCCCGGGCATGACCGGCGCTCAGCACGCCGGCCGCAACCCGGCGCTGCACGCTCGGCGGCAGATTCAGCAGCCGGATTGTATTCGTAATGTGCGGCCGCGATCGACCGATCCTGCGGGCAAGCTCCTCGTGCGTCGCATCGAAGTCCTCGAGCAACTGCTGGTACGCCGAGGCCTCTTCAAGCGGATTCAGCTGCTGTCGGTGGAGGTTCTCCATCAGCGCGTCGCGCAGCATGTCGTCATCGGACGTCTGTCTGACGATGGCGGGAACCAAGCTCAGCTCCGCCAGCTGGCATGCGCGCCACCGCCGTTCACCCATCACGAGTTCGTAGCGGTCGGTGCCTGTCGGCCGCACGACGACCGGCTGCAGGAGCCCGACTACCTTGATCGATGACGCCAGCTCGGCAAGGGTCTCCTCGTCGAAGACCTGCCTGGGCTGCCGAGGATTCGGAGTGATCGCCGCGACCGGGATCTCGTCGAAGTACGCGCCGCCGACATCCGCAAGGCGCACAGGGCTTGCAGGCACTGGACGACCATCCGCTCGGTAGCCTGCGCCGGGCGCACTGCCTGGGGCCGTCGGGATCAGGGCACCAAGGCCCTTACCCAGGCCTCGCTTTTGCTGCGACATCTGCCTCTCCCTGCTGCCCGCGCGAAATTCCGGCCCGTCTCGTGCCGTTGACGACCCGACCGGCCGCCAACGACAACCATGCCGTCGGCTAGCTCACCGGCGGACGTGCTCCTATCCTGCCAGGCAATTCCCGACTGCGGATCCGATCACCCGACGCCCTGTGGATAAGCGCCGTGACGTCGGTCACCGGTATCCACAGCCGACTCGCGACCCAGTACATGAAGCGCCGGGCATGAGGAACGGATGCCAGCTGCGCGAAAGGCCGATGAAGCGGTGCCGGCGCACTTGCGCTGTCGTTACGCGGTCGCAGCCCGCGTGTTCCTGAAGGCCATCTCCCTGGCAGCCTCAAGATAGGCGAGAGCACCGCTCGAGCCGGGGTCGTAAGTCATCACCGACTGACCATAGCTGGGTGCCTCGGACACCCGGACGCTCCGCGGAATCACCGAACCCAGGACCAGGTCGCCAAAGTGCCCCCGGACCTCGTCGGCGACTTGGGAGGCAAGCCGTGTCCTGCTGTCGAACATCGTCAGCAGGATGGTGCTGACCTTCAGCTCGGGGTTCAGATGGCTCCTCACCAGGTCGACCGTTCTCAGCAGCTGCTCAAGTCCCTCCAGCGCGTAGTACTCGCACTGAATCGGGATCAGCACTTCCGGTGCCGCTACTAGCGCATTGACGGTGAGCAGGCCAAGCGAGGGCGGGCAGTCGATGAAGATATAGTCCAGCCCCGACGCGTCATACTGCGCTACGGCTCTGGACAGCCTCGCCTCCCGCGCGACAAGCGGAACGAGCTCGATCTCCGATCCGGCCAGATCGATCGTCGCCGGCGCGCAAAACAGCTGCGGAAATCCCTGCACTGGCCGCACGACGTCTGCAAGCGGCGTTCCGTCGACCAGGACGTTGTAGATCGACGCTGCCCCCGATCTGTGCTCGACATCCAGCGCAGTCGATGCGTTGCCCTGCGGATCGAGGTCGACGACCAGCACCCGCGACCCGTTCATCGCAAGGCTGGCCGCGATATTGACGGCCGTCGTCGTCTTTCCCACTCCGCCCTTCTGATTCGCGATCGCGAGGATCCGGCCCGACTCCGGGCGCGGCCATGCCTGGCCGCCCGCCCTGGCCTTCATAGCTGCCTGAGCCGCTCGCTCGATCGGCCTGTCAGCCGATGTATCCGGCGCAGGAATGGCCACCTCGTCCTCACTCTCATCAAGAGCGCGCAGCGCGCCGGAGTATGTACCCGCGATCATAGGGCCGTCGGACTGCTGGGATGTCCGCCCGGCTGGAATAGATCCCTGAACTGGCGTTGCCCAAACTTGCCTTTCTTCCCCCATCCGCTCAACGGGCATCGGTCGGCTCTCAGCCACACTTCGCGGCTGACCCTCGGGCCATCCGACCGCTCCCGGCTCGGGCCATCCCAGCGGCGAACTGTGCCGTGAGGCCAGACGGCCCGGGCTGACATTCTCGCCAGGAGACGCCGCCGGGGCCGGCGGGATCACCGACGCGAGCGCCGGCCGGGGCGGAGCGGGCGCCGGCCGGGGCGGAGCGGGCGCCGGCCGGGGCGGAGCGGGCGCCGGCCGGGGCGGAGCGGGCGCCGGGCGCTGGGGCACCTGATGGGCCGTCCGCCGGGGAACCGTCCGCTGGGGCGCAGTAGGCGCCGCCATGACGACCGTTTCACGTGAAACATGATGCGGCGAGGACGTCGGGGCCGGGCTTGGTCCGCCGCTTCCGGCACGATCCGCAGCCAGTTCCGCCTCGGCTGGCTCCTGCGGCCAGCCGACCCCGCCCTCATACCTCACCGGCGAGGGAGGCGCCGACGACACAGCGAGCACGGCACCAGACCGGCCGGAGGAGCCGTCTCGGCAGAGCTGCGATGCCACATCCCGAGAACTGACCCGCGGCCATCCCAGCCCCGCCCGTCCCTCGCCGTTCCCCCGCATGACAATCGCCCCCTCCTCGCGCGTGGCCAACTCATCCGCTGATTCCCGGCGCGCGTTCCTGTCATGATCTCGAACCCCGGCGACCGGCCCGCTCGGTGACCACTGCTCGATCACGGATTGATCCTCGCCCCGCGGCCCGAGGTCGCCATGAGCCGCACCGTCACTCTGAGCCGCACCGTCACGCCGAGCCGCACCGTCACGCCGAGCGATGCGATCTCCCTGAGCCGCACGACCGCCCCGAGCATCAGGGCCATGCCCAGACCGAGCGTCATCCCGGCCGTGGCGATTACGGCTACCCGGATCGGCGCTAAGCCCTCGCTCCCGCCCCCGAACCCGCTTGCCGCCGTCCGGCCCAGAGCTCCTACCGTCCAGTCGATTGTCCCAGGTCGCCTCGAGCGGACCCACCACCGCCCGCTGCGCCGCTTGCACCGCCCGAGCCGCCGATCGCATGCCAGGCGCGGCGGGCCCCACGTTCGCCGCGGTCACCCTCGCTTCCGGCGCAGCGAGCACCTTCCCCGGCGGACCGGGCCTTACGTCGATGCTGCCTCCGGTCCGCACGGGCCAATTCGCGACCAAGACAGGTTCACGCCCGGCGTCCGCCGAACCAGGCCAGCCGACGCCGCCGGCGGAACGGGCCGGCGTCCGCAACTCCGCAGCCGCGGAGCCCGGCCCAGGCCAGCCGACACCGCGTCCGGTCGTGGTCATCCGACGCGTCACCTCGTCCGCAAGCCCTGGTTCCCGCGACCAACCTTCAGCGGGCGGCTGAAGTAAAGACCAGCCTAAGCCGGCCGACGCCAATCCGGCCGCTAGGCGTGCATCAGACCCGCGCGCCGCCGCATCCGCGCCTTGACCCGAGTTCCGAACTGTGTCGCGTCTGGAATCGCACCACAGTGGTTGGCTGGTCCAGCAGTCCGGCTCCGGCCGAGACGATTTCCGCGCCTGTCGCACCGATCCGGCGCAGCACGGGCAGCGCTCGATCAAGTTCGTGCCTGGCAGTCGCGCCCTTGATCGCAAGCACCAGCCCGCCAGGCCTCGCTAGCCCCGCCGCCAGCACAGCGAGCCGATCCAGTCTCGCGACCGCGCGCGACGTCACGACATCGGCCTGGATCTCCCCGGTGAGATCCTCGGCCCGGCCCCTGCGCACCTGGACGTTGCCGAGTCCTAGTTCTGCCGTGCACTCGAGCAGGAACGTCGCGCGGCGCCCCATCGGCTCCACGAGGATCACCCGGACCTGCGGCAGCAAGATCGCCAGCACCAGCCCGGGCAGCCCGGCGCCCGATCCGAGGTCGGCGAGTTCGACCGGCTTCTCCTGGCCGACGGACACTCGCCTGTCCTGAACCGACGCGGTGCCCCTTCCCCAGCCGCCGTCGCGGGAAGCATTCCCGGAGCCGCGGGCGCGATCGCCGATGCCAGGCGCGACGCCGAGCGGTGCTTCCGGGTTGACCGGAGGCTCGCTGACCGGAGGCTCGCCGATACCAGGCTCGCTGACCGGTTGCGGCGCGACCGGCTCCGAGCGGGTCACGGGAATCAGCTCGGTCACCACGCCGCAATTGAGCAGATGACGATCCCAGAGGCGTTCCGCTTCCGACGGACCGATCAGGCCGCGCTCGACACCAGCGGTGTGGAGTAGTTGCGCATATTTCTGTACCTGGGGCAGCTTGCGGCCGAACAGCGCGTACGCGGCGCGCGGCGGGGGCGGCACGACGGCCGGCGGATCAGCCGACAGGAAGGATGACCACTCGTCGGTTCGGGTCGATGCCCTCGGACTCGCTGCGCAGGCCGGCCGCCGCCACCGCGTCGTGCACGATCTTCCGCTCGAACGCGTTCATCGCGCCGAGCGCCTTCGCCTCACCGGTCCGCTTGACCTCCTCGGCGGCGCTGGCACCGAGCTCGCTGAGATCGGCCCGGCGACGCGCACGGTAGCCGCCGATGTCGAGCATCAGCCGGGTCCGTCCTCCGGTCTGCCTGAGCACCGCCAGCCGGGTCAGTTCCTGCAGCGCGTCGAGAACCTCGCCGTGGTCGCCGACCAACTCGTCGAGCGTGGCGCCGACGACGGAGACAACCGCGCGGTCGCCCTCCACGTCCATATCGATGTCGCCGTCGAGGTCGGCGACATCGAGCAGCCCCTCGACGTAGTCGGCCGCTATCTCGCCCTCGAGCTCGAGATCGGCCACGGCCGGCTCGGTCGGCTCGTCTCGCGGCGCCTCATCCTCGGCCGCGGCATCAGCAGCATCGTCCGCGCCAGCCAGCTCGTCGGATGTCTCCTGCTCGGAGTCAGCGAGCATGTTCTCACTATGGCTCACGACAAGATCCTCCCAGTCGGTACAGGCATCCGCATGTCCCCGGCGGCCCGGAGCCAGGACCCGCTCAGCGCTTACCCGTCCGCTTGCTGCGTGACTGCCGCGTGCGTTGCTGCCTGACGATCTTAGTCTCGGGCTCGGCCGGCGTGGAGGGCTCCGGCTCGGACCGACCCCGGCCGAATCGGCGCAGCACTCCGCCCTCGCCCGCACCCGGCTTGTGCCCGTTGGCTGAACCTGCCGGTGCCGCATCCGCCGCGGCCGGCGTTGACCCATCCGCCCGACCGCCCGAGCCGGCCGGCGACTTTCCGCCCTGACCGGTCTTGCCTGCGGCCTGGCCCGGCGTCTTGCTGGTCGAGACCGGCTTGCCGCCGCCGCCGGAACCGGCCTTCGCGCCGGACGCCGGCTTGCCTGGGGAACCGCCGGGCTTCCCGGTGCCGGGCTTCCCGGTGCCGGGCTTCCCGGTGCCGCTGCCGGGCTTCCCGGTGCCGCCGCCGGGCTTCCCGGTGCCGCCGCCGGGCTTGCCCGTGCCGGTGCTGCCGCTCGTGCCCGGGCGCGGCTTGGCCGTCCGTCCCGTGAGTCCGGTCGCGGTGGCCGGTTTGCCCGCCGTGCCGCCGATCGGCAGGTTGCCGCCGGGGCCCATCGCCGCGGCGCCAACCGGATACTTGCGCAGCAGCACGAACTGCTGGCCGAGCGTCCACAGGTTCGTCGTCACCCAGTACAGGACCAGGCCGAACTGCCAGTACAGGCCGGTTAGCGCGAACAGCGGCATGATGTAGGCCATCAGCTTCTGCGACTGGCCCATCGGCGTGTCTTTGCCGGTCGGCATCATGCCGCGCTTCATGCTCTGCCGGACGGTCAGGTACGTCGTGGTCATGCTGATGATCACGACGATCACGATCACGATCTTCGCTTCCAGCGGGACGACCAGCGGGGGCTTGACGAACAGCACCTTGTCCGCGATGGTCGCGCCGAAGATCTTCGCGTGCTGGGCGCTCTCGATCAGATTCTGCGTGAGGTGGTACTGAAGCGGAATGCCCTTGTGCCACTCGGCCATGTACCGAAGGACGCTGAACAGGGCGAAGAAGATCGGCATCTGCAGCACGACCGGAAGGCAGCCCATCAGCGGGTTGACCCCCGCCTCCTGGTACAGCTTCATCGTCTCGGCGTTCAGCGTCTCCCTGTCGCCCTTGTGCTTCTTGCGCAGCTCGGCGATCCGAGGCGTCAGCGCGGTCATCGCGCGCTGGGTGTGCATCTGCTTGATGAACAGCGGCACCAGGATCAGCCGCATCAGCACGACCAGGACCATGATCGTCAGCAGCCAGGTCACCCCGCTGCTCAGGCCGAACATCGGGCTGAACAAGTTGAACAGCTGCGTGATGATCCACGCGACGGCGTTGTTGATCGGGGCGAGGATGGTGCTCAACGCGTCAGTTCCCTTGCTCGTCTGTCGAAAGCGGAGGCCGCCGCTGGTCGCTGCCCGGACTGCCGGCGCTCGGCCGGCGGCACCGGGTCAAGCCCGCCCGGGTGGAACGGATGACAGCGGCCGAGCCGCCTGACCGCCAGCCAGCTTCCGCGGCCCGCGCCGTGCACGCGGATCGCCTCGAGCGCGTACGCGCTGCACGACGGGTAGAACCGGCAGCGCGGCCCGAGCAGCGGGCTCACGAACCGGCGGTAGCCCGAGATCAGGCCGATCAGCACGAGCGCCGGCACCGCCCTGGGCTCTGTTCGCTTGCTCACACCGCACCGCCCTGCCGCCGAAGCAGTGACCGAACAACCAGGCCAAGTTCGGCGGCCAAGTCCGCCTGGCTTGCAGTCGCGGCCTGTGGATTAGCGCGCAACACAAGCAGGCTACCCGCAGGCAGCCACTGCAGATACCCCGCGGCCAGGTGACGCAGCCGCCGCTTGACCCGGTTGCGGACGACTGCCGGACCGACCGCGCGGCTCACCGTGAAGCCAATCCTCGGCGGCTCCGCGACCCCGTCCCGCACCAGCAGGTGACCAACGAGAAGCGGCCGCCCGGCCCTGCGGCCGCCCTTGATCGCAGCGCTGAACTCGGAGCGGCGGCGCATCCGTGCGGACGCGGGCAGCATCGGACATTACCGCCGCGCGGTCGGAAGCGTCGGTCAGACGCTGACTCGCGCACGGCCCTTACGGCGTCTGGCCCCGAGCACGGCGCGCCCGGCACGGGTGCGCATGCGCAGCCGGAAGCCGTGCGTCTTCGCGCGACGGCGATTGTTCGGCTGGAACGTGCGCTTGCTCACAGGAAACTCCAGATGCGGGTATACGTCGTCAGGCTGCCGCCATCGCGCGGCTACCGCCACTACACAAGATTAGCGTGCGATGCACCCCATTGGTGGCCCCAGGAGCCAAGGGACACCGCCGGCCCGGCCGCGCGGCAGTCTGCGGAACCCGGCAGCCGGGTCACCGAACCCTACGCGAGCGGCCCCGCACGGTCAAACCGGCGCCCCCGCGCACTCCTCGCCGCTCAAGCCCGCCGGACCCCAGGTCAGATGGGCAATCATGCCCGCACGGCGGCCCGCGTGGCCACCCTGCCCGCCTCACGACACTGGCCGTTTCCCGAACGTACCCCCCGTACCACGCCTAGGCTGTGGAAAGCCCGGCCGGCTGGTGTGGACCGGCCGAGCCCGGCGGTGCCGTCATCACCGACACCGCGCCGGAACGCAGCGTTGCACATGCTGTGGAAAAACCTGTTGAACACACGATGGGGGGCGCGAGGTGACCAGCCAGTGAGCGAACCAGACCTCGCCGAGATCTGGGCCAGGTCGCTGAACGACCTAGCCGACATGCAGATCGAGCCCTACCAGCGCGCCTGGCTCCAGATGACCAGGCCGCTCGGGCTAGTAGAGAACACGGCCCTGATCGCGACCCCGAACGAGTTCGCGAAGGACCAGCTGGAGAACCGGCTGCGAGTCCTGATCACGAACGCGCTCTCCCGCGAGCTCGGCCGCAACATCCAGCTTGCCGTCATCATCGACCCGGCGGTCACCTCCGCGCTGCCGCCGGCCGACGAGACGCAGTCCGCGCCGGGTCCCCTGGGCATCAGGATGCCGTTCGGCACGGCGACCGATCGCTCGTCCGAGTCGGCCGCCTCGCGCCGCCACGCCGCCGACCAGCCGGGCGGCGGAGCCGGGCGGCGGGACGGCGCTCACCCGGACGGAACACGCAACCCGCCCGGCCAGGCCGACGGCACTGCACCGCAGGGGTTCGGGATGAACCACGGCCCGCTGCCCCTTCGCCCGGGACCGGCCGGGCTGCCGCACCATCCGGGACATCGGGTCGCGCGCCAGACCGACGGGACGGACGACGCCGACGGCCGCGGCCAGGGCCCCGACTACGGCATCGGAGCGGACCGCTCAGGTGAGAACGGCCATCAGGCCGACGGCAGGCCCGGCCTGTCTCCCGGTGCCGGCACCGGCCTGCGAGGCAACAATGGCCTGCCGGGCAATGCCGTGGCTAGGCCGACCCAGACCAGGCTGAACCCGAAGTACACCTTCGAGACCTTCGTCATCGGCTCGAGCAACAGGTTCGCGCACGCGGCCGCGGTCGCCGTTGCCGAGGCACCGGCCAAGGCGTACAACCCGCTGTTCATCTACGGGGACTCCGGGCTGGGCAAGACTCACCTGCTGCACGCCATCGGGCATTACGCCCAGAGCCTGTACCAGGGCGTACGTGTCCGGTACGTGAGTTCGGAAGAGTTCACCAACGACTTCATCAACATGATCAGGGACGGCAAGCAGGACGGCTTCCGCCGCCGCTACCGCGATGTCGATGTCCTGCTCGTCGACGACATCCAGTTCCTGGAGAACAAGGAAGGAACCCAGGAGGAGTTCTTCCACACGTTCAACACGCTGCACAACGCGACCAAGCAGATCGTGATCTCCAGCGACCGCGCCCCGAAGCGCCTGGTCACCCTGGAGGACCGGCTCAGGAGCCGGTTCGAGTGGGGGCTGCTCACCGACATCCAGCCGCCCGAGCTCGAGACCAGGATCGCGATCTTGCGGAAGAAGGCAGTGCAGGACAGGCTCAACGCCCCGCCCGAGGCGCTCGAGTACATCGCGAGCCGCATCTCCACGAACATCAGGGAGCTTGAGGGCGCGCTGATCCGGGTCAGCGCGTTCGCCAGCCTGAACCGGCAGCAGGTCGACCTCCAGCTGGCCGAGTTCGTGCTCAAGGACCTCATTCCCGAGGCGCAGGGTCCCGAAATAACCGCCGCCACGATCATGGGCCAGACGGCGTCGTACTTCGGCCTGTCGATCGACGACCTGTGCGGCACCTCCCGGTCCCGGGTGCTGGTCACGGCCCGTCAGATCGCCATGTACCTGTGCCGCGAGTTGACCGACCTGTCCCTGCCCAAGATCGGCCAGCAATTCGGCGGACGCGACCACACCACCGTCATGCACGCCGACCGCAAGATCCGGTCCCTGATGGCCGAGCGCCGCTCGATCTACAACCAGGTCACCGAGCTCACCAACCGGATCAAGCAGCAGGCGCTCCCCAGCTGAACCGGCGTTCCGCCGCGCGACGCGCCGGGCACGGGCGGGAGCCGCGAGCAGGCAACCGTTCACTCCAATCACCCGTCTGGGCACAGAACGTGACCGCCTCCTCACTCAAGGCGGTCACTTATCACTTACCGTACACACAGGCTGTGGATGACCCTGTGGATGACCCTGCGGATAGGTCCGCCGGGACTGGGACTGTCCGGGGGACAACCGCGCGGCCTGCTCGCACGGCGGCCGCCGCATGCACAGCGCCAGCCTCGTTCCGCCGACTTATCCACCCGGCCTGTGCACGAGACAAGCATCTTGACCTGCGCAAACGTGGCTGTCCCCAGAATCCACCACGCCTGTTACGACTACCACTCAGATATTTACCGAGATCCAAGAGCCAAGTAGCGCCCCGCCGTTCGGCTCGCGCCTGGACCGAAGCCAGGTCCGCCAACCCCCTCGCACGTTAGGCTTTCCCGGAGCAGCGAATGTCGCATGCCAGCGGTGCCTAGCCCGAACTCGCCTAGCCCGAACTCGCCTAGCGCCCGCCTGCTCCGCCTGCGGAGCGAGAACGAAAGGCGGCTTGCCGTGCACATCCTCGTCGAACGAGATGTCTTCGCCGATGCGGTGGCCTGGACGGCACGGGCGCTGCCCGCCAGGCCGACCGTCCCCGTGCTCGCCGGGATACGGTTGCACGCCGAGGACGGCGAGCTGACGTTGTCCAGCTTTGACTACGACGTCTCCGCACTGGCCAAGATTCCCGTCGACGCCGAGGCCACGGGCAGCGCGCTCGTGTCAGGACGGCTCCTCGCCGAGATCAGCAGGTCCCTGCCAGGCCGCCCGGTCCAGATCAGCTCCGAAGGCGGCCGCGCCGTGCTGACCTGCGGCAGCGCCACGTTCAACCTGCTGACCATGCCGGAGGACGAGTACCCGGCCCTGCCCGAGATGCCGCCCGCGGCCGGCACGGTTGGCAGCGACGCGTTCGCCACGGCGGTGAGCCAGACGGCGGTCGCGGCCGGGCGCGACGACACGCTTCCTTCGCTGACCGGCGTCCGGATCGAGATCGAGGGCGACACCCTCACGCTCATCTGCACCGACCGCTACCGGCTGGCCGTCCGCGAACTCCGCTGGACACCCGCCAGGCCAGACCTGTCCGCCGCCGTGCTCGTCCCCGCCAAGGCGCTGACCGACACGGCCCGCTCGCTCACCAACGCGGCCGAGGTGTCGATCGCGCTGGCGCTGCCTGGCGAGGACGCCGCCGCAGGCCAGCCCGGCGCGGGCCAGCCCGGCATAACCCAGCACGGCGCTACCCACCACGGCGTCGGCCACCAAGGCGTCGGCCACCACGGGGGCGGCGACGGGATGATCGGGTTCGAGGCGGGCGGCCGCCGGACCACGACACGGCTGCTCAGCGGCGAGTTCCCGCGCTACCGCACGCTGCTCCCGGCCACGGTCAGCGCGACCGCCGAGGTCTCGACCAGCCTGCTCGTCGAGTCGGTCCGCCGGGTTGCCCTGGTCGCCGAGCGCAACACGGCCGTCCGGCTCAGCTTCGCCGCGGACCAGCTCACCCTCGAGGCGGGAACGGGCGACGAGGCGCAGGCGGACGAGGTGATCGAGGCCGGCTTCGACGGCGAGGACCTGACGATCGCGTTCAACCCGACCTACCTCCTCGACGGGCTTACCGCGATGGACAGCGACACCACCAGGATCGCGTTCACCGAGGCGGGCAAGCCCGCCCTGCTGACCGGCAAGCCGGGGCCCGACGGCACCCCGGACTACCGGTATCTGCTGATGCCGTTCCGCCTGAACAGCTGAGCCCGCCAGCGGATGAGCCCGCCAGCGGACCAGAGCGCGCCGGGGCCGGACGGGGTCGGGCCGACGGCCGGACGGGTCAGGGCGTGTCCGGTAGATCTTCGGCGGCGCGGATCGGCGCCCAGACGACGACCGGCCGCATCCGCCAAGATCTGCCGAGCACGCCCTAGTCTGCTAGGCGTGCACCTGGCCAGGCTCGCCCTCACCGACTTCCGCGGCTACTCCGCCGCGGACGTCGCACTCGGTCCCGGCGTGACCACGTTCACCGGCCCCAACGGCGCGGGCAAGACCAACCTGATCGAGGCGGCCTACTACGTGGCGACGTTCGGCAGCCACCGGGTCGCCGCCGACGCCGCCATGGTCAGGTCCGGTGCCGACCGGGCGATCCTGCGGGCCTCGGTCCGTTCGGCGGCCAGGGACAGCCTGGTCGAGATCGAGCTCAATCCCGGCCGGGCGAACCGGGTCAGGCTGAACCGGGCGCCGCTGACCAGGCCGCGGGAGGCGCTGGGCACGCTGCGCTGCGTGCTGTTCGCGCCCGAGGACCTCTCGATCGTCAAGGGCGACCCGGCCGAGCGCCGCCGCTACCTCGACGACCTGCTGGTCGCCAGCCGCCCGCGGTACGCGGCGGTCAGGGCGGACTACGAGCGGGTGGTCAAGCAGCGCAGCGCGCTGCTCAAGTCGGCCCGGGCGGCCGGGCGCGCCGACCCGGCCGGCCTGGATGTCTGGGACGAGCAGCTCGTCGCGCACGGCACCGAGCTCACGGCGGGCCGGCTCAGGCTGGCCGACACGCTGCGTCCGCTGATCACGGCGCGCTACGGCGACGTGTCCGGCGACCAGCGCGGCGCCTCGATCAGGTACCGGCAGGGGTCGGAGCGGTCGGGCGTGTTCGACCTCGAGCCCGAGCCGGCCAGGCTCGCCCAGACCATGCGCGACTCGCTCAGGCGGCTGCGCCTGGCCGAGCTGGAGCGCGGCGTCTGCCTGGTCGGCCCGCACCGGGACGAGCTTGAGCTGCGGATCGGGGAGCTGCCCGCGCGGGGTTACGCCAGTCACGGCGAGTCCTGGTCGCTCGCGCTCGCGCTACGGCTGGCCGCCTTCTGGCTGCTCCGTGCCGACGGCGAGGACCCGGTCCTGATGCTCGACGACGTGTTCGCCGAGCTCGACGTCGGCCGCAGGGACCGGCTCGCCGAGCTGGCGGCCGGCGCCGAGCAGGTGCTGGTCACGGCGGCGGTCGCCGACGACGTCCCGGGCCGGCTGACCCGCGCGGGCGCCGGATGCAGCGGGTACACCGTCGAAGACGGGGTGATCGGCCGTGCCTCCTGACCCGCCTGACCCGCCTGACCCGCCTGACCCGCCCGCGCAGCCCGGCGAACCTGACCGGGCCGCGCTCGCGGCCGACGCCCTGGCCAGGGCCCGGGCCGACGCCGGGGCCAGAGGAAGCCGCCCGGCGACACCGGCCGACGACAAATTTGCGCAACGAAAAAACAGCCGGGGACTGCCTGCAGCAGGCCAGCGTGCCCCGCGCAAGCGCCGGGAGGACCCGGCACCGCTCGGCGCGGCGATCGACGGCCTGGTCGCCGAGACCGGCTGGGAACTGGCCGTGGCGACCGGGTCGGTGTTCGGCCGCTGGGCGCAGATCGTCGGCCCCGACCTGGCCGCGCACACCGCGCCCGAGGGCCTGGCCGACGGTGAGCTGACGGTCGCCGCCGACTCGACCGCCTGGGCCACGCAGCTGCGGCTGCTCGCCGCGGAACTCGTCCGCAGGCTGAACGCCGAGCTCGGCGACGGCGCGGTCCGCCGGGTCAAGGTGCGCGGGCCTGGCACGCAGGCACGCCGTCCAGGAGAGTGGCGGGTGCGCGGAAGCCGGGGTCCGCGGGACACCTACGGCTGACGCCGCGACCGGGGGTAAAGCCGACCGCGGCGGCAGTCACTTACGGCTGAGGCTACCGGTGCCAGCAGGTAAAATAGGTAAGCGCAGAGGGACAGCAGCAGCCGGGGACGAGCAGTTGGCGCCTGTGCGCATGTCCCGCTTTCAGGAGGAGCGAACCGTTTGTCTTACGACGCACGCTCAATCACGGTCCTCGAGGGCCTGGAGGCGGTTCGCAAGCGCCCGGGCATGTACATCGGCTCGACCGGCGAACGCGGACTGCACCACCTGGTCTACGAGGTTGTCGACAATGCCGTCGATGAGGCGCTGGCCGGCTACTGCGACCGGATCGAGGTTACCCTGCTCGCCGACGGCGGTGTCCGGGTAACCGACAACGGCCGCGGCATCCCGGTCGACAACCACCCGGTGGAGAACCGGCCGGCCGTCGAGGTGGTGCTGACGACGCTGCACTCGGGCGGCAAGTTCGACGGCAAGTCCTACGCCGTCTCCGGCGGGCTGCACGGCGTCGGCGTCTCGGTGGTCAACGCGCTGTCGAGCCGGCTCGACGTCGAGATCCGCAAGGACGGCCACGTCTGGCGGCAGTCCTACGCGTTCAGCGAGCCGACCGGCCCGCTGGCCAAGGGCGAGCGGACCGACGAGACCGGGACGATCGTCACGTTCTGGCCCGACGAAGGCATCTTCGAGACCACCGCGTGGAGCTTCGAGACGCTGTCGCGGCGGCTGCAGGAGATGGCGTTCCTCAACCGGGGACTGGCCATCAGCCTGACCGACGAGCGGCCCGACCACATGAACGGCGAACCGCACGTCGTCAACTACCTGTACGACGGCGGCATCGCCGACTTCGTCAGGTACATCAACGCCTCGAAGGAGGCCGTGCACGACTCGGTGATCGAGTTCGGCGACGAGGAGCCCGGCATCTCCGCCGAGATCGCCATGCAGTGGAGCGGGTCCTACGCCGAGTCGGTCCACACCTTCGCCAACACGATCAACACGGCCGAGGGCGGCACCCACGAGGAAGGGTTCCGCGCCGCGCTCACCACGATCGTCAACAGGTACGCCCGCGACCAGAAGCTGATCAGGGAGAAGGACGAGAACCTGACCGGCGACGACGTCCGCGAGGGCCTGACCGCGATCATCCACGTCAAGCTCGCCGAGCCGCAGTTCGAGGGCCAGACCAAGACCAAGCTCGGCAACACCGAGGCCAAGTCGTTCGTGCAGCGAGTCTGCAACGACCACCTGCGGGACTGGTTCGAGCGCAACCCTGGTGAGGCCAAGTCGATCGTGATCAAGGCCACCCAGGCGGCGCGCGCGCGGATCGCGGCCAGGCAGGCCAGAGACCTGACCCGCAAGAGCGCGATGGGCGGCGCGGGTTTGCCTGGCAAGTTGTCCGACTGCCAGTCCGGCGATCCCGAGCAGTGCGAGGTCTACGTCGTCGAGGGTGACTCGGCGGGCGGCTCGGCCAAGGCAGGACGCGATCCGTTCTTCCAGGCCATCCTTCCGATTCGCGGCAAGATCCTCAATGTGGAGAAGGCCCGGATCGACCGGGTGCTGAAGAACAACGAGGTGCACGCGCTGATCACAGCGCTCGGTACCGGCGTGCACGACGAGTTCGACATCGACAAGCTGCGGTACTACAAGATCATCTTGATGGCCGACGCCGATGTGGACGGCCAGCACATCGCCACGCTGCTGCTCACCCTCCTGTTCAGGTTCATGAAGCCGCTGATCGAGGCCGGGCACGTATATCTGGCCCAGCCGCCGCTCTACAAGATCAAGTGGGAGGGCCGGGGCAATGACCCCGGTTACGCCTACTCCGACCGGGAGCGGGATGCCCTGATCGATGCGGGCATCGCCGAGGGCCGTAAGGACCCCAGACCACGGGACGGGGTTCAGCGCTACAAGGGCCTTGGCGAGATGAACGCCAAAGAGCTGTGGGACACCACGATGGACCCGGCCAGGCGGGTGCTCAAGCTGATCACGGTGGACGACGCCGCCCAGGCGGACGAGCTGTTCAGCGTGCTCATGGGCGAAGACGTGGAGGCCAGACGGGCCTTCATCCAGCGCAATGCCAAGGATGTCAGGTTCCTGGATATCTAGCTGTTCGGCACGGGTAGCTGGCGGGACTCCGCGATCATGGTGAAGGAGAGATAAGGGTGAGCGTGGACACGCCGCCGGCCCCGCCCGAGGGCCCGGGAAGCCGGCTGGAGCCGGTCGACATCCAGGTCGAGATGCAGCGCAGCTACATCGATTACGCGATGTCCGTAATCGTGGGCCGGGCGCTGCCCGATGTCAGAGACGGCCTGAAGCCGGTACATACCCGCGTCCTGTACGCGATGTACGACGGCGGGTACAGGCCGGACCGCGGCTTCTCCAAGTGCTCGCGGGTCGTCGGTGACGTGATGGGCCAGTACCACCCGCACGGCGACACGGCCATTTACGACGCCCTGGTCAGGCTCGCCCAGCCATGGTCGATGCGGATGCCGCTGATCGACGGGCAGGGAAACTTCGGCTCGCCTGGCAACGACTCGGCGGCCGCGATGCGGTACACCGAGTGCCGCCTGGCCCCGCTGGCGATGGAGATGCTGCGGGACATCGACAAGGAGACCGTCGATTTCCGGCCGAACTACGACGGGCGCTCGGCCGAACCGGTGGTGCTCCCAGCCAGATTCCCGAACCTGCTGGTCAACGGGTCGGAGGGGATCGCGGTCGGGATGGCGACCAAGATCCCGCCGCACAACCTGCGCGAGGTCACTGCGGGCGTGCAGTGGTATCTGGAGAACTTCGAGGCGACCGACGAGGAACTGCTCGAGGCGCTGATCCAGCGGGTCAAGGGACCGGACTTCCCGACCCGCGGCCAGATCGTCGGGCGCCGCGGCATTCAGGAGGCCTACCGTACCGGTCGCGGCTCCGTAACCATGCGCGCGGTGGTGGAGGTCGAGGAGGACCGCAAGGGCCGTGCCTGCCTGGTCGTCAGCGAGCTGCCGTACCAGGTCAACCCCGACAACCTGGTGCTGAAGATAGCCGAGCTGGTCAAGGATGGCCGGGTCGCCGGCATCGCCGACGTCCGGGACGAGAGCAGCGGCCGGACGGGCCAGATCATCCTGCGGCTGGTCATCGTCCTCAAGCGGGACGCCGTGGCCAAGGTGGTGCTGAACAACCTCTACAAGCACACCCAGCTGCAGGAGACGTTCGGCGCCAACATGCTCGCGCTGGTCGACGGCGTGCCGCGGACGCTGCGCCTGGACCAGATGATCAGGCACTGGGTCGCGCACCAGATCGACGTGGTCGTGCGGCGCACGCGCTACCTGCTCCGCAAGGCGCAGGAGCGGGCTCACATCCTGAGCGCGCTGATCAAGGCGATCGACCAGATCGACGCGGTGATCGCGCTGATCAGGGCCAGCGCGTCGGCGGCGGTGGCGCAGACCGGCCTGATGGAACTGCTGGACATCGACGAGATCCAGGCCAGGGCGATCCTGGACATGCAGCTGCGCAAGCTGGCCGCGCTGGAGCGCCAGCAGCTCATCGACGAGTACAACGAGCTGATGGCGCAGATCGCCGACTACGAGGCGATCCTGGCCTCGCCGGAGCGGCAGCGGCAGATCATCGGCACCGAGCTCGGCGAGATCGCCGCCAAGTACGGCGACGACCGGCGCACCGAGCTGGTCGCCTGGGACGGCGAGGTCTCGATGGCCGACCTCATCGCCGAGGAGGACGTGGTCGTCACGATCACCCGCGGCGGCTACGCCAAGCGCACCAAGACCGACCTGTACCGGGCGCAGCGGCGCGGCGGCAAGGGCGTGCGCGGCGCCCAGCTGCGGACCGACGACATCGTCGAGCACTTCTTCGTGACCTCGACGCACCACTGGATCCTGTTCTTCACGAACAAGGGCCGGGTGTACCGGGCGAAAGCCTACGAATTGCCTGAGGCTGCCCGTGACGCCAGGGGCCAGCATGTAGCTAACCTGCTGGCGTTTCAGCCGGACGAGCGGATCGCCGAGGTGCTCGCGCTGCAGGACTACGAGGTCGCGCCTTACCTGGTGCTGGCGACCGCGGCCGGGATGGTGAAGAAGTCTCGGCTGAGCGATTTCGACTCCCCCAGGCAGGGCGGCATCATCGCGATCAACCTGCGCGAGGACGACGAGGTGATCGGGGCCAGGCTGGTCTCCCCCGACCAGGACCTGCTGCTGGTCAGCCGGCACGCGCAGGCGATCAGGTTCCACGCCAGCGACGACGTGCTGCGGCCGATGGGCCGGGCCACGTCCGGCGTGATCGGGATGCGGTTCACCAACGGCGACCGGCTGCTCGGCATGCACGTGGTCGAGGCCGGCGCGAACACCGATGTGCTGGTCGCGACCGGCGGCGGCTACGCCAAGCGGACCCCCGCCGACCAGTACCCGGTCAAGGGCCGCGGCGGCCTCGGGGTGGTCACCGCCCGGATCGTGGAGGCGCGCGGCGAGCTGATCGGCGCACTGATGGTCGGGCCAGACGACGAGGTGTTCGCGATCACGTCGGCCGGCGGCGTGATCAGGACGACGGCGGCGGAGATCAAGCAGTCGAGCCGCCAGACGATGGGCGTCCGTCTCGTCAACCTCGCGGCCGGGCAGACGCTGGTCGCGATCGCCCGCAACGCCGAGGAGCCGGAGACCGCCATCGAGGACGCCGGGCCGGAGAACGATGCGGGGCTGGAGAATGGGCCTGAGCCGGAGAACGGGGCAGAGCCGGAAAATGAGGCGGGGCCGGAAAATGGGGCGGGACCGGGACCCGATGACGCCGCGCCGTCGGCCTGATCGTATCGCGGAATATGTCCATGCCGGAAGGCGGCGTGGTTATGCCTGTGACTGCGCGCGTGCTGCAAGTAATGTGGCGCGCCACGGCAACTATTCGGCCAATTGGGACGTCTGACTGGGTGTCACGATTGTGGGCGATCGGGCCGTCAAGGCCCGTCCACGGCTAGCGGCGGATAGTGTCGTTGCTAACGACTTGACAGGAGGACGGGTGGACAACCAGGCGGATCCAGGAGCGCAGCAGGCCGAAGAGGCGGTCGGGCCTGCCGCTGAACTGGACAAGGCCGCCCGGAAGTCGACCACGCCCGAGGCGGAGTCCGACAAGAGTTCGACCGCCGCGAAGTCGGGGCGCGCGGCGGATGCTCAGGCCACAGCGGGCGCCAAGGAGTCCGGGCCGGAGTCTCAGCCGTCCGCCGCGCCGGGCTCGGCGGCGGGCCAGGTCGACACCTCAGGCTCGGCGGCCACTGTCCAGGCCGCCACGTTCCAGACCAGCGACAAGGCCGCGACCGGCCGCCGGGCCGAGGCCAAGAACGGTTCGTCGTCCGCGTCTGGTTCGCCGGCTGCCCCGGGTTCGTCGTCCGGATCCGGAACGGCCAGTCCCGCGTCCTTCACGAAGGCACCGGAGAGCAAGCGGTCGGACGTCACGATCCCGAAGGCGGCGGTCCCGTCGCAAGCCGGGGCCGGGCCAAGCACCGGCAGACCCGACGTGCCCCCGAAGCCTCTCGGCGCCGGGGCGCCCGGCGCGGTGGTGACGCCTGGGACCGCGACGTCCGACGGATCGGGCAAGCCAGGCGACGGGGCTAGGGAGCCAGAGAGCACGTCGGCGCTCGCGGCCGCGGCGCTCGCGCGCGAGCTGACCGGTGCGGGCTTCGCCAGCCCGGGATTCGTCAGCGCTGCCCTCGCCAGCCCGGACACCGTGTCGAAGGCGAGAACGGCATCGCCCGCCAGGCCCTGGACACCGTCCGCCGCAGAGACGAACCCCGCCTGGCCGTCGCCGGCCCCGGCACCAGGCAAGCCGGCGTCGGCACCGGGTACTCCTGGTTCCGCCCCCGGCTCGTCCGCGTCCGCTCCCGGCTCGTCCGCGTCAACGCCGAGCAGGCGGCCCTCGTCACCCGGCCCCCCCGAGTCCGCTTTCGGCATGACCGCGCCCGTCCCGAGCAGGCCTTCCTACGCTCCCGGCCCCCCCGCCTCCACCGCGGGCACGTCAGCTTCCGCTCCGGGCAGGTCAGCCTCGGCGAGTTCGGTATGGGGCTCCGCGGCCCCGGCGCCCTCGGCCTGGGGTCCGTCCACCCCGCCGGCAACGAGCCAGGCCGCCGCATCTGACGCCCCGGCCGGAAGCACGGCCGCTGCGTCCGGACCCGCCTACCCACCCGCTGCCACCCAGGGGACAGCAGCACCCGCGACCATGATGGGCGTAGCCCAGCCGACCGCCGGGCCGCCTCCAGGCCTCACCGCGGCTCCCCAGCAGGGCCGGGCATCCGCCACGCCGCTACGATCCGGTAACACAAAGTTCAAGGTCGCGAACCCATTCGCCAGACCGGGCAAGAACAAGAACAAGCTGAAGCCGGGTGCGGTAGGAAAGCCAGGGGGCGCTATCGGCAATGGCAAGTCAGCGGTGAGTGTCAAGAGCAGGCCGGGGACACTGCGCAGCCCGGCTGCCGAACCTGGACCCAAGGGTGCCAGGCAGGACGCAGAGGTGCGCGACGCCCAGCTCGTGCTGTCCAGGATCGAGCCCTGGTCGGTCATGAAGTTCAGCTTCATGGTCTCGCTCGTCGGATTGGTCGTCCTGTTCGTCGCCGTCGCGGCGCTGTACTTCGCGTTCTCCACGCTCGGCGTGTTCCACAGCATCGAGCACACGATCGTCCTGGTTACCTCGTCGAAGGGCAACCCGGGAGCCAACGCCTCGAGCTGGTTCTCCGCCGGAACCGTCCTGGGCTACACGATTCTGGCCGGCGCGATCGACGTCGTCCTCATCACTGCCCTGGCAACGGTAGGCGCCGTCGTCTACAACGCGGTCACCCACCTGTCGGGCGGCGTCGAGATCACGTTGCAGGAAGCCGACTAGCGCGGCAACCGGCTTCGCGCAACTCGCCGCGGTGCGGTAATCTATCCCGGCGCGCCCAGTGATGCTGGGCGGGCATCCCTGGTAAGCCGCCTGACCACACGCATCCGAGGGAACCCGAACTCGTGCAAGGGTTCTTCCAGGTCAGACCGGCACTCAGGGCCTGTAGCTCAGGCGGTTAGAGCGCTTCCCTGATAAGGAAGAGGTCCGAGGTTCAAGTCCTCGCAGGCCCACCCAGGAATCAGCAGGTCAGACATGGTTTGGCCGCCTCCAATGCGAGCGAGCTTGGTGCTCGACGGGGGCATCGGGAGCCAGACGGGGAGCCAGTACATCACGCGGACTGCGTTTCCTTGCCCTGGCTGAAGATGGTGTAGGCGTGCCTGGACCAGGTCGCCGACGCCGGCGGTGTTGGAGTCACTGAGAGTGATGCCGCCGTGCTGGACGAGGCCGATGGAGATCAGGTCGGCGCGGGCGCGGCGGCTGAGGTCGGCAGCTTGTTCCTTGGTCTGAGCGATGAGCAGGCTGTCTTTGCCGTCGAGGTAGTCGGCGAGCCAGGCCCGGTAGGCGGCGGTCTCCATCTGCTCAGCCGTGCCTTCGAGGAGGCGGCCGTGCCGGTCGTAGTCGGCGAGCACGTCCGCATCTCCGGCGCGGAGCCGCAGTGAGGCGTCGCGTTCCCAGGGCTCGGTCATGCGCTGGACGACGGTGAGCTGGTAGCAGCCGTGCTGGCGGGCGATCATGGCCAGGACCCCGTCGGCGCCGATCGCGGGCAGCTGCGCGGGGTCACCGGTGAGCAGGAGCTTCGCGCCGGCGGCGGCCGCGAGCTGGTGCAGGGCGGTGAGCTGGCCGGTGGTGACCATGCTGGCCTCGTCAACGACGAGCAAGTCACCGGGCTTGAGGAGCTGACAGGTGTTGCTCAGGGTCAGGAACATCGCGATGTTGTACGCGGCGCCAAGGCCTTCGGCGGCCAGGACCTGGGCAGCGTTCTCGGCGGTGGCCACGCCGATGACGTTGCCGCCGGTCAGCTGACGCCACAGGTGCGACAACGTGCCCATGGTGCGGGACTTGCCGGTTCCGGCCGGGCCGATCAGCACCTCGACCGGGCGTCCGCTGGTGAGGATCCCGTACACGGCAGCGGCCCATCGCGCAGCCCATCGGCCCAGGTACAAGCCGGTGCGGGAGGAGCGGGCTCCCTGCCCAGTCCGCCCGGCTTGGCGCGGCCAGGCAGCGCGGCGAGCCGGGATGCGGTCCCGCCGAGGGCAGCAGCCGCATCGTCGGCGCTGGCCGCTGGCCCGCCCCGCTCGGCGGCTGCGGCGAGCAGCTGCTCTTCGGCCTCGAGCTGTGGGCGCGTGGAGTAACGGGCGCGGTCATGCGGGCTGTAGATGCTGCGCCCGTCCGCGCGGCGCAGCGCCTGCGGCGTCTCGGCCAGTTCGGGGGCCTCCAGGCACACCACGCCGTGCCCGTCGGCCAGGGCCTGGTCGGTCACCTCGTCCAGCAGCGCCCGCACCGAGGCTGCGTCCAGGCCGCCGAGCCAGCCAGGAAGCTGCGCGTCGATCGCGGCCAGCAGCTGCGAGCGTCCCCACACCGCGCGGGCCGCCTGGACCTCGGCGACCGCCGCGAGGGTGATCCGGCGCTGCTCGGCCTCGCCGAGGGCCTCGATGCCCGGAGCGGTGCCCGGGTCCAGGCTCGCGACGACCCACGCCGGGATGTCCGCGAGCGCGCCGATCTCGGCGGCGCGCATCTCGGCTTCCCAGCCCGCGAGCGTGACCGCGCGTGGCACCGCGTGTTCGTGGCGGGGCTTGGCGCGGCGCGAGTCCAGCGTGACGTACTGCGCCATCGAGAACAGCGCGCGGGCCGACGGCGGCCGGCCGTGCCGCTGCACGTACTGCGCCGCTAGCCGGGCGACCCCGGCCGTGATCGTCGCCCGCCGGCTGCTGAACATGTCCTTGACCCTCTGCGGTACCCCTGTCAGCTCGCGTCCGTGCCCGTCTGGACGCTGCGCGTACGCGGCGCCGAGGCGTCGTGCTATCTGCTCGTCCATGACCCGGCCGCCGACCGCCGAAGCCGCGGCGCGGGCCTTGTGCAGGCCGCGGGAATCGATCGTCCGCCACTCGCCGTCCTCGCATGGCACCCGGTTCAAGATGGCGTTGTGGACGTGCAGCTGCGGGTCGCCGTCCCGGCTGGTGTGCTGCAAGAACGACGCGACCACCCACTCGTGCGCGTCGACGTACCGGCCGGTCGGATGCCCGGCCAGCGGGCGGTCGTGCTCGTCGCGCGGGACCGCGCCGTGATAGCCGGCCCGGCTGTATCCCGCCTCGTCCTGCAGATACTCAAGCGCCGCCGCCGCCCCCCGCGCGAACGGCTGACTCGACCTCCTCTGCCAGGCCCGCGTCATGCGCCGCCTCCCCGGCCCGGCCCTCCCGCTCGGCCCGCAGCGCGGCCGCCTGCAAGCTGGCGTGCAGCACCGACGTGGACTTGTCAGCGGAGAACGTGAAGTCGAAGAACATCACCGCCGCGCGGGCCTGCTTCCGGGCCAGAATCGCCAGCTCCCCGGCTCGCTCCTGCGTCGCGTCCGGCTCCCTGGCCAGCAGGTCCGCCTCGATCGCCGCAGCGCTCCTGTACTGACGGGGAGCGGACCCGAGCCGGGCCTTGTCCTGCGCCTTGACAGCCGGGTCGGCGAAAGCCGGATCACGCGGGTCCAGCAACTCCCCGTATACGGCCTGCATCACCATCGGCTCGACCTCAGAGCCCGCCGCCAGGCCACACCCCCGGCGGTTCGCCGATCTCCTCCACCGTCGACAGGTAATAGCCCTCCGCGCCCTTGCTCGACTCACGGAGTAAGTAACCGGGGTCATAACCAGGCGACAGCGACCCGAACGCCCCCATCCGGCACCAACTCCCCGGCTCACAGCCCAGACCAGCCGAGGCGGCCTGCCGCGCGGAAGCATTTACGTCCGTCACGTTGTAATGCCTCGGTGTGCAAACTGTGGGTGTGAGCAACAAGCCTGAGGTTTCGTGACGTTGCAACAACGTCCGAGCCAGATAATTGGAGCTTGCCCTTCGGGCAAGAAATGACTGCCGCTGTCAACGTCCATGACGATGCCCAACAACTGTCCGGTCCAGCCGAAGGCTGCGACAGCGAGGTCCAAACTTAGGTTGCGAGCGGTGTTGCGAGATCCGGACCCAGCCTGCGAGCCCGGATCACGGCCGGGCGAGGTCGATGACCGGCAAGTCGTACGTGACGACGCCCTGCATCGGGACCCGTCCCTCTGACCAGGATCGCTGGGTCATGCGGGACCTGGCCACGACGCCGGCGAACCACCGAGCATGACCGGCGCCAAGGCGTCGCTCTGACCAACCCGAGGAACTGCGCTGATGATCACTGGGCTAATGATGCATCTTTCCCGGCCGGGACGCGATCATCCGGCTGGTCGGCGCGGTGCTGGCCGAGCAGAACGACGAATGGACCGAGGCCCGCCGCTATATGGGCCCGGAAATACTCGCCGCCTGCCGCCAGGCCGGAAAGGAGAGCGACGCGACCGAAACAGAAGTGACAATTGAGGTCATTGGTGCTTAACCCAAACAACAGATCGCGAGGTGGTCATCTCATACACCACCCCCATGGGCGTGACCTGCAAATCATCGGCATTGGGCGGCTATCGGCTAGTTTGAATGCGGGAACGGCCGCGGGATTCGGGCACATCCCTGCTGTGGGCTGGCGTGGACAGTATCTGGTTTATCACGGCTCCGAGTGCCACCCACGCGGCGAAGATTGGCAGCTCTCCCCAGCCCACGCCGGGAAAGTCTGAACCGTTCGCGGCCACGACCACGACCACGACCATGAGCGCGCAGCCCGCGACCCACGCACCGGCCCACGCAGCCGCCCGGCGCCAGTTGCGCGGCCGCCAGCCACGGAGCCGGACGAACCCCGCCACCAGCAATGGCACAGCCAGCAGCACCCACACCCCCGCCGCCAGCCCGCCCACATCGGCGATCACCCCGGGTTCCCCGTTCCATAGCAGAAACCAGAATCGGGATTCCCCTGGAACCGTGGACACTTCCGATATGGTGATCTTGACTTGTGGTTCCTGGCTGACGGGCTACGCCAGGCTGCCCAGGCAGGCTGACCTCCCCGAGCGCCGCGCGCCGGGTGGGGCAGGCCTGGGCCTGTCCGCGTTTCCTGCCCAAGGGGCCGCAGTGGTCTCCGGGGTCAGGGCCGGCCCGCAGGGCCGTCGCGCGCAGCGCGATGCGCAGCAGCCTTGAGGCCGGGGGGGC
>WNGM01000516.1_pt1 | contig 46896 bp, 44 predicted proteins | sample 5400571 | NCBI WGS metagenome assembly WNGM01 (sample SAMN13153378, study PRJNA577476) | soil metagenome | isolation source: 100 cm soil or saprolite under Garry oak tree replicate 2 | place: USA:California | collected 2016-06-15 | reverse complement strand
TGCGCAGCCAGCCCGCTGTGCTCCGTCATCCTGCCCGCGTTCCGCCGTAGGTCGAATGCGAGCGCCCAGCCATCCTGGCGCCGGACGATCGTGATGTGACCCGCGTTGGGGTCCTGGTCAGTTAGGACGATCTCTTGTATTCCGCGATGTCGGCGTCCGTAACTGGTTCACCCTTCGCGATCGCACGCGCCGCCACCACTGTTGCAACAGCCCTAACCTCGTCGTTCAGCCGCACCTCCGGCGGCCCTTCCTCCATCCCGAAGATGACCTGCGCACCGTGGAGCGCGAAGTCCTCCGGCAGTTGGCCCGCCTCGCGGCGGCGCTCGATCTCCGGACCGATCCAGAAGTCGAACGCCTGCTTGACGACGGCCTCGCCCATCTCGGCGTCGACCTGCGGCAGCTCGTCCACGACAGCGATGATATCGCCGTTACAGTAGGCGAGGAGGACGCAAGACGTGCGAATTACCGGACTGCTGGCTTCCCTGGGCCACGTGGCCAACAGGGCGCGTGGCCCGAACGATGCAAGCATATTGCAGACGTGCGACGGTGGTAGAACCTGTGAGCGACCTCGCCGGCGCTACTCACAGGCGGACCATCGGCCCTTCGACCTGGAGCGGGTGGTTCGCGTTCTGGGATGTCATGTCCACTTGAGGACCCAGGTCGCGAACGGCGACCTCCGCTTGGGCCTTGTTGTTGCTGGTCAGGGTCGGGACGTAGAAGAACGCCCGGATCTGGCCATGGTCTTCGACCCTGATGTCTGAGATGAGGGTCTTCAGCAGGGCCTTGCGGGTTGGTTCTTCGCCGAGGGTGAAAACCTCACGAATCCGGCGTCGTAGTGTTGCCGGGCTGCCGGGGAGGAGGTCTCAACCAGCCGAGATCCTGGTGAGGGCACGATTGACTGATGCGGCGCTGCCCTGGTTGTTCCCCCTGTACCGCTGTACGCCAATGATCTCGTCTGAGCGTTCGAGGTAACATCACACCTCGCTCGGAGTCTTGAGGGCTTCGAGAAGCAGGTCGAGGTTTGTTGCGTCCGAGGGGGTTCGGCATGGGGTACTCGTTCAAGGTGGCACCCGGCGTCCGCATTCGGGCCTCCAGTCGCGGGGTCCGCACGAGCGTGGGCCCTCGGGCGGCTCGGGTGCATTTCGGGTCCGGCCGCACAGGCTTCTCATCCGGCGCGGGACCGGTGAGCTTCTATACCTCTCTGGGGGGAAGCCGCGGAGGCCGTCGTAGCGGAGGCCGGCAACCATCGATCGCGAGCTATCAGCGGCAACTCGCGGCGGCGCAGAAGGCCGAGGAAGCGCAGCGACTCGCAGCGACGTTCCAGGAAATCCTGAACGTGCACCGCGCCGAATTTCCTCCCGCGATCCGGCCTGTCGCGCCATCGCCTACGCCACCCGATGAGAAGGAGATACGTCTCCGCCATGAGCACGCCGCTCTTGCTGGCATTGGTCTATTCAAACGGGCTGAACGGGCTGAGGCCAAGAAGCGAGCCGGCATCGCAGCGAACGCAGAGCTGGAGGCCGCTCGTCAGCAGATGGCCGGTCAGCAGGCCCAATGGCAGCGTCAGCTTGACGAGCAATGGAATCGACTGTGCGCCAACGATCCCGATGTGGTGCTTGCAACTCTGGCCGAGGCGTTTGAGGACAACGAGGCTCCTGCTGCGGCGGTTGCTGTTCACGGCAACGAACTGGCCCTGGTGGTTCTCGCGCCCCGGCTTGAGATCGTTCCTGAGCGAATGCCGGCGCGGACGCAGGCTGGCAACTTGACCCTGCGCAAGCTCTCCAAGACTGATCGAGCAGCCTTGTACACTGAGCTGGTGCTTGGCCACCTCCTTGTCACGTTGCGAGAGGCGTTCGCGGTCGCACCGGGGATCACCGCGGTCCGCGCAGTGGTGCTTCAAGACGCCGGTCCGGATGCGTACGGCGGCACTCGGTTGGAATGTCTCGTTGCTGGTCGCTTCGTGCGGTCTGTCTTTGACGGTATCCGTTGGAAGGAGGCGGATGCCGGCAGAATCGTTGAGGACACGGCCAGTGAACTGCTGGTCAATCTACGGACGGGCAAGGGGCTGCAGCCGATTGACCTGAGACACGAACCGGAAATCCAGGACCTCATCTCCCTCGTGGACGTCGAGGAGCTTCTAACCTGACAGGGCTTGATTGGTGGCCTGGCCTGTCGGCAGGATGCGTTTCCGCTGGTCATACGTGCAGTGTTGGTCCTTCGACGACCAGCAGGCGGTTCGCATTGTGTAAGGTCCGGTCTACAAAGTAACAGCTCGCCAACAGCCTTCTGGCCTGCGCTAACAGCGAGGTTGTTGCATTTGCTTGGACTGCTTGTTGGTCGATGACTACGGCCTGTTGGTGGCCGCGCGCTATACGAGGGACTTGACGAACCAGTCCACTCGCCCGTCGCGCTGGTAGCCGGCCGCCAGCCACAACCCGACGGCAGGCTCGTGCTCGGCGACCGCCAGCGCGCTGACCCGCACCGCGCCCTCGCTCCCAAGCCGTCGAGCCCCCGATTCGCCGATCGATCGAAGTAGCCATCGTCATCTCCTGATACCTCGCGGGACCTGGGGTGTACTGGTGGATCAGTCGTGAGGCCAGGTCCAGTCGGGCCTGGGGGTGGCGGGGAATGGCTTGAGGCCGAGGCGGTGGCGGTAGGCGGCGTGCAGCCAGGCGGCCAGGGTGTCGGCGGGAAAGGCCACATCGGCGAAGGCGGCCTCGCCGGTGCCCTGGGGGGTGTGGCACTTGGCGACCAACCCTCGGGCCGGGTCGGTGTAGTCGAGCTCGGCTATGGTGAGCGGTGTGCGGAGCAGGCTCGCGGTTGCAGGCAGCGCCACCTCCTCTTCGATGACGGTCAGGAACGCCGTGTACACCTCATCGTCGTTGTAGCAGTCGACAACGATCGTCTCGATGACGCGGTCGAGCGCGTCGGTGCCGGTCATGGCCCCGCCTGCGAGGGTGCGGCAGGGTCGTCGCCGCCGTGAGCGGTCACGTACGGGATCAGCCCACGTTGCCATGCCTCGACCTGTACGGCTTCCGGCAGCCAGTGCGCGTCCACCACCAGGCCATCGACCTGCAACATCCACGCGAGCGGGTTGCGGTCGAGCAGGTCACGGCGGCAGTACTCGGGATCCATCAGGCCGATGCGCAGCGTGTCCATGATGCGGCGGCCCTTGTTGGCCATGGTGGTCTGCTTGACGCCGAGCAGGCTGGCCAGCTCGTCGGTCCGCAGGTGGGGTCGCTGGTGGGGGTCGGCGAGGAAGTTGACCCGGCCGATCGCGTAGACGATGCCGGCAGCCCAGATGCGCCGGTCGCCACGCAGCAGCGGGGATGGCCGCTTGCGGGCGAGCTTGGCGGCCAGCTTGTCGCACAGTCGGGCGTACTCGGCGTCCAGATGCTGGGTGCAGAACGCGTCGGTGATCGCGGTGACCTCGTTGAAGATTGGCCGCACCGCGGCCGGGAGCTTCGGGGTCCCGGCGGAGTCAGTAATGGCTGGCATCCTCTACTGCGCTGGCATGTTTGGGGGTTCGGCGCCGACCTTACCGCGTCCTTGAGGACCGGCGCGGCGGCCGTCATGTAGCGCAATGGCGGGACCAGCAACCGGTGCTGACATCGAGAGCCTCGGCGGTGTTGGTGGAGTGTCGGCTTCAACAGAAGTCCTCGGCGGCGTGGAGGTCAGCGATGCCGAGGCGAACTCATCGGCCGCTCGTCTACGCGTAAGTAATTCGTGCGGCTCCGCGGATCAGACCGCTCGAACTGTCACCGCGCGCTCCAGTCCCTTGAGGTCGTCGCTGTTGCGCGTGTAAAGGGGCAGCCCTCGGGTGGATGCGATGGCGGCGATCATCAGGTCCATTCGGCGCGGCCGCGGGTCACGTCCCGCCGCGATCGCCAAGGTCACCAGCGTCCCGTAGCGCGCGGCGGCGTCGCCGTCGAACGGCAGTGGGTCGAAGTCGGCGACGGCCGCTCCGAGCTTCTCCATGCGTGCGGCCTTGGCGGCAGGATCCTTGGCCATGGCGACGCCCTGGTGCAGTTCGGCGAGGGTGATGGCAGTGAGTTCCGGGACGGCCGGAAGGTCGACGGCGTCCAGCAGGTCAAGGTCGATGTAGGCGGAGGTGTCCAGTACCCCGGACTGGGGGGGCTCAGGCATGGCCCCGCTCCCAGGGATCCTCGTCGCCGACGCGGTCCTCGTCGCCGAAGAACTCGTCGGCGTCGCGGCGCATGCTGGCATAGTCGACGCGCGGCAACCGGCGGTGGCGTGCCACCAGTTCCTCGGCGCTCAGGCGCCGCTTGCGGGTCAGCGGGCGAAGTTCGGCTACCTCGATGCCGTTGCGGGTGATGTGGTAGGTCTCGCCGGCCTCAACCGCATTCATGATGGCTGCGGAGTTGTTGCGGAACTCGCGCTGGGTGATTGTCTTCATGCGAGTAGTGTAGCCTGCCGTGTCCCGTGGGGCTACGTTTCCAGAGCGGGTGAGATGGTGCTACGGCGCCAGCGGCGGACCGACTCCATCAGCCTGGTGTTGGCTCCGCATACCAACATGGACCTCCGGCATGACCAACAGAGGACCCCGCATCGGTCAACGGCGTCGCCTGTCGGCGCCCAGCCAAGGCCCAAGCCTTCTTGTCAGATCCGTTGGTGCTGCTCAGAGCCGTATTGTTGGTCCTTGGACGGTAAGCGGGCGGTTCGCGTGTTGGATGGTTGGGTCTACAACACCTTCCACTTCGCGAACCGCGCGCGGGAAGCCAACGGCGCTGGTCAGCGTGGGGACTTTGAAGAACGGCCTGATCGTGTTGCGGCTCTCGACCACGATCTCGGCGACCAACGTGCGCAGCAGCGCCTTGCGTGCCTCCGTGTTGCCTTGCATCAGCCCGTCGCGGATGTGGCGGCGGAACACCGCCAACATGGCGGGATCTGGCGCGCGAGGGGTGTTGGTTGCCAACAGGCTGCCCAGGTGCCGCTCGCGGGTCTGGAGCTGTGCCTGCTCGGCGCGAAGAAGTCCTCACCGCCGACCGTGCCGAGGAACTCGTCCACCAGGCGCGACTTGCCGATGCCGGCCGCCCCCAGGATGGTGACCAGCACGCAGCAGTGGTCGTGCACCACCTGGTCGTAGTACAGCCCGAGCTGTGACAGGTAGCGCTCGCGGCCGACCATCCTCGCCTCGCTCGCGTGGCGGGAGCCCTCCGGCTCGAGCCCGAGCACCCGCCAGGCGCGCACCGGCGCTTCGCGGCTCTCGAGCCGCAGCGTGAGGGGGTCGCCGGGATGGACCCTGACCTCGTCACGGACGAGGTGCCAGGTGGCCTCACCGATGAGGATCTGGCCATCGCGCGCCTTGTCGTTGAGCTTGGCGCAGACGTTGGCCGGGTCGCCGAGCGTTACCTCCCTGCCCCGGTCCTCGCCGCTGAGCAGCCACGCGAGCGACACCTCGCCGGTGTTCACCGCGCTGTGGACCCGCAGCTCCACTCCCCACTCGGCGACCTGGCGGTTCAGCTCGGGCATCGCGGCGTGCACCGTCACGGCCGCCCGCACCGCCCGGAGGGCGTCGTCCACGCCAGGCTCCGGCCTGCCGAACGCGGCCAGGACCCCGTCGCCCAGGTGGTTCTCGATCGTCCCGCCCTGCTCGAGGATGGCCTTGTCGACGACTTCGTAGTAAGCCTGGATCGCCCTGGGCCTCACCTCAGGGCTCGACCGCTCACCCAGGCTCGTGGACCGCAGCAGGTCGATGTGGAGCAGCGTCACGGTGCGCTTGCCGCTCGGCAGCGGCTCGGATGCCTGTTGCAGCTCGGCCCCGCAGCGGTCGCAGAACCGCGCGCGGGCCCGGTTCGCCTCGCCACATGCAGGACAGGTAACCCGGTCGGTCATCGAGACTCCCAACGAACGCAGGTCGCCACGAAGTAAGTACTCCGGGCACTCTGGCACATCCGTCAGGTTCTTGCCGCGTCTCATCCCCTCCTCAAGATGCCGCCCCGGGACGCGAGCGTCCGGACCGGAGCTGGTCGCTGGAGTCGCGGGCGACCAGTTGCGGCTCGAAGACCAACTGGCGATGGCTGTGCGCACGACCCTCGGTGGTCTCCTGGACGAGGAGCTGGGCGGCGGCGCGCCCGAGCTGGTCGCGGGGTTGGCGAACCGAAGACAGCGGGACCGCGGCCGCGGCGGCGAAGTCGATGTCGTCGTAGCCGACGATGGCCAGGTCGCCGGGCACGCGAAGCCTGCGCCGGGTCATCTCCTGGAGCACACCCAGGGCGACCAGGTCGTTGGCGCAGAACGCCGCGGTCGGTCGGCGGTTGGACGGCATGGTGGCGATCTGCGCTCCGGCGGCGAGTCCCGACGAGAAGTTGAGCGCCGGAGTCTCCACCACGGTCAGCGCGGTCGGCGGCAATCCGGCCTCCAGCAGCGCTCGCTCGGCACCGTCGTGGCGGTCCTGGACCTGCTTGATCCCGAAGGGGCCACCAACGAAGGCGATCCGCCGGTGCCCCCGCTCCACCAGGTGGGTGGCGGCGAGCTCGCCGCCGTAGACGTCGTCGACCGACACCGAGCAGTGGTCGCGGGTGGATGCCCAGCGGTCCAGCAAGACGACGGGGGTCCCGCGGTGCTGCAACTGGCGCAGCCGGTCGCTCAGGCCCTTCACCGGGGTGATCAGGATGCCCTGGACCCGGTGCTCCTCGAGCAGGTCGAGGTAGCGCCGCTCGCGGTCGGCCTTTTCGTCGCTGTTGCAGAGGATCACCGCGAGCCCGGCCGCGGTGGCCGCATCCTCGACGCCCCGGGCGACATCGGTGAAGAACGGGTTCGACACGTCGAGCACGACCAGGCCGAGGGTGCGGCTGCGCCCGGCGCGGAGCTGGCGAGCGGACTCGTTGCGGACGAAGCCTAACGCGGTGATCGCCTGCTCCACGCGGGCGCGCGTGGCCGGGGCCACCAGCTCGGGCCGGTTGAGGACGTTGGAAACCGTTCCCACGGAGACGCCGGCCCGAGCGGCCACGTCGCGGATGCTCTTGGTGCCGTCAGGCGCCCCCACCACCATCCCCCTTCCTTGCTCCCGCCTCGCTCGTGCCAATGGGCGCCGCGGATGTTGAATCGTCTCGACGAATCCCCTGGACGATACGGTCACCGGAGTGTTCGCGCCACGCCTTGACACCAGGTAGGGCCGACGTTAGCATCTCGCCAGGTCGACTGAAACGATTCAGCCCACCGATGGACAGGGACCTCGGGAGGCGCACGGTGGCGCAGGCTGGCGGTGACACCAACTCCACGGGCCCCGCGCACGGCGGCGGCCGCGGTGGATCGCCGCCCCCACCGTCCTTGCCCGGCGGGGTCGTTGACGGCTACCCGCGCCGTGAGCCTTCCGTGGCGGGCGGCCCTCTGCTGAGGGTCGAGCACGCGGCCAAGTCGTTCGGGTCGGTCCAGGCCCTGGGGGACGCCTCGATCGAGCTGTACACGGGTGAGGCGCACGGCTTGGTGGGGGAGAACGGGGCGGGCAAGTCGACGCTGGTGAAGGTCCTCGCCGGGGTGTACCGGCCCGACTCCGGCCGGCTGCTGCTGGACGGCGAGGAGCTTCGCCTTGGCGGCCCGGCGGACGCGCGCGCCGCCGGCATCGCGGTCATCTACCAGGAGCCGACGCTGTTCCCGGACCTGTCGGTGGCGGAGAACATCTTCATGGGACGCCAGCCCCTGGCGCGCGGACGGCGGATCGACCCCCGCGAGCTGCGCCGCCGGGTCGAGGCGCTGATGGAGCGGCTCGGCGTCCCGCTCGACCCCTCCCGTCCCGCCCGCGGCCTGTCAATCGCCGACCAGCAGATCGTGGAGATCGCCAAGGCGCTGTCGTTCGAGGCCCGGGTGATCGTGATGGACGAGCCGACCGCGGCGCTGTCGGGGGCGGAGGTTGAGCGGCTCTTCTCGGTGGCGCGGGCGCTGCGGGCGCAGGGCACGGCGGTGCTGTTCATCTCGCACCGGCTGGACGAGGTCTTCGCCCTGTGCCAGCGGGTGACGGTCATGCGTGACGGCCGCCAGGTGTTCACCGGTCCACTCGAGGGCCTGACCCGGGACGACCTGGTGCGCCGGATGGTGGGCCGCGAGCTGTCGGCGATGTTCCCCAAGCAGGCGGCGACCCGCGGGGACGTGGCGCTGTCGGTCCGCCGGCTCACGCGCGAGGGCGTGTTCACCGACGTCAGCTTCGACGTGCACCACGGCGAGATCGTCGGCTTGGCCGGTCTGGTCGGCGCCGGGCGCAGCGAGGTCGCCCGGGCAGTGTTCGGCATCGACCGGCGCGACGCCGGCGAGGTGGTCGTCGAGGGGCGCCGGCTTCCGCCTGTGTCGCCGACCGCCGCGATGGCGGCGGGCATGGGCTATGTGCCAGAGGACCGCCGCGCGCAGGGCCTGGTCATGGATCTGTCGATCGCCCGCAACACCAGCCTGGCCTCACTCGGGCGACTGCGCCGCGGCCTGTTCATCCGCGGCGCCGACGAGCGCAGGCTGGCCGCCGACTGGGCGGCGCGGCTGCGGCTCAAGCTGGCCCGCCTCAGCGACCCGGCGTGGGCGCTGTCCGGCGGTAACCAGCAGAAGCTGGTCCTGGCCAAGTGGCTGGCCCGCCGCCCGTCGGTGCTGATCGTGGACGAGCCGACCCGCGGCATCGACGTGGCCACCAAGGCAGAGGTCCACCGGCTGCTGTCCGACCTCGCCGGTCAAGGCGTGGCGATCCTGATGATCTCCTCCGAACTGCCCGAGATCCTCGGCATGGCCGACCGCGTGCTGGTGATGCATGAGGGCCGCCTCAGCGCCGAGCTGTCCCGCGACGAGGCCACCGAGGAGCGCGTGATGTTCGCCGCGACGGGCAGCGCGGTCGGATCCACCCCGAGGGGGACCGGCCCGTGAGCGTCACGGTGCAGCGCCCGGAGCGCCAGGCGGCACAGGACCGTGCGCGGCGCGCCAGCCGCCTGGTCGAGAACGTGTTGCGGTTTCGCGAGCTGGGATTGCTGGCGGCCCTGGCGGTGGTGATCGCCGTCACTTCCGCGTACAACCCCCGCTTCGTCAGCGCGCAGAGCATCCGCGACCTGCTGCTCAACGCCTCCATCATCGCGTTGCTCACGGTCGGCCAGACGCTGGTGGTCATCACCCGCAACGTCGACCTGTCGGTCGGCTCGGTCCTCGGCCTGACCGCGTTCATGACCGGGAACCTGTTCGTGGACCATTCGCGACTGCCCATCGTGGCGGCGTTGCTCGTCGGGATCCTCATCGGCATCGGCTGCGGCGCGGTCAACGGCATCATCACCGCGGTCGGGCGGGTCCCCAGCCTGGTGGTCACCCTCGGCACGCTCTACGTCTTCCGGGGCATCGACTACGCCTTCGCCGGCGGTCGCCAGGTCAACGCCGAGAACCTGCCGGACAGCCTGCTCAACCTCGGCAGTGGGCGCGTCCTGGGGGTTCCCTATCTGGCCATCATCACCGTGGTCGTGGTCGCCGCGGCGACCTACGCCCTGCGCTCCTTCCGGTCGGGCCGCGAGCTGTATGCGATCGGTTCCAACCCCGACGCCGCGGTGCTGGCCGGCATCCCCGTCGGCCGGCGCGTGCTGGCGGCGTTCGTCGCCAGCGGTGCGGTGGCGGGGCTGGCCGGGGCGCTGTGGACCGCCCGCTTCGGGACCGTCGACGCCGCCGCGGGGACCGGCTTCGAGCTGCAGGTCATCGCTGCGGTGGTGGTCGGCGGCGTGGCCATCTTCGGCGGCAGCGGCACGGTCGTGGGGGCGGCGCTGGGCGCGCTGCTGCTCTCCACGATCGGCAGCGCGCTGGTGGTGCTCAGGGTCCCCTCGTTCTGGCTGCAGGCGATTGCCGGCGCGCTGCTGCTCGGCGCCATCGCCTTGGACCGGCTGATCGGCCTGCGCCTGGCCTCGGCGCTGCGGCAGAGGAGCATCCGGGATGGCGGCTGAGCCGGCCCCGACCGGGCGCTTGGGATCGCGGCGGTTGCTGCGCTGGGAGAGCGCGCTGGTGCTGCTGCTGGTGGTCGTGGCGGTGGGCGGCAGCATGGCCGAGCCGGGTTTCCTCAGCGGCTCGAACCTGTTCTACCTGGGCCTGGACGTGGGCGAGATCGCGCTGATGGTGCTCCCGCTGACGCTGGTGATCGTCGCCGGCGAGATCGACCTGTCGATCGCCTCGACCCTGGGGCTGTCCAGCGCCCTGATCGGCTACCTCTGGAATGCCGGCTGGGCGCTGGAGGTCATCTTCCCGACCGTGATCCTGGTCGGCGCGCTCGCCGGGATCTGCAACGGCCTGCTGGTCACCCGCCTCGGCCTGCCGTCGCTGGCGGTGACCATCGGGACGCTCGCGCTGTACCGCGGGCTCGCGTTCGTCGTGCTCGGCGACCAGTCCGTCGCCGACTTCCCCGCCAAGTACACCAAGTACGGCATCAACCCCATCCCCGGCACGCACATCCCCTACCCGATCGCGCTGTTCGCCGTGCTGGCGGTGGTCTTCGCGGTGCTGCTCCACGCCACGCCGTTCGGCCGGGCGATCTTCGCGATCGGCGCCAACCAGGAGACGGCGTTCTTCTCGGGGATCCGCGTCAAGCGGACCAAGCTCATCCTGTTCGTGCTCAGCGGCGCGGTGTCGGGCCTGGCCGGCATCGTCTTCACCCTGCGGTTCGCCAGCGCGAGGGCCGACAACGGCACCGGCCTGGAGCTGGCGGTGGTCGCCGCGGTGCTGCTCGGCGGCGTGTCCATTTTCGGGGGCAGGGGAACCCTCGGCGGCGTGGTCGCCGCGGTGTTCCTGCTCGGCGGCGTCCGCAACGCGCTGATCCTGAGCGACGTGTCCAACGACACCCTGAACGTGGTGACCGGGCTGCTGCTGATCGGAAGCGTGGTCGCGCCCAGCGCCGTCAGGGCGGCCGCACGGGCGGTGCGCCCGCGGCGCGCACCCCCCGGAGCACCCGCCAAACCAGCAGGGAGCACCTGAGCCCCGCCCCGGATCCCGAGCCGGTCGCGCCGCGGCAGCGGCGCCGAGAGAAAGGACATCGCACCATGCAACGAACAGCTTCCGTGAGGCGTCCCCAGTGGGTGGGGTTGCTGGCACTGGCCGTCGCCAGCATGGTCGCCCTGGCCGCCTGCGGCGGGACGACCAAGAACTCGGGCAGCGGAGCCTCGGCCACCACCGCCGCGGGTGGTCAGGCCAACCCCAGCGCGCCGATCAAGCAGGGCCTCAAGATCGCCTTCCTACCCAAGCAGGTGAACAACCCCTACTTCACCACCGCCGACAACGGCGGCAAGCGGGCGATCGGCGAGTTCAGCGGCGAGTACAAGGAGGTCGGCCCCTCCGAGGCGAGCGCCTCGGCCCAGGTCCCATACATCAACACCCTGACCCAGCAGCGCCAGGACGCGATCGTGATCTCCGCCGACGACCCCAACGCGGTCGTGCCGGCGCTCAAGGCCGCGATGACGCAGGGCATCAAGGTGGTGACGTACGACGCCGACACCGCGCCCGAGGGGCGCACCGTGTTCGTCAACCAGGCCTCCCCTGAGGACATCGGCCGCAGCGAGGTGCAGGTACTCGGCAAGCAGCTCAACTACACCGGCCAGATCGCGATCCTGTCGGCGACGTCCACCGCCGCCAACCAGAACACCTGGATCAAGTTCATGAAGGACGAGCTGTCCAAGCCGCAGTACTCGAAGATGAAGCTCGTCAAGGTCGCCTACGGCAACGACGACGACCAGACCTCGTTCCAGCAGGCGCAGGGCCTGCTGCAGGCCTACCCCAACCTCAAGGGGATCATCTCGCCGACCACGGTCGGTGTCTCTGCAGCGGCCCGCTACCTGAGCGGCTCCTCGTTCAAGGGCAAGGTCGCGCTGACCGGGCTGGGCACGCCCAACCAGATGCGCAAGTTCGTTCAGGACGGCACCGTGCAGTCCTTCGAGCTGTGGGACCCTGGCAAGCTCGGCTATCTGGCCGCGTACGCGGCGGCCGCGTTGGCGTCCGGGCAGATTACCGGCAAGGAGGGCGAGACCTTCAAGGCCGGCAACCTCGGCACCAAAACGATCGGCAAGGACGGGGAGATCCTGCTCGGCCCGCCGCAGGTGTTCGACAAATCCAACATCGACCAGTTCAACTTCTGAGGTCCGAGCTCAACCGCGGCCCCGGCGTGTTCAACTGCCATCACACCCGGGGCCGTTCCGGCCGAGGTGGTGTGTGATGCAGCGAGTCTGCTTCCTGCTCCAGGTCCGCCGGGACCGGATCGCCGAGTACCGGGAACGGCACCAGACGGTGTGGCCGGAGATGCGGGCGTCCCGACGAGCGGATGCGGCCGCTGGAGGAGGTCTTCCACCTGCCATGATCAGACCGGTGCGACAGCAAGCAGGAAGCAGGTAGGCATCATGACTGACCCTTCCACCGTCAAGGCGAGCGTCAAGGACGCGTTGCGGCAGCAGCGAATCGAGTTGCCGTCGTGGGCGTTTGGGAACTCCGGCACGCGCTTCAAGGTCTTCGCCCAGCCAGGTGTCCCGCGTAGCGCGTACGAGAAGCTGGAGGACGCGGCGCAGGTCCACGCGCACACGGGTGTCGCGCCGAGCGTGGCGCTGCACATCCCGTGGGACGCGGTGGAGGATTACGCCGACCTGGCCAAGCATGCCGCCGACCACGGCGTGCAGGTCGGCACGATCAACGCCAACGTGTTCCAGGACGACGACTACAAGCTCGGCAGCGTCTGCAACCCCGACCCGCGGGTGCGCCGCAAGGCGCTGGACCACCTGCTGGCGTGCGTGGACGTGATGGACGCGACCGGGTCGCGTGACCTGAAGCTGTGGTTCGCGGATGGGACCAACTATCCAGGCCAGGACTCGATCCGGGCGCGGCAGGAGCGGCTGGCCGAGGCGCTGGCGGAGGTGTACCGGCGCCTGGGGGCCGGCCAGCGGATGCTGCTGGAGTACAAGCTGTTCGAGCCGGCCTTCTATCAGACCGACGTGCCGGACTGGGGCACCTCGCTGCTGCACTGCGTCGCGCTCGGCGAGCGCGCGCTGGTGGTGGTCGACACTGGGCATCACGCGCCGGGCACCAACATCGAGATGATCGTGGCGCTGCTGCTGCGGGCCGGCAAGCTCGGCGGCTTCGACTTCAACTCCCGGTTCTACGCCGACGACGACCTGATGGTGGGGGCGGCCGACCCGTTCCAGCTGTTCCGGATCATGCACGAGGTGGTCCAGGGCGGCGGCTACGCGCCGGCGGCCGGGATCGCGTTCATGCTCGACCAGTGCCACAACATCGAGCCGAAGATCCCCGGGCAGATCCGCTCGGTGATGAACGTGCAGGAGGCCACTGCCAAGGCGCTGCTGGTCGACGCGGTGGCGCTGGAGGCCGCCCAGCGGGCCGGTGACGTGCTCGGCGCCAACGCCGTGCTGATGGATGCCTACGCGACCGACGTGCGGCCGCTGCTGGCCGAGCTGCGCACCGAGCTCGGCCTGGACCCCGACCCAATGGCCGCCTACGCCCGCTCGGGGTATGGCGAGCGGATCGTGGCCGAGCGGGTCGGTGGCACGCAGGCCGGCTGGGGAGCCTGAGGGTCGATGACCCTGCCAGAGGTGCGGGAGCTGCTGGAGCGGTCCCACCGGCTCGGCGCCGACCGGCGCAACACCAACTGGGCCGGCGGCAACGCCTCGGTCAAGGGGGCGGCCGACGACCCCGCGACCGGGCGGCCGGTGGAGCTGCTCTGGGTCAAGGGCTCCGGCGGAGACCTCGGGACGCTGACCGAGCAGGGCCTGTCGGTGCTGCGGCTGGACCGGCTCCGCTCGCTGGTGGACGTCTACCCGGGCGTCGACCGCGAGGACGAGATGGTCGCCGCGTTCGACTACTGCCTGCACGGTAAGGGTGGCGCCGCGCCGTCGATCGACACTGCCATGCACGGCCTGGTGACCGCGGCCCACGTCGACCACCTGCATCCCGAGTCCGGCATCGCGCTGGCGACGGCCGCCGACGGCGAGGCGCGGACCAAGCAGTGCTTCGGCGGCCGGGTCGCCTGGGTGCCGTGGCGGCGGCCCGGCTTCCAGCTCGGCCTGGACGTCGCCGCGATCCAGCGGGCCAACGCGGACTGCATCGGGGTGGTCCTCGGCGGCCACGGCATCACGGCGTGGGGCTCGACCTCGCGGGAGTGCGAGGCGCGCTCGCTGGAGATCATCCGCGGCGCCGAGCGGTTCATCGCCGAACGCGGCGCGCCGGAGCCGTTCGGCCCGGTGCTCGACGGCTTCCAGCCGCTGCCGGAGGGTGAGCGGCGGAAGCGCGCCGCCGCGCTGTTCCCGGTGCTCCGCGGCCTGGCCTCGACCGACCGCCGGCAGGTCGGGCACTACAGCGACGCCGAGGCGGTCCTGGACTTCCTGTCCCGGTCCAGGCACCCTGCCCTGGCGGCGCTGGGGACCTCCTGCCCGGACCACTTCCTGCGTACCAAGGTGCGGCCGATGGTGCTCGACCTGCCGCCGGCCGCGCCGCTGGAGCGGGTCGTCGAGCGGCTGCAGGAGCTGCACGCCGCCTACCGCGAGGCCTACCAGGCCTATTACGGTCGCCACGCGTCGCCGGACAGCCCGCCCATGCGTGGCGCCGACCCGGCGATCGTGCTGGTGCCAGGGGTGGGGATGTTCTCGTTCGGCGCCGACAAGCAGACCGCGCGGGTGGCGGGGGAGTTCTACGAGGGCGCGATCAACGCGATGCGCGGGGCCGAGGCGCTGTCCAGCTACACGCCGATCCCGGAGTCGGAGAAGTTCCGCATCGAGTACTGGGCGCTTGAGGAGGCCAAGCTCCGGCGCCGCCCCGCACCCAAGCCCCTGGCCGCGCGGGTCGCGCTGGTGACCGGGGCCGGCTCGGGCATCGGCAGAGCCATCGCCAAGCGGCTGGCGGCCGAGGGCGCCTGCGTGGTCGTGGCCGACCTCGACGCCGGCGGCGCCGGCGCGGTCGCCGGCGAGATCGGCGACGCCGACACCGCCGTGGCGGTCGCCGCCGACGTCAGCGACGAGGACCAGGTCGCCGATGCCGTCGAGCGGGCGACCCTGGCCTTCGGTGGGGTCGACCTGGTCGTCAACAACGCCGGGCTGTCGATCTCCAAGCCGTTGCTGGAGACCAGCGCGGGCGACTGGGACCGGCAGCACGACGTCATGGCCAGGGGGTCGTTCCTGGTGTCGCGCGAGGCGGCCAGGGTCATGATCGCCCAAGGGCTCGGCGGCGACCTGGTCTACGTCGTCAGCAAGAACGCTGTGGTCGCCGGCCCCGACAACCTCGCCTACGGGGCGGCCAAGGCCGACCAGGCCCACCAGGTCCGCCTGCTCGCCGCCGAGCTGGGCCGCCACGGGATCAGGGTCAACGGCGTCAACCCCGACGCGGTCGTCCGCGGCTCAGGGATCTTCGGCAAGGGCTGGGGCGCGCAGCGAGCGGCGGTGTACGGCGTCCCGGAGGAGGAGCTGGGCGCGTTCTACGCCAAGCGCACCCTGCTCGGGCGCGAGGTGCTGCCGGAGCACGTCGCCGCAGCGGTGCTCGCGCTGGTCGCCGGGGACCTGCCCCGCACCACCGGCCTGCTGGTCCCGGTGGACGCCGGAGTCGCGGCCGCCTTCCTGCGATGAGCCCCACCCCTCCACAGGGATCGTACGTCGCGGTCGACCTCGGCGCGGCCAGCGGCCGGGTCATGGTCTCCCGGGTCGGCCCGTCCACGCTGAAGCTGGTCGAGGCGCACCGCTTCCCCAACGTGCCGGTCAGCCTCCCGGACGGCCTGCACTGGGACGTGCTGCGGCTGTACCGGGACGTGCTCGACGGGCTGGCCATCGCCGCCAGGGACAGCCAAGAGATCACCAGCGTCGGCGTGGATTCCTGGGGCGTCGACTACGGGCTGATCGACGCGTCGGGAGCGCTGCTCGGGAACCCCTACCACTACCGCGACGGCCGCACCGACGGGGCCGTCGGCAAGGTCCACGCGGCGCTCTCGTTCGAGGAGCTGTACCGGATCACCGGGCTGCAGTTCCTGCCGTTCAACACCCTCTACCAGCTCGCGGCCTCCGCGGGCGCGCCGCAACTCGACGCCGCCGCCACCCTGCTGCTGATCCCCGACCTGATCGGCTATTGGCTCACCGGCTCGGTCGGCGCGGAGCTCACCAACGCCTCTACCACCGGGCTCCTCGACGTGCGCACAGGCCGCTGGTCGGCCGCGGTGGCGCGGGCGGCGGGAGTGCGCCCCGAGCTGCTGCCGCCGCTGCGGCGACCCGGCGAGGTGATCGGCCCCCCGCGTCGCGAAGTCGCCACCGAGACCGGCTTGCCGGCCGGCACGGTGATCACCGCGGTGGGGTCGCACGACACCGCCTCGGCAGTGGTCGGCGTCCCTGCCGACGGCGAGCGCTTCGCCTACATCTCCTGCGGCACCTGGTCGCTGGTGGGCGTCGAGCTGGAGCGGCCAGTGCTGACCGAGGAGAGCCGGGCCGCGAACTTCACCAACGAGGGCGGCGTCGACGGCCGCATCCGCTACCTGCGCAACGTCATGGGCCTGTGGCTGCTGCAGGAGTCACTGCGGGTCTGGCAGCGTGCCGGTCTGCCCGCGCATCTGCCCACCCTGCTCGCCGCTGCTGCGGAGGCACCGGCTGGCGGGCCGGTCGTCGACCCCGACGACCCCACCTTCCTACCTCCCGGCGACATGCCTGCCAGGATCGCCGTGGCCTGCGAGCGCGCCGGCCAGCAGCCGCCGAGCGGCCAGGCCAGGATGGTGCGCTGCATCCTCGACAGCCTGGCCGCCGCCTATGCGCGCTCCGTCCGTGACGCCGTGCGCCTGTCGGGCCGCGAGGTCAAGGTCGTCCATCTGGTCGGCGGCGGGACGCGCAACGCACTGCTGTGCCAGCTCACCGCAGACGCCTGCGGCCTGCCCGTGCTCGCCGGCCCGGTCGAGGCCACCGCCCTCGGCAACGTCCTGGTCCAGGCACGCGCACACGGATCGATCCACGGCGACCTCGACACCATGCGCGCGCTCGTCCGCGCCACCCAGGACATCCGCCGCCACGACCCGGCCGCCGGTCACCAGCGCCATGGCGATCCGAGGTAAGCGTCGTGGCGCCATCCCGCGACACACCCCGTCTCAACCGCGGGCCGCTGTTGACCGAGCGCGTTCTCACTGCTCACAGCCGTATCGTCAGTCCTTCGACCAGCAGTGGCCGGTTCGCGTGTTGGTAGGTCAGGCGGCCGATCCCTTGGGAGCGTCGGGCGGCGCCACCGGACACGTTCTTCCTGTTGGCCGGCAGGCCGGTAAGGTTTCAGACACGCCCGGGGCGACCTCGTGACGGCTCCTTGCAGTGCGGCCACCCCCGGGCGCCGGGAGGGTATATGACGGTGGCCGACGCACTCGATCAAGGCCGGGCGTCCTTCGGGCGACAAGCGTGGGCGGACGCGTACGCCCAACTGTCGTCCGCGGACCGGGGGATCCCGCTCGAGCCAGACGATCTCGAGCGGCTCGCGATAGCCGCCTACCTGGTCGGCAGGGACGACGACAGCGCCGACATCTGGGCGCGTGCGCATCACGAGCTCTTGAGCCGGGGCAACGCGGAGCGAGCTGCCCGGTGCGCGTTCTGGCTGGCCTTCGGCCTCCTGGCGGAAAACGACGCGCACGCCGCCCTGGTGGCGCTGCGCGATGCGTGGGCGGCCTGGCAGAGCCTCGAGGTGCCGTACGAGGCGGCGCGTGTCCGGGCCGTTATCGGGCTGGCCGCAGGGAACTGGGGGACGAGGACAGCGCGGAGATGGAGCTTGATGCCGCGCGCTGGGTCTTCCGGCAGCTCGGCGCCGCGCCGGACCTGACCCGGGTAGAGTCGCTTTCCCGGAAGGTAGCCGTTGGAGCGGCGGGTAGGCTGACCGCGCGTGAGCAGGAGGTGCTCCGCTCGGTCGCCGCCGGCAAGACCAACAAGGCCATCGCCGCGGAGCTGGTCCTCAGCGAGCGGACGGTGGACCGGCACCTGAGCAACATCCTGATCAAGCTGGGCGTGTCCTCTCGCGCGGCGGCCACGGCCTACGCGTACCAGCATCGGCTCATCTGATCGCCTACTGGCGGGAACTACCCACGCGCCACCCGGCGCAAGTTGGGTGCTTCCACCGATGCGTGGCCACCTCCCGGCTCCCATTGTCGGCCTACGGGTCGACGCGAGCCAGGAGAGAGCCATGACCAGATCCCACGCTGACAGGAACGCAGCCACTACCGGGCAGCACGACGTGGAGCGGCACGACTTGCCAGCCGCCGGGAGAGGAGCCCGGGAGCAGCTGGTGGCCAAGATCCCCGTCGTGGAGCGACGGCTGCAACTGGCCGGCGTCTCGACTGCCGTGCTGGAGGGCGGTAACGGCCCACCGGTCGTCCTGCTCCACGGACCCGGAGAGTTCGCCCTTACGTGGATGCGGGTGATCCCCGGCCTGGTGGCGAACCATCGGGTCATCGCCCCCGACCTGCCCGGCCACGGCGCCTCGCAGGTGACCGACGGCCGCCTTGATAGCGGCCGCGTATTTGCATGGCTCGACGAGCTGATAACGCGGACCTGTCCGTCGCCGCCCGCATTGGTGGGGCACCTGCTCGGCGGCGCGATCGCGGCCCGCTTCGCCAGCGACCATGCTGATCGGCTCAGCCGGCTGGTGCTCGTGGACACGTTCGGTCTGAGTCGGTTGCGGCCCTCGCCGAGGTTCGCGCTCACCCTGATCACCTACCTCGCGCGACCGACCAAGCGCAAGCAGGATCGTTTCTTCCGCCAATGCTTCGTCGACCTGGACGGGTTGCGTGAGCAGGCGGGTGGGGTCATGGAGCAACTGGAGGAATATGCCCTCGACCGTGCCCACGCCCCCAGCCAGAAGGCCGCGCTCCGCAGCCTGATGCCGCGGCTCGGGGTGCCGCCGATCCCGCCGGAGGACCTTGCGCGGATCGCCGTTCCCACGACCCTGATCTGGGGGCGGCACGACCGCCAGGTGCGGCTACGAGCCGCCGAGGCGGCGAGTGTCCGCCACGACTGGCCGCTGCAAGTCATCGAGAACGCCGCGGACGACCCAGCCTCCGAACAGCCCGAAGCGTTCCTGAGAGCGCTGCGCAACGCGCTCGGCGTCGCCTGACCGTGGGACTCCCTCCGCCTGTTCACCCCGGCCCGCTATGACGGACTGCCGGGCTGGCCCTTCCCGGCACCCACCTGGTCGTACCGAGTACCGGGATCCGTCCCAGTTCCGGGAGGGCCGCGACCTTGTGGCGGGCGCCGGCAACTCAGCGGCAGGAGTGCAACGGTGATGACTGGTTGGGCTCTGTCAGGCAGCCGCCGGACGGGTCGGCCCGTGGACGAGGAACGGTTCACGGCCGTGGGATAGTTGGCCCGGGGATGACTACGTGCGCAAGATTGCTGCATGGCGATGGGGCAACGTCCCGCTCCCGGAGACCTACCTGGTGGGACTCGGAGCGGGCATCATCTTGCACGTCGTCAGGTCGTGGATGCTGCCATGGCCGGCCTGGATAGGCCAGGCCGTCGGGTGGCCGTTGACCCTCGCCGGCCTGTGGCTGGCCGCGTGGGCGGTGCTTGCGGCTGGCAAGGTGGACATGGAACGGCCAAGCCGGATCGTCCTCGCGGGACCGTACACCTTCAGCAGGAACCCCATGTACGTCTCCTGCACCCTCGTCTACGTCGGGGTCGCCTCGGTGATCAATGCCGTCTGGCTCCTGCTCCTCTTGCCGCTTGTACTGCTGATGACCCACGTCGTGGTCGTCCGGGAGGAGCGCTCCCTGGAAGCCCGCTTCGGCACTTCGTACCGTCGCTACAGAACCTCGGTCCGCCGATACCTTTGAGCCAGCTCCGAGGAGGAGGACGACTGGAATGCCCTCGGATTCCGGTTGTTGGCGTTGGTTCTGGTCAGAGGCGGATGGTTCGTCCTTCCATGACCAGGGCCCGGTTCGCGTGTTGGATGGCTGGTCGACAAACCTTCCATCTCGCGAACCGCGGCGCGCTGGAAGCTAACCGGGCTCGATGAGCGATGAAGGTTCTTTGCACAAGGATGATCACCCCACGAGGGGGGACTCGCCACGAACCCATGGGTTCAGATCGCCCGTCCCGGGCGCTGCTCAAGGACCCTGAGCATCTCGCCTGGGTGCGAGCGCAGCGGCTTCAGGTGCCGTTGTTCACCAGTGTCTGCACCGGATCGCTGGTGTATGCGGCTGCTGGCCTGCTGGGCGGCCGGCCCGCCACCACGCACTGGGGCAGCCTCGGCCTGCTCGCCGAGCTCGACCCGACCATCGAGGTGCGTGGCGACGATCGCTTCGTGGACGACGGCGACATGGTCACCTCGGCCGGCGTCTCGGCCGGCATCGACATGGCCCTGCACGTGCTCGCCCGGCTGGGCGGCGTCGAGCGTGCCAAGGAGATCCGCCGCTACATCCAGTACGACCCGCTCCCGCCTGTCTAGATTCTGTGCCACTGGTGTCCGCCATTCGGCACGAGCGAGCCGCCTCCGAAAGGTGGGGGGGTTGAGGCAGACGCGGAAGGCGCCCGGCAGGCCCGCAAGGGTTGAGGATGGGCTCCAGGCCGATATCGTCTACCTGCGCGCACGAGGCCTGGCACGCCGTGTCGCCGCTTTGTCGATGCTATCCGTCAGCACTCGTAGCTCCTCTTCCAGGTAGGCCGTGAGCCTGTCGACGTCGGGCACCAGCTCCCGGCACGCGATGACCCCGAAGAACAGGGTGTCCCGGTAGCTCATTGCCGTGATGTTCAGGCCTTGGCCGTCGGTGATCGCGGACAGCGGGTAGTACGCGAGCAGTTCGGCGCCGGCGTAGTACAACGGCACATTGGGGCCGGGGACGTTGGAGATGATCAGGTTGAACAGGCTGGCCCGTTCGACCAACCGGAGGCGGGCGGCCATCCGGGCGGCCTGCCCGGCAAGCGCCGGCATCGCGAACTGGGTGACGTCCGCGAGCAGGTTCGCGGGCAGTGCGTCGTGCTGGTCCTTGGCGGCGCGCATGGCCTCGTGTACCACCCGCAGCCGCTCGCGTGGATCGGCGAGCTGCGTCGGCAGGACGGCGAGCATGGTGGAGACGCGGTTGCCGAGGGTGCCCTCCTGCTCCTCGGTGCGGACCGAGACCGGTACCGCGGCGATCAGCGGGCCATCGGGCAGCGCATCATGATCGGCCAGCCAGCGGCGCAGCGCCCCCGCGCACAGCGCCATGACGACGTCGTTGACGGTGATCCCAAGCGCGTTCTTCACGCGCTTGACCTCCGACAGCGACAGGCCGCAGAAACCCCATCGCCGGTGCTGGGTGATCGACCGGTTGAACGGCGTCCGCGGCGCCCGCAGCCCGGGCTGCGACAGGACGGCGTCCCCATCCCGTCCCAGCAACTGCTCGACCAGCGGCAACCTCGCCAACGCCGGACTGGCCACCAGCGAAGGCGCTGATCGGAGCAGGCCGACCGACAGCCGTACCGCGCGGAGCGGGTGACGCGTCAGCGACACGGCGCTGCGTGCCAGCAGCTCGACCGCGCCCGGTTGCCGCTCCGTCCTGCGAGGCGGCGGGTCGGCCAGCTTGCGGCCCTCGGATGACAGGTCGAGCAATGCGGCCAGGACGTCATTGCCGGACACGCCGTCGATGGCTGCATGGTGCACCTTGCTGTAGATGGCCGCCCGTCCGCCCTGCAGCCCGAAGATCAGGTAGACCTCCCACAGCGGCCGGCTGCGGTCCAACGGCCGAGCGTGCAAACGGGCGGCCTGCTCGGCGAGCTGCCGATCGCTGCCGGGGGAGGGCAGGGCAAGCTCCCGGACGTGGAACTCGATGTCGAAGTCCGGATCCTCGATCCAGTACGGCTGGTCAAGGCCCAATGGCACGTCGACCAGACGGCGGCGCAGGGGCGGGACCAACGGCAGACGGGACTCGACCACCCGGGTGAACCGCTCCAGCGTGAAGGGCTCGGACGCGGTCGACGGGTCGACGATGCAGACGCTTCCCACATGGCCAAACACCGTCCGGGTCTCCATCGCCAGGAACGCCGCATCCAGTCCGGTCAGCTGCTGCACGTGGTCACCTCCCGGTGGCGCGACACACTTGAGCTGCTGGTTGAGCACCTCGCCGGTCGCGCTCCAGTGTCGCGAGCGCGGCGGCCGAGGTGCGCAGTGACGTGTCCAGCACCTGGATGCGGCGCCTCGGGTCCATCAGGTTCGCGCCGATGGCGGTGAGGTCCTCCGGCCCGGGGGTCAGCACGGTGACCCGGATGCCCCGCGCCTTGACCTTGCGCGCCTGGCGCTGGAGCCCGATGGTGATCAGTCGCCGGAGCTGCCGTTCCAGGCGGGCGTAGGGGTTACACGGACTGTCCAGGATGTAGCTGGCCATTGGCGCCAGCACGTAGATCTCGTCGAGGTCGACATCGGCCAGAAGGTCCAGCGACGTGGTCGAGTGCACACCGCCATCGACGTACCGCCGTCCCGCGATCGCCGTCGGCCGGTACCAGCCGGGGATGGAACAGGACGCGACCACCGCTTCGGGCAGCGTCGCGGGTGGCGCTCCAGCTCGGCCGAACGCGACCCGCCGCCCGGAGTCGTAGTCGACGGCCATGACCCAGGTCTCTCCGCCCGGCGTCCAGCCGTCTCCCGCGGTCCGCGCTGTGTCTGGCCGCGCGTGGGCCGCGGCCTGGGTGAGCAGTCCGCGCACCAGGCCCTGCAACGAGGTGTGCCGGGCGCGTCCCTGCGGCACCAACGCGCTGGCGGCCACCCAGGGGTGCACCCGGTGCGGGGCCAGCGCCGTACTGAGCAGCAGCCGAGGCGAGCCGACCCGCATCCGTGGCAGCGGCGGCAGCGGACCGCCGGCGTCGCGGTCGATCTCACTGAGGTCGGGCAGGAGCGCCAGCGCCCTCCCGCGCTGGTGTTCCACGATGTCCTCGACGGCGACTCCACAGCGCAGCGCGGCGGCCAGCGCGCTGCCGGCGCTGGTGCCCACGATAAGGTCCACCGCGCCGACCGAGTACGGCAGGCGGCGCTGCAGCGCAGCCAGGGCTCCGGCCATCCAGGCGGCGCCGAGCACGCCGCCGGCACCGAGCACCAGGCCGGTCCGGGGGCGACGCGGCACCGGAGCTATGGCCACATCTCCGGACGCCATCGCCGCCTCCAAGGTCAGGCCACCCTGACGTCATGCCGGGCGCCATCGGCGAAGCATGGCACGCAGCGTGGCATCGCGCTCACCAGGCGGCCCTGTCCCGCTCGGCGTCGACCATGACGGTCAGGGTCTCGTGAGCGGTGTGCGCCGGCGCCCAGCCGAGCTCGCGGCGGGCCTTCGTCGTGTCCATGAGCATCGGGTGCCGCACGGTGTGCACCCACTCCATCTCGGAAGGCAGGAAGGGAAGCCTATCCACCAGTGTCGAGGTCAGGCCGACCAGCGCGCCGGGGACCGGGATCGCGTAGCCGCCCAAGGCGCGGGCGAACTCGCCCATCGTGATCTCGCCGTCCCCGGCAAGGTTGTAGGCGCCCGGCGGCCCGGTGCCGACGACCGCCGCGCAGACCGCGGTCGCGACGTCGTCGTGGTGGATCAGCTGGAAGCGCACACCAGGGTCGGGAAGCACAGGGAGGCCGGGTACGCGGCCGAGCACCCGCCGTGCCGTATCGGGCAGGCGCTCGGCGGCCCGGCGCCACGGCAGGCTCCGGACCAGCAGCGTTGCCTCTGGCCCGGCCACGATGCACGGTCGCAGCACGTACACCTCCAGGTCGGCACCGGCAGTGACCTCGGCCAGCAGTGCCTCGCACGCGGCCTTCTGCGCGGAGTAGTAGTGCTCGGGCGAGCCGCGGGCGGGCACGTCCTCGGTGAGCGGCACCGGGTTGTCGACGTGGTAGCCGTAGGCCGCCAGGGACGAGGTGTACACCAGCCGGCGCGGTCGATCAGCCGAAACGGTAGCCTCGAACACGTTGCGGGTGCCGGCGAGATTGATCCGCTGGCTCTCCTCGCGCGAGCCCACGATGACGTACGCGAGATGCACGACCACGTCGGCCTCGGCCACGAACCCCGCGACCGCGGCCCGGTCCAGGACATCGCCTTGCCGATACTCGGTCGTGCGCCAGCCTCGGGACGCCGGGTCGAACGGCCGGCGGGCCATGCCCAGGACGCGGTCCACCCGGCGCTCCTGTTCCAGCGCGCGGACCACCGACGTGCCGATCTCCCCGGTCGGCCCGGTGACGGCGACGGTGAGCGCCATGGTCAGCTCCCCCTATGGTCGCTGACCATCATGAACGCGACCATACCGGCAGTCCAACATATCCTGAGGCCTGCACGTGGCCGATACCGCAGTGACGTTCGAGGAGGTCCGATGAATGCTCTCTACACCGCGGAGGCAACAGCGCACGGAGGACGAGAAGGTCGGGTTCGATCCTCCGACGGCTCCCTCGTGCTGGACCTCGCCATCCCGAAGGAGCTGGGCGGGCCAGGCGGCCCAGCCACCAACCCGGAGCAGCTGTTTGCCGCCGGCTACGCCGCTTGCTTCGAGAACGCGATACGTCTTACCGCACGCAGGATGAAGCTTCCGGCCAACGGCGCCTCCGTCACCGCCCGGGTTGGCATCGGCCCCGACGGGTCGGGCGGGTACGGGCTCACCGTCGAGCTCCGCGCTCGCCTGCCAGAACTCGATCGCGACCAAGCTGAGCAGGTCGCAGCCAAGGCACACACGGTGTGTCCCTATTCGAACGCGATCCGTGGCAATGTCGAGGTCACGGTCGTCGTCGACCCGGCCCCCGACGTCATCTAGCCACCACTGTCGCGCGCTTTCCCGTCCCCATCGCGGGCAACCTTGACACGGCGCCCTTGGCAGCTTCACGGTGTGGACAGTTGGGAGACCGCATGGAGCGCATGAGCCTGCTGGACGGCAAGCGGGTGCCGGAGTCCGCACCCATGGAGGGCACGCATGCGACCGCATTGGGTGGAGATTCCCCAGACCCTCGCGGACATTCCCTTCCTCGGCGCCGAACGGTTTGGCGAACGTCCCGCGCAGCGCTTCAAGCGTGACGGCGTCTGGCAGTATCTGACCTACGCCGAGCTGCGCGACCTCGCCCGCGAGGTGGGCCTCGGGCTCGTCGCCCTCGGGGTCCGCCCCGGCGACCGGGTGTGTGTCCTCTCCGAGACGCGGCCGGAGTGGGTGCAGGCGGAGCTCGGCATTGCGGCCGCCGGTGCCGTGGTTGTACCGATCTACCCGTCCAGCTCGCCAGAGGAGTGCGAGTGGGTCATCGGTAATTCCGGCGCGGTCGCGGTGATCTGCGAGAACGCCGCGCAGCTCGCAAAGATCGAGCAGATCCGCCACCGGCTGCCCGAGCTGCGGCATGCCGTCGTCGTCGACCTGGCCGACACGGCAGCCCTGAGCCTGGAGCAGCTCCGCGCACGCGGCCGTGACGGCGACCAGACCGAGCTCGAGCGGCGGACCGCGGGCGTACAGGCGAACGACCCGGCCTTGATCATCTACACCTCCGGCACGACCGGCCCGCCGAAGGGCTGCGTGCTCACCCACCGCAACATGACCGCCTGCTGCCGGATCACTGAGGAGCTCGAGATCGTCGGGGCCGACGACGTCGCGTACCTGTTCCTGCCCCTGGCGCACGTCTTCGCCCAGGTCGTGCAGCTGAGCGTCTCAAGCGTCGGCGGCGTGGTCGCGTACTGCAGCGGTGGTGCGTCCACCATCGTGCCGGACTGCGCGGAGGTCCGGCCGACGTACGTACCATCGGTGCCCCGCGTCTTCGAAAAGGTGCACGCCCTGTTCGCCAGTCAGGTGCCGGCCGACACGCTGTCGAAGATGGTGGAGGTCGGGCTTGCCGTGCGCCGGCTCGAGCGTGCCAAGGAACCGGTGCCCGAGCAGCTGCGCGGCGGCTTCGAGCAGGCTGACGCGACGTTGTTCGCCAGGGTGCGCGCGGTGTTCGGCGGCCGGATGCGGATCGCGATCTCGGGGGCGGCGCCGATCGCGCCGGAGATCCTCGAGTTCTTCCACGCCGCCGGCGTGCCGGTCTACGAGGGTTATGGCCTCAGCGAGTCGGCAGCCGTCGGCACCCTCAACACCGCGGAGGCGATCAAGATCGGAAGCATCGGGCCAGCGGTCCCCGGCTGCGAGATCCGCGGCGCCGAGGACGGCGAGCTTCTCATACGCGGTCCTCACGTCTTCGCCGGCTACTGGGCGAATCCGGAGGCCACCGCGGCGGCGCTCGTGGATGGGTGGCTGCAGACAGGCGACCTCGGCTCGATCGACGAGGATGGCTTCGTCACGATCACCGGGCGCAAGAAAGACATCATCATCACCGCGGGCGGCAAGAACATCACCCCCGCAAACCTCGAGAACGACCTGCGCCAATCACCGTGGATCTCGCAGGTGGTCGTGTACGGCGACCGGAGGCCGTACCTGGTCGCGCTCATCACCCTCGACGCCGGGCAGATCACCCCGTGGGCCGTCGCACAGGGGCTACCCGCCAACCTGGCGACCCTCGCAGCGCATCCGTCGGTGCAGGCGCTCGTCCAGTCGGTCGTCGACCAGGCGAATGCACGGTACGCCAAGGTGGCCCAGATCAAGAAGTTCGCCATCCTGGCGCACGACTTCACGCAGGAGACGGGAGAGCTCACCCCCACACTCAAGGTCAAGCGGCAGGTCGTCCAGCACAAGTACGCCCACGTCTTCGACGCGCTCTACGACGAGCCGAGGTGAACACCCCCCAGGCCCGGGCAAGGTCGTCGCTGTGACCGGCGCCACGTGGGTCGGGTGGTGGGGCTGGGGTTGGACAGGTCATGCTGTTGGTTCGGCTGGCCTGTCGATGGACGCGGCTGCCTGGAGGCGGCGGCGGGCGTGCCGATAAGCGTGGTCTTCGACCTCGTCGATTCGGGCGCTCATCATGTTCAGCCCCATCGCCTGCAAGGTGGCGATATTCGGCTCGATCGTCACGATCTCTAGGCTGTGGCGACGCAGCGTCCACGTCTCCCGGCGGAGGAATTGTTGGAACCGCAGGCGGATCGGCAGGTCGACGCGGGGGCGGGCCGAGCGCACGTCGACCGACATGGGCGAGCTCACGACGACCACGTCCAGGTCGCAGCCTGCCAGCAGGTCGGCGTTGGTCGGCGAGTGCACGCCACCGTCGATGTACTCGACGCCGTCGATCCGGATCGGGGTGAAGTAGGCGGGGATCGCGCAGGAGGCGGCGACGGCGGACCCGACGTCGGTGGCGGGTGCGCCGGGAGTGCCGAACACGACCCGACGGCCGTCCCGTCGGCGGACCGCGACGACCCAAAGCTCCGCGGCCGGCCAGGTCGTCCCGTGCACGCGCCGCAGCCGCTCGGCGATGAAGGTGACGTCCAGCCGGCCGGTGGTGAACTCGGGCCGGAGCAGCAGGGCATTGAGGCCCTGCCGTGGTCGCCGGGCCAGGTCGAGGAGCAGGCCCCGCTGGGATGGGGCCGGCCGCCCGGTCCGGGGCGCCGCCGCGGGGAGCGGGCGAGCCGGCGCGTACCGTCGCAGTGAGGCGGCGACCAGCGCGCCGGCGGAGGTGCCGACGATGACCTCGGCCGCTCGAGCGTCCACGCCGAGGTCGTCCATCGCGCGCACGACTCCGCGGTGGAACGCCTCGCCCGCCGTCCCGCCAGCCCCTAGAACCAGCCCGACCCGCAGCTTCCCATCCGTCTTCCCCGGCCCCCCACCGGGTCCCTGGCCGCTCACCGGGCGGCCGTCCCACCTGGACCTTGCGGCGCGCCTGTCGGCCCGTTCCCGGTACGGCTGCCCGCGGCAGCCTTGGCCGCCCGCCGGGCCGCGCTGGCGCCCTCGGTGCCGAGCCAGTCCAGGATGAGGCCGGCGACCGCGTCCGGCACCTCGAGCTGCGGCACGTGCCCGACGTCGGAGAGGACCTCGAAGCGCCAGTCCGGATTGCGAGCCGCCGCCTCGTACGCCGATTGAACCGACACCAGCCGATCCTTCTCCCCGTGCATCAGCAGCACGGGCGACCGGACCGCCCGCATCGCCGCCCAGTACCGCCCTCGTCTCACGCTCACCCGTAGCAGCGACCTGGCGGCGCTCAAGAAGGCAGCGTCCAGCCCGGCCACCGCCGCGCGCTCCTCGGCCAGCGCCACCGACGCCGCAACCAACTCCTGCGGGACGCGCGCCGGATCGACGCAGCAGACGTCCAGGACCTGCCGGACGAGCTCGCCTGGTGCCACCGCGGCCCGGCGCCGGGCCAGATACCGCTCGCCGATACCAGGGACGGCGTACAGCAGGAACATGGTCGCCACCAGCCGGTCCGGCCGCACGCCACGAACGAGCGGCAGCGCCGGGTCGATCAGGACCAAGCCGGCCACCGCGTCCGGGTTGGCCACCGCCTCCATGATCGAGGCCATCCCTCCCATGGAGTTGCCGACCAGGATCGCCGGCGCGCCGGCGACCTCGCGCACGAAGCGGTCGAGCATGACGGCGGCGCTCTGAACCGTGGCGGCGCGCCCCTCGGGGTAGGTAAGCCCGAAGCCGACCAGGTCGACCGCCAGGAGCCGCGCCTCGGTGACCAGCCTGGGAGCCAGCAGGCACCAGTTCAGGTGCGACCCGCCCAGGCCGTGCACCAGCACGACCCGCGGCGCCGCAGCCGGACCGCCGAAGTCCACGTAGTGGACCGGGCCGCCCAGGTCAGCCGTGCGGCTGACCCCACCCCAGGCGACCAGCTGCGACGACGCCTCGTTCCGCGACGGCTCCGTCATGCGGCTCCCTCATTGCGCATCTGACTCGCGACGGGCCCCTCTCCTGACCTCGGTGCCCGTCCGAATCGAGGATGTTCCGAGATGCAGTTGCCCGACGCCCACTGCATCCAATAATGCCTCGTCGCAGGATTCTCCGGGGCGTGAAGAACCGCGGGCCGCGAGTGCGTGGATGCCTTGGCACGAGCGTTGCAACCCAGTGGTGGACTGGTTTCCCGACCGGCCGTGAGCGCTACCCCGCCGGACCTGCCAGGATCCAGTGGCGCTGGCACCCGGTCGGGTGGCGGGTCGACCAGCCATACGCCGCACCAGCTGCAACTATCAGCGGCCTGATCATTGGGCTTGCCGCACTGCCAGCAGCTCATGGGTCACGGTCTCTCATGGACATTCGCGCCAGCTCGGCGCTGGCCGCCAGCGTCGTTGCGGTGATCGTCCTCGGGGAGTTGCTGGGAAGCGCCAGAATAGGCTCGCACTGGAACCCCGGGCTTGGAGGGAGGGCAATGTGATCGATCGTGACCGCCTGGCCAAGCTGCTGGAGCGCGAGCGGGCCAGCTTCCGCGAACGCAATCCGCGCAGCCGCGCCGCCTACCAGGCCGGGGGCGCGAGCCTGTTCGGCGGCGTGCCGATGACCTGGATGAACAAGGCGCCCGGCGGCTTCCCGGTGTATCTGGCCCAGGCCCGGGGCGCCTTGGTGACCGACCTGGACGGGCACGGCTACGTCGACTTCTGTCTTGGTGACAGCGCTGCCATGGCCGGTCACTCGCCCGAGCCGGTGGTGCGGGCCGTGCAGCAGCGCTTGGGCGAGGCGGGCGGCGCGACCGCGATGCTGCCGACCGAGGATGCCGCCTGGGTCGGCGCCGAGCTGGCCCGCCGCTTCGGTGTGCCGCTGTGGAGCTTCAGCCTCACCGCCACCGACGCCAACCGCTGGGCGATCCGGCTGGCGCGGCTGGTGACCGGTCGGCCGAGGATCCTGGTGTGCAACTGGTGCTACCACGGCAGCGTGGACGAGACGCTGGTGCTGCTCGGCGAGCGCGGGCCGGTCTGCCGGGACGGGAACGTCGGCGCGCCGGTCGACCCGACCCTCACCACCCGCGTGGTGGAGTTCAACGACCTGGACGGGCTGGACCGCGAGCTGGCCCACGGCGACGTCGCCTGCGTGCTGATGGAGCCGGCGCTGACCAACATCGGCATCGTGCTGCCGCGTTCGGGCTATCTGGAGGGCGTGCGTGCGCTGACCCGCCGCCACGGTGTGCTGCTGGTCAACGACGAGACCCACACGCTGTCGGCGGGGCCCGGCGGGGCCACCGCGGCCTGGGGCCTGGAGCCTGACATGGTGACCGTCGGCAAGGCGATCGCCGGTGGCGTTGCAGCGGGCGCCTACGGCCTCACCGGTGAGGTGGCCGAGCGGGTGCAGGCACGGCCCGACGCCGACCTGATCGACACCGGCGGGGTCGGCGGGACCCTGGCCGGCAACGCGCTGTCGACCGCCGCCGCCAGGGCCACGCTGGAGCACGTCCTCACCGCCGAGGCGTTCGGGCGCATGATCGCGCTGGCCACCCGCCTGGCCGACGGCCTGCGGGGCGTGCTGGGCTCGCGTGGCCTGCCCTGGTCGGTGGTGCAGCTCGGCGCGCGGGCCGAGGTCCGCTTCACGGCCCCGCCGCCGGTCAGCGGTGCCCAGTCGGCCGCGGCCGGCGACCCGCAGCTCGACGACTACCTGCACCTGTACCTGCACAACCGCGGCGTCCTGCTGACCCCGTTCCACAACATGGCGCTGACCTGCCCTGCCACCACCCAGGCCGACATCGACCTGCACATCCAGGTGCTCGCCGCCTGCCTCGACGAGCTGGCGGGGACGTGACCCCCCGCCCGTTCGACCTGACTGGGCAGGTCGCGCTGGTGACGGGCGCGGGCAGCGCCGAGGGGATCGGCTTGGCCTGCGCGCGGCTGCTCGGCCGGCTCGGCGCGCGGCTGCTGATCACCTCCACCACGCCCCGGGTCGAGCAGCGAGCGGGCGAGCTGGCCACCGGGGGTGTCCAGGCGGGCGCCGCGATCGTCGACCTCACCGACCGGGGCCAGGCCGCTGGACTGGTGGCGCTCGCGCTGGAGCGTTACGGCCGGCTGGACGTGCTGGTCAACAACGCGGGCATGACCTCGGTCTCGGCACCGGCGGAGGGTGCGCCCTTGGTCGACCTGACCGACGAGCAGTGGCGCGACGGGCTGGACCGCAACCTGTCGAGCGCCTTCCTGGTCACCCGCGCCGCGCTGCGGCCGATGCTGGAGGCCGGATACGGGCGGATCGTCAACGTCGCCTCGGTCTCCGGCCCGCTGGCTGCGGGCGCTGGTTGATCGGGTCAGCTTCGTGGCGCTGCTTGAGCAGGGCAGGGTGGCTTGCCTTGCGAAACGGGTCGTCTGCGGTGACCGGAGTCTGCTGGGTGATCATGTCTGGCTGGATTGGCCCTCTTTGCGGGATGCATAGGGAGGAGTAGCGGCAGCTCGCCGATGCGGTGGCGGCGCTGTGGTCGGCGGGCACCGGCCTGGCGCTGCAACCGGCGGCGGTCGCGTTGGAGGACGCCCACGCCAGGGTCGTCCTGGCGGAGCCCTGGTCGCGCGGTGAGGAGGCGCCGGAGCAGGCCGCGCTCTGCCGCTTGGACCGGCCGTTTGGTCGGCGTGCCTGCGACCTTGCGCCCGTCCTGGAGGTGCCGACCCGCGAGCTGCTCGGCCGCCCGCTTACCCGGGTACGCGCCCACGACCACCGGGATCAGGGGCGGATTGTCATCGAGCTGTCGCTGGCACCGGCCTGAAGGCTCCGGGAGCGATCCCGGACGGCGCTGTCGCATCTGGTCGGGTCTGCGCATGTTGAAGTCGCGGCAGCGGCCTAGCGTCAGATGGCCAAGGCCAGCCGTCGAACGCGACCGATCGGAGCTTGCACGACGTGAGAGCGGCAAGCCGGCGGTGGAGCAGCAGGGTGGAGAGGATCGTGCCCGGCGAGCTGCGCGGGCCTGTCCCCGTGACGGGCCCGCGTGGTGCTTACAGACCGCTCGGCCGCGTGTCGAAGTGGTTGAGGTTGGGCCGGGAGGGGTGCAGATGGCCCGCTGGGCCCGCGGCGAACGCGCGCAGCAGGTTCATGGTGATGCGGCGCACGGCGGCAGAGGTCGTGGCGTTGTTGCGCCCGCCGGCGCAGACCGCGTCGATCTGGCAGATCCAGCTCGAGGTGCCGGTGTCGACCACGCCGGCGCCACTTGCCGTGGTGTAGTAGGTCACGTCCGAGAAGCTGCTGTGGAAGCGGCAGCGCAGCGGAGAGTGGAGCACCAGCTCGACCCCGCGCGGGGTCGGGAAGCTCGGCATCGCCCGGTCGTACTCCGGCCCGACCAGGTTCGGCAGCCTCGACCCGGTGCCAAGTCCGGTGCCGGCCAGCAGCCACGACCCAGGCTGGACGACCACGCCGTCAGCGCGCGTCGGATTGCACTCGTACAGCTCGCCGAGCAGCGAGCTCTCCGGCTGGTGGAGGGGTGGCTCGCGCCAGTCGGTGGTGACTTCCCGGCGGTTGGTGCGCCAGGCCGGGTCGGCTCTGGCCGAGGCCGGCTTGTAGTTGACCTCCTCACGGTCGGGCCCCAGCGGCGACGCCTGCAGGCGGATGTGGCGGAAGACCGCGTTGGCGCCGAGGAAGGCGAGGTTCACGCCGTGGTCGCGTGCGACCGTGGCGCCGTGCCGCATCGCGGTCGACCAGTACTCATCGTGGCCGAGCGAGAGCAGGGCCCGGTGGCGCAGCAGCAGCTCAGGATGCTGGTGCAGATCGATGTCGGTCCAGTAGGTCGCGTCCAGGCCGGCCTGTTCCAGCAGGCTGATAAGCGGCAGTTCGCCGTGGAGGAAGTCGCTTGCGCCATCTCCCCTGGCGTAGGGCCGGTCGAAGGAAACCACCCGCGAGCGTGTGCCGGACTCCATGAACGGCCCCCAATAAAGGTTGCGCCCGCCCCAGTCGTTGTAGGCCTGCCAGGTGGTGACCGCGTCCATCACCACCAGCGGGTCGTGGCTCGACGGGTCGGTGACGGTCAGCGGGACGTAGCGCTCCGCGCCGGACGCGACCAGCTTGAGCAGGTAGGCCCCTGGCGGCCAGCGGTCACCCACGCGGAAGGTGAGCGACGGCACCCAGCGCGCCTGGACCATGTTGGTCCCCGGCCACAGCGACGGGTCCGCCTGACGCCGCCCGCGCACCCGCCGCGAGCGCCACAGCAGCCGCCCGCGCGCCCCGCCGTACCAGCCCATCCGGTAGGCCTCGACCTGAAACCATCGCGCCGTGGTGGACACGTACACGGTCACGGCATCCCCGGCAGAGGCGCTGACACGGTCGGCATACCCCTCGATCGCGTGGGACGGCCCTCTCACCGTGATGCGCCAAGCGGCCGTACCGGGCCGGCGGTTCTCCGCCGCGACCCAGCCGGGCTCACCGACCCCTGGCGCGCCGCTCGGCCGCGCGCCCTCGGCCGGGCCCGCGGCTCTGGCGATCGCCTCTGAAAGCCGCTCGCGCAGGCGGCCTGCCGGCCCATGAGGCTCGCCGTTCAGCCAGGTGGCCGCTGCCAGGACGGCGACGACCCCGATCCCGATCAGGAACCGTCGCACGCGCCGGCCTGACACCTGCCGCTCCTGTCCTCATGCCCGCTCCAGGCAGCCAATTCTGGCATGATCAGCCGATCACGGCAGACCCAGGTCAAGGCCGCTGTACCGATGCGCTCGAGGGTGGTGGTGGAGGCGGCGAAGCTGCTGCTGGTCGAGGGCCGTGAAGCCGCCCCTGAGGGTCAGCGTGCGAGGCGCTGGTGCTGGTGGAGGCGTTATACATGCGCCTGGCTGCCGGGTGCCACCCGCTCCGGGAGATCCCGATCGATGAACTGACCTGCGCTGATTGTCCCGTCGGCGGCTGGTGGCGCCCACGCGCATGGGCAACGCTCGGCGGGACCGGTCGGCCAGTGGCGGGGGAGTGGTGTGGTGGGCTGCAGCTCCATAGCGGAATGATTGGATCAGAGGCTGGGGATCCCGCCGCGGCCCATGAACTTCTCCAGGATCTCCTGCGGGTTGATCCCGAGGCGCTGCAGAAGGTCGGCGTCCTTGTCGGTATCGACCTGGTCGGGAAGCTGCTGCGCTGCTTGACTGGCCTGGTCCTGCTGCCCCTTCTCCCGGAGCATGTCCAGAATCGCGCTCTTGTCGATCTGCACGGTTGCCCTCCCTTGACGACGGTCCCAATGAGCCCTGCCTCACCCGCGACCAGCCCTCACAAACTGCCGGAACACGCGCATGCGCGCGCCGGTTGTGCAGCAGTGGACGTGGACGCTCGAGACCAAGGACGAAGCCGTGGCAGTCACGCTCAACGAAGCGACGCGCAAACTCCTGGATGGCAGGAACTTCGCCACCGTCGCGACCCTGAACCCCGGCGGCGGCCCGCACACCTCGGTGGTGTGGGTCGCGCGCGAAGGCGACACCGTGCTGTTCTCCGTCACCTCGCGCCGGCAGAAGGCGCGCAACCTCGCCAGGGACGGTATGGACAAGGGCGAGAGCCTGCGAGCGGTGCTCGGTCTCGGCAACGGCCCTCCGACCTGGACCGCCGAGCAACCCGAATCGATGCCGCTGGCCGAACTGGCGTCGCGCCTACCCCAAGTCGAGTTCAACCCCGAAATGATCCACCGTGTCATGGATCTCGGGCTGGTCGAGTTGTCGAACGACGGCTCCGAGGTTGTGGTGCGCAGTCCATCCTTCCTGCGTATCGGCGGCGAGCTCGCCGCCTTGGGCGTTCCGCCGGACGTGATCCTCGACGAGTACGAGAAGCTGCGAACCGAAGCCGCGCGGGGTCGTCGTGACGTCCCTTCGCCATGCACTCCAGGAAGCCGCCGAGCGCTTCCTCCAGGCTGAGGCTGAGGCTGAGCGTCTGGGCGTCGACATCCCTCTCCCTGGACAATCCGATGAGCTTGGCCTCTGACGCGCCGGACCGCCATAACGCCCGTGCCCTGGATTGTCAACGAGCCTTGGCTATTTCTCGGCTTATGGGCTCGCGGTGCTGAGCCATCGGACCTGGTTGCGGCAATTGTCCTTGGCCTGGTGGCGGCAGAGGAACTCGTCCAGCGTGTCCACGACGCGGCCGATCGCGTCCAGGCCCCTGGGCAGGCTCTTGTCGGAGGTGAGCAGCAGGCCATAGTGGTCGTGTCCGTCCACGGCGGCCCGGTTGGCGAGGGGCACGAAGTCCTTGACGTTGTTGGTCATGATCGCCCGCTCTTCGAGCGCCATCCGCCGGAACGGCTCTTCGTCGCTGAGCCCGACGAGATCGGCGCGCTCAGCGACCGCCGCGACGTCGTGGTCCTTGGCGCGGAGCCGGCGGGCGATCTCGGGCGAGTAGTGCTCGTCCAGCATTAGCCTCACGCAAGCGCCTCGCCGCGGTGGCGCCAGCGGGCCTCCTCGCGTTCGGCGATCGCGTGAGCGCGGTCGAGCCAGTCGTCGATCTCCTCGCCGTAGTCGGCGTCATAGCGCAGGCAGGCGTCGACCCGGTCGACCGGCAGCTCAAGGTAGGCAGCGGCCGCCTCCACCGAATTGTGGTTCTGCCGGATCGTGTCGATGACGTCGGCGACGTCGAGTCGGGTGCCGAGCACTGCCGGGCGACGGCCGGCGGCGCCATCGCGGAAGTAGATGAGCGGGTGCTCGTCCATCCGCAGGCCCTCTTCGATGTAGCGCTCGGCGAGGGCGTTCTGCGGTTGGCCCGCCTCACGGGCGCGGCGCTTGAGATGCTCCAGCGTGCGCGGCAGGACCCGGAAGGCGAGCGGCTGCTTGGCGGCGGCAGAGTGCGCCATCGGCCTCCCCTCTCGATTGCTGACACCGTATGACGATGTTAGCAAACGGGGGGCGTCCGGCCGCCCGGCTGATCACTGGCGCCCATCAGCGCACCGCCGGGTTGTACCTGGCGCTGCGGGAGGCGGCGGCCTCGGACACCGACCTGGCGCGTCGGTTGCGTGAGGTCGAGGAGCGCCGGCTGGTCAGCGCCGAGCAGGGCCTCTCATCGACCGGCTACTCGACCAGCCACCCCAAGAGGAGGCGAAAGGGGGAGGGGCATGAAGGCCACCAAGCGGGACGGGATCGCCCGGACGTGCCGCACGGAGGTGATCGTCGGTGCGCCGGTGGGGGCGGTGTGGCGGGTCGTCGCCGACGTTACCCGGACCGGTGCGTGGAGCCACGAGTGCCGCCAGGTGGTGTGGCTGCACGGGGCGACTCAGGTGGCGCCCGGTGTGCGGTTCCGCGGGCGGAACCGGTCGGGCTGGCTGCGGTGGAGCCGGGTCTGCGAGGTCATCGCGGTCCAGGCCCCGCGTGAGCTGGGGTGGCGCACCATCGCCACGCCGGTGTTGCCTGACAGCACGGAGTGGCGGATCGCCTTGGAGTCGGTCGGCGGTGGGACCCGGATCGTGCAGAGCTACCAGGTGACCAGGTGTCCTGGCTGGTTCCCGTGGGTGGTGGTGCGGGTCAACCCGGCGCACATCGATCGCGGTGGCGCGCTTGGCGAGGACCTGCGTCGGAGCGGGGTGATCGCTGCCGGCGACGCACGGGTCGTGGAGTCGGCGGGGTGACCGGTGGCAGCACCCGGCCGGCTGCTGGTCGGCTGCTTCCGGGCGACGGACACCTGTACTGGCTGCGGCTGGTGGCATCGGCGGACCGCGACGCCGGCTGGAGGTTGTGATCGCGAGCGGGCCCAAGCGGATCGGGCGCGGACGTGGCTGTGCCGGTGTCATCTGCCAGCGCCTTTTGATGGAGGTGATGTTGAGCCGTACGCGAGCGTTCTTCCGGGCCCGCTGCGACCCCTTCTGTACACGCCCCGGCAGGGTGTGTAGCCTTCGGCTGCTCTGTCGACGAACAGGAGGCACTTGCATGCGCCGAAGCATGGCCGTCTCCATACTCTCTGTCGCAGCGATGGTTGTCTCGGTGGTGGCGTCGCTCCCTGCCGCGGCAACGCCGGCAAACGTCGACGTGAGCCGGCGGCACCTGAACGAGTCCGAGGAAGCCATCGCGGTCAACCCCACGAACCCGAACAACATCGTCGTCGTCACCAACGTCGGCCACAGGGAGGCGGGCCTGGAGGCCGGGATGTTTGCGGGCGTCTCCTTCGACGGCGGCCAGACCTGGGCGACGCGCCTCATCGGGAACAACGACAACCTCGGCGACGCGTGCTGCGACCCCAGCTTGTCGTTCGACCAGCACGGCAACCTGTTCCTGACCTATCTGTACCAGGTCGAGAACGTGGTGCCGGTCGCACTGAGCACGGACGGCGGCCTGTCCTTCCACCTCGTCGCGAACATCGGGGCGGGCGGCAGCGCCACGGCCAGCCGCTCGGGGACGGACGATCGGGGGCTCTTCCGGTTCGTGGACCAGCCCACCATCACCGCCGGTGAGGATGAGGCCTGGGTGATCTTCAACGCCGGCGGCCCGATGGTGGCGACCGGCGCGCGGGTCATGGGCCTCGGGCAGGTGGGGAGCTTCGCCCCGGTCGAGGTGGTGTCAGGGACGAACAACTGCACCTACGGCGACGTCGCGATCGGGCCCTCGGGGCAGGTCATGAACGTCTGCACCCTCACCGAGACCGGGCAGGGTGGCGGCAAGCTCTTCGTCAGCGTCGACCCCGACAGGCTCGGTCCGGCCTCGTTCGGCAAGCGCGTCTCGGTGACCGACACCCACATCGGCGGGTTCGACTTCATCCCGCCGCAGCCCGACCGCTCGGTGGACGCAGAGCCCGGGCTCGCATGGGACCGGACAGGCGGGCCGCACAGAGGCCGGGTGTACCTGGTCTACACGCTCGAGGTGAAGAACGAGAGCGATAACACCGACATCGAGGTCCGCTACTCGGACGACGACGGCGCGACCTGGAGCGCCCCGGTGCGCGTGAACGACGATGCCACGGCGAACAGCCAGTTCCTGCCGAAGATCTCGATCGACCCGACCACCGGGAACATCGCCGTGATCTGGTACGACTCCCGGCAGGACCTCGGCACCGGGGGGCCTGGTGACACCAACGGCATGCCGAACGACGATGCTCAGGTGTGGGGTGCCTTCAGCACCGACGGCGGTCGGACGTTCACCCCGAACGTGATGATCAGCGCGGGTACGTCGAATTCGCCTGACTCAGGCAACGGCATCGACTACGGTGACTACTCGGGGTTGTCGTTCTTCGGCGGGATCGCCCACCCAGCCTGGTCGGACAACTCCAACAGCACAGGGACCAACCCGGACGGGGCCCTCCACCAGCTCGACATCTACACGGCAGCCGTCCACGTCTGACTGAGGCGAGAGCGAGGTGCGGTGACCATCGGAGCTCCAGACATCGGCCAGTAGGCCCGAGCCTCATACGACGACCGGCTCAGGTTGTCCGAGACCATCCAAGGCAACATCCTGGCGCCGGCTCAAGCTGGACTATAGGCACCTTATCCGAGCAAGAACACCAGTTCGTCCGATGATGAACCTTCTAATCGATTCATGAACTATTGACACCTGCGGCCAAAGCGGGCAAAGCTTGTCCGCCCAAGCAGTATGGGGCGATTCGCCGATCCGCCTCTCCTGGAGGTGTCATGCGCAAACGACCCAGGCTCCGCGCCCTCTCATCCCCCTGCTGGCCGCGGCCTTCGTGCTGGCCGCCCAGCTCCCCGCCTTCGCCCCCCAGGCCGGCAGCGATGCTGCGATCGAGCCGCTGGCGATCTGCCGTGACGGCATCCGGTTCCTGTTCTTCGCCGACTACTACCCAGCCGGCACCGCCGACTCTAGCGAGGACGAGGCACCCTTCCGCGTCCAGCCGGTACAGGCGGCCACCCCGGTGCCCGCCTCTGATGCCAACGGTCGGATCACCCCACCCGCCGACACGCTGGTGCTGGACACCACCGTGAACGTGCCCTACGCCCCCCAGCAGGTCGACTTCTCCACGGTGGCGGCACCGCCGACGTTCGCCAAGTACCCGCCGCACGTCACGCTGTCATGGCCCTACCCGCAGCCGGTCGGCCTCCAAGACGTCAAGTACGTCGGCGAGTACACGTTGCGGTGGGACCACAAGCTCAAGGCGGGCCCGCGGGCGGTGGTGCTCAGCTTCGACCGCTTCGACCTCACCAAAAACAGCGCCGAGATCATCGCCGACGTCGACAAGTGCCACCTGTTCAACGGCAACCACCCCCGCGACACCGGCTAGGCGTCTCGAACCCTGTGCTGAAATCACGGGTGAGAACAGCCGCGCACCACGACACATTGTCCGAGCACGCTTGAGGATCGACGGCTTCCAAGTGGTGGCGAGGCCGGTGCCGCTCGGGACCTGCGGGCGGCGGGACCCTACCCGCCGTCCTCGGCCCCGGCGGCGACCGCCCACCCCAAAGCTTGAGGACAGTCGCTTCGACGAGCGCGCCAAGACCGCCATTGGTCTGGGTGGTCTCGTCTGCGACTGTCCGCTGCGGTGGCACTGCGGTCGTTCTGCCCTGGGGCCGGCCGCGCTGTCCGGTTCCATGGGCGACGCTGCAGGCTCCCCCGCGAGTATCAGTTGCCCGTGCAAGACAAGCTGTGTTGTAGGACACGGCGCGCATGTGCCGTCGATGACGCCGCCCGTCCCGTAGCAGCCTGCGTCGAAGTGTTTGGCCGCGAGGGCGCAGCCTCGAGCTGACCAAGTACCCGAAACGTCAGACGGCCTCGCGGGCCGCCGACCGCGGTGCGCGCGCACCCGCCAGCGTCTCGACCTGCTGGAGCAGGGCGTCGACGTCCACCGACCCTATCGTGGCCGCACCGGGCACCGGCGGAAGCGGGGGGGCGGGCGGGAGCGTCGTGCCCGTCAGCCGCTCGAACGCGCGGCGGTACTCGACGTTGGGCGCGCGCTCGTGCAGTTCCCGGTAGAGCGCCGCTGCCGCCGCCCGAGTCCCGGCCTGCGCCGGGCAGAACTCGACCAAGGCCTCCAGGATCGCCGCCCGTTCGGGCGTGTCGGTCCAAGCGTGCTCAAGGACGCGAAGCTCCCTGGCGGCATCGCCAGACGGCATATTGTGGAGGGCGACCCGCAGCCGCAGCGACAGCAGCCGCGCCCGCAACTCGATGTCCCGCTCGCCGTGATGCACCGCGACGGTCAACGCCTCGTCGTTGAGCGGCTCCGCTTCGCCAGGGCGGCCGGCCGAGAGCAGGAGCTGGGCGAGGGCATGCAGCCATTCGCACAGGAAGTGCGGTGCGTTGAGGGTCCGGGCGAGCCGGATCGCGCGCGTGAAGCGATGCTCGGCGCTCCGGAGGTCCCCCAGGGCGGCGGCAGTCGCCCCGAGGCTGGCGACGCGGTTGGCCACGCTCGTCCAGTCGCCGAGCTCGACCGCGATCCGCAGCGCGTGCGCAAAGCAGGTGGTGGCCTGCTCGTACCTGCCCCGTTCGAGGTACAGCTCGCCGATGTTGCCGATGATCACGGCGGCCATCTGTCGGTAGCCGATCTCCTGGGCGACGGTGAGGGCCCGCTCGACGCAGGCCAACGCCTGCACGTGGTCACCTCGGGCGGCGTACAGCATGCCAAGGTTGTTCGCCGCATGGATGACGCCCCGGCGGTCGCCCGCCTCGGTGGCCGCATGCAAGGAGCGCTGGAGCAGGTCCACTCCCCCGGCGCTGTCCCCGGTGTGGCCGCGGACGAGCCCGAGGTGGTTGAGGGCGACGCTCATCCCGGCGAGGTCGCCGGCCTCGGTGGCGATGGCCAGGTGCCGCTCGGACACGGCCGCCGCCTCCGGATAGGAGCCCTGCTGCCAGAGCGCCCAAGCGAGCCGGTCGAGCGCCCGCGACAGCCCTTGCTGATCATCCAGCCGCTCGAACTCGTCGGCGGCCAGCGTCAGCCACTTGATTGCCTCGGCGTACGACTGCGTGTAGGTGAACAGGTCGCCGAGCTCCCGAGCACCCGCGGCGAGCAGCGAGCGGTCGTCGGCGTCCCGGGCGATGCCCAGTGCCCGAAGGTAGGCGCCCTGCGCCTCACCCCAGCGACCGGTGTGCTGCCAGACCGTGCCGAGGTCGACGAGCGCTCGGCCGGCCTCGGGCTCGGGGAGCAGCGGCAGCAGGCGCTGGTAGTACGCGACGGCCGCCCCGTTGGCGAACGCGGCCCTGGCCGCGTCGGCTGAGGCCCGGAACCAGGTGCGCTGCTTGTCGCGCCGATCCGTGCGTCCGTAGTGGTAGGCGAGCGTGTCGATGAACTGGGCCAGCCGCTCGGCGTAGTTGGCCTCGATGTACTCGGCGACCCGTTCGTGCAGCAGCTTCTGGAAGCGCCGGGTGAGGCTCTGGTACGTCGCCTCCTGGGTAATCGCATGCCGGAAGGCGTACTCAGGGTCCTGCGGGGTTGTCTGCAGGCGCGTGAGACCCAGGTCGTCCAGCCGCCTGAGGTGTCGGGCCACCTCGTCGGGCGGGCCGGCGGGCGGGTAGCACCGCGAGATCCACTCGGGGCGGAAGCGGCGCATCACGCTCGCGACCTTCACGACCGCCTTCTCGCCCTCGCTGAGCCGGTCGACCCGGGCCATCACGACCCGATGCACGCTGTCGGGCAGGTCGAGGGCGCCGGCCAGGCTGGGGCCGCGGGCATGGATCAGGCTCAGCAGCTCCTCCAGGTAGAAGGGATTGCCGCCGGACCGCTCGACGACCTGGCTGACAGTGTCCGCTGGCAGGTCCCTGCCCGGACCAGAGAGCTGGCGGACGCGCTGCCTGGCGAGCTCCATAGCGTCGTCGGTGGGCAGCTCCCTGAGCGTGATCCCGGTGAAATGCGGGAGGCGGGCGAGTGCCTCCAGCGGGTGCGGCTCCGCGTCGGTTGGACGTGCAGTGAGCACGAACAGCACCGGCCGGTCCACCAGGTTGCGAGCCAAGGACTCGAGCAGTGTCCGGGAGGGCGGGTCGATCCAATGGCAGTCCTCGAGCAGCAGCACGACCGGAGCCGACGTCGCCCGCTCGCGCAGCACGTCGAGCAGGAGCGAGTGGAGCAACTCAGCCCGGGTCGGCGGGTCGAGCGGGGAGGTCAGCTCGCTGTCGGGCAGCGGGAGGTTGAGGACGGGCGCAAACAGCGGCGCGCGCGCCCCGAACCGGGAGACGAGCGCTGCCTGCTGCTGCTCGAGGGAGCTCGAGGGATCTACCCCCAGCAGGTCGCACCAGATCGGCCGCCACACGAGGTAGCTGAATTCCGGGCCGAGCGACCGGCAGGCGCCGCTGTAGGTGGAGAGGCCGCGCCGCCGGGCCAGGCCGACGGCCTCCGCGGCAAGCCGCGACTTGCCGATGCCTGGCTCGCCGCTGATGCCGAGCACGGCGCCCCGCCGCGCCGCGGCCCCCTCGACCAGCGCTCGGATCGCGGCCAGCTCGGCCTGCCGCCCGACCAGCGGTGGCGCGGCAAGCGGCGACGGCTGCTCGACCCGCTCGCGGACGTCGCGAACAGCCCAGACGTCGACCCACCCGCTCCTGCCCTTCACCGCCACCGGCAGCAGGGGGCCGCCGATGGCCGTCCCGCGCGTCCCTTCCCAGGTGGCGCCGTCGGCCAGCGCCTGCCCGGGCGCGGCCACCTCCATCAGGCGGGCGGCCAGGTTGACCGGGTCACCGACGATGGCGTACTCGCGGCGGGTGTCCGAGCCGACCTCGCCGCACCAGGCGCGACCCGTGGTCATGCCGGCCCGGAACGGCCCGCCCGGCAGACGCAGCAGCTCGACGCAGCAGCGCACCGCGCGCTCCTCGTGGTCCTCGTGCCGGACTGGGGCGCCGAACGCCACCACGAGCACGCTGCCCTTGTCGCCCAGGTCGACCTGGCGTAGGTGGCCGCCCCAGCGGTCGATGAGGCGCACGGCGACGCTCACGTACCGCTGCAACCGGTCGACCGCGTCGGGGACGTCGTCGACCAGGTCGGGGAATCCGATGAAGGCCATCGTCACGGTGCGGTGCTCGTCGACCAGGCCGCCATGACCGCGGCGGATCCGCTCGGCGATGGCCGGGTGGAGGAAGGCGGCCAGACTGCCCTCGGCCGCCGCGGCGGTTGGAGACGGGCGCGAAGCCGCCCGCTGGACGCGGCCGGACAGGCGGGTGACGAGAGCGGGGGCGCCGGGATCGCCCGCGGACTCGATCCCGTGGTCGCCGTCGAGGAGCGTGGCGTCGGCCACTACCTGGCCGCTGGCGGCGCGGCGCTCGGCGGCCACCGCGCGGTCGACCGCCTGTCCCGCCAGGACGTGCTCGAGCCGGATCGCCGGGTCGCCGACGACGGCGACGAGCACCCGGCCGGCACCGAGGCCGGCCCGCATGGCCAGCGGGAAGGTCCCGGCCCGGGTTGCCACGGCCTGGAACCCGCTCGTCGCCGCCTGCATGCCCAGGGCGCATCCGACCGCTCGCCGCACGGTGCGCCGAGCAGTGGACCCGAACGGGAACAGCGCCGTGATCGCGTCGCCGGCGAACTTGGAGACGGTGCCGCCGTAGCCGGTGACCAGATCGATCATTCGGGCGAAGAAGCCGTTGAGGATCTCGCTCAGCTCCTCGGTGCCCTCGGGCCCGGCCTCGGCCAGGGCGGCGCTCATGGGGGTGAAGCCGACGATGTCGGCGAACAGGACCACCCCATCGACACGCTCGACGAGCGGCGGCGCCCCAGGTTCGAGGGCGAGCAGCCGCACCACGTAGTCGGGGAGGAAGGAGCCGTACATTGATCGCGCACCTCGATGCAGCCGGATAGCTCGGCAAATCTACGAGAAATCTACGAGTTCCTGGGACGGCGCACGAGCATTACCGTAACGGACAGCCGGGCCGAACGACCTGGACTGGCCCAAGGACATGGGAGGCTGGATGAGCTGGCAGGCGGGCAGCGACGTCGGTGTCCAGATTTTGCTCGTCGCTCGCGACGGTCTCCGCTTGGAGGTGTTCGGTCTCCGCGTGCAGGCGGACGATCATTCCTACACGCTTCGGCCCCTTCCACCGCTCCAGCATCCACCACCCTTCCGGCGCGTGTGGATCCAGGCCGCCTCACCGCCGCCGCCCCGCATCGATGGCTGTCCCTGGTACGAGCCGTTCGCGCAGGGCGGCCACCTCCCACATTGGCTATTGAACCGCCAGGCCACCGTCTCCTCCCCGTATGACGGGCTCCCCAAGCTGGGCCTGCCTTCGCCGGACTCGGTCGTGCTCAACCAGCAGGTCAAGCTCGACTTTGAGCGGGGACGACAGATCGAGATCACCCGGCCAGAGCCCGGCGACGCGATGGGCTTTCCTGCCAATGGCTATCCTCAGCCGACAGATCCGGTCGATGCGGACTTCTACGGCGAGCACGAGCTGGCCTGGGCTCGGCCGCTGAGCCCGGGCGCCTGGGTGGCGCTGAGCTTCGACCGCTTCGACCCCCATGCGCTCAGCACCGCGTTCCTCATGCGGGTCACCGACGATTGGCTGTTCGACCCGCCGCAGCCTGCCCCAAAAGCTTACGCCGCGGGCTGACCGTCGCCTCAGACCCGCGGCTGGCCCGGCGCCACGGGGTCCCGCAGCCCCGCGTCACGGCGGTCGGAGCCCAGGACACCGGGACCCGGGCGCGGTACGGGAAGATGTTTCCCGACCTCGACCCCTACGAGGTGCCCCTGGAGCTCATCGACGAGCTGGCCAGGCGGATGCACCATGAGGACGGCGCCGATCTTGACCATCCGGACCTGCCGGCCGGGTACACCTACTTCGGCCAGTTCCTGAACCACGACCTTACCTTCGACCCAGTCTCGAGCCTGCGGTTGCCCAACGACCCCGGTCAGCTCGAGGACTTCCGCACGCCGAGGCTCGACCTCGACGCGGTCTACGGCAGCGGGCCGGGGGACATGCCGTACCTGTACGACCAGGGGGCCGAGCCCGGCGGCGCGTTGCTGCTGATCGGCGACAGCAGGGCTGAGTTCGGGGACAGCTTCGCGGTCGAGGACCTTCCCCGCAACATGGAGGGGCGGGCGCTGATCGGCGATCCCCGCAACGACGAGAACGTCATCATCGCCCAGCTCCACCTCGCCTTCCTCAAGTTCCACAACCGCGTCGCGAGCGCGTTGCTCGATGGCGAGCACGCCAGTTATTGGTCAGGCGATCCCGCCGAGCTCTTCTGGGAGGCGCAGCGCATCGTCCGCTGGCACTACCAGTGGGTCGTCGTCCGTGACTTCCTCCCGCGGATCGTGGCGGAGGGGCTGATCGAGGACTTGCTCGCGCGCCCGTCCGGGTCGAAGCGGACGCGCCGTCCCGGGACGCGCTCCCGACCCGAACGACGCTTCTTCCGTTTCGACGACGAGCTGTTCATGCCGGTGGAATTCTCGGTCGGCGCCTACCGCTTCGGCCACAGCCTGGTTCGACCGAGCTACGAGCTGAACGCATGGGCCACCAATGTGCGGGTGTTCGTGGAATATCCCGACCCTCTGGACGCAGGCCATCTCGGTGGGTCCCGACCGCTGCTCGACCGGCTGGTGATCGACTGGGATCGGTTCTTGAGCCTGACGCGCAGGCGGCCGCAGCCCGCCAGGCGGCTCGACACCAAGCTGGCCGGGCCGCTGACCAACCTGCCCGCCGGCGTCGCCCCACCAGGCGAGGCCGGCCGCTCCCTCGCCTGGCTCAACCTCATGCGGGGCCGAGCCATGGGACTGCCATCGGGTCAGGACGTGGCCGAAGCCCTGGGTGAGCCTCGGCTGGACGACGATGACCTTGGGCTCGACGGCGCACCGGCGCCGCTGTGGTACTACATCCTGGCCGAGGCCGCGACCCGCGGCGGCAAGCGGCGCCTCGGTCCGGTCGGCGGCCGGATCGTCGCGGAGGTGATCTTCGGGCTACTGGACGCTGACAGCCAGTCGTTCCTCGGCGCGAACCCGGCATGGACGCCGTTCCTTGGGGACAAGCGGGACCAGTTCACGCTCGCTGATCTTGTCCGCTACGCCACTGAGTCGTAGCCGACGCTGACGCGGGCCTGACGGGAGTTGATTGATCGCACCCTGAATTTTTACCCGGCCGGATGATGGGCCATGGCCTCACCACCAGGACCCGGCCGGCACGACTGCTCGGCCGCCCTACCACGCCGACCTCCACCGCCAGCCGCAACGCCGCCTCGGCCGTCTAACGGTCGCACAGGAACTCTGGCCTCCTGCCATGGCTTGCCCGCCGGCTCGCCCAGCCCCCACTTGGCGAACGCCGCCCGAAGCGTCTCCGGTGTCGCGTGGAGCTGCCGGCCCGTCTCACGCCAACCGATCTGGTTGACCAGCTCGAACGCGGCCATGGTCGCCTCGGGGTCATCCGCAATGGTCGAGCGTTGCTCGAGCCGTGGCACTGGCGGGAGCTCCCAGTGCTCCAGCACCTCGACCAGCTCATGGGAGTTGTTCAGGCCCAGCTCCATCGCCGCCCGCCACACCCCGACCTCACCGGCCAGCTCGTGCGCGCGCACGGCCGCGCTGGCGTCCTGGAACAGCCGCGACCGCTCCCGCCTGTGCCTGCCGGTAGGTCTCGGCCAACGCTGGATCGGCCATGTACCCGTGACGGCGGTCCTTGGGAGCTCGGCATTCGCGTCAAGGACGGCACGGAGGACGGCCAACCGTTACGGGTGGCGGACGGCGACGACAGCTGGAAGCGGCGGGGTGTGTTTCACCTGGAGGGAATCGCGTCGCTCGATCAGCCAACGCCGAACACCATCGTCCTCGACCGATGGATGGCTGTGCCCGCCGTCCAGGCGCACCCGACGACCTTTACCTTCACGAACCAGGTGGATCAGCGAGGTTTCCTTTCCGTCTCCTACCCGCAGCCCGACATCGGAGACGATGGTGTGACGCCGGTCGGCGTGGCCTACTTCGAGCAGTACACCCTCCACTGGGCCAGGCACCTCCCACCCGGTGCCTGGGTCGCCATCAGCTTCGACCGGTTCTGGCCTCCAGAGCGCGACAGCGCCGACTACATCGCGCAGGTCGAGGACCGCATGCTCCCATCACCGCGCGGCCAAGACGGCGCCGCCCAAGCTCCTTGACATCCAACGAGCTGAGAGCCGCTCGAGGCGACGACCAACTCACGGCGGCACCGGGCGGCCCGGCCGCGACCTCGATCGATACTGTCACCGTCGCCGGGATCGCTGATGGCTTCCCGGGCCCACCAGCTCCTCAATGAGCCGCCTAGTGACGCGAGAGCCCTGCGGGATGATCCGCCGGGGCTCAAAGGACAACCCCCAAGAGCCCCGTCCGGTTGACCGGCGGGCGAGCCCGCCTGCTCCCGGGCGGTTGGGCCCCTGGGGGTCGTCAATGCCCCGAGGAACTCCCGTC
>WNGM01000485.1_pt1 | contig 46954 bp, 44 predicted proteins | sample 5400571 | NCBI WGS metagenome assembly WNGM01 (sample SAMN13153378, study PRJNA577476) | soil metagenome | isolation source: 100 cm soil or saprolite under Garry oak tree replicate 2 | place: USA:California | collected 2016-06-15 | reverse complement strand
GTGGGCGATGTCCAGTCTGTAGGATATTTCCGCAGCTCAGAATATGCGCCTTACAGCGGGGGGCCCTTGCCTCTGCCTTACCGAGACGCCGGCTACCCTTTTCGTGACATCGGCATTCACGCACTTTATTTGACGGAATCGTTCTTGGGTGAAATTCAAGACGTCGAGGCGCAGCATCGCGGAACCGGCCTCGACGTTCACCTCCTGTTTGACCAATGGAGCGCATTGGTTCACTGCCAAAGGGGAACTGGAAGCGTTCAACTCTCCTGGTCGAGCCGGCCGATGCAACATACCTTATCTATTCACGGGCATCGCGGAACAATGTTTTTGGACCTATTTCTAGGGACCTGCATTGTCTGTAGAAGACTACCCCTGCCAAAAGCTCTTGAAGCCGTGGTGAATGCGATATCGACTGCGGTCCGTTCGATCATTCAAGTTTGTTGGAACAGCATGCGCGTTGCGACTCACCGCCTGGTGCGAGGGCCTGATATTCACGCCTCCATACACGAATTTTATGCCGCGCTCTCCAGCGGCAGCCCTCCGCCAGTTTCCGCTGACGAAGGCAAACGCATGGTAGCGTGGGTGGAAAGGATTGCCCGAGCGGCTGACGCTGAGAAGAACCGCCCTATCCGGTTTTCTGCTGGCTCAAAGCCAGCATCTATCGTCGTGACGGGCGCTACTGGATTTGTGGGGACTGCGCTGGTAAAGGCCCTCCTGTCCGAAGGAAAACGCGTACGCTTACTGGCGCGTCGAAGCGGGGCTGAGGAAGGCAGGCCTTCCCTGGATGTGCTCGTCGGAGATTTAGGTGACCCTGACGCCGTTGATGCTGTCATCCGAGGCGCAGAAATCGTCTATCACGTCGGTGCAGCGACTCATGGATCGTGGGCGGATTACGAATGCGGCACGATTTGGGGAACAAAGAATGTCGTCGCATCGTGCCGGCGACATCAGGTGAGAACGTTGGTGTATGTCAGTTCTCTCAGCGTGCTCAGTTATGCCGCCCTGCCTGCCCGCGCGCGAGTGGATGAATCGGCTCCGCTGGAGGAATTTCCGGAAAAACGCGGTGATTACGCCCACTCCAAATTAAAGGCCGAAAAGATCGTGATGGAAGCTGTCCGAAACAATAGTTTAAGGGCTGTGATCCTTCGGCCGGGAAACGTTTTCGGGCCTGGATCGGAGAGAATACCTCCTTACGGTGTCATTCCGATCGGAAACCACTGGGTCGTCATTGGCCATGGCGATGCGCTTCTACCATTGGTTTATGTGAACGATCTGGTTGACGCCTTGCTCAGATCCGCGGAATGCAGTCAGGCGATCGGACAAGTGATTCACCTAGTCGATCCGGAACAGATAACCCAACGGGAATACCTGAAATATTGTCAGACCAAAATGCCCGAAATCCGGGTCCACTATATACCCAGGCCATTACTTTATTGTGCCGCCGCCAGTATGCAGGGCTTGGGCACGCTAGCTCGAAGTAACGTTCCGCTTACGCTCTACCGGCTGCGAAGCATTAGACCTTACATTGGGTTCGACTGCGCAGTGGCGCGCCAACTGCTGGACTGGGCGCCCAAAATCGGTGTTAAGAGCGGACTGGAAAGGACGTTCTTCGATTCCCCCCTCAACGCCATCGGCTCCATTGCCTCAGTCTAGGCGATGGCCTGCCAGCTCGCTGGCACAATATCGAAGAGAACAGCAAAAGTAGCGGCCGCACATGAATGCCAAGGCGAAGCGCGGTGAGATTCGTAGGGTCCATCCAAGTGAATTGGAAGAAAGAGGAAGTTCTTTGCCACTTTTTAGGCGTAGCTAGGAATGACCCTTTCAGGCGGCGACTCACTTTCGGGTCCACCTCTGCAGATAAGCTATGCAAATTGAGAGACTTGCACCGGTAAGGCTAGCGAACTGCCAGGTGGTACGCGCTTTGCTCTAGTTAATACCGATTTTGTCGAACTTTCCCCATTGACACAGACAGGTCTATAGGGATCTTCAATGCAAGTGACATCGCAAATTACGCTCATGCCGGCCTCGGCTGATAATCGCTTCCTATTAGGACAAAACAATAGCGCGGCGATGCAGGCACTCGAGCGCACGGTCGCGAAGCTCGCGCCGACGAACATTCCCCTGCTGTTAATCGGCGAAAACGGCACGGGAAAGGAGATCCTCGCCCAGCAAATTCACCAACGATCACTGAAGGGCACTCAGCCCCTTGTCAAGGTGATCTGTGCTTTTCTAAGCGGTGAATCTCTATCCGCTCACTTCAACGGACACGGTAATGGCGACGAACAGGCGGGCACTTTATTCCTTAAGGAGATTAGCGAACTCGACCCTATAGGCCAGCGCACTCTTCTGTACTCGCTTCCACAAGAAGAGCTCACTCCCAGCGAGCGATTTAGAGGGCCGCGATTTATTTCATCGACCACCCGGAACCTGGAAGAAGAAGTGAGGGCCGGCCGATTCCGTGCTGACCTCTACTACCAAATTAGTGCCGTGAGCGTGACTCTTCCTCCTTTGCGCCGGCGAACTGAAGACATCCCGGATTTTGTGGAATTATTCCTGGTGAAATATTCGACTCTCTTAGGCCGCCCGCGTCCGCACCTCGACTCGCAAGATTTCGTTCTTCTGCAGGGATTTTCCTGGCCGGGCAATATTCGAGAACTGGAAAATGTGGTTAGGAAGATTGTGGTCCTGAATGATCCAAAAGCTGTCCTTTCGCAACTGGCGGTGCCGCTGAACGATTCTCCTGTCAGCGGGGCCGCGGGGAAGACCTCTTCGCTAAAGACAGCCTCTCGAGCGGCTTCTCATCGAACGGAACGACAATTGATTCTAGAGACCCTGGCTAAAACTCGTTGGAATCGAAAGCGTGCGGCTCAGGAGCTACAAATCAGTTACAAGTCACTACTCTACAAACTGAAGCAAATCCGCACCGAAGAGCAGGAAACGGTTCAGGCAAAATCAGGATGGCGGAATGAGACAGCTAAGTTCTGAGGATTATGTAGAGATTTTTCGGCGGCGATGGTGGCTGGTGGCGGCTCTGGCTCTCCTTGGCGCCGGAGCAGGCTATGGCTTAGCTCATTTCTTGCCGAAGCGCTATACATCGCAGACTTTGGTCCTGGTGGAACAGCCGACGGTTCCGGGAGACTACGTAAAACCGGTGATCACCCAAGACGTTAACCAGCGCTTGGCGACCATGCAACAGCAGATCTTGAGCCGCACGCGGCTGGAGCCTGTGATTCAGCAGTTTGGCTTATTCCCCAAGGAAATCAAGGAACTCTCCATGGAGGAATTAGTGCAACGTCTGCGCGAAGCGATCAGTGTTACGCCCATCCGCGCCATGACCGGGACCGAAGGCCGGCAACTCCCAGGGTTTTATATCAGCGTGTTCTACGATGACGCTCGCCTCGCCCAGCAGATTTGTTCCACGATCACCTCGATGTTCATGGAAGAAAATCTCAAGCTGCGGCAGCAACTCTCCGAACAAACGACGCAATTTCTCAGCACGCAGCTGGAGGACGCCAAAACAAGGCTCGACGAGCAAGATACCAAGCTGGCGGCATTCAAGCGCCTCCATATTGGGTCTCTTCCTGACGACAATAATACGAATCTCAACATCCTTACCGGGTTCAGCACCCAGCTCGATGCGGTAACTCAAGCACTTGGCCGCGCCCAGCAAGATAAGAGCTTTGCCGAATCCGTCCTGGCACAGCAGCTCGAAGCCTGGCAAACCGCTCAGGTGGGGCAGAACCCGGAGACACTTCAACAACAACTCGCGGCGCGGGAACTGCAGCTTTCAGAATTGCGGTCCAAATATACGGATGATCACCCGGACGTGATTAAGGCGAAGAGTGATATCGAGACTCTGAAAAAGAGAATTGCCGACAGCGAGGCCAAAGACAAGACGCCGGAATCTGAGAAGTCCGCCAAGGCGCCAGCGGAACCGCCACAGATTCAGAATTTGCGGGCGCAGATCTTCCAATTCAACGAGGTCATAAAAGAAAGAACGACACAGCAGGAAGAGGTTCAACGGCAGATCAAATTATATCAAGCACGCGTGGAATCCAGTCCTTCCATCGAACAAGAATACAAAGAACTGACCCGAGACTATCAAACCGCCCTGGCGTTTTACAACGAACTGCTAAGCAAACGAGACCAGTCGGCCATGGCCAACGATCTCGAGCGGCATCAACAGGGAGAGCAGTTCCAAGTTTTGGACCCAGCCAATCTTCCCGACAAGCCCTCGTTCCCCGATAACACGCTTTTCGCGTTAGGCGGATTCGGTGGAGGCCTTACCCTGGGAGTCGGCCTTGTTGTGCTTGTGGAAATGGGGGATACATCGCTGCGATCAAGCCGCGGCGCGGAGCTCGCTCTCAGGTTGCCAGTGCTGGCCTTGATACCGGCCATCCAAGCGCCGGCAAGCAAGAAAGCAAAGAAATCGTCCATTGGCAGTTCATTGGTAGAGACCTAGCGCTTTAAAGGGCAGCCGTTGTTTACGCGTCTGGAGACTTGGTTTGGCTTCGCCAAAGGAAAAAGATGAGTCGCATTCATGAGGCTATGCAGAAGGCGGCACAAGAGCGGGCCGTCGCACTCGCGACAGAGATTGCTCCTTTTCCGTTCGACGCGGAACCAGCCCCTGAGCGGGAGTTGAAGACGGTCGCTTCGGCCAGCTCTAACGGCGCCGTCACGGAAACGCAAATAAGCACCTCAGCTGCGACTTCGCCTGGGCCGCTCCAATTCGAGGATCTGCAGAGGGAGTGCGCACGTCCCAAGTGGCACCCCGATCCTCGTTGGACCGTCTTCTCCAATCCAGCGCTGAACACTCTCTGTGCAGAGCAGTTTCGTACCTTGCGCTCGCGGCTTTATCAGCTTCGAGTTAGCCAACGGCTCGGAACCATCTTGATAACGAGCGCCTTGCCCGGCGAGGGAAAGACATTTGTCGCGGCCAACCTGGCGCAGGCGATCGTCCGCCAGGCCGAACGCCGCGTCCTTATCATTGATGCCGATCTGCGCTCCTCGCGACTGCATGGCATGCTCGGCGCGCCGGCCGCGCCAGGCTTGAGCGATTATCTGCGGGGAGATGTGAACGAGCTTGCAGTCACTCAGTCGGGCCAGGAAGGCAATTTATGGTTCATTCCAGGCGGAACGAAAATTGCCAACCCCAGCGAACTGCTTTCGAACGGGCGTCTCAAATCGCTCCTTGATCACATGGCCCCTTTCTTCGACTGGATCATTCTCGATTCGCCACCCTGCCTGCCAGTTATGGATGCGAATGTAGTTGCCGATTTCTGCGACGGCCTGCTCTTTGTCGTGAAGGCAGGTTCCACTCCCGCTGAAATTGCTCAGAGAGCCCGTCAGGAACTGGAGGGCAGGAATCTCCTCGGAGTTGTTTTGAACGCTGTAAACGACAAAGCTCTGGCGTACGGCTCCTATTACAACCACGGATACGGCAACGATCGAGTAAAAGAACCAATGAAAGGGAAGTCGGATTAGCTGCCATGGATTCCCGATCCGTCAGGCGCAGTGGCCTCGGCATTACCCTTCGAATTGTGGAGAGGAAACCCAAGATGCTTGAGCGCACATCGTTTTGGACCGCCCTGGTTCTATTGTCTCTTGCGATTCCGATAGGCGCGCAAGAAAAGGTGAGCAAGGCAGAGCGAGCCGACGCGCCCACTGTAACCGACGCTGCAAAGAAGCCCGCTACTGCGGACCCCAATTACGTGATCGGTTCAGAAGATATCCTCGATGTCAGTGTGTGGAAGGAACCCGAGCTTTCCCGTACCGTTCCCGTTCGCCCTGATGGAAAGATCTCCCTGCCATTATTGAATGATGTGCAGGCAGCGGGATTGACTCCACCACAATTGGCCGCTGAAATCACGACGAGCCTGAACAAATTCATGACCAGTCCTCAGGTGACCGTCATCGTCACTCAGGTAAACAGCCAGCGTGTTTACCTTCTCGGTGAAGTTACCCGCCCTGGTGCGTATACGTTGACTCCGGGCATGACCGTTCTGCAGGCACTCTCGAATGCGGGCGGTTTTACGCTATACGCGAATTCGAAAAAGATCTATCTGCTGCGAGAAGGAAATGGTAACCAGCAAAAGCTGTTGTTTAATTACAAGGATGTTCTTGCGGGGAAACGAACCGAGCAGAATATCGCGCTAAAGACCGGCGATACGATCGTCGTGCCATAACCCAAGGGATCGGCGTTTGGTGGAAAAAACAAAATGAAATACGCGCGAATCTTACATGCCCTGATCCGGGCCGCAGTTACCGCCACGATGCTATGCTTCCCCATCGCATGGGCGCAGCAGGCGCCGAAGGCTCCTCAATCAACCAACTCCGGCGCTCCTGTCCAGCCGCTGCCTCCCCTCGCGAAGGGTACCGACAGCAAGGCCACATCGGGCGCAGTCGGTGGGTCACGGGTGCAAGCCGACGCGCAGCCGGAAGCTTCAGCACAAGCACAGCCTGACACCCACGTACTTTCCGGCGCCGAAACTATCGGCGTGGGCTCTTTGCGCCGCCTGCGGCGGATGTTCGATCCCGCGCTGCAGGTTTCGGAATTCGGGGAAACCGGCATAGTGCCGGGACAAACGCTTTCCGCGAGCAGCTTGGGCGGCAGCCTGGATATGGACCGCCACTCGAGCCGTTACGACCTGGCGGTCACTTACCATGGCGCGGAAACCACGTATCAACCCTCTTCCTATTATGGCATTCACTACTTGCCTTACCATGACGCCGCCATTTCACAGGAAATATCATTCCGCCGGTGGACACTGCAATTGCGCGACGATGTGCTGTATTCATGGGGGTCCGGCTTTGGCAGCCTATTCGCAGGTGGGCCTGCTCAGGCCGGCCAGAATCGTTCCCTGGAGAGCATCCAGCCATCTTTGGCTTCTACCGGCACGATCCAGACGGCTCTTGCACGGCAGCTCTCCAATACCGCACTGGGCGAAATCGATTATGCGCGCAGCCCACGGGCAACACTGACCTTGGTTGGCTCTTACGGATTACTGCACTTTTTGGACCCCGGCTATATCAACAGTCAAACCGTCACCGGGCGGGTCGGATATAACTACGCGTTCAGCGCCAAGAACAATGTCGCACTGACTTACGATCATAACCGCATAACTTACGTCGGAACCAGCAGCCGCCTGGAAACCGATTTGGCTCAGATGGCGTTCGGCAGGAAAGTTACGGGACGGCTGGCCCTGGAGCTGTCGGCGGGACCACAGCTTGTGCATTTTGCGTACGTTGGCTCAGCGAACAGACGGCAGTTGTCTTGGAGCGCATCCAGTTCGCTGACCTACAAATGGCCCCGCACTGGCTATTCTCTTTCCTACTTCCGCGGAGTGAGCGCCGGTTCCGGGGTGTTTTTCGGTAGCAGCAGTGAGGTTATTACGGCCTCCGCAAGCCGCGAATTTACGAGGTTCTGGTCTGCTTCGCTTCATGGCGGATACGCCATTAATAATGAGCTGGTACCCGACGCCTTTTTCGCCAGCCGATTCGACGATTGGTTCGCCGGCGCCAGCCTGGACCGCCAGATAGGGCGTCAACTCCATTTGGATCTGAGCTACGCCTTCCAGCAGCAGACCAGCAGCTATGGGCAATGTCCGGTGCTCAGCTGCGGGCTCGCGCGCCCCTTTGCCCAGTACGGCGTCACCCTACAGTGGCACCCCTTGTCGGCTCGGTCCGCATCGGAGCGGACCGCGAGATGAGAGGTTCGCGGCCATTTGCCTTGAGGTATTGCATGTCTAGGAATCTGTGGATCCAAAGGGGCCCATTCACCGAACGGTTATTCAGCACCTCGAGAGCGATGGGTAATCACGTGATGAGGATTCTATATGTATAAAAAATTCTTCGGACTCCACGAAAACCCGTTCAATGTAAATCCCGATCCGCGATACCTTTATCTCACGCGGCACATTCAGGAGGCCCTCGCGTGTTTGATTTACGGAATCCAAACGCGCAAGGGCTTCGTCTTGCTTACGGGAGAGGTGGGCACGGGTAAGACGACGGTCCTCAACAAGCTCCTGGAGTGGTCTCGTCAGGAAGGCATAGCCACCGCCTTCATGTTCAACCCGCGGCTCAGCGAAGTGGAGTTTTTCGATTTCATGCTGGCCGATTTTGGCATTCCCTCCGAGTCGACCTTGAAGAGCCGGACGTTACTGAAGCTGAATCAGTGGCTGCTCGAACAGCATCAGCGCGGAAGTCGGGCGGTTTTAATCGTCGACGAAGCGCAGAACTTGTCCGCCGACATGCTCGAAGAGATTCGGCTTTTGACGAATCTGGAGACTTCCACGGAAAAACTCCTGCAGATCGTGCTCGCCGGTCAGCCTGAGCTCGAGGAAAAAGTAAACGACCCGCAGTTGCGGCAGCTTCGTCAACGCATTACTCTTTGGGCCAAAACACGCCCGCTGACGCTGCTCGAGACGCATGGCTATGTCAAGGAGCGGCTCCGCATCGCCGGCAACGCGGGAGGGGAGATCTTCAGCCCAGCGGCGATCGAAGTTGTGCATCGCCATGCCGGAGGCATTCCGCGGATTATCAATCTGCTTTGTGAACATGCCCTGATCAGCGCGTTCGTCGAACACTCCAAAACCGTTTCGGAAAAGATGGTCGAAGAAGTGGCCGGCGATTTTGATCTGCGGGAAGCCAATCGCGAGGCGCCCAAGGCGGCAAATAGTGGCGGTCACCCCGTACTTGTGGATGATCCTGTACCTCAGAACGTGAAACCATCTTCGATGTCTTTCACGAAAGCTGCGGGGGAAAAGAAGAGTTAATTCGATAGCAGCCGGCGCAAACAATCTTTGTAACTTATGCCGCGTGCCGGACCGGCCTCGGCCCGCCGGCGGGTTTCACGAATCTAGAGCAACACGGCACCGAGCCTCTCGGCAGACCCGCTGGCGACCTGCATTTCTCAGAAGCTAAAAAATCCTAGGAAAAAACCTGGGCTTCCCCGACATTGCAGCCCGATAGGCGGGTACAGCATCGAGCAGGCGCTCTTCGATGCGCAGGCGATTTCGCAGGACAAAGACGTTGCCGGCCGCCGCAAAAGCCGCAGTGATCCACGCCGTGTGGATGAGCGGGAGAGCGATCAGCTCGACGAATACCCCGAGATAATTCGGATGACGTATCCAGCGAAATGGCCCGTCGCTGACTACACCGAGAGGAGCTGATTCCATGACTTCCGTATTCCAGTGGATTCCCAGCGTGCGAATCACCCACCATCTCAGCGAAGTCGCCAATGCGAAAAGCGCCAGCGCCGGAAACGCCAGCAAGGCGATAAAGGGGCGATGCAGCAAGGTTACTTCCAGAGCCGCTCCGATCAAAACGCCCGCGTGAAGAGCGACCATCCAGCGATACTGGGGATCACCGTGCTTCCGCGCTCCGAAGCTCGCCAGGTCGCGTTGATGGCGGCGCGAAACTTGCAATTCCACCACCCGCTCGAGTCCCACGCACCCGAGCAAGATCAGGAATGCGATTCTCGTCAGGTCCATTGCAGTAGAAGCATCTCCGCGCTGAACCCTGGGCCGAAAGCCGCCAGCACGCCGCGGTCACCTGTTTTAACTTCGGCGCGCGCCATCCATTCATGCAACACGAAGAGCACCGAAGCGCTGGAAAGATTGCCGTAGTCGCGCAATACGTCCCAGGAAGGCTGCAGCTGGCAAGAACACAGTCCCAGCTCCTGCTGCATGTAGCTGAGCAGCTTTTGGCCGCCAGGGTGGAGGATGAAGGCCGTGACTTGTTCGCGCGTGAGCGCATGACTGGAGAGCAGGCAGTCAATTAAAGCTCCGATTTTGTCGCGAATGAGCTGCGGCACTTCTTTGGAGAGCACGATGTGGAAGCCGGTATCTTTCAGTTCGAATCCCATGGCATCGATAGAAGAAGGGAAGAGGTAACTTCGACTATCAAGGATTGCCGGCCCGCCGGCGGGGGCATCCGTAATTACGGCAGCGGCGGCTCCATCACCGAACAGCGCGCATGAAATCAAGTTGGCTTGCGTTAAATCTTTGCGCTGAAACGTCAGGGTGGGGAGTTCGACGGCGATCAAGAGCACAGTCCCCTCATGATAAGCGCGGAGAAATTCCCACGCTCGCGTCAATCCCACGGCGCCTGCGGCGCAACCGAGTTCGGTGATCGGCAAACGGCGCACATCGGGACGAAAACCCATTTCCGGGATGAGGTATGCATCCACCGAGGGAATCATGAAGCCCGTGCAGGAGACGGTGATGATCATATCCACGTCCGCGGCGCTGCGATTCGCGCGCGCGAGCGCTTCTTCGGCCACCTTGCGCGACAATGCGATGGCGTGTTCCCGATATTCCGAATTCCTTTGCGTGAGAGAGCGGGTTTCCACGAGATCGTCGACCGGAAACAAGGAGTAGCGCCGGTCGATTCGAGAGTTGTCCAGAACCTCCAGCATGGCCTGCAAGCGCCGCCCTGAAAGCGAAAAAGTTCGCCCGAAATATTCCTTCACCAACTCTCGGGAAAGCACGTTGGGGGGAACGGCCGTGGCGGTTGCGGCGATTGTAATCATATTCGGCTTGAGAACTGGCCCGGGCGACTCGATTCCCGAGCCTCGGTTGCAGCGGGCCGGACCTGCTCCGGAACCTCGGTGCCGAACTTTAGATGCCTCGCCTCAAGGAAGGATGTCCGGCGCCGCGGCGCGAGCTGCACGAAAAAAGACGGCGGAGCTTTCAGGGCTCCGCCGTCGTGCTATGAATGCAGCAGTCGAGAGAACTATGCCTTCTTCGTATACCAATCGGCGTTTATGGCCGTGAAGTTCTGCCACTTCTCCGGGAGATCATCGAGCGCGAAAATTGCGGTCACGGGGCAGACTGGAACACAGGCTCCGCAGTCAATGCACTCCACCGGGCTGATGTAAAGTTGGGTCTCGCCTTCGAAGGCCGGCTCATCTTTGCGCGGATGGATACAGTCGACCGGGCACACATCCACGCACGCGGTGTCTTTCGTTCCGATGCAGGGCTCAGCAATCACGTAGGCCATCTTGCTCTCCTTGAGCGGTTCCGGCGCTTCAACCGGCTAACAGACGACTGGGGAAGCGCAACCAAAGAACTAAGATATAACACCAAACCATTCGAGGCACAAGTTGCCCGGAATCGTCCCGCGCGAGGCGCGGTTGCCTTGACTTTGGCGCGAGCGGCTGCCTACACTCGCTCGTTCTGCGGACGAAAAATCGCAGAAGGAAAGCGCGGCGCGCATCCGCGGAGAAAAGCGGCGCAGAATGCGCGAAAGAAATGCGCGCAACAACGCATGCAATAAAAAAGCCGATGGAATCAGCGGAAGGCAAGGTCATTATTGTCGGCGTAACCGGCGCTTCGGGCGCCGTGCTGGCGCAGACGACGCTGCGTATGCTCGATGCCGATCCGCGGGTCGCCCGTATCCATCTGGTGGTCACCGAAACGGGCATACGCCTGCTCGAACACGAACTGCAGATCTCCGGGCCGTTTGCTGAATTGCCTGACCGGATCCTCGATTCGAGCGGCGCCAAAAGTCAGCGCAAGATTGAAATCCTGCCGAATACCGATGTAGGCGCTTCCATCGCCTCCGGCAGTTATCCGGCGGATTCCATGTGCGTCATCCCGTGCTCGATGGGCACGCTCGCGGCTATTGCGGGCGGTGCGAGCAACGATCTGGTATCGCGGGCCGCCGACGTGACGCTCAAGGAAGGCCGGAGGCTGGTGCTCTGCGTCCGCGATACGCCCTTCAACCGCATCCATCTGGAAAATATGCTGCGCGCGCAGCAAGCCGGCGCGGTGATCATGCCGGCCATCCCGTCGTTTTATCATCACCCGCAGACGATCGATGATTTACTGACGCAATACGTCTGCCGCGTGCTGGTGCAGCTGGGACTGCCGCAGAATCGCCAGTTCGCCTGGAAAGGGCAGCCCTTGCGCAAGGCATTCAAAATATAGCCGGCCGAAACTTATGGAAGTCGCCCCAAGCCGCAAACGGATCCGCGAACAGAGCCGCATGCGTACCGTGCTCGAAATGATCAAGTTCGAGCACTCCGTTTTTGCCCTGCCGTTCGCGCTCACGGGAGCGCTGCTCGCCGCGCGCTATGGTGAAGGCTTGGCCTGGCCATCACTGCGGCAAATCGCGTGGATCATCGTGGCCATGGTAGGCGCGCGCTCAGCGGCCATGACGATCAACCGCATCGCGGACGTGAGTTACGACCGCGCCAATCCGCGCACCAGCAATCGGGCGCTGGCCACCGGCGCGCTTTCCATCGGGTTCGCCTGGGCCTTCACGTTTGTGTGCGCCGCGGTGCTGGTGATTGCGGCCTGGCGGCTGAATCGCCTGGCGCTGGAGCTTTCGCCGGTGGCCCTGCTGGTGCTCTTTCTTTATTCCTATACCAAGCGGTTCACCATGTGGTCGCACCTCGTGCTTGGCTTCTGCCTGGGGATGTCGCCAGCCGCGGCGTGGATTGCCATTGCCGGCGCGCTTGATTCGCGAATGCTGATTTTGTGTGCGGCGGTGACTCTCTGGGTGGGCGGCTTTGATGTGCTTTACGCCTGCCAGGACCTCGATTTCGACCGCCGCGCCGGACTTTATTCGGTGCCCAAGCGCTTCGGAATCGCGCGAGCTCTCGCCATTGGGCGTGCTATGCACGTGATCATGGTGGCGCTGCTCATCTGGCTGGCGGCCAGCTTTGGCTTGCCGTGGCCGGCGTGGGCAGGGATTGCCGTGATCGCGGCGCTGCTCGCCTATGAGCATTCTCTGGTACACGCCGATGATCTGCGGCGGCTGAATGCTGCGTTTTTCGCGGTGAACGGTTATATTAGTCTCCTCTTTCTGCTGTTCTGGGGCGCCGCGGTAGCTGTCTCACGGTGAGCGGCGGATCGGCGCCGAAGCGAACGTGGGCGAATCCGGTGAGTGCATGAGCATCGCGCAGCTTTCTGGGATGAAAACCTCGACTCCGGTAATCGAGGACGGGCGTCTCGAACCAATCGCAGCCAAAGTGCTGGCGCTTGAACGGCTGAGCTTCGAAGACGGCGTGGCGCTTTACCGCTCGCCCGATCTGCTGGCGCTGGGCTGGCTGGCGAATTACGTCCGCGAGAAGCGGCACGGGGACGTTTGCTACTTCAACGTCAATCGTCACATCAATCCAACCAATGTCTGCGTGGCGCATTGCAAGCTCTGCGCCTTTGGCCGCAGCCCGGACGCCCCGGGCGCTTATACTTTTGCGCTCGAAGAGATTTGGCAGCGCGCCGAACAGGGCCTGCGGGAAGGCGCCACGGAATTTCATTTGGTCGGCGGCCTGCATCCCGATCTTCCCTTCGCATATTTTCTCGACCTGATCCGCGGCCTCAAGACGCGCTGCCCCGGAGTGCATCTGAAGGCTTTCACCATGGTTGAGGTGGGTTATTTCGCGCGGATCTCCAAGCTTTCCATCCGCGATACGCTGCTCGCGCTCAAAGACGCGGGCGTGGATTCTTTGCCCGGCGGCGGCGCGGAAATTTTCAATCCGCGGGTGCGCAAAGTAATCTGCGATCACAAGGTCAGCGGGCAGCAGTGGCTCAATATCGCGCGCACGGCGCACCAGATCGGTCTGCGCTCCAACGCTACGATGCTTTACGGCCATATCGAAAGCGACGAAGAGCGCGTCGAACATTTGCTGGCATTGCGCGCTTTGCAGGACGAAACCGGCGGCTTCGTGGCCTTCATTCCGCTGGCGTTTCACCCCGAAAACACCGGGCTTGCGCACCTGCCCAAGCCGACCGGGTTCACGGACCTCAAGACCATGGCCATTTCGCGCTTGCTGCTCGATAATTTCGACCACATCAAAGCTTATTGGATCATGCTCACCCCGCGCGTGGCGCAAATTGCGCTGCGGTTTGGGGCCGATGATATCGACGGCACGGTCGTGGAGGAAAAAATCTATCACGATGCCGGCGCCACCACCGCGCAGTTCACGCCGCGCGCCCAGCTCGAACGGCTGATCCGTGAAGCGGGCCGCGTGCCCGTCGAGCGCGATACGCTGTATCGTCCGATCGACCGCTCGAAAATGCCGGCGCCTTCGCCGCAGACCGGCGCCAGTCTTTCCATCATCGTATAACCGGTGATTTGCTGTAGCCGCTGGCTGCGATCAAAATGTTCCTCGGACTGCTTCCCCGGCGCTTTGTTCAGCCAATACCGTAGCGGGTTGCCGTCCGCGGCGATTCAGAAACGCTTCGCCGGCGAGCAGCGCATAAAACGGCGCGTAGGTCAGCCACTGAAAATAGGGATCGAAATGCCAGATGCCATTGATCTGATATTCGATGAGCACTTTGTAGGAAAGAAATTGCAAGATAGTCAGGAGCAGCCAGGCGGGACTTGGGAAAAAACAGAGGAGCGGAACGATCCAGGTGAAGTACCACGAATATGTGTTGGGCGCGAACATCAGAATGGCGCCGATGATGAGAAACGCCGCACGCAACGGATCGAGCTTCCGCGCGGCGGCCCAGATCGCCAGTCCGAGCACGACACCTTCGCCGATTCCCGCGGCGATATCCGCATATCCGGAAAACCACAGCAGTACGGCGTAAAGGCTGGGATTGTAGTTTTGCCAGGTAGCCTGGTAACGAGCGAATATCTCTGGGAATTGCGCGAGCGCGGAACGATAAGGCCAGACGCACGCCGCAGAGATGAGCGCCGCTCCGCCGAACGCGAGCCAGCCTCGAAGCTTTCGGGGCCAGTCGGAAAGGCGCAACGCCAGAGGCAACAAAGTGACCGGAAAGAGTTTCGCCAATGAGCCGGCCGTCAGTGTGACCGTGGACACTCCCGGCCGCTTTTTCATAATTGCCAGCGCGGTAACCATTGCCGCAATCGCCAGCGAGTCGTTATGCCCGCTGGCCGCGAATTCCACGATGACCAGCGGATTCCAGGCATAAATGGCCAGCCGGTAATTTCCATCGGCGCAGGACCGCAGCCACTTTGCGAGGATGGCCAGCACCAGGAGGTCCGCCAAAACGAACGGTAGCTTGAAAGCAATTGTGCCGGGCAAAAAGCGCGCATCGAGCCTGAACACCAGCTCCGACAGCGGGGGATACACCGCGGGAATTTCCGCTCCCGGCATAATCGCCCAGCCCGGATCGCGCAGATAGGCCAGGCGAGGATCGGCGGGCGCCACGGAGTACGGGTTCCAGCCCGCGTTCTGGATCCGGCCCTCCCAGCGATAACGTTGAATGTCAGTGGAAAGCGAAGGCGTGAGCGAGTAAAGTGTCAGGCGAAAAAGCAGCGCCCCGGCGGCGATGATCCAGAACGCCGGGCGGCTTTTCGCAGAGTGTTCGAGGGCATATAGCGCGATGAAATAAACTATGCCGGCTGCCAGAGCCAGGGCGATGACCTCGATGATCTCCAGTTTCAAATCGCCCAGGCGTGCCATGAATGCGAAAAGAGCCTCCAGCGCGAGCGCGCTGGCAATAGCCGCGGCAGTTTGCGAAGCAATGCGACGACGCAGCGCGGAAAAACGCGGAGGCGCCTTAGGCATCGATCGGTCTCGCCGGATTCGTCGAGATCAGACTGGCCGAGACCCAATTGGCCGAAAAAGATTCGGCCGCGAAGAGTTCGCGTTGCGGAGGAATGCAGGACTTGTTCAGCGCTGACGCCATTTTGATGATTGCCGCGGCTCAAGGCTGGCTGGGCGACCGTTGGTCACACATCACCGCTCCCAGCCGCGATCCCTTCCGCGGAATTTATCAGTTCAACGCATTCGACCTGGCCATCATGATCCCGTACTTCCTGGTCCTGGGAGTGCTCGCGGCCTACGGTTTCCATCGCTATTGGCTGGTTTATTGCTACTCCAAGCATTGCGCCAATGTCCCCGCCAAACCCAGCGAGCCGGCCAACTGGCCGAAGGTAACTATACAACTTCCGATCTATAACGAACGGTACGTCGTGGAGCGGCTGGTCGAGGCCATTTCGCGGCTGGATTATCCACCTGGTTTGCTCGAAGTGCAGGTGCTGGACGATTCCACCGATGAGACCCAGGAAGTCGCGCGGAGCTGCGTCGAACGCTACCATGCCCTGGGTCTGCAGATTCGTTATCTACACCGCACCAATCGCGAAGGCTACAAAGCAGGCGCCTTGGCCGATGGGCTGAACTCCGCGAGCGGCGAGTTCATCGCCATTTTCGATGCCGATTTCCAGCCGGGTCCCGATTTTCTGCGCCTCACGCTACCGTATTTCAGCGACCCGAATTTGGCCATGGTGCAGACGCGCTGGACCTATCTCAACCGTGATTATTCCGCTCTCACGGAAGTCGAAAGCATCCTCCTCGACGGCCATTTCGTTATCGAACATGGCGCTCGCGCGCGCAGCGGGCGTTTCTTCAATTTCAACGGCACCGCAGGCGTCTGGCGCCGTAAAGCCATAGACGATGCCGGCGGCTGGCAGCACGACACGCTTACCGAAGATACCGATCTCTCCTATCGCGCGCAGCTTCGCGGCTGGCGATTTTTGTATTTGCCGGATATCGAGTGTCCTTCGGAGTTGCCTGTGGAAATGAACGCCTTCAAGGCCCAGCAGGCGCGCTGGGCCAAGGGACTGATGCAAACCGCCAAGAAAATTCTGCCCCGCGTGTGGCGCGCCGATCTGCCCGCCGGCGTGAAAACCGAGGCTTTTTTCCACCTGACCGCCAACATCAGTTATCCCCTGATGGTGGTGCTCTCCACGCTGCTCTTGCCGGCTATGATCGTGCGCTTCTATCAGGGCTGGGTGCAGATGCTGCTGATCGATCTGCCTTTGTTTCTGGCTTCGAGCTGCTCGATTTCCGGCTTTTATCTGACGGCGCAGCGCGCGCTCTATCCCAAGTCGTGGACGCGGAAGATCATCTACCTGCCCTTTGTCATGGCGGTGGGCATCGGCCTTTCGGTCCGCAACGCTAAGGCCGTGCTCGAAGCGATTTTGGGCGTGCAGTCTGAGTTCGCGCGAACTCCCAAATACCACATCGAAGGCCAAGCCGGTACTTGGCGGCGCAAAAGTTACCGGAACCGGGCCGGTTGGATGCCTTACGTCGAAGTGGGTCTGGGCCTCTACTTCGCCGCCACCGTCTACTACTCCATTCAGAACGAAAATTATTTCACCGCGCCGTTCCTTCTGCTCTTTGTTTGGGGTTATCTGTACACCGGCCTGATGTCGCTGGGGCAGGCATGGCTCGAGCGCCTGCGCATCGGCGTGCGCACGCCCGAAGAGATTCGCCCCGCCGCCTCCGGCGTCCCCGGCTTCTGACCACTATTGAAACGTTTTCAAAATCATGTTCAAATCGGCCCATCAATTCAGAGGTTCACGAGAACTCGGGAGGCAATTCATGAGGAATCGCATGGGGATTCTCCTCCTCGCGTCGTTTGCGTCGCTCGCTGCGCTGGCCATTAAAGCTGCACCGCCGCAACGAGCCCAGCAAGAGGGTCAGCAGGAAGGCAAGAACATGAATCGCGGCATTCCGTGGGCATACGGTTTCGCTACGCCCTTCGTCCCGGCGCCCGCACCTGGAGCGGGAGGAGGCGGAGGAGGCAGAGGCGCCGCAGCGGCCGGAGCCGCTGCCCCCGCGGCCGCGCCCGCGGCTCCCGCTGCTGAACCTGAAGATCGCGATACGCCACGGCGCCTGCCCGGCGCCGCAGCCGCCTTCGCGCTCAAAGAGGTTGACAACAACTATGGCCCAGCCGATTGGTATCCTCAGGATCATCCCAAGATGCCAGACATCGTGGCCCACGGCGACAAGGCAGCGATGGTAAACGCCTGCGGCTTCTGCCACTACCCCAACGGCAAAGGTCGTCCCAATAATGCGGGGCCCGCCGGCCTGCCTGCCGAGTACATCCTGCAGCAGCTCGACGATTTCAAGAGCGGCGCCAGGACCAGTTGGGATAAGAGAAAGCGCAATACGGGCCAAATGATCGACATCGCGAAGGGCCTCTCCCCGGAAGAGATGAAGGCCGCTGCCGAATACTTTTCCTCGATGAAATGGACCCCTTGGATGAAAGTCGTCGAGGCGGACATGGTTCCCAAGGGCCATTTTGTGGGAGGCGGCGGAGGTCTCAATATGCCGCTGACGGGAGCCGAAGCCGGAATGGAGCCGCTCGGCGATCGCATCGTCGAGACGCCGGTAAGCCCGGAAGATACCGAACCGATGCGCAACCCGCGGTCCGGCTTCATCGCCTACGTCCCGCCCGGCACGCTTAAGAAAGGCGAGGCGCTGGTGCTTCGCGGCGGCCCGGGTAAGACGGTTGCCTGTGCCGCGTGTCACGGCGAGGGGCTGAAAGGTAATGGAGGCTTTCCTTCATTGGCCGGTCGCTCTCCAAGCTATCTCGCGCGCCAACTCTACGATTTCCAGCACTTCACGCGCGTCGGTCCGGGCTCCCAACTGATGCAGCCGGTCGTCGCCAATCTGAGCGAAGAGGATATTCTGGGGATCGTCGCCTACGTCGCCTCGCTCCAACCGTAAGGATCGGCACAAAGGCGGTTCGCGGCAAAACCGCTGGCTGCGGTGTCATTCTGAGGAGTCCCGCATTCTGGGATGACGAAGAATCTCTCTTTGTGAGCTTGTTATTCCAGGGCAATTCTTGTGGGTCGCGGCTTCAGCCGCGACAAAAGGGACGGCGTCGTTCAGGGTTTCAACCCCTGAACTTCCCTCCGATGGTCGCCCCGGCACCCACGCATCGATTCAGATTTGTCCCAGCCCGCCGTCCACGTTGATTTCCACGCCCGTGATGTACGACGCATCCTGCGAAGCCAAAAACGCGACTGTCGCGGCCACTTCCTCGGGCTGCCCAAATCGCTTCATCGGGACTCTCGTAAGCACGCCCTTCGCGAATTCATCGATGGCTTCCTTCGGCAGCCCAGTCCTGCCAAAGATCGGCGTAACAATCGGTCCCGGCGCAACCGTGTTCACCCGGATTCCCCGCCCAACTAACTCCGCCGCCGCTGTTCGCGCCAGCGAGCGCAGCGCCGCTTTCGTCGCCGAGTACGCGCTGGCTCCCTCGGTGCCCGTGCTGTCCGCCACACTGGTATTCAGGATGATGGACGCGCCGTCATTCAGGAACGGCAGCGCCTTCTGAATGGTGAAGTAGGCGCCCTTGATGTTGATGTCAAACAGCTCGTCGTACACGCTTTCGGAAGTCTCGGCAAGCGGCGCGAACTTAGCCACTCCTGCGTTCACGAACAGCACATCAATCTTGCCCAGTTTCTGCGAAACATCGGCAAACAGCTTGTCCACGTCCGTAAGCTTCGCGACGTCTGACTGCACCGCCACCAGGCCATTTCCGATCGTTTTCACCGCTTCATCCAGGGTCTTCTTGCTTCGGCCCGAGATGGCTACTCTCGCGCCTTCTTCCTGCAGGCGCCTCGCCGTCGCCAGCCCGATACCGCTGTTGCCCCCGGTAACTACTGCCACTTTCCCTTCGAGTCTCTTCATGTCGGTCTCCTAATCTCTGCCTGATTTTCTGCCTGCCCCTCCCCGGGAACATCCATACCCGGTCCTTCCGGTGCCGGCAAGATTCGATATTTAGATAACTATCTAAGTGTTTGGTTGCAGGTTTTCGGCTAATCTATTGTCGAACCTGGGTTCTCTCTGGCGGTAAACGCAATGACTCGGCTACACTTCGAATAGCACTATGAACCGTGCGGAAGTGGAAAAGATATCCAAAGCCTTGGCCGACGAGACCCGCCTCAGGATTTTTGAGGCCATCTCGGCATCCACCCACATGACTTGCGGCGAGATCGTCTCCATGCGCGGCGTGACCCCCGCCACCGTCTCTCACCATCTCAAGATCCTGAGCGAAGCCGGCCTCATCGCCTGCCGCCGTGAAGGGCAGTTCGTCTATAGCCAGGCCGCCCCCGAAACCATCGCGGCTTATTCCCGGGCCCTCTCCAAAATCGCGCGCGGCAAGACACAGCCTCGCCGTCGGCTCGCTCCCGCCACGAGCCAAGTTCGAAATCGGCATCCCCATCCCTGAACACCGCCATTAGTCGCGTGCCTCGCGCCGCCCCGGGGTTTTCAAAGTCGCTCGAATCAATTCGTTCGAATAGCATACTATTCGGATAACCAAGAGAAAGTCTTGCTAACTAGATGATAATATGCTACACTTGCGCATGTTTATCGGCGATCCCCGCCAAGCTTTGCCTTCGGCTCGGCCCTTTCCGCCTTCTCATAGGTCCGCCCGCGCCCGGATGGACCTCGGCAGCTGCGACGATCCGACCAGGAGCGTCCCGAGCGAATCCGCCTTGGGCGGAGAGCCCGGGATCCCTCCGAACTCAACCTGCAACTCACGCTCTGTCGCTGCCCGTATATGTCGCAGAATGAACACTTACGAAAAAAGGGGCAGGGGGTGGGTGATTATTGTTACGTTCGGCAGTTCCTCCAAATTGAGCGAACGCAACGCGATTTCGGCACCTCGCTTTCGGCACCCCATCCTTTGCGCCGAAAGCTCGGCGCTCCAAAGCAGCGGCACGCCACGCCCCAGGCCCCACGGCGCTGGCGTCTCCAGCAGCGTTTTGGGAGAATCCAGCTATGCCTCCTGACACCAACCTGCAAATCCGTACCGCCAAGGAACCTGATGCGCCGCTGGTCCTCGATTTCATCCGGAAATTGGCGGAATACGGAGACATCTCCAGCGAGGCAACCGTCACCGAGGCGGACGTGCGCGCGGCGCTTTTTGGCGCGCGTCCCGTCGCCGAAGCAATCCTCGCCTATGCCGGCAGCGAGCCTGCCGGTTTCGCCGTCTATTCCTTTACGTTCTCCAGTTTTATGGGCAAACCCGGCATTTATGTGGAGGATCTTTTCGTGGAGCATCAATTTCGCGGCCGCGGAATTGGCAAGGCGCTTCTCGTCACTCTTGCACGGCTCGGCCGGGAACGCGGCTGCGGGCGCCTGGAATGGTCCGTGCTGAACTGGAACGAACAAGCCATGGAGTTTTATCAGGATCTTGGAGCGGTGCCCATGGATGAATGGACCACGTTTCGCTTAACGGGCGACGCGCTCGAACGTTTAGCGTCCGGGGATGCGCCGCGCGCTGGGGCCCTCCGTGAGTCGCGCCATGCGTGAAACTGTGAGAAGTCGCCGCATCGTTCGTGCGCTTTTTGCGGCTGCGATCGCGCTTTTAGCAATCTCGATGCCGCTCGCCGCAAGAGACCGCGAACCGAATAGCGTCTACGCCGACCGCCGTGTGCGTCTCATCGGCGAGGTCAAGGGGCCGGTGCTGCTATTCGGCTATACGGGCCGCGAGAACTCTTCCCCCTCCTACGTCTTCCTCCAGGAACCGGATTTTTATTACCTCACCGGACACAACGAAGAAGGCGCCGCGCTTTTGCTCGTGCCCTCCGGAGCGAAAGAGAAAGGCTGGCAGGGACCGAACGAAATTTTATTTCTGCCCCCGCGCAACCCTGAGGAGGAAAAGTGGAACGGCGCCCGCATGGGCCCGACCGATGCGGATATTCAGAGACAGACCGGCTTTGCCACCATCGAAGCTTTCGCGAACCTGAAAGCGCGCCTCACTGAATTGGCGCAAAGCTACCACGAGATTTGGACGCTAACGGCGCATGTGGCTGACACCGGCTATCCGCACGCGCGCGAATGGTCCACCTGGATCATGCAAGCCGCGCCGGGAATCACTCTGCACGACGCGGCTCCGGCCATCGGCGCCATGCGCCAGATCAAGTCGCCGGGCGAAATCGCCTTGCTCACAAAGGCCATTGAGCTTTCCGTTGACGCACAGCTTGCCGCCATGCGCATGGTCCGGCCGGGCTTGTACGAATATCAGGTCGCCGCTCGCATGGTGGAGATCCACGCGTATGGCGGATGCGAGACGGAAGCTTACGCGCCCATCGTGGGTACAGGCCTGCATTCCACGATTTTGCACTTCAACGAACTCGACGCCCTGATTCAGGATGGCGATGTTGTGCTCATGGACGTAGGCGGCCAATATTCAGGCTACACCGCCGATATCACGCGTACCCTGCCGGCAAACGGCCATTTCACCCCGCGCCAGCGCGAAATTTATGAAATCGTGCTGGGCGCGCAGAATGCCGTGCTCGCCGCAATGAAGCCGGGAATGACCCTCGGCCGCCAAGGTCCCAATAGTCTCTTCAAAATCGCCTACGACTACATCAACACGCACGGCGCCGATCGTGAAGGACGCAGCCTCGGCCGTTACTTCATTCATGGCCTGGGACATCATATCGGCCTCGAAGTACACGATGCAGGGGATCCCAACCGCCCGCTCGAAGCAGGCATGGTGGTCACCGACGAGCCCGGCATCTATATCCCCGAAGAAAAAATCGGCGTGCGCATCGAAGACGACATGCTGATTACTGCCACGGGCTACAAACTGCTGACCGCTCGGCTGCCCCGAACCGTGGACGAAGTCGAAAAAATCATGGCCGAAGCCAAAGTTGCCCGCGGCGAAAAATCGAGCGAGCGCTAATTTTCGAAGGCGTAGGGAATTTTCACTTCAGAGCGGCAGTCAACGTGGCGATGAGCGCCTGCCCCTGTGAGGGGAATACGGTGCGCAGATCGAGCACCAGGCGATCCTCAGAAACGCGCGCAAGCACAGGCGTGTGCTCCTCTTCACCGGCAGCATTAACGCCGGTGCGCAGCCTCGCCTCCAGTTGATTGGCCGAATATTTTGCGCTGCTGATGCGCAGCAAGCGCGTCGGTAGATATTCGGCCGGAGTGGAACCTCCGCCGATCACCGATTGCCCGTCGCCGATTTCGACTTCGGCTTGCGCCGAACCCAGGATTGGCCTCAGTTCTTGCGCAATCTTTTGCGCGCGCGCGCCGACTTCGCCGGCACTGGCACGAATCATTCGTAGCACCGGCAGGGCGTCAAAGTCATTGCGCAGATAGGCGAGCAAAGTCGCCTCGAGCGTGGCGATCACGAGTTTATCGAGACGCAGAGCGCGAAAGAGCGGATGCTTGCGCAGGCGCGCAATCAGTTCGCGCCGGCCGGCCAGAATGCCGGCCTGAGGTCCGCCCATCAATTTGTCGCCGCTAAAAGAGACCAGGTCCACGCCGGCTTCAGCGCTCGCGCGCACTACCGGCTCGGCGAAGCCCTGGGGCCCGAGATCCACCAAGCACCCGGAGCCCAAGTCTTCGTAGAGCGCTATGCGGGCGCGCCGGCTGAGTTCGACAAGTTCGGCAAGTGAGGGCCGGGCGGTGAAGCCCACGATGGCGAAATTCGAGCGATGCACGCGGAGCAGAAGGCGCGTGCGCTCGTTGATGGCGCGTTCGTAATCGGCAATGGAAGTGCGGTTCGTTGTGCCGACTTCCTGGAGCACGGCGCCGCTCTCGGCCATGATGTCGGGAATGCGAAAAGCCTCGCCGATCTCGATGAGTTCGCCGCGCGAAACGATCACTTCGCCTCCGCGCGCGAGAGAGGCGAGCGCGAGAAATACAGCGGCGGCGTTATTGTTGACCACACAGGCGGCTTCCGCGCCGGTCAGGCGCGCAAGCAGCGCCCCCGTGTGTACATCGCGTCGTCCGCGCGTGCCTGCGGCAATGTCGTATTCGAGGTTTGTATATTGTCCCGCGGTCTGGCGGATGTGCTCGATGGCGGCTTCGGCGAGCGGCGCGCGGCCGAGGTTGGTATGCAGAATCACGCCGGTGGCATTAATCACGCTGCGCAGCGAGGGCCTCAGCAGCCGGTCCACTTCCCTGGCAATCTGTGCGGCGATGGCCTGTGGTTCTGCCGCTTCGCTCGTGAGATCCCGCGAAATATCGTTGCGGATGCGTTCGAGGACAGTTCGCGCCGCCTCGACGATGAGGTCACGGCTGACGCGACTCGCAAGTTCGACAAGCGGAGGCAAAGCCAGCAGTTCGTCCACAGCCGGAATCTTACGGAGCAGTCCGGCGCGGCGATCGCGAACGGGATCGGCGGCAGAGCTCATACCATGGCATTTCAGCATAGGCTCCGCCGCCAGAGCAACATAGCCAGGCCGGCAGACGTACCTGATAGGGAGCAATGGTCCATGGGCCAATTGACGCGGTTTCTGCCGTCTTTTAGCATAAAAATTCCTCCTGCGCCCATGCCCACAAGCCAGACTGACGAAGATCTGATCCGCCTTGAGCGCGACATTCGCCAGCTCAAGATCGAATTTGATCAATATTTCGGCGGCGGCAGAAAACGCCCGCCGAACGACATCGAATGGCGGATCGAGCAGCTCATCAAACGCTACGGAGACCGCGCCGCGGAAATGAATTACGGACAGCGATTTCGATATGGCAATTTGTCGCAAACGTATGCGAAATATCGCGAGATTTTTCACAAGCGGATGCAGAGGCGCGAGGAGGGGACGGTGGAGCGGCATTTCGGCGCGGCGGCGCGCGCCATTGAAGCCGAACGCGCCCGGTCCCGCCGTGCAGCATCCCCGCCGTCAGTATCCATCACTTGCTCCGATCTGGAACGCGAATCCGGTAAGGTGGATGAACTGTATCATGCGTTTCGTGAGGCTTTGCAAAGTTCCGGCGAGTCTGTCGAGCGCCTCTCGCGCGAGAAATTCGAGAAATTCCTTCTGCAGAAATCCGACCAAATCCGCAAACATCGCGGGCAGCAACTCGAGTTCGTGGTCAGCGTAGAAAACGGAAAGGCGCGGCTGAAGGCGCGAGTGAAAAGCTGATCGCCTCGTTCGCGACTTAGAATTTCCCTGCTCCAATCCGGCAACGGCGGCTTTTTTACCGGCGAACCTCGGGAGAGATGCCTCGCTCGTCCGCCCCAGGCGGACTCGCTCGGGACACCGATCTCCGGTTTCTGGAGTCCGGTGGACCCCACCGGAGTCCGAAAACCGGACCTGATCGGATCGACGCTTTCGCCGGGAGCGCGCTACAATTCGTCTTCGTCACTTTTTAAATCGCCGAGCGGAGTGTAGCCTGTGCCGATTGAACGGGCTCTCGTCAGTGTTCACGAAAAAACGGGAATCGTGGAGTTCACACGTGCACTCACGCAGGCCGGCGTAGAAGTGGTCTCGACCGGGGGCACGGCCAGGCTGCTGCGCGAATCCGGTGTGAAAGTTCGCGAAGTCGCGGAGCTGACCGGCTGGCCAGAGATGCTGGGCGGGCGCGTAAAGACTCTGCATCCGAAAGTGCATGGCGGAATTTTGTTCCGCCGCAATCGGCCCGAAGACGGAGACGAAGCGCGCCAGCACGGAATTGCTCCGGTGGATCTGGTCGTAGTGAACCTTTATCCGTTTGAAGCGACGGCGGGGCGAGCGGGCGTTTCGGCGGAAGACCTGATCGAAAACATTGATATCGGCGGACCGGCCATGGTGCGGTCGGCGGCGAAGAACTTCGAGAGCGTGGCGGTGGTCACTGATCCGGGCGATTATGCCCGCCTCCTTGATGAATTTTCGGAACGGCACGATTGGTCTTTGGAGACCCGGCTGGCGTTGGCGCGCAAAGCATTTGCCATGACGGCGCGATATGACAGCTTGATTGCCAGCGAACTCGAACGGCTCACGGTATCCGATAACGCGGTGACTGTGGGTGCACGGCCGGAGTTGCCCGCGCAACTGCATTTGGAATTATCGCGGTACGCTCCGTTGCGTTATGGTGAGAATCCGCACCAGAAATCGGCGCTCTACATTCCAAGCGGATTCCCAGCTTCAGGGTTAGCGGGGGCGCAGCAACTCCAGGGCAAGGAACTCTCTTACAACAACCTCGTTGATTTGGATGCGGCCTGGTCGCTGGTGCAGGAATTTGCCGATCCGGCCTGCGCGATTGTGAAGCACAACAATCCCTGCGGCACAGCGGAACAGAGGACGCTGGCGGAGGCATATCGTCAGGCGCTCGCATGCGATCCTGTCTCGGCCTTTGGCGGCGTGCTGGCTTTCAATCGCACCGTGGACGGCGATACGGCCGCGGAAGTGGCGAAGCTTTTTGTCGAATGTATCCTCGCGCCCGGTTACGATTCCGCGGCGCGTGAGGCACTTGCCGGGAAAAAGAATCTTCGGCTGATGCAGATGGGCGCCATTCCAGGAGAGAAGAAGTTCCTGTGGGACTTGAAACGCATTTCTGGAGGCGTTTTGGTGCAGGAGCCCGATTCCCTGACGATCGCGGAATCGGATCTGAAGGTGGTCACAAAACGGCAACCGAGCCGCGAGGAGCTGCGGGACCTGTTATTCGGCTGGAAGATTGCGAAGCACGTGAAATCGAATGCTATTGTCTTCGCAGGTGCCGGCCGGACGCTGGGCATCGGCGCGGGGCAGATGAGTCGAGTGGATTCTGTGAAGATCGCAGTCCTGAAAGCGCAAGAATCGCTGGCCGGCAGCGCTGTCGCCTCAGATGCTTTTTTTCCATTTCCGGACGGAGTGGAGGAGGCGGCGCGCGCAGGCGCGACGGCCGTCATCCAGCCTGGCGGCTCAGTACGCGATGCAGAGGTCATCGCCGCCGCGGACCGGCTGGGACTGGCCATGGTATTTACAGGCGTCCGGCATTTTCGCCATTAAGTTTGGCATCAGCTATGGAGCGAGTCGTCACCCTCATTTTGCGGCTCGTATGTGAAGAGAAATCCGCGACGCCAAAATTCGCCGCCGGTTTGGCAGGCCATAAGTTCGGCCTAACAGCTGTAAATAAGAGACACCTTCGGATGCTGCGAAGCATCCGATAAGAACTGGCGGAGCGGGGTGGAACAACCGAATACTGGGCGCTTTGAGCATCTCCGAACTCATGGGATAATCGAACCTTCTGAGGCCAGAATGAAAATCCGCTTTCTGACGGTGGCTTTGCTGATTTTTGGCGTCACGGGTGCTGTGGCGCTGGCCCAAGATCAACAGCGAACTGCCCCGCCGGCTTCGCCCGCCCAGGGCGGGGTCTCGGCGGATCAGCGCGCACAGGCCTATTACAACGTGACCATGGGCCATCTGTACGAGCAGGAATTCGAGTCCTCGGGGCACGCCGAAGACGCCGCGAAAGCCATCGAGTTTTATAAGAAAGCGTACGCACTGGATCCCTCCAGCCCGGAAATTGGAGAGGACCTTGCGGAAGTCTATTTTCTTGCGCACCGCTCTCGAGAGGCGATAAACGAAGCCCAAGAGCTTATTCGCCGCAATCCCGACGATATTTCCGCGCGGCGTTTGCTGGCGCGGATCTACATCCGTTCTCTCGGTGACCTGAATAATTCGGCGGAACAGCAGCAGACCATCACGGCGGCAATCGGGCAGTTGCGCGAGATCGTGCGGCTGGATCCCTCCGACAGCGAATCGGCATTGTGGCTGGCGCGGCTCTTGCGGCTCGACAACCAGGACGATGAGGCCGAAAAGCTGCTGCGGGTGCTGCTGACTAAAGATCCGCAGAATAAGGGAGCGGTCGAGCAACTCTCGGCGCTTTTCCTGGACCGCAGTAACGCGCAGGAAGCTATATCGTTGCTGGAATCCTTTGTGCAACGTGCGCCCAGCGCGGACCTCTACGACCGGTTAGGAGACGCCTACCAGCAAATACAGCAACCCGGCAAATCGGAGCGGGCTTATCGCCAGGCTGTGGCCATGGAGCCGGACCAGACAGAACATCGGCGCCATTTAGCGCAATCGCTCTACGAGCGCGGGAGATATACGGAGGCGCTTGCTGAATATCAAAGGCTAGCGGACCTGGAACCCGACAGCGTCAATAACCATCTGCGAATCTCCGAGATTTACCGCCGCTTGCATCAGTTCGACAAGGCGCAGGAGCAAATTCTGCTGGCCAAGAAGATGGCGCCCGGGAATCTGGAGGTGGTGTACAACGAAGCGGCTGTGTACGAAGCCGAGGAGCACTACGACGATGCCGTGCGCGTCCTCTCCGGCGCGGTCGCGGAAGTGAAGTCAGAATCGGAGTTCGCGCCGGCGCGCCGCCGTTCTCTGGGAATTCTCTATCAGTTGCTCGGGCAACTCTATCGCGACGAACAAAACTACCCTGTGGCCATCAATACATTTGAGGAAATGGTGCGCCTGGGGCCAGAAGAAGAACTTCGCGCCCGCATGCTTATCATCGATACTTATCGCGCCAACCACGATCTTTCGCACGCCTTCGATGAAGCCAGCAAGGCGCTGAGCGAGCACCCGCGCGACCGCGGACTATTGATCAGTCAGGCGGTCCTCTACGGCGAAAATAAACAGCCCGAGTTGGCAGCGCAGACTTTGCAGCCATTGATCGAGAATTCACCGAGCGATCTGGAGATCTATTCCAATCTCGCACAGGTATATACGGAGAGCCGGCGTTTTGGGGATGCTGAGAAGGCCGTACGCTCGGCGGAAAAACTTGCGCGGAATCCCTCGGACAAAGAAACGGTGGGCTTCCTGCTGGGTGGCATGTACGAACGGCAGAAGAAGTACGAGCAGGCCGAGCAGGCTTTCAAGGGCGTACTCACGGTGAATCCTCAAAACGCGCCGACACTCAACTATTTCGGCTACATGCTCGCGGATCGCGGCGTGCGGCTGGATGAAGCCGCCGATATGGTGCGACGTGCTCTGGATATCGATCCTACCAATGCTGCCTACCTCGACAGCATGGGTTGGATTTTCTACAAGCAGAACAAGCTCGGCGAGGCAGAGAGTTACCTCCGCAAAGCGATCGATCGCGATTCTCACGATCCGACCATGCTCACCCACCTGGGCGACGTGCTCGCCAAGAGCGGCCGCACCGAACAGGCAGCCATGGAATGGGAGAAATCGCTGGCGGAGTGGCATCGCGCCATGCCGGCGGAATTCGAGGAAGAGAAGGTGGCGGAGCTGGAGCAGAAGATTTCCAGCGTGAAACGCCGCCTCGCACAGCAGAAGTCTCCCGCCGCAGAAAATCCGCACTGATCCGAGGCATGCAATCGATCCGAGTGCCCGCGTTTGCGAAGGTGAACTTGCGCCTGGACGTGCTGGCACGGCGCGCGGATGGTTACCACGAACTGCGTACCATCTTTCAATCCATCAGCCTGCACGACACTTTGCAAGTGCAGCGCACCCGTGAACGGGGCGTCGAACTGGAGATCGTCGGCGATCCCGTCTTGGCTGCGGGCGCGCAGCGGGAAAATCTAGTTTGGCGCGCCGCGGAAGCTTTTCGCCGCCGTATGAGTTTCCCTGGCGGGGTCCACATCACTCTGAAGAAGCGCATCCCGGTGGGCCGCGGTCTGGGCGGCGGTTCGAGCGATGCCGCCGCAGCCTTGGTGGGCTTGCTGCGACTCACGAAGCAGCGAATTGCCTCGCAGCGACTGCTGGAAATTGCCGCCGGGTTGGGCGCCGACGTGCCCTTCTTCCTTTTCGGCGGCCGGGCCTTGGGAACCAGTCGCGGCGATGAAATCTATCCCCTTCCCGATAGCAGGCGACGAACTCTCCTTGTCGTCTCGCCGCGAGATACTGCGGTCAGCACTCGCGACGCTTACGGCTGGCTCGATCGCAGATTGACAAAAAATCCCGGCAATCCTAGACTATGGAGTTTCTGCGCTCTGTGCTGGAGCCCGCAGGAAGATCATCTCTCGAATGATTTCGAGGCGGTTGTCTTCCGGCGGCACCCTAGGCTAGCTCATATTCGGCGGGTGCTGCTCCAAGGAGGAGCTGCGGAAGCCGCGCTGGCGGGTAGCGGTTCGGCGGTGTTTGGAATATTCACAAACCCAGCGCAGGCGCGCCGATCTGCCCGGTTGTTTCCGGAAGACCAGGTCTTCGTTTGCAGCACGCTTTCGCGCAGGGCCTATGCCCGCGCTTTGTGGGGTTCTGCCGCAGGCGGGGCGAGCGGAACTTGAAAGCGCTGCGGAAGCGTCGCCGCGCCGGTCGCGAAAAAAGCTGCCATTCGTGGCGAACCTTCTTGGGCGAGGAAACTTCGGCGCGCTAAACGAAGGCTTTCGCGCGTAACCTTTCGTAGATAACAAAGTTGAGACGGATTTGATCGACGAAAAATTCAAGATCTTTGCCGGAAGCGCCTACCCGCAACTCGCGCAGCGCATCTGCAGCTATTTGGGCGTGGATGTCGGCGGCGCGCAACTGGGCCGCTTCAGTGATGGCGAGATCTACTTTCAGATCCTGGAGAATGTTCGCGGCGCGGATGTCTTCGTGGTGCAGACCTGCGCCGATCCGGTCGATCATCATCTGGTCGAACTGCTGCTGATGATTGATGCATTCAAGCGCGCTTCGGCTTGGCGCGTGACGGCGGTGGTGCCTTATTACGCGTATGCGCGGCAGGATCGCAAGGATAAGCCGCGGGTTCCGATTTCGGCCAAGCTGGTAGCGGATCTGCTGGAAACTGCGGGCGCTAGCCGGGCTCTGACGCTGGACCTGCACGCGCCGCAGATTCAGGGCTATTTCAACGTGCCGGTGGATCACCTGTACGCATCGCCGGTGCTGGTGGACTATTACAAGCAGCGCAGACTGCATGACGTCACGGTGGTTTCCCCGGATGCAGGCGGCGTGGAAAGGGCGCGGTCGTTCGCCAAGAAACTTGATGCGCCGCTGGCTATCGTGGATAAGCGCCGCGTGGACGTGGACGTCAGTGAAGTGATGCACCTGATCGGCGATGTGCGCGGCAGACCGGCGCTGGTCATTGACGACATCATTGATACGGCGGGAACGCTGGTGAAGACGGCCGAGGCTTTGCTGAAAGAAGGCGCCACTGAGGTCTTCGCCGCGTGCACGCATCCGGTGCTTTCGGGGCCCGCGGTGGAGCGCCTGTGCCGTTCGCCGATCTCTGAAGTTGTGGTCACCGATTCGCTGCCTCTTTGCGAAGCCGCGCGCAAAGTGAGCAAGATCAAGGTGCTGAGCGTGGCGGAGTTGCTGGCGCGCGGGATTCGCTCCATTCACGAGGAGACATCCATCAGCGAGCTGTTTATCTAGGACTACGAGTTTGAGAGGAAGAACATGGACCAGATAACTGTCGAAGCCAAGCCGCGCGATGATCGCGGAAAGAATGCGGCGCGGCGTCTGCGCCGCCAGGGCCAGGTGCCGGGAGTGCTGTACGGCGGCGACGGCAAGTCCATCACGTTGGCCGTGAATGCGAAACAGCTCGCCGCGATTCTGCGCTCGCAATCCGGCCACAACACAATCTTCAAGGTGAAGCTGCCCACCGGGGATCAGCCGGCGATGCTGAAAGACTGGCAAGTGGATCCGCTGCTCGGTTCGCTTCTGCATGTGGACCTGCTGCGCGTGGCCATGGACGTGCGCATGCACGTCATGGTGCCGGTGCACACGTTTGGAGAACCACAGGGCGTGAAGTTGCAGGGCGGGATTTTCGAGATGGTCACGCGGGAAGTGGAGGTCGAATGTCTGCCTTCGGATATTCCCGGTGAAATCCGCGTGGACGTGAGCGAGTTGATGATCGGCAAACAATTACGCGTGGGCGATCTGCCGATCGACGCCGCGAAAATCAAGCTGGTGAGCGATCCGCAGCGCGTGGTGGCGCACGTAGTGGCGCTGCGCGCCGAAGAGGAGAAGCCCGCGGAAGCCGTGGCAGCCGAAGCCGCCGCGCCGGCCGAGCCCGAAGTCATCAAGAAGGGCAAGAAGGAAGCCGAAGAAGGAGAAGAGGCCGCCGCCGTGCCCGCAGCCGAAGAGAAGGAAAAGGAGAAGCCCAAGAAGTAGCCGGCGGAGGCTGCCAATGTTGCGCGTGGGCGCGGCGAATTACGATCCGGCTGTCGCGCCCATCAGGCTGATCGTGGGTCTGGGGAATCCGGGTCCGGAATACGCGTGGACGCCGCACAATCTGGGCTTTCTGGCTGTGGATGCCATCGCAGAACGCGCTCGCATTCGGGTCGAAAGGCCGGAAGCAAAGTCGTTGGTTGGCATCGGGCAATTTGGCGGCCGGGAGATTGCGCTGGCCAAGCCGCATACGATGATGAATCTGAGCGGCCTCGCTGTGCGGGATTTGCTCGAGCGGTTTGAATGCGGCCTGGGAGAGATGGTCGTGCTGTGTGACGACGTGGCGCTGCCGTGGGGAATGCTGCGAGTGCGCGAACGGGGAAGCGCCGGAAGTCACAACGGCTTGAAGTCCATCATCGGCACGATTGGCAGCAACGAATTCGCGCGAGTACGAATGGGTATCCAGCCGGACCATCCGGTGGGCGATCTGGCTGCTTATGTTACCCGGCCCATGCGCAAAGGGGACCTGGAAATTATTGCAGCGGAAATGACAGAGCAGGCCGCCGACGCGGTCGAGCTCATAATTACGCGGGGAATCGCGCATGCAATGAATCGGTTCAACCAGCGCGTTACCCCGCCAGACGGAACCGAGGACGAGACGGATATTTAGCGTGTCGTGGCGCTCGAGAGCGCCGGCACCGAAACGAGGAAAAATGGCAGAACGCCTGTACGATCTGATTTTCATCTGTATGCCCACGACGCCGGAAGAGGAGATCACGAAAATCGTGAGCTCGCGCTGCATAGCACGCAGGGGGCATTAATCAAGGAACTCGAGCGGCGCCTCAAGGTTTCCGACGCCGTAATCAAGTACATGACCGTGCGTGTGGACGAAGAGATCAAGCGGCAGCAGAAGCTCGTCGCGCATCGCGAGCATCGCGCGCGTCGCCGCCCGCGCAAGCCCGCGGCAGCTCCGGCAGGCCCGGCAGCCCCGGCGGCGGGTCCGGCACCGGAGCAGCAGGCGGCGGCCAGTTAGCCAAACGAAATTCAACTCAAGAGAAAGTGGAGATGAGAGCCATGAGCGAGCAACAGCCAATACCCCGACCGCCGCATCCCGGCGGACCGCCCCGCGAAGGGCGCTCCGGTCCTCCGGGAGCCAGCGGACCTCCAGGTGGCCGGCGAGGCAAACGGCAATATTTTCGCAAGAAGAAGGTCTGCCGCTTCTGCGTCGAAAAAGTGGACTTCATCGACTACAAGAAAGTGGAAATGCTCCAGCCCTTCGTGCAGGAGCGCGGCAAGATTTTGCCTCGGCGCATGACCGGCACCTGCTCGAAGCACCAGCGGTGGCTCGGCGTGGCGGTGAAACGCGCGCGAAATATCGCACTGCTGCCGTTTGCGACCGAGCTCTAAGCCGCGGAACCATGAGGGAGATGCGATGCAAATTATCCTGCAAGAAGACGTCGAAAAACTCGGAGCGCGCGGGGACGTGGTGAGCGTGGCGGAAGGATATGCGCGAAATTTCTTGCTGCCGCGGAAATTGGCGCTGGAAGCTTCAGCGGGAAACCTGAAGCGTCTGGAGAAAATTCGCACCACTCTGGCCAAGCGCACGGCTACCGAACGTGAAGGAGCGGAGAAGCAAGCGGAGTTGCTGAAGGACGTTACGCTCAGCTTCTCGCGCAAAGCTGGGGAAAGCGATCAGCTATTCGGTTCCGTTACAGCCGGCGATATTGTGGAGGCGCTCGCTGCTCAGGGCTTTGGGATCGATAAGCGGCGCATCGAACTCGCGGAACCGATCAAAGTGGTGGGCCAGTACGAAATCACCGCCAAACTGGTTCACGGTGTTACCGCGACGTTCAAGGTCAACGTTTCCCGCGAAGGATGATGTAGGGCCGCCCTTTCCGGGCGGGATGCGTTGTGGCGAAGACGTAGCGCCGGGCGGAGGGCTGAAGGCGACGGCAGTTTTTTCCGCGCGCATTCACAGATTTTCCACGCGAACTCCTCAACGCGCGCCTCACTCCTGGTTTTCAACATTTTAAAAAAATTCACAGTTGAACGCTGTTGACCGGTCTCGACCGCATCCGCAGAATCATTGCCCCCAGCTTACGGGCGAACGTTTGTTTGGTTCTTCTCCAAGGACTGAAGGAATCGGAAGTGCTTGCGTCACACGCTGCCTCCAGGCGAATATAGAGCGAAGACAAATTCATGGCTGACGCAACTCTCGAACGACCGCTGCCCCAGAACCTCGAGGCCGAGCGCAGCGTCCTCGGCGCCATCCTCCTCGATAACCACGCTCTAAATACAGCGATTGAGAAGCTGAAGCCGGAGGATTTTTTCTCGGATCCACATCGCCGCATTTTCAACCACATGATTCAGCTCGGGGAGGCGCAGCAGGCGATCGATCTGGTCACGCTGACCGACCAGCTTCGGCGTAAAGGCGAGCTCGAAGCGGTAGGCGGCGCGGCGTTTATCTCGCAGTTAGCGGACGGAATGCCGCGAGTTTCGAATCTGGAACACTATGCGCGGATCATCAAAGAAAAATCCCTGCTGCGCAACCTGATTCACGCCACCTATACCATCCAGCAGACGGCTCTGGACGCGGAGGAGGATGCGGATGCCCTGCTCGATCGCGCCGAGTCCTCGATTTTCCAGATTGCCGAAGACCGCATTCGAATGGGCCTGGTGTCCATGAAAGACGTGGTTCAGGACAATATGGAGCGCCTGGAGCGCGTCATTACGGAAGGAAAGCGCGTCACGGGGCTGGCCACGGACTACGCGCAGCTCGATAGCCTGACTTCCGGGCTGCAGCCTTCGGAATTGATCATCCTCGCGGCGCGGCCCTCGGTGGGGAAGACGGCCCTCGCGCTCAATATCGCCGAGAATGTTGCACTCCGCCAGCAAGCCCCGGTGGCCATCTTCAGCCTGGAAATGTCCAAGGAATCGCTACTTATGCGCTTGCTTGCCTCGCTGGCGCGCGTGGACGCCCATAGATTTCGAACGGGCCACTTGCGCCGCGAAGATTGGCGGGAAATGACACAGGCGCTGGCGCAACTAGCGGCCTCGCCGCTATGGATCGACGATTCCGGATCGGCGACTGTAACGGAAATCGGCGCGAAGGCGCGGCGGCTCAAGCGCGATCGCGGCCTCTCGCTGCTAATCGTGGACTACTTGCAGCTGATTGCGGCTCGCGGGCGGTTTTCCAATCGCAATGAAGAAGTCTCCAGCATCACCCGGGGTCTGAAGGCGCTGGCGAAGGAACTCAAAGTCCCGGTCCTCGTCCTAAGCCAGCTCACGCGGGCGCCCGAACGTGAGGAGCGCAGCCCGCAGCTCGCTGACCTGCGGGAATCGGGCGCCATCGAGCAAGATGCCGACGTAGTGCTTTTTATTCACCGGCCGAATCTCTTCAAAAAGAAAAGCCAGGTCACCGAAGAGGAGCGTGCGCAGACGGAGCTCAAAATCGCCAAGCAACGGAATGGGCCCGTAGACAGCATCCCGTTTGTTTTTCTGGGCAAATTCACGCGATTCGAAGAGGCCGCCAGCGGAAGCTGGATTGGCGGCGAAGAGTAGCAAGCTCTCTACGGAGTACGACCGGCACGAGATTTAACGAGCTTATCATACCTGCAAGACGTCGCCCTCGCGTGCCACCATTTCGTAAAGAACCGGATTTACAAAGAATCCGATCAACAGGCGGGAAAGCAGTCCGGCTTAGACCCGATCGCGCATCTCAAACGAATGGGCGGCGACGCTCGGCACGGCCTTGGGTTCATGCCCGCGCCTGAGGGCGAGGTGCAGCAAGAACATCACAACCAGAACGCCGCCGAAAGTGCAGACGATGGTCGCGCCTGTTGGGAAATCCCAGGCGACGGATAAATAGCATCCCAAGGCGGATACCAGAGTTCCCATGGTCCACCCGATCGCCAAGCGGCGTCCAATGCGGTCCGCGAACAGCATTGCCCCCACCGAAGGCACGATCAGATAACAGAAGACCAGCAGAACGCCCGCAATGGCTACCGACGAAGTGACTACAAATCCGAACGAAGCGTAAAAAAGGAAGTCCCAGAAGCGGAGAGAAACGCCTCTGGCTTCGGCGGCTTGAGGGTCCATGGAAATCTGGAGGAAATTCTTGCGAAAAATCAGGTGGAACACGCCGACGACTCCGTACAACATTGCCGTGTGGGCCACCTCCGGCCAGGAGACAGCCAGGATATTGCCGACGAGCATATCCTTCAGGTGTTCGGTTTCGCCCGTGGCCTTACTGACGGCGAGGATGGCGGCAGCAGAAGCGACCGCATAAGCGATGCCTATGAAGGCTTCCTGCGGAATCCTCGAACGCCGCAGCCGCACCAGGGAAAAAATGGCTGCGCCGAGAAGCGTAAATGCCAGGCTGATCCAGTAAGAAGCGGCGGCGTGCGGATCGAGTCCTATCAGGATGCCCATGGTTGCGCCGAGCGCGGCAAACTGCGCCAGCGCCAGGTCCACAAAGATCACGCCCCGCTCCACGACGTGCACGCCGAGGTAGGTGTGAATACCTGTGAGGATCAGGCTCGCTACGAAAGGCGCCAGCAGGAATCGAAGGACTTCCATCCACCCTCCTCGGGAATCATTACTTGGTTGCCTGGAACGCTTTGATCAGGAGGCCCAGATCGTAATCGAAGAGCTTGAAATAGTCAGTGATTTCCTTCTCGCCGCCTACCGAGGGAGGCATGATGACTGCTTGCGCTCCCGTTTCTCTGGCGATGCTCTGAGGTGTCTTGGGGTCAAAATAGGGCTCCACGAGGATCACGGTTACGTGTTCGCGCTTCATCATGTTGATGAGGTCCAGCGTGTGGCTCGGCGTAGGCGGAATGCCGGGCCGCGGCTCAATTTCGCCCATGGTCACGAGCCCAAAATACTTCAGAAAATTCGGCCAGGAGCGGTGATAGGTAATCACCTTGCGCCCGCGATACGGCTCCATTTCGGCCAGCCACTTTTTGCTGGCCTCGGTAAGCAGCTGGCTGAACGAATCGAAATTCTGGTTGAAGTAAGCGGCGTCGGAAGAGCGCAGCTCGACAAGCTTATCGGCGATCCCTCGCGCCACTCTCCGCCCATTTTCGGGATCCAGCCAGTAGTGCGGGTTCCCGTATGGATGCACGTCGCCCTGCGCTCGCGTCACCTCGCCCGTGGGTTTCTCTAGGATTTCGGCGAATTGCGATGCGTCCAGATAACCGGGCCCACTGACCTGGATACGGGAGTTGCCGGATTGTGTGATGAGCGGCGGCAGCCAGCCGATCTCCAGTTGCAGGCCGACCACGACCAACAGGTCAGCCCGCCGAAGCTTCAACAGATAGCTTGGTTTCGCCTCCACGAAGTGGGGATCTTGATAGCCCTTGGCAATCGACTCGACATCGACACGATCTCCGCCCACCTCCTGGGCCAGGGCCGCGAGATCGGAGGTCGCGGTGACAATCTTGATTTTGCCCGCCGCCTGCCCGGGCATCGCACACATACCCAGCGCGAACGCGCCCGGCAAGAGGCCGAAACATAAGTGTCGGCATAATTGGGACAATTTCATGGTCATCTCCTAGAAAGGATGCGCACCGTGGGCGCCGAGGACGAATATAAATTGGAATAGCAGCTCATTACCGTCGCGGCCTTCAGCGAAATGAGTAAAACGGTATTGGCCGCGGACTTGACTGAACTCACTGGGCCAGTAGGTAAGCACGCCTGAAAGACCGTCATCGATCAGATTCGCGGTACGCGACCGGCCTGAACGGTCAAGGCGGCCGCCCACCGTCCATCGGCGATTGAGACGATAATCGCCGGAGGTGAAAAATCCGAAGGCTCGCTGCGTAAATGGCAGTTGGTCGCGGCGGCTCCAGACGAATTCGCCGCGGCCCACAAAATTATGATAGATGGTGCGCCGCAGCGGTGTCCAACGAAGTGTCGCGTCGATTCCATACAGATCGGTCAGAAACGCGCTGCCCAGATCATTGTGCCCGCGGGCGTAAGAGATACCGAGGTCCACATTTGTCTGGTCGGTAATATCGCGATAACCGCGGAGATGCCCCAACACGCTGGCATCGCCGCGGTTGCTGGACGTGAATACATCTCCTGAGTCACCCCGAAATACCTGAGCGGTTCCTTCGAGGAAGATGCCTTTTGGCGCCGGAAGGATGCGCGTCACCGAGAGCCCGGCATCATCAATTCCGTCTTCGCCGGCGAGCAACCTGTCGGTGACCAGCGGGCGATCTATCCAGGGCAATACGTGGTTATGCAGCGTGTTTACTTTGCCAAAGTCGCCGCGGAACTTGCCTCCTTTCGCCACGAATCCACCAGGCAGAGCCGTAAATGTGATGTAACCTTCTTCAAGACTCACGCCCGATTCTCCGAAAGTCAGGAAGAAGTCCCCGCGCGCATAGGGGTCGATGATGGCTTGCAGGCCCAGCTCGCTCTCATGCATCTGCAGCACAGGCACTGGATTTTGTCCTGCCGCGGCGAGCCCTGGCGGCACGTTCGCCTTGCCAGCCGCTCCGATAAAATCCCCAATCATGCTGATGTCCGGATTGAGAATCTTCGATGCGGCACTCGCCCCGCCATAGTTAGGCAATGGCTGGCCCTGGGCCTGGACTGCCGACGTATCCGGCACTTGGGGCGAAAGGGCGGCAGTCACCGGATCGTGTGGATCGCCGGCTCGCACGGCATCCGCGGTCTTCACCGGATCGGCCGAGCCCACAAGTTCCGGGATGGCAGCTGAATCTACCTGGGCGCCAAATGAACCGCTGGCATCCGCTGCGCTCGAAGCTCTTGTACTTCGGCTTCGAGCATACGAACGCGTTCTTCCAGAGCTTTGAACCTGGCCTCGCTCTCCTCAGCTGAGGTCTGAGCACGCAGAACTGCGGGAACAGATAACACAACGCAAAATACGAGAAGTGCCTGTTTCATCGCTTCGCCCTTTCACAGAAGTTTGGACCGGGAGTAAGCACGCTCGCGTGCGAAAATCAATTTTCGACCGGCTAATTAAGATTCGTTCTGCACGACATATCGGAATGCCGTGCCAAGGCCAGTTCAGAAGTAGGGAGGAGCGCGAGTGATGAGCAGCGGTGTGCGCAAGCTGGGGGCAAGGGAAGGCTCGGGCGGGCTGAACGCGACACCTAAACGTTGGGGAACCGCAATGCAGTGTCCCTGTGCCGCCCATTCAGCTACTTGCTGGTCCAAATGGCAGATTGGGCAGTTCGGGCTGGCGCTGCATTCGTGATGCTGCCAAGCCTCGCAGGCCTCGCCGACTGAAGTGGCAAAGAGCAAGATCGCCAGAAACGCTGCCGCGGTCACGAGTGTCCGGATTGGTCTCTTCCACTTCAAGCGCAAACCTCTTGTGCCCGTAGGGGTCTCAAACTAGCATGAATCTGGGACGCGCGAGAGTCATTTTTCGTCGCGCCCCCCTGTGTATAGCCAAGCCACCTCCACGCGCTTGGCCCCGCGGAGTTAAGGTTTAACTGCCGGAGGTGGTGTTAACTAAAGAGCGCGGTCCAACTGCTCCTGATTTTGCCCCCCGCACATTTTTGGTTTAGGCTGAATGTTTCCGCTATGCAACGAGGCATTCGATTTGATGGCCGCCCGGTCTGGGCAGAGATTCGGCTGAGTGCGCTCGCGCACAACTTGAAGGCCATTCGGCGGCACGTCAACCCCGCAGGCCAATCAGGTTCGCGGCCGCCGCGGAAAATCCTCGCGGTGGTGAAGGCAAACGCGTACGGCCATGGCGCCGTTCCCGTGGCGCGCGCTCTCGCCCGCGCCGGCGCAGACTGGTTTGGCGTGACCTGCACGGCCGAGGGAATCGAGCTGCGCGAGGGGAAAATACGCAAGCCGATCCTCGTGCTCACCGGCTTCTGGCCAGGCGAAGAAAAGCGGCTTATCGAATACGACTTAACGCCGGCCATCACCCGCTGCGAGCAATTGCGCCCACTGGAGCGCGCTGCGGCGCGAGTGCGCCGCCGGATCAAATTCCACGTGAAGTTCCAAACCGGGATGAATCGCCTGGGGCTCTCTCCGGCCGAGGTGCCATGCTTCGCCCGAACACTGGCCTCATGCCCACACATCGAATGCGAGGGCATTTTCACGCATTTTGCCTCCTCGGAAGTCTTCACCAATGATTCCGTCGAAAAGCAGCAGAAAGAGTTTGAGCGTATCCTGGAGCATCTGCGCGGCCTGGGCGTTTCGGCCCCTCTGATGCATTTGGCCAATAGCGCAGCGGTCGCCTCTCGCCCTGAAACTTGGGCGAACATGGTTCGGCCGGGTCTGGTGCTCTATGGCTACCACCAATCCTACGAACCGTCTGAACTCACGGCGCAGACGAATGCGAAACTTCCACTGCAGCCTGCGCTGGCCCTGCGCGCGCGGCTGATTTCGGTGCGCGATACCGCGCCGGGCCAGGCGGTGGGTTATAACGGCCGTTGGGTGGCGCAGCGCCCTTCCCGGGTGGCCGTAATTTCGGCCGGCTATGCCGATGGCCTTCCCCGCGCCCTTACGAACAAGGGCCGTGTGATCATTCGCGGCCGATTTGCGCCACTGGTCGGCACGGTGTCGATGGACCTTACCACCGCCGACGTGACCGACATTCCGGATGTAAGTGTGGGCGACGTGGCAACTTTCTACGGTGCCGATGGGAATGCCGCTCAGTACGTCTCCGAAGTGGCGGGACAACTAGGGACCGTAACTTCCGAGTTGTGTTGCGCGTTAGGCACACGGGTACCTCGCTTCTATCTGCCCTGACGGCGTCGAGAAACAACGTTCGGCGTGTAAAGCCTTGCTCTACAGCATCCTAAGCTTGACCTGCGTGTTACAATGCTTCCGCTGCGGCGTGAGGGTAAGCCGCTCCTAGCCCAACTCCGGGGTTCATTCTTCGATTTATTGCGCACCGTTCCCCCGGGAGACGTTTATACAAATCATGCTCACTTCACTTGCAACATTTATCAGCCAAAGCCAATTTATGAGGTTCTCTTATGCCTCGCTCTTATGCCCGAATTGGGCAGGCCCCCGAAGCACCGGTTTCCGAATTCAGCCGCGCGAAATTGACTCCTGAGTTCAGCGGCTCTCGGAGAGAAGTCCGTTTTGGCAGTTGGTGGGACCAGTTGGTCGTGCGGCTGGTATTCGCCACCGCGTGCATTGCTGCCGGGTACCATTTTCATCCCTTCGGACTCAGCCGTCCGGCGGCCGCAGTAGTAGGTCTCCTTTTTGCCATCTCTGTTTTCTTATTCGAGATCCGTTTGCAACGGGCGAGTTTGCGGCGGCTGATCGGCGCCGCGGTGGGCTCCATTCTGGGCATTGTGGGCGCCTACTTGATGGGCCTGGTCGTGAGCCGGACGACGATCCCGGAAGACTCGCGGTCTTTTTTGGATATCGGCGTTCTGCTGGTGATGACGTATATCGGACTAGTCCTCGGCGCTCGAAAAGGCGACATGCTGAACTTACAGGCCCTCGGCGGCCTTTTCGGCACCGAGAGGGGAAATCGGCGCCAGCCAAAGATTCTGGACACGAGCGTGATCATCGACGGCCGCGTCGCCGATATTTGCGAAGCCTACTTCCTGGAGGGTGTTCTGGTCGTGCCTCAGTTTGTGCTTCGGGAATTACAATTGGTGGCCGATTCGCCGGATAGCCTGAAACGGCAACGCGGCCGCCGCGGTCTGGAAGTCCTGCAAAGAATGCAGAAGATGCCGCATCTGGAAGTGGAAGTCGCCGAAGACGATTTCCCGCAGATCGCGGAAGTAGACATGAAATTGATCGAGCTGGCCAAGCGTTACGACGCAAAGATCGTAACCAATGACTATAACTTGAACAAAGTGGCGACGCTGCAGGGTCTGGATGTGCTGAACGTGAACCAGTTGGCCAACGCGTTGAAGCCTGTCGTGCTGCCGGGCGAAGCCATGCGGGTGTTTATCCTCCGCGAGGGCAAAGAGTACAACCAGGGAGTAGCTTACCTCGATGATGGCACGATGGTAGTTGTGGATGGCGGGAGGCGGGCTATCAACAAGACGGTGGATATCATCGTCACGTCCGTGCATCAAACGACGGCTGGGAAGATGATCTTCGGGCGTTATGATGACCGCGAGCTATCGAGAAATCATGTGACGCAGCCCGTCGAAGCCCCCGCGAGAGCGGCCGAAGCACCTGCCGGGCCGGAGCGGCTCCCGCGTGCGGTCGTACCGGACCCTAGTCAATCTTGAGGAATCAGTGCGGCTTGATCTGGAGATGGCTGCAAGAGGTGTAGAGTCTTGAACTTCGATGCGCCCTGAGCTTGGCGCCTGTGCACATCCGCGATATGCCTTCAATTGTCGCCATATTGCCGGCAGCAGGGCTCGGTACCCGCATGGGTGCCGATGCACCCAAGCAATTCCGCTTGTTGGACGGTGTGCCGCTGGTCGTGTTTACGTTGCGAAGATTGGCGGCCTCTCCCTTAATCAGCAAGTTTCTGATTGCCACTCACGCCGATGAAATCGAGCCTCTGAACCAGCGGATTGCCGCAGAGCGTCTCTCCAGGCCCTTTCGCGTTTTGCAGGGAGGGGACACGCGGCAGGAATCCGTGGCTAAGGCGCTCACCGAAGTTTCACAAGAGACGGAATTGGTCTTGATCCACGATGCCGTTCGGCCCTTGGTAACCCGCGATCAGGTGGAGCGTGTGATCGGGGAGGCTCGGCGGTGCCGCGCCGCGATTCTGGGCATTCCGGCTATGGATACGGTGAAAGAGGTGAAGCGCGCCAGCTTGCCGGAGGACGTTGCGCTGATCACAGCGACCATCCCACGGGAACGCATTGTTCTGGCGCAAACGCCCCAGGTCTTTGAGGCCGGCCTACTTCGCGAGGCGTTCGCGCGAGCCGCGGCCGACGGATTTACAACTTCGGACGAAGCGGCTCTGGTCGAGCGGCTGGGACACGACGTTCACGTTGTGCTGGGCTCGGAACGCAATCTGAAGATCACCCGACCCGGCGATTTGGAGATTGCCGAGTTCTATTTGAGCCGCGAACGCATGGCAGCCGAGGTTGGGCGGTGAGCCCATGCGGGATCGGGTATGACTTGCACCGGCTGGCCGCAGGCCGCAAGCTCGTGCTCGGTGGCATTGAAGTCCCTTTCGAAAAAGGCCCGGTCGGTCATTCGGATGGAGACGCGCTGGCACACGCCATCTGCGATGCACTTTTGGGCGCTGCGGGCCTCGGTGATATTGGCACGCATTTCCCGGACACGGATCCGAAGTGGAAAGGTGCGCATAGCCTTCGTTTTTTGGAACACGTGCGGGGTCTGCTGGCGGAACGGCGTTTGCGCATTATGCACCTGGACGCCATCGTGATTACAGAGCGGCCCAAACTGGGCCCGCATTTTTCCGCCATGCGGGAGGCGCTAGCTCAGGCACTGGGAATCGAGGCTTCCCGCATTAATCTGAAAGCAAAAACAAACGAAGGCGTCGGTGCAGTAGGCCGCGGTGAAGCCATTGCCGCCCAGGCGATCGCCACGCTCGAGAGCTAGGGTCCCTCTAGCTGCTTCGGCTCGCCGCCTTTGCCAGAAGTTTCGGTTCGTTCCTCGCCAATGCAAAAATTGACCGGCATCCACGCTGTGAGAGAAGCGCTCGCTGCTCGAAGGCCAGTTCAATCCGTATTGATCGTACGGGGACGGCATGGCGACCGGCTGGAAGAAATCGTTCGCCTAGCCAGGCGCAATGGTGTGTCCGTACGATTTGAAGAACGGCTGCAAGTCGATCGCGCCGCGGGAATGCCCGACCATCAGGGCGTCGTCGCTTTGATCGCTGCGGAGGCCAGCGCCTCGCTCGAGGAGCTTCTCGGCGGGGACGGTTCTCCTGCGGCATCCGGCCTGCTTGTGCTGCTTGACGGTGTGGAAGATCCGCAGAATCTGGGGGCCATTATTCGGACTGCCCTGGCGGCAGGCGCGCGCGGTGTGGTGATTCCGGAGCGACGTGCCGTGGGACTGACCGAAGCCGCGGTTCGCGCGTCAGCCGGAGCGGCGGCGCACCTGCGCGTTGCGCGGGTGACAAATCTAGCGCGCGCCATGGAAGAAATTAAGGAAGCGGGCTACTGGTTGGTTGGGTTGGATGAACGGGCCGAGAAGCACCACACAGAGATCGATCTAAGCGGACCAGTGGCGTTAGTGCTGGGCGGCGAAGGCAAAGGACTCCACCAGCTCGTCAAGGACCGCTGCGATTTTGTGGTTTCCATTCCGACAAGCGGCCCGGTGCGCTCGTTGAATGTTTCTGTAGCCGCGGGAGTGGTTTTGTTTGAGATTGTGCGCCAACGCGCCGCCAAGCGACACTTGGGAGCATTGAAGAATACCGGCAAAATTCAGGGAGACATCATCGCTCCGGCTGGCGATGAGGCAGACCGGGAAGCCGGCCGGTAGCTCACTTATCCGGATCGAAAGCCCCGGATCAAAATCGACAGATCAGGTCTGGTACTGGATGAGGGAGAAGACATCCAGGCCGGGCAATTTCGCGCGGCCATTCAGGAAAGTAAGTTCGACTGCGAAGGCGACGCCATTCACAGTGCCACCGAGGGTCCGCACGAGTTTCACCGTGGCGGCCGCCGTACCTCCAGTGGCGAGCAGATCATCGCTGATCAGGACGCTTTGGCCCGGGCGGATGGCATCTTCGTGGATTTCCAGCGTATCGGTGCCGTACTCGAGTTGGTAGGAAACTTTGGCCGTCTTGGCGGGCAATTTCTTAGGCTTTCGGACGGGAACGAATCCAGCCCCTAAGCGATATGCCAGCGCGGGAGCGAATATGAAACCGCGCGCCTCCACGCCCACCACCACGTCAACTTTGCGATCCGCATAGTGATCGCAAAGCCTATCCACTAGTTTTTGAAAGCCGTGCTTATCTTTGAGCAGCGTAGTCAGATCATAGAAAAGAATGCCTGGCTTGGGGTAATCCGGGATTTCACGGATCAACTTCTTGAGATCATCCATTATGAGCCTCGAGCCGGAGATTTTAACGATCGAAAGTCACGGAGAATCCGGAGCTAAAAGCCAACAAAACTTCTGCCTCGACTTCGTCGACATCAGACACGGCGGCAAGCGCCGGGCCGCGTCGCAACTCCCGAGCGAGGTCGCGAAGCTGAGCGCTGGTGCCGATGGCATAGACTTCCACGCGCCCATCGGCCAGGTTTTTGGTGTAACCTGTAACGCCAATTTGCTCGGCCGTATCCATGGCAAAATAACGATACCCGACGCCTTGCACTCTGCCCGAAACGAAGAATCGCTTGGCTTGTTTTTCCGCCCGCATTGCCGCCTGCCAGCGCCTTCGCAGCCGCGGCAAGGGATTTTACCAGAGCGCATACAAAGAAATTCAGAAAGCCCAACCGAAAGGCTCTTCGTGCAAGGCTAGCGGATATAATAGGAAGGCGATCTCGAGGATGGTTGGAGTAAACGGCACCGGCTGATCGGGCATCTTAAGAAACCGTGATCCTAAAACGCATCATTCTGGTTCTAGCTTTTCTGCTGATGGTGGCTCCTGCGGGGAACTTCTTCGCGGCCCCACTCGCTGCTCAAGAGCCCGTGGGCCCGCAAACACCACCCAAGCCTCCGGAGATCGTCCGGATTCCCACTCGGCCTGAAACGCCTGCGGAACAGCCGCCAATCGCTCCGGACGAAATCATCCGGCGATTTTCCGGACAAGAGGACCAGCTTGCGCATCTCTTCGCAACCTATGGTTATCGGAAAACGGTGCGCCTGGAGGAAATCGGGTCTGACGGCAAAGTTTCCGGCCAGGCGGAGATCAGCTCGTCCTCGCTCCCGATTGCCGACGACGCTCGGCGGAAGACTGATGGAGAGCCGCAGTCAACGCTGAAGTTTCTGAATCTGGAGCGCGACGATATCGAGGCGCTCTCGAAAATTCCGGCATTTCCTCTGGTCAGCTCCAATCTGCCCAAATATGAGATCGCCTATGAGGGTAAGCAGCCGGTTGATGAGCTGAACACGTATGTATTCCAGGTCAAGCCACGGCAACTCGAACGCGCTCGGGCATATTTCGATGGGCTCGTTTGGGTCGACGACCATGACTTGGCGATCGTGAAAACGTACGGTAAATGGGTTACTGAAACCGGCGACGCACATGCTTCACAACTGCCCTTTACCATCTTCGAGACTTATCGACAGCCAGTAGCCAACAAATATTGGCTGCCGGCGTATTCGCGTTCTGACGGATCGTTTGACGATAAGGGTTTAAGTATTCCCGTTCGTCTGATCATCCGCTGGGATCAGTACGCGCCGCGGCCGCCCGATAACTTGCCCCGCCAGAGTCCGCCAGACGCGACCCCTCCGCGTTAGCTGTGCCAGATAAGCTCAGGAAGCGAACTGATGGTCTTAATTAGTACGTTTGGCCGCGAAGCGCGCAGGCTTTCGGGAACTGGAGAATGCTGGAGAACGCCGACAACAGCTACGCCGGCACGCCGAGCCATCTTCACGTCCTCAGGCGCGTCTCCGATGTAGATGCAGGAGCCGGGCTGGAGACCCAGCTGGCGAATGGCAAGCTGAAGTTGCAGGGGATGCGGCTTGCGATGGGGGACCTGGTCACCGAAGATACTCACGCCAAAAAGATGCTCCAGCCCAAATGCGCGAATCTGCGAGCGAACCCGCAAGCTGCTGCCGCTGCTGACTAGGCCGAGCCGAAATCGTTGCGCCAATGTTTGTAAGACGAGGCGGGCGCCGGTCTGCAGCAGAGGGCGTTCCGAACGATAGAAGCGACGCCAAAGCCGATCCGCTTCCGGCCAGCGTTCCGGCGGCAGTTCTGCGGCTCGATAGACGTTATGCCAGTCCGGCGAGTAATGTTGCGCCAGGTTGCCAGGTTGCCAGCAAACCCCCAGGGCTCGAAACATCTGGACGTAAGCGTTGGCGTCCGCCTGATACGAATCGAGCAGTGTGCCGTCCCAATCAAACAGCACAGCCCGAAGGGGCTTACACGTCAGCATGAAACAATCGTAGCAGACGCACTGCCAGGATGGCGGTGTGCCTCGGCCCGGAGGCGTGCACGAAAGCTAGTACCACTCTTTTAGGCCCCATAGTCCGCCCCCACGCGCCGGATTTTCCCGTAGCCCCTATTGTGCTTCTGCTCAGAACCGTGGAGACGCTTATTATCCCGACAGCTTCGGCAAAGTATCTTGGGGTCGTTGGAAGACCAGCGCGCACGATGGAAGGCATGACACAAAGACTCTAAGAGGCGCGCCGTTACGTACACCCTGCCCCAACAGGCCTTTCGACTCGACTAAGTGAGAACAGAATGGGAGACTAGTCCGCAATGGCAACGAATCAGATTGCCGATGCCGTGCTCGACGTCAGTCCGCCGCGCCGCGCGGTTTCCGAGCTGACCGGCAGGCTGTCCGGGATTCTCGAGGCGATCACGGCGTTTTTTCTTTTCCTCTTCGTCCTGGCGCAACCTCTCTCCATTGCGGCATCCCATATTGCCTACGCGGGCGCCGCTTTCGCTTGG
>WNGM01000506.1_pt1 | contig 46956 bp, 40 predicted proteins | sample 5400571 | NCBI WGS metagenome assembly WNGM01 (sample SAMN13153378, study PRJNA577476) | soil metagenome | isolation source: 100 cm soil or saprolite under Garry oak tree replicate 2 | place: USA:California | collected 2016-06-15 | reverse complement strand
GCGTGCCAGAGCCCGGAACCGTTCACGCCATCGGTATATGCACGCCGCGTTCGCGCGCGACGTCGAGGGCGCGCTGGTAGCCGGCGTCGGCATGCCGGATAACTCCGGTGCCGGGGTCGTTGGTGAGCACGCGTTCGAGCTTGCGGGCGGCTTCGGCGGAGCCGTCCGCGACCACCACCATCCCAGCGTGGATCGAGCGTCCGATGCCGACTCCGCCGCCATGGTGGACGCTCACCCACGCCGCGCCGCTCGAGGTGTTCAGGAGCGCATTGAGAATCGGCCAGTCGGCGATGGCATCCGACCCATCGAGCATCGCCTCGGTCTCCCGGTAAGGCGACGCCACCGAGCCCGAGTCGAGGTGATCGCGGCCGATCACGATCGGCGCCTTGACAGCGCCGGTGCGCACGAGCTCGTTGAATCGGAGCCCGGCCCGCGCTCGCTCGCCATAGCCGATCCAGCAGATGCGCGCCGGCAGGCCCTGGAACTTGACCTTCTCGCCCGCTGCCTTGATCCAGCGCACCAATGCCTCGTCGCCCGCGAACTCCTCGATCATGGCGCGGTCGGTGGCGGCGATGTCCTCCGGGTCGCCTGAGAGGGCCACCCATCGAAACGGCCCCTTGCCCTCGCAGAACAGCGGCCTGATGTACGCGGGGACGAATCCCGGAAACTCGAACGCCCGTGTGCTCCCGCCGAGCTTCGCCTCCGCGCGCAGGCTGTTGCCATAGTCGAAGACCTCGGCGCCATGGTCGAGAAACTCGATCATCGCGTCGACATGGCGCGCCATGCTCGCGCGCGCGCGCCGCACGTACTCGTCGGGATCGTCGAGCCGCAGCTCCTGCGCATCTTCGGGACTCATGCCGGCGGGGATGTAGCTCAGCGGGTCGTGTGCTGATGTCTGGTCTGTGACCACATCGACCTCGAAGCCGCGCGACGCCAGCGCCGGCAGCACCTCCGCCGCGTTGCCATGCAGGCCGATGGAGAGGGCTCGCTTTGCCTTCTTCGCCTCCTGCGCGAGACGCAGCGCGTCGTCGAGATCGGTCGCGCGCACATCGAGGTAGCGATGATCGATGCGGCGCTGGATCCGGTCGTCGTCGGCCTCGACGCAGATCGCCACGCCACCGTTGAGCGTGATCGCCAGCGGCTGGGCGCCGCCCATGCCACCCAGGCCCGCGGTCAGCGTGATCGTGCCCGCGAGCGAGCCGCCGAAACGTTTGTGCGAGATCGCCGCGAAAGTTTCGTAGGTGCCCTGGAGGATGCCCTGGGTGCCGATGTATATCCACGATCCCGCCGTCATCTGGCCGTACATCGTCAGACCGAGGGCCTCGAGACGCCTGAACTCGTCCCAGTTCGCCCACTCGGGCACCAGGAGTGAGTTGGCGATGAGCACACGCGGAGCCCACTCGTGCGTGTCGAACACGCCGACGGGCTTGCCCGACTGGACGAGGAGCGTCTGGTCGCCTTTCAGCGCCTGCAGCTCGCGGACGATCGCGTCGAAGGCGTCCCACGATCGGGCGGCACGCCCGGTGCCGCCGTAGACGACGAGGTCCTCCGGCCGCTCGGCAACCTCCGGATCAAGGTTGTTCATGAGCATCCGCATGGCGGCCTCCTGCGGCCACCCCAGGCAGCTCAGGCTCGAGCCGCGCGGCGCGTGGACGACGCGCGGACCGCTCATTTCAGCGGACCGGCAGCCGTTTGCGCGGCCGCGACCACGGCGCCGCTGCGGATGAGGCCTTCGGCCGCCGCCAGCTCAGGGGCGACCACGCGGTCGGGTCCGACGCCAGCTACGTGCTTGCGCACCAGGTCGCGAACCGCGGCGGTGGCCGGCGCCGGCTTCAGTGGTGCGCGAAGGTCCAGCGCGCGGGCGGCTGCGACCAGCTCCACCGCCAGGATGCTCGTCAGGTTGTCGAGCACCGTGCGCAGCTTGAGCGCCGCGCCCCAACCCATCGACACGTGGTCCTCCTGCATCCCCGACGTGGGCACGGAGTCGACGCTCGCCGGCGCCGCAAGCCTGCGGTTTTCCGCGACGAGAGCGGCGGCCGTGTACTGGGCGACCATGAGCCCGGAGTTCACACCGGGCTCGTCGGCGAGGAATGGCGGCAGGCCTTCCGAGCGGTGCGGGTCGAGGAGGCGGTCGACGCGGCGTTCGGCGATGGCCCCCACCTCGGCGGCGGCGATGGCAAGGAAGTCGGCCGCAAACGCCAGCGGCTCGCCGTGGAAGTTGCCGTTCGACTCCACATCGCCGTTCTCCAGGACCACAGGGTTGTCGATCGCCGACCCGAGCTCGACCGACGCCGTGCGCCGCGCGAACTCGAGGGTGTCGCGGGCTGCGCCGGCGACCTGCGGGCTGCAGCGCACCGAATAAGAATCCTGCACCGCATGCGCGGAGTGGCGATGTGACGCGACGATGCCCGATCCACGCAGCAGTCGCGCCAGGTTGGCGGCGCTCGCGACCTGCCCCGGGTGCGGCCGGATCGCGTGGAGGTGTGGCTGGAAAGGCCGGTCGGTGCCGAGCAATGCCTCCGCCGACATCGCGGCGGTGACGTCGGCGACGCGAAAGTACAGCTCGGCATCGCTGCACGCGAGGGCGAGCATGCCGAGCATGCCGTCTGTGCCGTTGATGAGCGACAGGCCTTCCTTGGTCTCGAGCTTGAGCGGCTTGATCTTCGCCGCGCGCAGCGCTTGCGCCGATGGTTGGCGCGCGCCGTCGGCGTCGGTCGCCTCGCCTTCGCCCACCAACGCAAGGGCGATATGCGCGAGCGGCGCGAGGTCGCCGCTGCACCCGACCGATCCATAACGCGGCACCACGGGCGTGATGCGCGCGTTCAGGAACGCGATCAGCGTTTCCGCCACCGCCGGCCGCACGCCCGACAACCCCATGGCCAGGGTGCGCGCCCGCAGGAGCATCGTCGCCCGCACCACCTCGACGTCCGCGGGCGGGCCGACGCCCGCTGCGTGCGAGCGGATGAGCGCGATCTGCAGCTCGGGCTGCCGGAGCGGCGGGATGCGCGTGCCGGCCAGCGCCCCGAAACCTGTGGACACCCCGTACACCGGCTCGCGAGACCGCGCCGCGCGCTGGACGCGAGCCTGGCTCTGCTCCATCCGGGCCCGGGCGGTCGCTGAGAGGGCGACCTTCTCGCCGTGACGCGCCACCGCGACGACCTGCTCCTCGTCGAGTGAGGCGCCTCGCAGCGTGACGGTCACGAAAGCACCTTAACCGATGTTCTTCAGAGCCTCACGACGGCTCAAGCCGTTGAGTCGGCAAGCGTTCTCGCGCACGTAGCGGGTGACCTCGGCCGGGTCCGTCCAGGCATACGCGGCTCGAATGCGCGTCGCGAGCATCGACGGTTGCGCCGCGACGATCACGGGGCGGGGATGAAGCGGGCGCGCACGGGCTTTTCGTCGTCGACCTCGACCATCCAGATCGAGCCTTTGTCGTAGCCCCCCGTCCCGGGCTTGATCACGCGCCGACGAACGAGGTCTTCGACCAGCTCCCACACGAGGTCTCCGTGCGTGCTCAGCACGATCCTGTCCATCTTCGGGTCGTCGATGAACGTGTAGGCGCCACGCAGCCCCCGACCTTCCGCGAGCGCCGGCGTCTCTTTTATCTCCAGCGCGCGGTCACGCGCCAGTGGCTCGACCGTCTGCACGCAGCGGAGGTAAGGGCTCGAATAGATCGCCGAGATCTTGAAAGGCTTCATGACATCGATCAGGCCCTCGGCCTGCTTGATGCCCTTTTTGCTCAGCGGCCGGACGCGGTCGTCGCCCTGCCAGTGGCCGCGGCTTCCAGCCTTGGCGTGGCGGACGAAGAAGAAGGTGGCCAACTGCTTACGGCATCCACTTGCGCACGCGCTTGCGGTCCAGCGACTTCCAGACCTTCGGCCACTTTGCGCGCGCGTCCTGCGCCGCGAGGTGCTCCATCGCGATCAGCTCGCCCGCGACGAATGCCCTGCGGCCGGTCACCCGAGCGGAGCGGAGCCACGCCTGCGCCGTGACGCTGTCCTGGTGCTCGCCGAGGATGGTCTGGAGCTTCGCGGCGGCGCGCGCAAATGCGGTGGCGCCTTCGCCGACCACGGGGGCCACGGCCTCAGCCGCGTAGCGGGCGCGCTTGGCGAGGATGCGAATGCGATGCAGCTCGGGGTCGGTGGGCTGCTCGGGCAATTGCCTCACCGCGCTGCGAAGGCGGCGCCACGGACCGGTCGCGAGCGGGGGCAGCACCTGCGAAGCCGGTTGATCCGCGTCCAGCGTCGTCATCGGCGCATGCGCCGCCGCCACCAACGACTCCAGCAGGTCGACATAGCGCTGGGAGTCGAGCTCGGCGTACAGCTTTTTCCGCAGCGATTCGATCTCGATCTCGAGGAGGTGCAGGAGCGAGGACGCCGACCGCGAGTCGCTCGCGGGAAGCGACCTGGCACGTTCGCGGAGGCGCTCCAGAAGCACGTCACGATCACGCACAGCGCCCAGCGCCATCGCGAGCCAGCCGAGCTCGGAGCGCAGAGGCTCGGTCCATTCCGGCTCGAGCAGCGGTCCGAAGGTGCGCAGATGCGAGCGCAGCTTGCGGGTCGCCACGCGTGCCTGGTGCACCGCCTCCGGGTCCTTGCCTGTACGCACAAGGGGATCGTTCCGGAGGATCGCAGCGACCGCTTCGGCCAGCACTGCGCGGATGACCTCACGCGCGGGCGACTCGGGGGTGACGGGAAGAGGAGACACCTCCGGCGGCTCCATCGCCCGAGGACCGAGGGCCCGGATGTGCTTGGGCGTCGGATCAGGGGCTCCGGCACCCGCCGAGCGCAGGCGATCGACCAACGGGGCGACGATCGCCTCATTCCCATCAGCGCCCGCGACCTCGACCTCGATCTCGCGAAACCGCGCGGCGACACGGCGGCCGTCTCGCACGGAGACCTCGTCGTCTACGACCTCCGCCATGCGCCCCCCGTCCGCCCCGACCAGCCTGACCCGACGTCGCACCGTCGAGAGGCGCGCGACCGGGACCAAATCCGACTTGCGGACGTAGGCCCGCACGAGCGCGACGGCCGCGGCGGGGGGTTTCTTGGGCCCGCCGGGGTATGTGATCTCCTCTCTTTCGATCGCGCCCGGCAGCTCACGGCCCTCTCCCACACCCTCTCCCCGCAGGGGAGAGGGGGGCAGCTTCAAGGTCCAGCCCTCGCCGGCGCGGTATCGAAGCGAGACGCCCCAGCGCGCGAGGCGGAGGTCGGCGGTGTCGTAGTAGACGGTTTCCAACCGGACCGCTTCGGGCGGGGTGACGGTCACACCGTCGACGACTCCGTTGAGATCGGGGAGGTGGAACGCGGGGCCGGCCCCGAGCTTCACCTCACGCTCAAGCATGCTTGATTAGGCTTACCACTCCATTACCGCGCGCGCGCTCCAGGGCCAGCTCCTGGAAGCGCCTCTGCGAGTTGAGGCCGTGCTCCGATTGCAGGTGATGCCACGAGCCGTCGGAGTGCAGCTCCCACGCGAGGACGTCGTCGGCCAGGGCGGTGTCGAGGATCTCGGCGAGGCGAGCGCACAGCTTCGGGTCGGTGACCGGCACCACCGCCTCGACCCGGCGGTCGAGGTTGCGCTGCATGATGTCCGACGAGCCCAGGTAGTAGTCCGCCTGCGCGCCGCTGCCGAAGCGGAAGATGCGCGAGTGCTCGAGAAAGCGACCGACGATCGAGCGCACGGTGATGCGCTCGGACAGGCCCGCTACGCCAGGGCGAAGCGAGCACATGCTGCGAACGATAAGGTCGACCTGGCCCCCGGCCTGAGACGCCGAATAGAGCGCATCGATGATGTCGGGGTCGATGAGGTTGTTGACCTTGATGGTGACGCGGCCGCCGTGCTTGGACTCCCGCTCGATGAGCTGCGTGATCCCGGTCCGAAGGCTCGATGGGGCGACCAGCAGCTTGCGGTAGCGGTGCTGGCGGCTGTAGCCGGTGAGCAGGTTGAACATCTCGGTGACGTCCGCGCCGAGCTCGGGATCCGCTGAGAGCAGGCTCACGTCTTCGTAGCCGTGCGCGGTGTTTGGGTTGTAGTTGCCGGTACCGACGTGCACGTAGTGCTGGATGCGATTGCCTTCACGGCGGACAACCAGCGTCACCTTCGCATGCGTCTTCAACCCGACCAACCCGTAGACCACGTGGACGTTGGCTTCTTCGAGCGCCCTCGCCCACGCGATGTTGGCCTGCTCATCCCCGCGAGCCTTGAGCTCCACGAGCGCCGCCACCTGCTTGCCGCTTTCAGCCGCCCGGATCAGCGCGCGCACGATGGGGCTGCCTGGGCCCGAGGTTCGATAGAGGGTCTGCTTGATGGCAAGCACGTTGGGGTCGCCGGCCGCGTGGTCGATGAACGCCTCGACCGAGGTCGCGAACGAGTCGTATGGATGGTGGGCCAGGACATCGCCCGACCGCAGCACCGCGAAGAGGTCCGGCACCTCCGCGCCGATGCCTCGCAGTCGCGGCTGCGTGGCGGGCGTCCAGGGCTCTTCCTTGAGGTCGGGGCGGTCGAGCTGCCACAGAGCGCTGAGGCTGCCGAGGTCGAGCAGGCCCTGGCATTGGTAGACGTCCGTCGGCTGCAGCTCGAGCTCTCGCGTCAGCAGCTCCAGCACCTCCGCCGACATCCCGGTCTCGACCTCGAGCCGAACCACCCTCGCATGACGGCGGCGGCGACGCAGCTCGGTCTGGATGGCGGCCAGCAGGTCCTCGGCGTCGCTGTCGACGTCGTCGAGGTCGCCGTCGCGGGTGACGCGAAACGGGTGATGCGCGATGATGTCCATCCCCGGGAACAGCGCCTGCAGGTGGAGCGCGATCACGTCCTCGAGGGGCACGTACCTGGTGTCCTCGCCGAGAGGTATGAACCGCGGCAGGACAGGCGGGATCTTCACGCGCGCAAAGTGCTGCTGCCGCCGCTGCGGGTCTCGCACGATGACCGCCAGGTTGAGAGACAGGTGAGAGATGTACGGAAACGGGTGGCCGGGGTCGACCGCGAGCGGGGTCAGCACCGGGAAGATCTGCTGCCTGAACACCGAGTGCAGCTGGCTCATCTCCTTCTTGCTCACATCGTCGGCGCGGATGATCTCGATGCCGGCCTCGGCGAGGGCCGGAACGATGCCGGAGTTGTAGAGGCCCACCTGCCGCTCGACGAGACCCTCGACCCGGCCGCGGATGGCCTTCAGCTGCTCGAGAGGCGACATACCGTCGGGCGACGCGACCGCCACCGCCGCCAGCACCTGCTCCTTCAAACCGGCCACGCGCACCTGGAAGAAGTCGTCGAGGTTCTGGCTGAAGATGGCGAGGAAGCGGACGCGCTCCAGCAGCGGCAGACGGGGGTCTTCTGCCATGGCCAGGACCCGCTCGTCGAAGTCAAGCCGGGATAGCTCCCGGTTCAGGAATCGGTGGGCGTCCGGGACCGCTAGAGGGCCTACCGGCTCTGAATCAGTCTGGGCTCCAACCGCCACGGAGCAACTTTAGCGGTTGCAACCGAATTGCTAGGTTAGATCCAGGTTAAGGGCACGTGAAGGCGCCGGCCCGTCGCGGAATGGGTCCGGATCATGCCCCGGGAGGGGCATTTTCGCCCGGTTCGACCGACCGCCGTTAACCGTTTGCTGCCCGGGTTTTAACCAACTCGCCGCCGTCGAGCGAACTAGCCTCCGCCGGCCGAGTCGATCCAGGCGGCGGAGTTCGGAGGCAGCGTCAGCCAGCCGTTCTTGAGCTTCGCCAGCGGGGCGCTGGCGAGCGCGAGGCGCCCGCGAACCTGGATCCGCACCGCGCGAGAGAGAAAGTTGCATGCGACTGTCAGCCGCTCCCGCCGGTAAGCCAGCACTCCGGACGGCGCCGGCATCCACCCGATCGCGGGCGGCAGCCACCGCGAGAGGCGACGCCGCAGCGCGAGAGCACGCTTGTAAAAGCTCAGCATCGATGACGCCGACGATTCCTCAGCGCTCGCGGCAAACCGGTCCCATCCCAGCGGCATGGGCAGCCACGGCTCGGCCGCAGAGAAGCCCGCATTCGGCAGGTCCCGAGCCCAGGGCAAGGGCACTCGGCAACCGTCCCGTCCAGCCTGGAGGCCGTGTGTATGTATGAACACAGGATCCTGCCGCGCTTCCGGAGCCAGGTCGACCTCTTCGAGCCCGAGCTCCTCGCCCTGGTAGACAACCACCTGGCCTGGTAGGCCAAGGAGCAGCAGCAGCGCCGCCCGGGCGCGGTCGCGACCCGAGGAGCCGCCGCCAAATCGAGTCACGTGGCGCACGACGTCATGGTTCGAGAGCATCCAGGTCGGTGCGACCCCCGGCCCGCGCAAGGCATGCATGTCGACATCGATCAAGCGGCGCCACGAGGTCGCCTCCCAGCGTACGGGGATCAGGGCGAACGCGAGGTCGAGCTGGTCGGGAACGATGTATCGGCGCTGCCGCTGCGACTCGAAGATCTCGCCGACCAGCACTCGATGGGGCTCGTACTCGTCGGCGATGCGCCGCCAGCTCCGGTACACGTCATGCACTTGCGGCTGGTCGGTGATGCGAAAGCCAGGGTCGCGCATCGTCGGTGTGTCGGCAAGGTCCCGTCGCTTGTAGAGCGCCGACGCGACGTCTATTCGATAGCCGTCGGCTCCGCGGTCGAGCCAGAACTTGAGAATGCGTTCGAACTCGGCGGGAACCTGCGGGTTCCACCAGTTGAGATCGGGTTGCTCAGGCGCGAAAAGATGCAGGTACCACTCGCCGCTGCGGTCGTCGCGCGCCCACGCCGAGCCGCCGAACGCGGAGCGCCAGTTGTTGGGCGGTGATCCGTCGGCCGGGGCGGCGGCGAAGTGGTACAGCGAACGGTGGGGATCGTCCGGCGAGCTCACCGCGGCCTGAAACCATGGGTGCTGATCGGAGGTGTGGTTGGGCACGAGGTCGACGAGCACCTTCAGCCCGAGCGCGTGAGCGTGCTCGATCAGACGGTCGAAGTCTTCGAGGGTGCCGTACTCGGGATTGACGTCGCAGTAGTCGGCCACGTCATAGCCGTGGTCCTTCTGTGGCGACGGATAGAAGGGCGTTAGCCATACCGCGTCGACGCCCAGCCGCTTCAGGTAATCGAGCCTGGCGGTGATGCCGGGCAGGTCGCCGATGCCGTCGTCGTTGGAGTCGGCGAAGCTGCGGACGTAGACCTCGTAGAAAACCGCGCCCTGCCACCAGGGACCGGTCATCGGGCGCGATTGCTACTGGCCATTCGTTCAGCGAAATTAACGCAATGGGCCGGGTTGCGTCACCCGACCCATCGGCCCCCAACCCAGTACCGGCGAATCAGCCGAGAGCGGCGACTATGTTCGAGAAGACGTTCTGAATCTGGTTCCCCATGGTTAGAAGAATCACGATGACAACGATGGACACGAGAACCAGGATCAACGCATATTCGACCATGCCCTGGCCACGCTGGCTCCCGGCGCGGCCCCTCCCACGACGCACTTCGATCACCTCCTTTCTGGCCCTTTTCAGAGCCCATCAACATTAACGCGGGTCGAGCTGGTTTTTTCAGTCTTCCTTCAAATATGAGTAACGTGCGTTAGTTGAGAAGGGCTCACTTAACGGCTGCGGCAACACAGGCGCCGATGGCCGTGGACGGGAACCACGAAAATTGCCCGGATGGCTGTAGCGTGACGGGGGAGGAGGCGTCGGCCGCGGCGGTCGCCAGGCGATTCCGGCTGCGCTCCGGCGACATCGCAGCGGAGCTGTCCGGAACGGCGAGCGGCCGGCTGGTCATAGGGATCCCGGGCCTGTCCGCCAACCTGCGCAGCTTTGACGTCGTCTTCGAAGCGCTCGATCCTGCGAAACACCGACGCCTCGCCTATGACCCGCGCGGCCGCGCTCTCAGCGAGAAGACACCGCCAGGAACGTACGGCTGGCCCTCCCACGCGCGCGACGTCATTGAGATGGCCGACCAGCTCGGCGCGGAGACTTTCGACCTCATCGGCTGGTCGATGGGGACCTGGATCGCGATGCAGGTTTGTGCCCTGGCGCCGGGTCGCGTGGGGAAGCTGGTGCTCATCGACGGAGGCGGAGTGCCGGATGCGAGCTCGGTCGCGCCTGTGTATGCGGGGCTGGAACGCCTGGGCACGATCTACCCGTCTCGCGAAGCGTTTTTCGCGCTGGCCGAGAAGATGCCGATGTACAAGCCATGGCCGCCGTGGAAGCGGCTGTTCGACCATGAGCTCGAGGACGTCGAGGGCGGCGCCCGCGCCCGCACCTCGAAAGACGCGCCGTGGGAGGACGAGGCCTACCGCAAGACGCATGATCCCTACCTGCTGTGGCCGGCGGTCACCATGCCGGCGCTGCTGCTGCGCGCGCGGGAGGAGGTCGTGCCGGGTATGGGCTACATCCTCAACGCGGCAGACGCGGAGCGATTCGTGCGCGAGGTGCCGGGCTCGCGTCTGGTCGAGATGGATTCCAATCACTACGCCATCGGCGCGCAGCCGGAGACCGCGCGGGTGATCAGCGACTTTTTGGGCAGTTAGACGAGGGATCGCTCAAAGCATGACCGGAGTAGATTCGACGCGGCCGGGGATGCGCCGGGCCGCTTAGTCGAACGGCTCTAAGAACTCCCGCTCCGCGGCCCACATCTCCTCGAAGAGCCGATCGATCTCTTCGAGCGAGCAGACCGCGGCGGTCAGCGGATCGAGCATCAGCGCGTATTTCGCTTTCTGGCGATCGCGCTCGAGCAGCGCCTCGACGACCAGCTCGTGCACCGACATATGCGTTCGGTTCAATCCGGCCAGCTGCTCGGGCAGCTTGCCGAAGTGCACGGGCTGCAGACCCTCCCCGCTGACGCGGCATTCCACCTCTACGCATCCATTGCTTGGCAGGTTTTCGATGGCGCCGTCGTTGAGCACGTTTCCGTGAACGCTGGTGGGGCGATCGCACTCGATCGCCTCGATGATCCATGACGCGTACTCGTGGCGCGTCGCCACGGGGATCTCCGCCTCACCGTGCAGCATCGTGTGGATGCGCTCGTCGTTCTCCTGGCGCCAGCGGGGCCAATTGTTGGCATAGAAGCCGCTCTCGCCGAGGTATCCCGGTCGGGCGTACTTAGCGACCAGGTCTTTGCGTTTGCGGAAGTACGGGACGTATTCCGAGAAATGGCCGCTGGACTCGGTCACGAACGCCCCGAGGTGCAGCATCACCTCGAATCGCACGGGGTCCTGCTCGTAGATCTCCGGGTCGGCCGCACGCCGTCGCAATGACGGATACATGTCCTCGCCGTCGTGCTCGAGCTTCGTGAACCACGCGTTGTGGTTGATGCCGGCGCATTTCCAGTCGAGCTCTTCGTAGGGAACCTGCAGAAAATCCGCCAGCAGGCGCGAGGTGCCCTGGACGCTGTGGCAGAGGCCGACAACCGGCAGGGACGTGGTGCGCGCCGCCGCCAGCGTGAGGATCGACATCGGGTTCGTGTAGTTGAGAACGATTGCCTGGGGCGCCATCCGGGTGACGTCGGCGACGATGTCGAGCCAGGCCGGGCCGGTGCGCAGGGCCTTGAAGATGCCGCCCGGGCCGATGGTGTCGCCGATGCACTGGTCGACGCCGTACTTGAGCGGGATGTCGTAGTCGGCCCTCACGTTCTGCAGGCCTGCGACCTCAATGGAGTTGACGACATAGTTCGTGCCGGCGAGCACCTCCCGGCGGTCGGTCGAGGCCTCGACAGTCCATCGCTTCCCTGAACGGTCGACGAGCCTTTCGGCGATCTGGCGCGCGAGCTCGAGGCGCGTCGGGTCGACGTCGACGAGGGCGAAGACTCCCTGGTCGAGGCCGTCTATGGCGAGGACGTCGGTGATGACCTGGCGCGCAAAGACTGCGCTGCCTGCCCCGACCATCGTCACCTTCGGCACGGTCGAATTCTAAGGGCGGTTAGCCTGCTCCCAGGTCGCCTGACAGGCGACGCAGCGGGTGGCGGTGGGCAGCGCCTCGAGCCGCTCCTCGCCGATTGGCCCGCGGCACTCTTCGCACAGCCCGTACCCGCCGTGCGCTCGAACGTCGGCCGCGTGAACGGCCTGCTCACGGTCCTTCGCGAGGATCTCGTCAATAGTCTCTGAGATCGCCTGCTCGCTCAGAGCCTGGGTTGCATCCGAGTCCCGAAAGCCTCTGCTCATAACCCCAGCTTAGGCCTGGTTTGTCATCGCTGCGTCGGTCCTCCAACCAGCAGGACGACCAAGACGAGGATCACGACGACGAGGCCGCCACCGAGGAGCAGCTGCTGGCTCCATTTGGTGCTGCCAGGTACACGCGAGTTGAGCCTGAATGCGGAGACCACATCTTCGTAGCTCCCGCCCAGGTGGATGCCCGCTTCCCGGCAGAAGGCATCCAGGCGATCGAAGTCCCAAGCGTATCCGGCGACCTCGAAGGCTTTGCGCCCGTCGGCTCCCACGAACACCAGGTGCTTGACCGCGCCGTATCGGTTCGAGACGCTGAATCGCTCGGCGCGCTGGATGTCGCGCAAAGGCTGGCTCTTGGTGCGGCCGAGGAGGTTGACCTTGCCGACCTGCTCGTCGTCCGCGAACACCCTGGCGTTGCGATAGAAGAGCAGCAGCGTGACCACGGCCGCGAGCGCGGCAGCCGAGTCCAAGGCCACCACCCAGGGCGTCTTTGACGGATCGAACGCCACCCGGAGTGTGAGCACGATCAACAGGACAAATCCAAAGGCGTATCGGCCGATGACTGACAGCTTGGGCCTTGGGCTGACCGACCATCCAAGCGTCCCCGACGGCAGGATCTCCTGCTGCCCCATTACGCCGCCGCCGATCACATCGATCTCGGCAGATACCGCGCGCCCGCTGCGCCGCCTTCTGCTGTAGAGCACGAACCCGCCGCTGAGGACGCCGAGTCCCGTGAAGAGCCAACCGTATCGAACAGTGTCGCTTTGAGTCGCGGTTGGATTGGCGGTCGACGCGACGCCGAAGCCGTCCACGGTCACGAGCGTGACCTTGCCTTGGTATCGCTTGACCGTCACGTTCGCGCCGGTGCGAACGTGAGGCGCCGCGGAGTCGGAGGGTTCGAGCGTCGCCGTCAGGTTGCCCGCCGCCTCTGTCTTGATGACGACGTCGTCCCTCTCGCCGCTGCGCGTCTGGCTGACGTCGACGGAGGTGATGACTCCGGCGAAGAGCTCATGACAGCTCGGAGTTACGGCGTCTCCGCATTGCGGTGCTCGTCGGTAGGCGTCCGCGTCGGCCGCCTGGAAGTAGCTCCAGACAAGGAAACCGACGCCGATGGCGATGATCATCGCGGGATAGACCCAGATGAACGTTCGAGCAATACGCATCAGTGGACGAACAACCAAACCCGCTCTGGCATCTCGCCAGATGTTGCGGGATGGGACGCCGATTGAGCCTTTAGTTAACTGAGCGTCAATTCCGGGCCCGATTCCTACAATCCTTGCGCTGTGGGTTCAATACAGCCCCAAACGCCCCCGGTATCGCCCGACGGGCGTTTTTGGTGGGACGGACGCACCTGGCAGCCGTTGTTCACGCCAGATGGGATGTTTCGCTGGAACGGCAGCCAGTGGGTTCAGCTCACGGCGCCGTTCGGCCCGGAGGCGCTGGCTGCACCCGTCCCGGTAATCGCGGCTGTCGCTCCAGCGGCGCCGCTGGCAGTCGAAGCCGCAGGACCCTTCCAGGCTGCCCCACCCGCCGCAAGACCGGACTGGTTGCCTGCGGCGCCGCAAGCTGCTCCGCCTGCTCCCGCCTTTGTCCCCGAGCCGGAGCCCGCCCCTGCCTGGGCTCCACCCGCGCCGCCCCAGTCGAGGTTGCTCATCTACATCAGCGCCGCACTGGTGGTGGCTGTTCTCGGCGCCGGAGGCTGGCTCGTCCGAGGACAGATGCTGGCGCATCAAGACACTGCGTCGCTCGCCTCGCCCACACCATTCGGCTCGGACTACCAACGCGCTGACCGGTTCCTCAACGCCGAGCTGGCGCCGTCGGTGGTCGAGGTTGACAAGACCCTGCCGGCGCTGACCTCGAACTGCACCGCAAAGCTGCCTCCCGGCTGCCGCGACGCCATCGCGGTCACCGATCAGAAGATGAGAGACACCTCGAAGGTCATCGACAAGGGCGACATACCTCCCTGCATCGCCCCCTCGGTGACGCAGTTCACGAACGATTGGTCGGCGATGGAGGCCGGCCTGGAGATGGCCCTCGGCGGGTACACGTCCGGCAGCAACGAGCTGGTGGCGCGTGGGTTGATTGCATTCGGTACCGCCGCCAAACCCTTGAAGACAGACGCCGACGCCATGCAAACAGCCGAGCTGACCTGCAAGCACTAACGGCGCCCGGCGCAATGGACTAGACCTTGACGCGTTCCCCTGATGCCGCGGACCTTTCGATGGCGGCGATGACCTCATGGCGCCGCACCGCGTCGACGAAGTCCGGCACAGTGTGCGTGCCGTTGTCGAGGTCTGTCGCGAACGCGGCGTAGGCACGCCCGACGTTGAAGGCGGGCGCTCCTTCCAATCTGGTGAGCGCGGGCCACCTCTGTGTCATCACGGCTGGGATGGCAAGCGTCGCGGGCTCGTTCCGCCCGCGTGCTCCCGCAACCGTCAAGGGATAGATTTCGGGCAATGCCGCGTCGGCCGTGATGCGCAGCGTCCCGTCGGTTCCGTTGATTTCCCACAGGAACCCGGTGCCGCCTGCCACTGCCTCACGGACGTGGACACTGGCAGTCGCCCCGGATACGAGGGTGCCGATCACCGCGATCTGGTCGGCGGCTGTTTTCACGATCTGCTCCCCGGTCTCCTCGATGGTTATCAGGGGCCTGCGAAGATCCGACACGGCCGACAATTCGACGAACTCGCCCAGTACGTAATTGAGAATGTCCAGACTGTGTCCGGCGGCAACCGTGAGCACATTGGCACCGTTTGTCTTGGCGAGCATGTAGGCGTTGGCCTGGGTCAGGACGCTGCCAGTGACCGAGAGCCCGACCATGGTCGTTGACAACACCTCGCCGACGTATCCGTCGCTGAGCAACCCTTGGACGAACTCGATCGCTGGGGCCTGGCGCGCTTGCAGCCCGACGGCCGTCCGCATCCCTTGCTTCGCGGCGAGCGTGGCCATTCCTCGCGCGTCGTCGAGGTCGAGGCCCAGCGGCCACTCGCAATACACAGCCTTGCCGGCAATGAGTGCGGCGGAAACCAGCTCTCGGTGGTGCGGGACCTTGACCGTGACAGCGACCAGGTCGATGTCTGGTTGGGCCACCAGGTGCTCGTAGTCTGAGAACACCGCGCTGACGCCGAACACTTGGCCTGCTCTGCGCGCGGATTCAGCGGTGTGGGCGCTGAGCGCCCGTATCTCGTAGTTCGGCAGCGCGCGAAGTGCCGGGATGTGCGCGGTGGCGGCCCAGCCGCGAACAGTGCTGACCCCGATGATCCCGACACCAAGCCGGGATTCACGCATCGCGTAACTCATGTGACCCAAAACCAGGTGTCGGGCCAAATCATTCGGCCAGATTTTGGTCGGGGGGACGGGACACTATTTGAACCGGTCGGCTGAACTGGCAACGGGGGTACTCGAGCTCCTGAAGACCTTCCGAACCCCGACCCAGACGGTGGCAGGCTGCGGTCCTCCATCATCCGCGGAACCGTCGTCACCATTGCATTGCACATGAGGCACTCCGGCCTGCGTTTCCCGCACCAGGTGCCGCGCGGCCCCGCGAGGTAGTTGAGCTGAATCAGCCCTCGAACACGTCGCGCAGCTTCTTCGCGAACCCGGGTGCGTGGCTTTCGAAGCCGCCGTGCGCTCCGGGAAAACCTACCGGCTCGCTGCCGAGCAGCCTGGCCAGCCCCAGTCCCCCGTCGTGCGCATACTCGCCGCGAGACTCCTCGCCGACTCCGCTGACGACCCGGCACGAGCAGTTCTTCAACACCTCGAAATCGGGCTCATACAAGCCGATCGCACGCATGGTGTGGCCGAACCAGAAGTCCATGTTCTTTTGCATCATCGCCGTGGCTTCGCGCTGCTCTGGCGTCGGCTCGCCCTGCTCGGCCGGCGGCAGACCGCCCTGGATTCGAGTCTGCGCCATGAACTTCGGAAATGCAGCGCCAAGCCCCGCCATCTTGTAGGTGTCGGTGATGTCGATGAACTCTTTGCGGGCGCGCGCGGGATCGAGCATCACCGCCGCGCACGGAACCTCGTGGGCGACGAGCGTCGCGATCTGGTCGGGATGGCGCCTTGCCAGCTCGAGCGAAATGACGGCGCCACCGCTGCTCGCGAGGACATAGGCCTTGCCATGGGTCACCGCCGAGATGAGCCGGTGCGCGTCGTCGGCGTTGATCTCAATCGCACGCTCGTCGTCGAAGGGACCCGTCAGGGGACTCCTCGAGAGCCCGCGCGGATCGTAGGTGACGACTGTGTAGTAGGGCACTAGCTCGCCTGCGATCTCTTCAAATGCGCGAGCGTCTGCCGGGCCGCCGGGAATGCACAGCATTACCGGACCTGACCCGCGGACCTCGTAATGGATTCTCGCCCCTGGAACCTCAAGCGTCTTCACTTCGACTTCTGCAGCTATTTTCTTCACCACAACCTTCTCCTTTCAGAAATCTCTGTCTGATGAATAGGACGATAGGCGGCGGGAAAGCTAATCGGTCGCGTGGCTCGTCTGCTACTAGCACGTGCTTCTATTCAGATGTAGTCGCGGGGAGGGACCCCTATTGGAACTCTCAAGCTGAATTCTGCGGAGGCCTCCCCCGACCTGCGCTGGACCGTCCTCTCCGGGTGGGGCGTCGTGCCCTTGTCCTCGACCCGCTACTTTCGGCATGGCTGACCACTGCGCAGGGCGCGGGTTAATCTGGCCGGCGTGGTTGATCGTTCGTTCGTGGCGTCAAACGCGCACGAGCTCGAGCGCATGAAGGCATTGGTGGCGCGGTTGAGCGACAAGCAGCTCGCCGCAATGGTCAACGAATACTGGAGCGTCGCGGGCATCCTGGGCCACATCGCGCTCTGGGACGGCCGGGCCCTGTTTCTGGCCGGCAAGCTCCAGCGCGGCGAGCCGTTGACCCCGTCCGACGCCGAGCCTGAGAACGTGGACTGGATCAACGACTCCTCGCGTCCTTTGATTCATGCGATCGCGCCACGGGCGCTGGCGGAGCTGGCGGTGAGCATCGCCGAAGAGACGGATCAGCTGGTGGGCTCATTGCCGGACGAGCTTCTCGCGGGCCTCGGCGAGACGAGCCCGCTCAACCCCGTGCGCGCCAACCACCGCGGCGAGCACCTGGACGAGATCGAAGCCTCACGCTTGGGGCGATTCACACCGTAGTTGCGAAACGGATTGGACCGAAGGCAGCCGACGTCACCGGGCTTCCACGCACACGTCGCCAGGATGTCTTCATGTGCGATCGGCGCTTCGCGGAAAGAACTCGCGAACTGGTAAAAGCAAGCCGATCAGGGACAGCACGATGAAGGCCACCTGGTGTATGTGGTCCCGGCCTGGGGGTAAGTTGCCCACCAGGTGCGCCGTCCAGAAGACCGGGTAGTACCAGAGCGAGAAGAAGGCCCAGCGCTCAAGTCGCCTGAATGCGGTCAAGGTGATCATGGCCCCGAAGAGCCCCATACCAATTGACGCCGCGCCGACGGCCTTCAGGTATTCCCCCTCTGAACCATCCAGGATCACAACTACCACGCCAAACGCGAGCGTCGCCAACCCGGAGATGAGGAGCGCGATCCAGCTGATTCTGAACCGCAGACCCTCGCGTCGCGTCATCACCATTTGCAGCCGATTGTGGCCCTTTGACTGGGTAGGCGATAACGACGTCGCCCTCGAAGGACATGAGCTTGGGAAAGGTGGTGGGCATGCGACTTAGACGCGTGGCGGTTCTCATTCGAGCCACCAAGGGTAGGGAGACGGGTTCGTCGCAGGCTGATCAAGCTACCCTCGGGGACATACGAGCGAGATGGCAAACTGGTGATCCTCCCCAAGATCCGGGATCCGCGGTTCATGACCGTGCGTCGCGGCGGCAGCCTCCAAGACGACGATCACCGCCTTTTGGCGATCTGGGCGGCTGACTGCGCGCAGCACGTGTTGCACCACTTCGAGCAGGCACGGCCGAAGGACTACCGTCCACGTCGGGCGATCGACCTCGGGCGTGCCTGGGCGCGGGGTGAGATCGTGTGGGCAGAGGCCCGCATGGCGGCCGGCCATGCAAACGCCGCGGCCAGGGACCTCAGTGGGGCATCACGGCATGCCGCGTACGCTGCCGGCCAGGCCGCGGCGGTCGGCCATGTGGCGGCCCACGAGCTCGGTGCTGCGGCCTATGCGATCAAGGCGGCGCGGGCGGCGGCGGCTGAAGACGGACGCGAGGCGGCTGGCCGCTTGGAGTGCCAGTGGCAACGTGCACAACTCCCCCACGAGATCCGAGAACTTGTTCTCGACGACCAGCGGCTGCGCAACGAGTTGTGCTGGTTTGCGTTCGACTGCTGACACGGCCCACTCCCGCCTGGCGCCATACCGAGTCCGTGACCTCGCTGTGATCTCCAGGGCCAAAATCGGCCGCGGCTGGGTGTCGGCAGCGAATTTGCATTCAAGAAACCGATCGAAGGGCCGCCACAGGCCGACGAATTAGTCAGACCGCGCAGCTTCGGCCGTAAGCACCTCGCCGGGACGACTTCGCCGCTGAGAGCCTCGGTAGGTCGCCGGCGTGCACCCGAGATGTCGCTGGAATGCTTTCGTGAAGCTTGACTCCGACTCGTAGCCAACACGCTGCATCGCTTCGGTGACCGACAGGCGTTCCGCCTCCAACAGCTGCGCCGCACGGAGGATTCGGCACCGTGCCAGGTAGCGCATTGGCGATTCGCCCACACACACAGCGAAGCGCTGAGCAAAGTTAGATCGCGACATTGCAACAGCGGATGCAAGCCCCGCCACTGTCCAGTCCTTTTGGGGCGCCTCGTGGATGAGCTCGAGCGCTGCTCCTACGCGGGCGTCCTCAAGGCCGTGGATCCATGGCGCGGCCGCGCGCGAATCGACCGCCAGCTGTGCGCGCAAGACCTGCACGAGGAGTAGCCCGCAGAGAAGATCGGTCAGCGCGCCGGAGCCGGGGAGCGGCATCGCCGACTCCGCATCTGCCATCGCCACCAGGCCCTCGATCATTCCGGGGCCTGAGCCGGCGTTGACGTGGATCAACTCCGGCAGCGCTCGGAGCAGAGGATGGCTGGATTGGCGCTCGAACTTGAAGAAGCCGCACAGCACGCTGGCTTGACCGCCGCCGCCGGCGACGCTGATCGACGGGAAACGTCCCGGAACGCAATGGTCCATCAGGTCCGCGAATGACGTGATCGGCACGCCCGGTTCGCTCATAAGCTCGTGCCGCTGGCCGCCCATCAGCACGGCCACATCGCCGGCCGAGAGGCGGATCGTGCGGCCCTCCTCGGTCCGCAGCAATCCGGATCCCGAGATAACGACGTGGAATACCGCGGCGCGGAACGGTTCGAGGCCCAGGCCCCACGGCGCGGTAAGCTCGGCGCGGGCGATCAACGATCCGGACATCTGGATGCTGCGCAGCGCCACGCTCAACGGATCCACGGCGTAGTTCTACTCCCTGACTGTCGCGGCGTCCAGCACCGTTTGTACTCGCGGAGGCTGTGCGACCTGGACGATAGGACAGACCTTTCGTTGCCCGAAGCATGGCCAGAAATTCAGCCGGGCCGTAACCTGGCCCCATTCTCAAGTCCCGAGGAGGACATCGATGCCTAGATTTCTGGTCACTTATCACGCCAGCAACATGTCCCACGATCCGGAGTCCATGGCCAAGGCGCGCGACGCCTTCATGGACTGGGCGGGAAAGACGGGTCCGGCGCTGGTGGACCCGGGAGCGCCGATCGGCGCTGCGCGGACGGTTTCAAGCGACGGCACCAAGGACGGTCTCGCCGAAGGCCCGTTCAACGGCTGGTCCGTGATCGAGGCCGCCAACCTGGATGCCGCGGCGAAGCTGGTCGCCGACCATCCATTCATCGGCCGAGGAGGACTTCTGCAAGTCAGCGAGCCGGCGGCGATCTAGCGCGATCACAGTCGGTCAGACGAATTTGGTCGGGGGACGGGACACTATTTGAACTGCAGAGCTGAACTCGTCAGGCCCGTCCTTGAGGCTTAGGTGCGCGCCGCCGATTCACTGCGTAAGCACCGTTTGACCTGCCAACTGCCGCTTCATGTTCTCAAGCATCTGATCGACATCTTTCTTGACGGCTCGCTCGACGAGGAGCGCATCTAGAACTCTGCCAAAGACACCGCCCATCAGTTGATACGCGGCATCGAGGCTGGCATACGTCTGGTTGCCTTCGGCTTCCAACGTCCACGTGAGAGTGCCCCTCACGGGCCCATGAAACGTTTGCCAGATCTGGAATCGGCGGTGAGGTGTATGCCTGCGCGGGGGCTCGAATCCAATAACTCTGAATTCCTCCTTGAAGGGCGTCCCGAGTACTCGGTAGATGACTCGGAAAGAATTCCCCACGCGCCGCCCGCTCCGACCCACCTCCACAACTCGTTTCACCATCGGTGCACATTTCGCAAGGTTCTCCGGGTCATCAACGAACTCGAGGACCTTCTCGACAGGCGTTTCAATGGTCACAGTGGCGTGGATCTGGGACGTGACAGCGCCTCCTTGACCGATTTGCCGAAGAGAAATAGGGCGCGCTTACCGCCGGGGCCGCCGCTGATTTGATTCCTTAAAGGGCTTCTATTGTCGCCACGACCGCTCTAAAGCGTAAGTCTCTCCATGCCCGTGCATCCAAGCCTCACTTCGACGATCCGTTGTGGAGCGCAGCCCTGCGGACCGCTTCCGAGTGGCCGGTCTGATTGATAACAATTGATGCAGCCAAAACGCAATCATTCGGCCGCGCCCACCCACCGGTCAGGCGGCTCCACTGAGGCCATCGGCTGCGTAAAGTTCAAATCCCGTCCAGATAACTTTCGCGATCCTGGTGAGCCCGACACCACATCGTGGGGTACGACGTTCGTTGAGCGCTATATAGAGGAGCGTTGGTTGAGCCAAGTTGGTCGGGGGGACGGGACACTATTTGAACTCCGAGATTGAACTCGGGAGAGGCGTCCTAGACGTGATTAGGACCCATCGCGACCGGGTTGGCTCTCCAAGATTCGCTTCACGCCACTAATCTCAACTCCACCATCTCGCCTTGCCAGCGGAGCCTGAAATGGTCGCATCAGCCTGGCCAGGCCATGAAACCTAAATTCGGTCACCCGACTCAGTCTCGTCTTGTCACCCTTCAACGGTTCCATCAAGTATGTGATTTTCGTGCCTTCCAAAAACCCACTGGTAGCCTCAGTAGCGAACTTCCGAATGGGCTCGAATTCCGTGATTCGGAGGTTGGTCTTCATCTCCCAGCCGAAGGCGTCTCGGAGGGCGTACTTGGAAGTTCAGGCTCCATGGCCCCAACACCAAGGATGTCGATTGCTTAGTCTGCCGGGAGCGTCGCTCGCAGTCGCTGGGTGACGGCGTCGAGGATGCCGACGGCGATGTCAGCGTCCTGCCCAAGTACGTCGCGGAATTGCTTGCGAGCGAGCACGAGACAGCGCAGTGGTGAGAGGGACGTTACAGTCGCTGTCCTCGGACCGTGATCGATAAGCCCGATCTCGCCGAAGAAGTCGCCAGAGCCCATCGTGCGCATCCTCTCGCCATCGCGCTTTGCTTCGGCCTCGCCATCGACGATGACGAAGAATTCGTGTCCGCGCTCGCCCTCGGTGCATAACCTGGCTCCCCCTGGGTATTCACGTCGCTCGACTCGCGACGCGATGAACTTCAGCTGTTGGGGGCTGCACCGGGCGAAAAGAGGGATTTTCGAAAGGACTTCTTCGGTCTCGTGGATTGGCACATCCTTCAAGCCGAGCAACGCCAGCGGCGGAGCGAAGTAGAAGGCTCCGTTGACCGGGCGGCTAAAGTCCGTCAGTCGGTCCCGCTGCCCGTCGGCCAGGCCGAACATCTGAGCGAGCATGCGCTCGAACCGATTGCAGTCGGCAGAGAACGCCACGAAGTAGAGACCGTGTTCAGCGATGGTGCCGTAGGGCACGCTTCGGCGGTAGATTGGAAGCTCGTCCCCATGCTCGTCCTTGATCTCGACTCGGGCAATGTGGGCGGTGACGGGCTTTTGTTCATCGTCGAGCTCCAGGCTGTCGATCTTGGTCCGGCCGAATGCGCGCTCTTGTTCGGTCTGCGCGAGTGCCTCGAACCGAGAAAGGTCGTGCACCCAGCGCATGACCAGAACATGGCTTCCTCCAGCACCCGGCTCACCGGCAGGGATGAGCGCCGCAAGCGGCGCCTCGAGCAAGTTTGGATTCATTGTTCCATCGATGAACCCCATGAGGTCTCGGCTATCGCGGTGGACGAAACAGGCCTGTTCTGTAGCGATCACGGCGACGTCAGCGACTGCCATTGCGGCGGTGCGGCTGTGCTCGAAGACCACGTCGCTCGAGCTGCCGCTAATCCAGACGAAGACATCATGCTGGGTTGCCGGTGCGCGCTTCCCGTCGAGGCCGACGATCTCACGGAACGCGCCGAGGCCGGCCGGAATTTCATCTGGCGCAAGGCGTCGCCAGAGGGCGGCACCGAATGCAACTACGAGGTTCACCCCGCCAGCCGAAACGCCCGGTTGCTCCAGCTGCCCGATCAAACGACCAGCGTAGACGTCGTCGACGCCCGGACGAAGGTCAAACTCGATGAATTCGTGCGCGACCGTGCCATGAGCGAATATCCCGAATTGCGGTAGTCGCATTTCCGTTCCTGGTCCATCCCCGACCTGAGTCAGGCCACTCCGGTTGACACACCTTTCTGACCGGCTCGGGTGGCGCTGCCGAGCAGGACGATGCTGACCGCGACAAACCAGACAACCACAGGCGTGGCGCCGAGGATGATCGGCAGCAGCCCGACGGGTCCGTTGTTGCCGGTGCCCCCGAAGATTGTCAATGCGGCGACCACGTCGAGAACGGCGGCGGCAGCGCTCAGCCAACCCACCCAGCGCGGCAGTATGCCAGCGCGGAGCACCGCGTACGCAGCGGTCCCAAACGCTATTGCGGCCGGGAGATAGACGAACGTGAGCACCATCCAGGCCCCGGCCCAGGCCGCGCGGACGATCGTGGGATCGGTCCCGGACCCGCTTACAAATACTGCGGTCGCTTCACCGGCGGAGCCGACGATCAGGATCGCGGCCGTTACCAAACCGGCGCCGAAGAAGAGGGCGGCCGCCCACTCCCAGTCTTCACCCGCACCTCGAATGACCGCACGAATGCCTGTGAACTGCATGAGTAGGACAGCGGTGGCGACATTGGTCAGGAAGGCGTCGCCCATGAAGAGGCCGCCGTTGGAATTGATCCAGCTGGCGTACTTGTTGGCGTCTCCGAAGTCAGGCGGGTTGCCCGCCACCAGGAAAAGAACGAGGGCGGCCCCCTGAATCACCACATATACGAGTCCGAGGACACCGGTCCACCGTCGCCAGTCCCAACGGTTCACGGTCCCTCCTTAAAAAATGCAACCAATAGCGCAGCCAGTATGGACGCCGATGCCGTGCTGCCGATAGCCGGCGATCATGCCTGGGACTGGGCGGGGAAGACCGCGGTCGGGTCGACGCTGCCGGCGCTTACCGGCACGACGCCGTGGATCCGGCTTCCACGTCCGTTTGATTCCACTCGCAGGGTGCCGCCAACCGCTCCCAGCCGGTCGCGCATGTTGGTGAGGCCGGCGCCGTCACCAAGCCGACCGGCTTCAAAGCCCGCACCGTCATCGCAAACCTCGAACAGCAGACCGCCCGCGTCCTCCCAAATCCTTACTCGGGCAGTGGCCTCAGCGCCTGCGTGCTTGGCGGCGTTCTGCATTGCCTCGAGGCAGCAGAAATACACAGCCGCTTCGATCTCGGGTGCGTACCTGCCGACGCCATCAGCCTCGAGACTGGCCGGAAGCGGCGCCCGCCGGCACGCGGCACTCATCGCCACGCCGAGCCCGGCGCTGGAGAGCAGCGGTGGGTAGATTCCATGCGCCAGCGACCGGAGCTCTTCGATGGCCGACCTGACATCATCCTGGAGCTGGTTCATCAGCGACCTGGCCCGCTCGGGATCGCGCTCGGCGAACTGCTCGAGCAACCGCACCTTGACGGATAGCGCCACCAGGTGCTGCTGCGCCCCGTCGTGAAGGTTGCGCTCGATGCGTCTGCGTTCGGCGTCGGCGGCGGCGACCAACCGCCCCCGCGACGCCTGCAGCTCGGCCGCCTGCCGGCGGAGCTGTTCGAGCGATTCCTGCAGCGACGAGTCCAGGCGCGCCTTCTTCAGCGCCACGCCCAGCTCGCGCGCCACCTCCTCGAGAGTGATGTCGACCTCGGCCGCCAGGCCTTCGCCCTTGCGAGAACGCTGAGCCACGACCAGGCCAAACAGCTGGCCGCTGTTGCTGACCGGCGCCACTCGCAATGTCGCTTGGTCTCTTTCTTGCAGCAACGCGGGCAGCCAGACCCGGGCCCAGCTGGCGCTCGATACGTGTGCATTGGCGGCGATGGTCTCCTCGGCAGGCGTTATCGGGATGGCCTTCACCGGTGCGCGGGGCTCTGAGGCCGCGAGCCGCAGGTTGCCCCCTTCGCACAGCCAGAGCTCCGCCGCGTCCAGCTTGAATCCGTCGCGGAGCGCTTCCACCATCTGGATGAGGAGCTCGTCCATGGGGATGCCGCGACTCAGCTGGCTGGCAAAGGAGCTGCGCACGAAGTCGATGGCGGAGAGGCTGGCCGCCTCCCGACGACGGCGCGCCACGGCCGTAGCAGCCCCGGTGGCCAGTGCGATCAGCAGGATCGCCACCACCAGCGCTGCGAGAAGAACGTTCGGGCCGAGCTGGCTCAGGTCAGGCACGTCGGGTTGTGGTGTTTCAGTCCTCCAGGCGAAGGGCTTCGACCGCGGGCAAGCGGGCGGCACGGAGCGCCGGCGGGATTGTGACAGCCAGCACCGCCAGATAGACGAGGACAACGGTGAGCGCCATCGATGAGCGGTCAATCTCGATGGTCCCCCCGGGAAGGAAAGCGTTCATGAAGATGAACCCAATCAGCAGCCCGACACCGATCCCCACCAACGCACCGCATGTGGCCGTGATCAACCCCTCCGAGACGATCCCGGCCAGCACCTGACCTGGCCGGTACCCGAGGGCTCGCAGAACACCGATCGCTCGGCGGCGCTCGATCACCGCCCTCAGCGCAAGGATGCCCAGGCTCAAGACTCCAACCAGAAGTCCAATCCCCATGATCAGTTGAATCGCATTGACCCCTGCCTGGGGGCCACGGGCGCTCGAGTCGAACATTTCCTTGACCGTCGTCACCTCGGCCCCCTGGCTGAAGACTTCCCGCTGGATCTGGCGGGCCACTGCGTCGACGTTGGCGCCGGGCGCAGCCTTGGCGAGGATGGTGGTGCCCACCGGCAGCGTGGCGAAGGGCGCCATCGCGGCGTCAGAGCCGGCGAGGCCCCAGAGTCCCAGGGTCTTTACGGCACCCGCCACGCGAAACTGCACCGGCCCGTCCGGTCCCGCCAGCGTGAGAGTCATGCCGGGATTCCCGTAGGTGGGTGTCACGACAAGGTGAGGGTCTTGCGCCATGGCCGCCCATACCTCGGCGTCGCTCTTGAATCGACTCTCCCGACTGGCCAGCTGGAATGGTCCAGCCGCCAATTGGGCGGGGCTGAGCGAGTAGAGGGGCAGGTAGGTATCCTCCTGCGGGACGCTGGGGTTTGTGCTCAGGATCACCTCTCCGCGATAAGGCCGGGTTGGCATGGCGACGTCCATGAGGATCTCCGGACCCACCGAATCGGGAATCGTGACACCTGCTGTCGTCGGCGCGGTGACGCGGATGTCGTATTCACTCAGGGTGCTGCGCGACTGCGCGAGGTAGGTCGCGACAAACACCGAGGAAGTTGTCATCAGGGCCAGCACAAGCGCGAAGGCGCCGATGCCCAGGCCGGCTCGTAGGGGCCGCCGCGTGAGGTAGGCGAGAGACGGCCTCAGCGTCGCCCGGGCTCCGCCCTTAAGCATGCCTGCCGGTATTTCGAGAATACGTAGGTTGGCCGCCACGATCAGGCTTAGCCCAAAGACGGCGACGAGGGCGCCGAGTCCGATGACCAGGGGATCCCAGGTCCGGGTCGAAGATGCGACGGCGACAATCGTGGCAGCTGCCCACACGGTCAGGGCGGCTCCGGTCAAGGTTGCGCGCAGCCGGCCCGAGATCCGGCTGCCGACCAGCGCCGCCGCCACGACCACGAGGCCAACCCCGCCGACCAATCGGATGGAAAGGTTGCCGGGAACCAGGGCCGCGATCGAGGCCACGCCGAGTCCGGTCAGGAACACAGTCCTCCAGATCGATCGCTTGCGCCGGCTTGCCGGCTCAGGCAGGTTTCTGATGGCCGACGAGATCTGCATGCGGGAGCTCCGGATCGAGGTGGCGAACAGCGTGGCCAGCACGATCAGGGCCCCGATCGCGACCGATAGGCCCGCCGAACCGGGCGTGATTGTGTACAGCAGCAGCCCGGTGCGGGTCTCTAGGGGGCGCGTGTACAGCAGGTTGCCGCCCTCCAAGGCTCGGACGATGACAAGACCGATGACCGCTCCGGGGGCAAGGGCCGCGACGACGGCGACCAGGCTGTAAAGAGCGCCCTCCAGCACTGACAGGGTCACCATTCCGGTGCGGCCGAGTCCGAGGGCTCGGAGCACGGCGTGGCGCGGGCGCCTCTCCTCAGCCAGGGCAAGCCCGAGGTTAACCACTAGCGCCGCCCCGGCCAGGGCGACCAACAGGCTCAGGCCAGCGAAAAGGCTTCTGTCTGTCTCTGTCTGCTTGATCTTGGCGTTGACGTCCAGGCTCTTCGCTTCCCGCAATGCAAGGCTCGTTCCGCCCCCAATTGATTGCAGGACAGCGCGCACCATGGGCGCCAGCTCATGTGCCCGGTCCAGCTCGGCCTGGCCTTCGCCTGGGGCCGCCAGACGGATCACGTTGATGCCCTGCCCGCCGAGCATTGGCCCCAGGTTGGCGATCGGAATGAAAAGCGCCGGCCTGAGGGTGTAGGCGCCAGGCCCCTCGCCCTGGGCGATGCCCGCCACGCGGAGCTCGACCACGCGGTCGGCACCGACTGCGATACGAAGCCGGTCACCAGTCCGCGCCTCCAGGGCGCCGGCCAGCGAGGCCGAGACGAGCACCTGGTCCGAGGCCAGGTCCTGACCCAACGTGGTCCTTCCATCGGCAAGCACGTAGCGGCCGAAGGGGCCCTGCGTAGCCGGGTCGAATCCGACCAACGTGACCAGCGGCTTGGCATTGCCGCGATCGAGATCGACCACCGAGCTCGGAAGCTCGACGCCCCCCTGCACCCCGGCCAGTGAAGATTTCAGTCCGGGATCCGCGGCCAGCTCGGAAGCGATGGCTGGGTCGAAGAAGCGGCCTCCGTCAGCGGCGACCATGTCGACGTGGCCCCAGGCAAGGTAGGCCTCTTGCGTCTGGGACTCGCGGAAAGAGTCGCCCATGACCTGACTCGAGAAGATGGCCACGGTTCCGACCATGAGGCCGAGCACGACAATGGCTGACTGCCCGGGCCGCCGCACCGCCTCGCGCAGCGCGAGCCGTGCCAAAAGTGGGCGGCGTACAGCGAGCACGATAAGCGCGGCGTACACAAGGACGAACAGACCGATCACGACCACGGCCAGGTTCATCGGGCCGCTGCAGCGCGCTCGGCGCTGGCTACCTCGATGCGGCCGTCACGCATGCGCAGCGTGCGTCGGGCGCGCTCGGCCACCTGCGGGTTGTGGGTGACGAGAACGATGGTCTGGCCGTCCTTGTTCATTCGCACCAGGAGCTCGACGATGACCTGCGTGACCTCCGTGTCGAGATTGCCAGTCGGTTCGTCCGCCCAAACCACCGCGGGTTTATGAACCAAAGCCCGGGCAACAGCCACCCGCTGCTGCTCGCCACCGGAGAGCTGGTCAGGCCTGTGATTGGCGCGATGGGCAAGGCCCAACGCCTCCAGCATCTCTAAGGCGCGCCGGCGGGACTCACGCGAGTTGACGTTCTGGAGCAGGAGCGGGATCTCCACGTTCTCGACCGCGGAGAGCACTGGCAGCAGATTGAAGGCCTGGAAGACGAAGCCCATGTGGTCGCGGCGGTAAGCGGTGCGGGCGCGGTCGGACATGGCGGATAGGTCCTGGCCGTCAACGATCACCTTGCCGCCATCGAAGGAATCCAGGCCGGAAAGGCAGTTGAGGAGGGTTGTCTTGCCGGAGCCGGATGGTCCGACGATGGCGATCATCTCTCCGCGCTCGACCTCGATGTCGATGCCACGCAGGGCTTCGACTTCGTTGGCGCCCCGGTAGACCTTGCGGAGGCGCACCGCCTGGACGATCGCGCCGTCCATGGATGGGGGCATTATCGGGCCTCCTCCCTTCGGTGACCGGCGGCGATCTCCGAAAGCTCCCGATCGTCGGCGAAGCGGCGCGCCACTGAAACGACCCGGCAGGCTGTGAGTGCGCGGAGCGTCGCCGTCCGCGAGCCTTGCTCCACCACTGCCCGCTCTCCGACGATCGCCCCCGGACCGACCTGTGCGACCGCCTGGCCGTCGACCTCGACCGCGAACGTGCCGTCGAGCACCAAGAACATCTCGTCGCCCGGAGCGCCCTGCTCTATGAGGGTGTTGCCCTTCGGGATCGCGCGTCTCTTCTCCTTAGCGCCGCCGACGATGATCGCCCCGAGCTCGCGCTCGAGCGCACTTTCCACTGGCTGAACCATCGCGGGCGAGTCGTACGTACCCCACGGCGTGCGCTCGCCGAACGCGTCGTTGATCCAGGTGCTGAAGTCGGTCAGCCCCGTCTGCGTGACGAGCTCGCCGGCGTCGTCGTAAATCCAGTGACGTGGAAAGCAGCTGGCTCCGACGAGCTCCCGCTCGGAGTGGCCGTCGGCATGGATCGTCAGGGACAGAGTGGTCCAGGCGACCGCGGAGTCGATCTGAAAGAGCGGCTTGTGGCTCACGGCTCGTGGAGCCGGCACGCCGGTGCGGCCTCCACATGTCTGAGTGAAGCGCACGTACGTTTCGGTCACGACTGGCTCGGGACGGATGTCGGGCATCGCCCTGGCCTTGACCGTCAGCGTCTTCGGACCGAGTTTCAAGCGCGTCACTCCTATGCGTCCACCGCCATGTTGCCCCCAGGCGGCTATCTTCCCGTCTTCAACCTCGATCCAGCCTTTCAGCTCGTTGCATTCGCGGAAAAGATCCCTGCGATGCCACTCGTCCAGATCGTCGAGCCTGGCCGGCAGAGGCTCGTCGTAGTGGGCCAGGCCCATGCCGAAGGGCACGGCCAGGAATCCTGTGACCGCCTCGAAGGGAATCCAGGAAACCGCTGTAACCGAACTTTCAAATTTCATTTGGTCAACCTCCGCCCTGCAACGTAGGGCGTGATCAAGTTGCGGTCGATGGTGTCGGCTGGCGTCTTTGAGTAGGGCTAGCCGCACGGTTGCCGTGATGCTGGCTCCCTTGCTCGAGGTCGAGTCACCACGTCCACTTAGGGCTATGGGATGGATCAAGGTACTGCTCGCCGACGACAGCCTGATCGTGCGCGAGGGGCTGCGCGCGCTGTTGGACGCGACAGAGGACGTGGATGTCGTCGGCATGGCCGGCGACTACGACGAGTTGATTGCCTGCGCGGAGAAGCTCGCACCACACGTGATAGTCACCGACATCCGGATGCCGCCGACGTTCCAGCGCGAGGGGATCGATGCGGCTCGGCTCGTGCGCAAGCGCCATCCAGGCACGGGGATCGTGATCCTGTCTCAATTCGATGACCCCGACTACGCGGTTGCCCTGCTGAGCGAGGGGGCAGCCGGGTGCGCCTACCTGCTCAAGGACGCCGTCGCCGCGGGTGATCAGCTGGCCAGAGCAATCCGCACGGTTAGCACCGGCGGCTCGCTGCTCGATCCCAAAATTGTCGAAGCGCTGGTCCGGCCGCTAGGTGAGGTCGACCTGTCGCCGGCGGAGGAGGATCTGCTCGCCCTGGTGGCCGAAGGCAGGCCCATCAAGGCGATAGCGATCAAACGGAAGACCACCAGTGCCGACGCCGCGGCATCAGTCGAGCACCTCTTCTTCAAACTGGCGAAACAGGCGATCGACGGAGGCGACGCCGGCGTTCGCAACCTCCGCCGGCTGCACCAGGCCATCGTCGATCGCGAAGAGCAGGGTGAGATGCTCAGCCGCCTCCTGCCCGGCGGTGTCGCAGACAGACTGCGTCAGCGCGGCCGCGGCGCAAGCGAAGTCGAGCGACTGATCGTCACCGTGTTGATTTCCGACGTGCGTGGATACTCGTCGATCGCGGAGGCATCCGACCCCAGCTCTTTGGCCGGTCAACTCATGCAGCACCGCACCGTCGCCACCGACGCCATCCTCGCGGAGCATGGGACCGTCATGCAGTTCGTCGGCGATTCCGTGATGGCGGTGTTTGGCGCGCCCGACTCGCAGCCCGATCACGCTGACTGTGCGCTCCGTGCCGCCACGTCCATGCATCGCGCACAGCTCGAGCTGAACGGGCGGTGGGCGTCGGCCGGAATGCCTGCATTTGAGCTCGGCATCGGCCTCTCGACCGGGCTGGTCGCGGCGGCGTTGATCGGTAGCGAGGAGCGGGCCGAGTATTCAGTGGTCGGGGACGCGGTCAACCTCGCACAGCGCCTGCAGCAATTCGCATCCTGCGGCGAGACCGTGCTCAGTGAGGCGACCTACTCGGTTCTGAGCACATCACCGCGGGCCGAGCGGCTAGGCCCCGCCCCGGTCAAGGGCCGCAAGGAACTCGTTACCGCTTTTCTGGTACCCGCTCCTCCGCCAGATAAATGAGAGTTGCCTTCACGCGGCGGTGAACGGCTAGCTCCTCCGTCAGCCCGAGTTTGGAGAAGATCGCGCTGATGTGCTTCTCGACGGCTCCTTCGCTCAGGTGGAGAGCCTGCGCGATGGCTGCGTTGTTCTTGCCCTCGGCGACAGCTGCGAGCACTTCCATTTCGCGCTGAGTCAGATCGGCGAGCGCTGAGCGCTTGTTACGGGAGCGCTCGGCGATGAGGTTCTCGATGACCCTCGTGTCGACCACGGAACCGCCGCGCGCGACCTCGCGGATGGCATTGACGAGTTGGTCTAGGTCCGACACCCGCTCCTTCAGCAGATAAGCGTGGCCGGCGGCGCCCTTGTCGAGGAGCGCCACCGCGTACTCGGCGTCGGCGAACTGACTCAGCACCACGACGCCGATTGACGGTGCGCTGCTTCTGAGCACTTCTGCCACCCTGATGCCTTCGTCCGTGTTGGTTGGCGGCATCCTAATGTCCGTCAGGACGACGTCGGGGTGTTCTCGGTCAATCGCCGCCTCCAACGAGTCCAGGTCGCTGCAGGTTGCCACGAGGCCAATCTCCTCCACCGATTGGAGAAGCTCTCGCACGCCTTCACGGACGATGAAGCTGTCGTCGGCGAGCACCACCCGGATCGGCATCGCACACACAGTTGTTTGGTCGGGGAGGCGGGATTTGAACCCGCGACCACCTGACCCCCAGTCAGGTGCGCTACCGAGCTGCGCTACTCCCCGTCGGAGCCGCTATCGTACCCGTTCCCTATTGGGCGTCCTGACCGCCCGCCATAGGCAACGAGGCCTCGATGCGTGGATGAAAATCCAGCTTCGCGGAGCAGCGCGCCCAGAGGCGAATCTGCGACCGCTATGCCGTCGACGCGCTGCAATTCGACCTTGCCGCCGTGGACTGCGGCCGCGATCAAAGTCCGCATGTGATCGACGGTCACCTCGCCATTGGTGAGCAGCGAGCGCCCGCCTCGCTCGAGGTAAAGCACGAGCCGGCCGCCGTCGATGACGCAGTAGGCGCCGGCCGCTCGCGCCATCCGCACATCCGGCCGAGGCCACGCGAGCACAGACCCATATGCGTTCGCTGGATCGTTGGCCGCCAGGGCGATGACGCGCTCGTCCTGCTCGCGAAGGGCGCGCAGCCGGTCAACTGCCCCCGGCAGCGCGAACTGCGATCCGCCCAAGCCTTCGACGAAATAGCCGCGCCTGATCCGGCCCGATTCCTCCATGGCCCGCAGCACCGGGTACAGCGCCGCGAACCCGCCCGGCCATCCCTCCGCCGCCACCGATTCGCGGGTCAGGACTCCGTAGCGCTGCAGGAGCACGCCCGCGGATGCGTGCAGGCGCTCAGTCGCGTTGGGGCCCGCGCCCACCATCTCCTTGACGAGCGACCAGCGGCCGGCGGCGCGTGGCTGCGTCAGCCGCGGTAGGCGAGGCCGATGCGCCGGACGCCGGCTGGCCGGACCCAGAAGTCGCAGCGGCGCGAACGTGTCATTCGTGACCTCCCCGGCCCAGACCAGGTCCCAGAGAGCGTCGAGCATGGCTTCCTCGTCCCCGCCGCCACAGGCGGCGTAGAGATCGCGAAAGAAACCCGCGCCGCGCGCGCGCATGTGATCGCGCAGCCGCGCATGCAGGTCTCCGGCCGGCGCATCCACCGGCTCGGGCACCAGCCGGGGCGCGTCACCGCGGAGATAAAGGGCAACCCGGCCATCGGACGAGCCAAGCGAGCCACGCCCGACCCACACCACCTCACCCATCGAGACCAGCTCGTCGAGCAGCCGCGGGTTGTAACCGGCGACGCGGCTCGCGATGACGTCGCGCTCGATGACACTGGCCGGCAGGGCAGCCCCCTGCAGCTGGAAGACCACTTCGAGCAGGCGATCGACACCGCCCGCCCTCGCGCCAATGCCGTGCCAGGCGGGAAGGAAGCGCGCGAGGGCGTCGGGAGGCACGGACTCGATCTCACGACGGAGAGCTGCCAGTGATCGCCGCCGCAGCATGCGAAGCACCTCTGGATGGCAGTGTTCCCGGCCACGTGCGGAGGGCCGAAACTCGCCGGCGATGACGTCGCCACGTGCAACGAGCTGTGCAAGCGCACCTTCCACCATCGGACCGGCGAGGCTCCACCGCTCCATCACATCCGCCGCCACAAACGGCACATGCGTCCGCGCCCACCGGCGGAGCAGCGACGCAAGCGGCTCGGTCCCGGGGTCGAGGTAAGCGTCCGGCAGGCCGACCGGGAGGGTGACGCCAAGGGCCTCGCGATATCGGCCGGCGTCCTCGGCTGCGATCCAGCGCGGCTCGCCCGAGATGCGCGCCGTCACCGTTCGGCGCTCGCGCTCCAACGCCCTCAACCACTCCATCGCGATGCCGCGAGCTGCCGCCTCCGGCGTGCTCAGGTCACCGAGCCTGATCAGCAGGTCATGCGCCTCGTCGGGATCGCGTGGAAAGCGCTCCGGGAGCAGGCCCTGAAGCTCGAGCTCCACGGCTGCAATCGACTCGGGGTCGAGCAGCTCACGCAGGTCCTCGGTGCCCAACAGCTCGGCCAGCAGCTCGCGGTCGAGCGTCAGCGCCTGCGCCCGGCGCTCGGCGAGCGGCGAGTCGCCTTCGTACATGAACTCAGCCACATATGAGAAGAGCAGCGACGATGCGAAGGGCGAAGCGCGCTCGGTGTCCACGGCTACGACGCGCACCTCGCGCGAGCGAATCGAGCGCAAGAGCGTGGCGAGGGCGGGCATGTCGAAGTGGTCGCTCATGCACTCGCGCCACGTCTCGGCGAGGATCGGGAAGTCGGGATACTGACCTGCCACCTGGAGCAGGTTCGCGCTGCGCATGCGCTGCTGCCACAGAGGCGTCCTCTGCCCCGGCCGCCGGCGCGGCAGCAGAAGCGAGCGGGCCGCGTTCTCGCGGAAGCGGGCGGCGAAGAGGGCTGACGCGGGCAGCTGCGCAGCCACCAGGGCTTCCACCTCTTCCGGGTCGAGCACCAGCTCGTCGAGACCAGGTGGCGATTCGACGTCAGGAAGATGGAGAGCAATGCCGTCGTCGGTCCAGAGGGCGCGGGCGTCGACTCCCAGCCGCTCCTTGAGGCGGGCTTCCAGAGCCAACGCGAGCGGCGCATGCACCCGGCCACCAAGGGGCGTGTGCAGGCAGACGCGCCAGTCACCGATCTCATCCCGGAATCGCTCGACGACGACAGTGCGGTCGTCGGGCACGGCGCCCGTGGCCGCGGCCTGGTCTTCGAGGTACGCCAGCAGGTTCTTGATCGCGCGATCGTCGAAGCCGGCGCGCTCGCGTAGGCGTCGCTCCGCAGCGCCGGGTGTGAGCGATCGCAGCTCGCGGACCATCTTGCCGAGCGCCAGGCCGAGCTCGGCAGGGCGGCTGGGGGCGTCGGCCTTCCAGAAGGCGATCTTGCCCGGCTCGCCGGGCGCCGGGGTGACCAGCACCTGGGAAGGGGTGATCTCTGCAATGCGCCACGTGGACGCTCCGAGGACGAATGTCTCGCCCATCCGGCTTTCGTAAACCATCTCCTCGTCGAGCTCTCCAACGCGGCGGCCATCCTCGACGAGGTTGACGCTGTAGAGGCCGCGGTCCGGGATGGTGCCGGGATTGGTGACAGCGAGATGCTGTGCCCCCTTCCGCCCCCGCACCGTGCCGGCGACGCGGTCCCATACGATGCGCGGCCGTAGCTCCGCGAACTCGTCGGAGGGATAGCGCCCGCTGAGCATGTCGAGGACTGCTTCGAGAGACCGTGGCCCGAGGTCGCTGTAGGGATACGCGCGGCGGACGACAGCGCCGAGCTCGTCGACTTTCCATTCGTCCATCGCGCACATCGCGACGATCTGCTGTGCAAGGACGTCCAACGGCTTGCGAGGCACGGTCGTCGATTCGATGCGGCCTTCGAGCATTCCCTCGACGACCGCGGCCGCCTCCAGCAGGTCACCTCGAAACTTGGGGATGACCACGCCGCGCGACACCTCGCCCACGGAGTGCCCCGCCCGGCCGACGCGTTGAATGCCCGCGGCCACGCTCGGCGGCGCTTCGACCTGGAGCACGAGGTCGACTGCGCCCATGTCGATACCGAGCTCGAGGGTAGAGGTGGCGACCAGGCCGCGCAGCGTGCCGGCTTTGAGCTGGTCCTCGATGAGAAGTCGCTGCTCGCGTGCGATGGAGCCGTGGTGCGCGCGCACGAGATCCTCTTCGGCCAGCTCGTTGATGCGCGCAGCGATGCGCTCGGCGAGCCGTCGCGAGTTGACGAAGACGATCGTTGAGCAATGGTCGCGTATGAGCTGGAGCAGGCGTGGGTAGATCGCGGGCCAGATGCTGTTGGCGGTCTGCCCGGAGTCGTCGTACGACTTGAGCTGCGACATGTCCTCGACCGGGACCTCGACCCTCACCTCCATGGTCTTGAGCCGGCCGGCGTCGACGATGGCGACGTCGCGCCCGGCGCCGCCGAGGAACTTCGCGACCTCTTCCAGCGGCCTCTGAGTCGCAGACAGGCCGATGCGCTGAGGCTCGATCTTGGTCAGCGCTGACAGGCGCTCGAGGCTGAGGGCGAGGTGCGAACCGCGCTTGGTGGCGGCAACCGAATGGATCTCGTCGACGATGAGCCACCGCACCGACGCAAGGATCTTTCGCGCTGCGCTGGTGAGGATGAGGTACAGCGACTCTGGAGTGGTGATGAGGATGTCGGGCGGGTGGCGCTCCATCGAGCGGCGCACCTCGGACGGGGTGTCGCCGGTGCGGATGGCCGCCGTGATGTCCGGCGCCACCCCGCCGCCACTCTCGACCTGGTGGCGGATGCCCACCAGCGGCGAGCGCAGGTTGCGGTCGACGTCGTGGGCGAGAGCCTTCAGCGGCGATACATAAAGGACGCGACAGCGCTCCGCCTCGGCGGGCACGGGTTCCGACGCCAGGCGGTCGATGCACCACAGGAAGGCAGCCAGGGTCTTCCCGCTCCCGGTGGGTGCGGCCATCAGGACGTGGCGGCCCGCGGCCACCTCGCGCCAGCCTCGTTCCTGGACCTGTGTCGGCTCCACGAAGGCGCCGCGAAACCAGTCTCTCGTGGCCGGCGCAAAGAGATCGAGAACGTCCCCCATGTCATCCAGTTTGACCGCTTCCCGGCTCACAAACAAGTGTTCGTTTACCGCAATCGGCGAGGACCAACGGTTGCCGCGCTAAGTTGTGCACGACCGATGGCGCACCCCTACCCGTTCGAGATGTTCAGCCATGAATCCAAACAGATCCTGGTGGGCGCCCAGGAGCACGCCGAGCGTGCGGGCAAGTCGTACGTCGGCACCGAGCACATGCTGCTGGCGATGCTCAGGCTGGAGGCGGGCGCCGCGTACCGGGTCCTGACCCGGCTGGGCGTCTCGTATGACGATTTCGCGAACAACATCAGCGCAGCCACAGCCCACGACAAGCCTCGACGAGGGCGGCGAGTCGTCCCCACGATGGCGGTCAAGCGCACCGTCGAACTTGCCTTCGGCGAGGCGGATCGCATGAACAGCAAGGTTGTCGATACGGCTCACCTGCTCTTGGGTCTCGCCCTGCAGGGGGAAGGGATGGGACCGTTCGTGCTTCAAGACATGGGTACGAGCGCGGAGCGCATCGTCGCAGAGGTCGAAGACGACCTCGGCGTCCCGCTGAGTGGAAGAGGCAAGCTGCCCACCTCGCGGCCGCCCTGGACGACTGATCTCCCCGAACCGCCCGAAGTCATCGGGTTGCGTGACAGGTTGGCATCGGTGAGATTCGCGTTGAAGAACGCAGCCGAGGCCGGTGATACCGAACATGCCCTCAAACTCGGTCGCGAGGAGAACCGCCTGGAGGGCGAGCTGGGCCGGGCGAGAAGGAAGTGGCAGGGCTCGCTCGGCTGAGACACTCCGCCATGATCGCGACCTAGATGATTGAGCCCGCTCGATTCAGAGAGGTCATGTCCACGTTCCCGAGCGGGGTCGTGGTGCTCACCGCCTTCGGCAAGGATTCGCTTCCTCGAGGCTTGACCGTGAGCGCCTTTTGCGCGGCGTCGCTGAACCCGCCGCTCGCGCTCGCCTGCGTCGACAAGACCTCGAACACGCTGCCCGCGGTCCAGCACGCCGGCGGCTTCACCGCGAACATCCTCGCGGCGGGCCGCGAGCAATTGGCCCGACGCATGGCGTCGAAGCTCACGGACAAGTTCGACGGCATCGGATGGCGGCGCCCAGAGTCAGACCGAGGCGGCCCCATCCTCGAGGCAGACTCCGCCGCCTATGCCGTCTGCACGCTGAAGGAGACCATCGAGGCGGGCGACCACTGGATCCTCATCGGCACCGTCGTCGAGGGAGCGCACGACGCCAACATTTCGCCCATGATCTTCAGCCGCCGCGGCTACTTCGGCCTGTGATGTCCAGGTGCTCCACACTCCTCTCCCCTGCGGGGAGAGGAGATCACAGGGTCGGCGACGGCCAGGACGGGACCAACTGTGTGATTCCCGCAGAAAGGATCGCCAGCTTGTTGGTCAGCAGCAGCACGCCCATGACGAGCAGGACTGCCGCGGAGAGGAGGTCGATTGCGCGGCGGTGGCTGTTGATGACGCGAACCACCGGCCGCGCGCTCTCGAGCGCGAACGCAAGCACGATGAACGGGACGCCCAGGCCCAGGCAGTAGGCGACCATCAGGACCACGCCTTGAGCGGTGGTCCCGGCGGTGACTGCTGAGCTGAGGACCGCGCCCAATGTCACGCCGATGCACGGCGTCCAGCCGCTCGCGAACCCCATGCCCAGCAAGAATCCTCCGGTCACGCCGCCTTTCGAAGGCGCTCGATCCATCACGCGGTACTCGCGGTCGAGGAACGGAATCTTGATCAGCCCGGCGACATGGAGCGCCATCGCGATCACCAGGACGCCCGCGACCACGGGCACGTAGCCACGGATCGGCTGGACGGCGAGCGAGAACACATAGAAGAACAGGATGAAGATCACCGACAGGCCGGCCACGAACGCGAGGCCTGCGGTAGCCACAGGCAGCGATGAGGCGCCGCCTGCAGATCGGGCGACCACGGCCCCCGCCGAGCCGCCTGCCGTCACCGTTGCGGGCTGCCCAGCCCGGGCGCCGAGGTAGGCGAGGTACGCCGGCACCAGCGGCAGCACGCAGGGCGAGACAAACGAGACCAGGCCGGCGAGGACCGCCAGCGCGGGACTGATTCCTTCGAGGCCGCCGGCTAGGAAGACCACGCCGCGCCCGGCTGCACAGGGCTCGCCTTGCCGGCCGTCTCGACGATTGCGTCGATGACTTCGGGCCAGAGATGTTCGGGCATGTTGTGACCCATGCCCTCGAGCTCGAGGAGACGGGCACCGGGCACGGCGTCGGCGACCAGGCGACCGTTCTCGACGGGCACCAGCGGGTCGTCGACGCCGTGGACGACGAGGGTCGGGATCTCGACACCCGTGAGCCGCTCCATCCTGCTCTTCGCGGCCAATATGGCGACAAGTTGCCTGCCGGTTCCCGATGGATAGTAGGCACGATCGATAGGTCGAGTCGCCTTGCCGAGCTCGACGGCCTCATCGAAGGGATTGTCCTTTCCATTCAGCACGCGGCGAATCCACATCGCGTTCTCGATGCGGCCCTCGCGGGTCTCCGGCGGAATGCGTGTGAGCACCTCTGCGCCCTCCGGCCAGGGTGCAACCTCGTCGCGTCCCCCGGGTCCAGACATGATCGACGTCAGCGAGAGCGCCCGGTCGGGATGGTTGATCGCGATCAGCTGCGCGATGAAACCTCCCATCGATGCTCCGACGATGTGTGCGGCTCCGATGCCCAGAGCGTCGAGGAGACCAACCGCGTCGTCGGCCATGTCATCGAGGCTGTACGCGGGGTGAGGGCTGCCGCTCATCGCGGCCGCCAGGTCCGGCGGGCCCGCCGCATCGAGGTGAGTGGAGAGGCCAGAGTCACGATTGTCATAGCGGATGACGTGGAAACCCCGGGCGGCGAGCTGAACGCAGAACTCGTCGTCCCAGGTGATCAGCTGTGCGCCGAGGCCCATGACGAGGAGCAGTGGCGCGTCGTTCGGGTCGCCGATGGCCTCGTATTCGATATCGATTCCGTTGGCTCGCGCGCGTGGCATGGGTCCAATCCTATGACTTACCGGAAGTAGGTACCCTTAGCCGACGTGGCCAGGACGCTGCCCACGCGGGCTGAGGTGGATGCGCGTTACACATGGGACGCTGAGAGCGTCTTCGCCGACGAAGCCGCCTGGGAGACAGCCGTCCAAACAGTGCTCGGCCGGCTGCCGGACCTGGCCGAGTTCAAAGGCCACCTCGGAGACTCGCCTGACGCGCTAGCCGACTGGTTCGACGCCACCGAGCGCGTGCAGCGCCTGTTCGGCAAGGTGACGGTCTATACGACCATGTCGTACTCGGTCGACGTCAACGACCAGGCCGCCGTCGCGCGCACCGACCGCACGCGTACCGCCGCCGCACAGCTCGGCGCGACGATGTCGTTCGCGATGCCCGAGATGATCGCGATCGGCTTTCCGAAGCTTCGCGAATGGGTCGCATCCTCGCCCCGACTGGCGCACCTCAGCCATTACCTCGATCGCCTCGAGAGGCTGCAGAGTCACGTTCGCTCTTCGGAGGTCGAGGAGGTCCTCACCCAGGTCTCCGACCCGCTCGCCAGCGCCGTCTCGGCGCACAGCGTGCTGGCCAACGCGGACATGAAATTTCCGCCCGCGGTCGGTGTCGAAGGCGCTGAGGAGGTGGCCCAGGGCACCATCGGAGCGCTGCTCACGAGCCCCGACCCCGCCATCCGGAAGAGCGCCTACGAAAGCTATGCCGATGAGCACCTCGCGCTGCAGAACACAATGGCCACCAGCCTGGCGGCCGGCATCAAGCGTGACGTGTTCTACGCGCGCGCCCGCGGCTACGAGTCCTCTTTGCATGCCGCGCTCGAGCCTGCGTTCATCCCGCTCGAGGTGTTCCACAACATCATCCAGGCATTTCGGGACAACGTCGATACGTGGCATCGGTACTGGCGGCTGCGGCGCACGGCGCTCGGACTGGAGACGCTGAAGGCGCACGATACCCGGTCGCCGCTGCAGGACTTCAGGCTGGACGTGCCCTACGAGCAGGCGGTCGACTGGATCGCCGCCGGGGTGGCTCCGCTCGGGGACGAGTACGTGCGGATCCTGCGCAAGGGCGCGCTCGAGGAGCGCTGGGTCGACGTCTACCCCAACAGGGGAAAGCGCATGGGCGCCTTTTCGACGGGCGTCCCGGACACGCGCCCGTTCATCTTCATGAGCTACAGCGACGACATCTTCGCCATGAGCACGCTCGCGCACGAGCTCGGCCATTCGATGCATTCGCACTACGCCCGCAAGACCCAGCCGTTCGTGTACTCGAACTACGGGCTGTTCCAGGCCGAGGTCGCCTCGAACATGCACCAGGCGCTCACCCGGCGATATCTGCTCGACACGCAGAGCGATCCTCGATTCCAGGTTGCGGTCCTCGAAGAGGCGATGGCCAACTTCTACCGGTACTTCTTCATCATGCCGACGCTCGCGCGACTTGAGCTCGCCCTGCACCAGGAGGTCGAGCGCGGCGTCCCGATCACGGCCGCTTACCTCACCGACCTGACCGCGGACTTGATGGCCGAGGTGTACGGCGACGAGGTCGACATCAGCGGAATCGACCGCGAGCGGGCCGGGTCGACGTGGGCGCAGTTCCACACCCATCTCTACAGCAACTTCTACGTGTATCAGTACGCGACCGGCATCGCCGGCGCCCACCACCTGGCGAGCAGGGTGGCGTCCGGCGACAAGGCCGCCGCCGAGGCCTACGTGGCCTTCCTCAAGAGCGGCGGGTCGAAGTATCCGTTGGAAGGTCTGAAGCTCGCCGGGGTGGACATGTCGTCCGCCGAGCCGGTGCGATCGGCGTTCGAGGCCCTGGCCGACACAGTGACGCGGCTGGAGGAATTGCTCGCCGTGCCCCAGAAGCGCTAACTCAGCGTCATCCGGTAGGGATTGCTGTCGCGGCGCTCGAAACCCATGCGCTCGTAGAGACGATTGGCTGCCTCGCGGACACGCGCCGTCTGGAGCTCGATGATGCTGGCGCCGCGGCTGCGCGCGACCTCGATGCACGCGTTGACGAGCGCCTCGCCCACCCCACGCCCGCGGGCCGACTCATCGACGACCACGTCCTCGATGCGCGACTCGAACCTGATCGTGGTCGGGTAGACGATGACCATGGCGGTGCCGACGATCCGGTTGCCATCACGCGCGACCAGCAGCGTGGCCGCCGGGTCCGCGAGCAAGGTGGCGAGGTGCTCGGCGGTCGGAACCGGGAGCGCCGGGTTGAGCTGTGGGATCAGCTTTCCCAGCGCCTCCACCAGCTCCTGGGTGACCTCGGCCGGGTTGTCGATCTGGATCTCCACCGGCAGAAAGGCTAACGGGCGGGGCGTACAACCGGAATGCGACACGACCTACGAGAGCTGCGTACGGTCTCTAGCTAGAGCGCCAGCCTGAGCAGGGCGGCAGTCGCGGCGGCCGATGCGACGACGACCAGGAACGGGGCCCGCAGCAGCACGGCCACGCCCGCGACCGCAAGAGCGGCCACGCGCACGTCCAGCACCAGCCGGTGGCCGGTCGAGAAGGTGAGGATCGCGACCAGCGCGGAGAGCAGCGCGACTGGCAGCAGTGGGACGGTGCGCTGGATACGCGGATCCTGCAGCCACGCCTGCGGCAGCGAGACGCCGGCCAGCTTCAGCCCGTAGCAGGCTGCGCACGCGACCAGCAATCCAGCCCAAAGCATCAGTGAGCCCCCCCTCGAAACACGCCAAACAGCGCCACGAGGGTGGCCACGATCAGCAGCGGGATGCCGGCCGGCACGAATGGGACCACGACCAGCGCCACCACCCCGGCGCCCAACGCGATGGCCATCGGCTCACGCTCGCGCAGCCGGGGAGCGAGCAGCGCGAGGAAAGCGGCCGGCGGGGCGGCATCCAGGCCCAGGGCCTTGGGGTCGGGTATGGCATGAGTGGCGAGCGCGCCGGCCAGCGTGCCAAGGTTCCATAGCGTGAACAACGCGATGCCCGTGACCCAGAAGGCGAACCGTGATTCGGGCGGCGAGTCCCGCGCGATCGCCATCGCGGTGGTCTCGTCGATCACGAACTGCGCGGCCAGCACCCGCCGAGGGCCATGCACTCCCAGCAGCGATGACAGCCGCACACCGTAGAGAGCATTTCGAGTCCCCAGCAGCGCGGCAGTCGCCGCGCCCGCCCACACGCTCCCTCCCGCTCCAAGGACCCCGACCAACGCGAACTGCGAAGCGCCGGTGAACATCAGGAGCGAGAGGGCGACGGTCTGGAGCAGCGACAGGCCGGCCGTGGTCGAGATGGCGCCGAAGGAAATCGCATATGCACCCGAAGCGATCCCGATGCCCAGCGCGTCGCGGACTATGCCCGAGCGCTTCTCAGCCGAAGCCATCCGCAGAAGCTAACCGCGCGGCTGGATTCGGTTCGCGGTTACTTCGTCGTGACTGCTGCGCCCGAGACGGAGAGGACCCACCAGAGGCCGCCGAAGCCGTTGATCCCCTGGCCGGTGGAGTCGCCGGGCTTCTTGTCCTGGATGAAGTAGTAGAGCGGGTGGCCGGCATAGGTCACCTCGACCTTGCCGTCGGTGCGCGTGGTCGTGCCGAGCAGCGACTTGTCGGCACCGGTTCCAGCCTGTGGGGCGCCGCCGGTGAGGACCGGCGGCCAGATGTTGGCGCACGACGTGTAGCACGTGGACTTCGTGCCGGTATCGGCCACGAACAAGTAGACCGTCATCCCTTTGCCGTCGACCAGGATCGTCCCCAGCTTGGCGTCGTTCGCGACCGAGATCGTGGTCCCAGTCGCTGCGGGGCTCGGGCTTGGGCTGGATGCCGCGCTCGGCGAAGCTGTGCTGCCGCAACCGGCCAGCAAAGCGAGCGCGACGAGGGTGCCGCCGAAGGTTTGTAACGACTTCACGTAACCCCATACCTGGCCTGGTTACGGAGCTACTCAGGGGTTACGTATGCCGCGCTGAGGCCCCCATCGACGAGGAACGTCGACCCGTTTACGTAGCTCGATTCGTCGCTGGCGAGGAAGAGCGCGGCGTTGGCGATCTCACGCGCCTTGGCCAGGCGTCCCATCGGCAGGTGCACGCGCCGGCGCTCATAGGCGCCTGGCGACTCGCCGAACAGCCGCATGAGGAGGGGCGTCTCCACCGGTCCAGGGCACAGCGCATTGACGCGGATGCCCTGGCGCGCGAACTGCACCGCGAGCTCACGGCTCATCGAGAGCACCGCGCCCTTCGATGCCGTGTAGGCGATCTGCGAGGTCGCCGCGCCCATGAGTGCCACGAACGACGCCACGTTGATGACAGAGCCTCCGCCGCTCTGCAGCAGGTACGGGATCCCGTACTTGCAGCACAGGAAAACGCCCTTGGCGTTGACGGCCTGCACTCGATCCCACGCTTCCGGTGATGTCACGAGAATGGAGTCGTCGTCAGGCGGCATGATGCCGGCGTTGTTGTAGAGCACATCGATGCGGCCGTACCGCTTGTCGGTCTCCGCATACATCGCCTGCACGCTTTTGGGATCGCTGACGTCGGCCTTGAAGAAAAATGCTTCCTTGCATTCGGCCGCCGTCTTCTCCCCCGCCTCGACGCCCATGTCGGCTATGCACACGTTGGCGCCTTCGCTCGAGAAGAGGATCGCCGCCTCGCGGCCGATGCCGCCTGCTGCGCCGGTGATCACCGCAACCTTGCCCTCGAGCCTTCCCATCACCCCTCCGTGGATATGAACACGTTTTTCAGGTCGGAGTATCCGTCCATCGCGTGCATGCCGAGCTCGCGCCCGAAACCCGACTGCTTCACGCCGCCAAACGGCGTGGTAACGCGGACCGAGCTGTTCGAGTTGATCGACAGCACGCCCGCCTCGATGGCGCGCGACATGCGCAGCGCACGTGCCGAATCGCGGGTCCACACCGACCCGGACAGCCCGTATGGCGTGTCGTTGGCGAGCCGCACCGCCTCCTCCTCGTCGGCGAACGGGATGACCGCCGCCACCGGTCCGAACACCTCCTCACGCGCTACGCGGTCGCTGTTCTTTGCCTCGACGAGCGTGGGGGGGAACCAATACCCTCGGCCGCTCGGCGCCGAAGCCCGAAACAGCGGCGTCCCCTCGACGAACGAGGCCACCTTTGTCCGGTGGCCGGCCGAGATCAGCGGCCCCATCTCGGTGTTCGAATCGTCGGGGTTGCCGACGCGAAACTTCGAGGTCGCGTCGATGAGCAGCTTCACGAACCGGTCGTATGCGGATCGCTCGACGAAGATGCGCGAACGCGCACAGCAGTCCTGGCCGGCGTTTCCGAACACCGCCGAGGGAGCCGCGGCCGCGGCCCTCTCGAGATCGGCGTCCGCAAAGATCACGTTGGCCGACTTGCCGCCCAGCTCGAGCGTGACGCGCTTGACAGTCCTGGCGGCGCCCTCCATGACCCGGCTGCCGACCTCGGTCGAGCCCGTGAAGCCGATCTTGGCGACGTCGGGGTGGGCGATCAAGCGCTCACCGACGACCGAACCTGGCCCGACGACCACATTGAGCACGCCTTCGGGAAGGCCTGCGTCGAGCGCGAGCTCGGCGAAGCGCATGGCGGTGAGCGGAGTCAGCTCGGCGGGCTTGAGCACGACGGTGTTGCCGCAGGCGAGCGCCGGGCCGAGCTTCCAGCTCGCGAGCATGAGCGGAAAGTTCCAGGGCACGATCAGGCCCACGACGCCGAGCGGCTCGCGGAACGTCATGTCCACGCCGCCCGCCACCGGGATCGTCTCGCCGTAATGCTTCTCGACGGCGCCCGAATAGAAGTGGAAGACATCGGCGACCATGCCCATCTCCCACCGCGAGTCACCGATCGGCTTGCCGACGTTGGCGGTCTCCAGTCGCGCAAGCTCCTCGGTATGGTCCTCGACACGTACGGCGATGCGGCGCAGCAGTCGCGCGCGGTCGGCGGGCTTGACCGCGCGCCACGCCGGGAATGCCGCCTTGGCCCTGGCCACCGCGCTGTTCGTCTCGTCTAGACCGGCGCGATCGAGCCTGGCGATCGGCTGCTCGGTGGCCGGGTTCAAGACCTCGAGGGAATTGGCGGCCAACGTCATCCCCGCTCGAACAGCCTCTCGCGCTCGTAGCCGGTGACGACCCTGTCGAACTGCGCCTGCTCGGTGCGGGCGTAGTTGAGGTAATGGTCCACCACGTCGTCGCCGAAAGCCTCGCGCGCCATCTTGCCCTTCTCGAGCTCGCCGATGGCGTCGCGCAGGGCATGCGGGAATCTCTGCACGTCCGACTCGTACGCGTTGCCTTTGAACTCCGGCGGCATTTCGAGCTTCTCTTCGATTCCATGCAAGCCGGCCGCCAGGAGCGCGGCGAACGTGAGGTACGGGTTGACGTCGGCGCCAGGGATGCGCGTCTCGGTACGCAGGCCCTGGCCGTGGCCGACGATCCGGAAGCCGCAGGTGCGGTTGTCGTGTCCCCATGCGAGCGTCGTCGGCGCCCACGTCCCGGCCGCGTACCGCTTGTAGGAATTGATGTTGGGCGCGAGGAAGATCGCGAGCTCGGAGGTGTGCGCGATGTGGCCCGCGAGGTAATTGCGGAAAGTCTCCGACTCCCCGTCGAAGGTGTTGCGGCCGTCCTTCCACAGGCTCGAGTGCACATGGCACGAGCTGCCGATCCAGCGGTGGTCGGGTTTGGCCATGAACGTCACCGAGCAGCCGTGCTGGTGGGCCATCTCCTTGATGCCGTTCTTGTAGATGACGTGGTTGTCGGCCATCGTCAGCGCGTCCGCGAAGTGGAAGTTGATCTCCTGCTGTCCCGGCCACGCCTCGCCCTTCGAGCTCTCGATGCGGATGCCCGCAGCCTTCATGCCATTGCGCACCGCGCGGATGAACGGCTCGTCATATGTGGTGGCGAGGACGTGATAGTCGAGGTTGTAAGGGACCGAAGGCGTCAGGTCGTTGTAGCCCTTTGCGTGTGCCTCCGCGAACGTCTCCTTCAGCAGGTAGAACTCAAGCTCGGAGCCGAACATGGGCTCGAAGCCGAGCTTCCTCGCGCGCTCGATCTGGGCGCGCAGCACCTGGCGCGGCGATGCTGTGACCGGGGCTCGGTCGTGCCACGCGACATCGCTCAAGACCAGCGCCGTGGATTCGAGCCAGGGAATCGAGCGCAATGTGGAGAAGTCCGGCAGCAGGTCGAAGTCGCCGTAGCCGCGCTCCCAGCTGGCCATCGCGTAACCCGGCACCGGGTCCATGTCCATGTCGACTGTGAGCAGGTAGTTGCAGCCCTCGGTCGGCTCCCCGTGCGCGGCGGATTCGACGAAGTACTCGCCGTCTACCCGCTTGCCCATCAGCCTTCCCTGCATGTCGGTGAAAGCGACGACGACGGTGTCGATCTTGCCGGACTTGACGTCGGCCGCCAGCTGCTCCTTGGTCAGCACGGATTCACCGCGAGGTCTTGCTGTGGCGGCCTCGAGCCCGGGCGACGAAGCGCTCGAAGAGCGCCTTGGCCCAGGGCAGGTCGGTGGTGAGCTCCTCCGGGTGACATTGCACTGCAACGATAAGGCCGTCGTCGGATTCGACCCCTTCGACCGTGCCGTCGTCGCCCCTGGCAGTCTGCATGAGCCCGGGGGCGAGCTCCTTGACCGCCTGGTGATGGAGGCTGTTGACCCGGATCCTGTGCTCGCCCGCGGCGCGCCCGAGCTCGGAGGACGGGTCGACCTCGATCGTGTGCGCGAGATGGCTCCGGCCGATGGCGCGCGCATCGTGGTCCTCGAGGTGCTGCACCAGGGAGCCTCCCATCGCGACGTTGATCACCTGCTGGCCGCGGCAGATGCCGAGCACCGGGAGCCCACGCTCGCGCGCCTGGCGGAACATGTTCAGCTCGGTTTCGTCGAGCTCGGGATCGGTCTCGCCGAGATTCTCGTCCCTGCGTTCTCCATAAAACGCCGGGTCCACGTCCCAGCCTCCGGGCAGCAGGAGCCCATCGAGGTCAGGTAGGGATTTGGTCCCGGGGGCCAGGTCCACGGGCTCGGCGCCCGCGGCCGCGACCGCCCGGCGGTAGGGCCCGAAGTACTCCAGGCCCCGCCGCGGGTGGACCGTGATCCCTAT